>Ga0114970_10001056_pt1 | contig 20695 bp, 16 predicted proteins | sample M_140205_XF_Meta_FD_87030 | JGI IMG/M metagenome (GOLD analysis project Ga0114970, IMG submission 87030) | Freshwater microbial communities from Lake Montjoie, Canada to study carbon cycling - M_140205_XF_MetaG | ecosystem: Environmental > Aquatic > Freshwater > Lake | place: Lake Montjoie... | reverse complement strand
TCAAAGCAAGGGACACTACTTCATCGAGAGGACTTTCGATGGAGAGCTCTCTTTTTGTCTGAGTACTTCGAATGATGGCGTTGATCCCATCAATTACATAAATCGGAAGATTGACGCGGAGAATGGGAGATCCTGTATCATCTGTGGTTACATCCACATAAAGTGTGACATATTTTTGGCCCAAAATTTCATCAAACTGAGAAAACGGCAATTGACTTGTATATACACTTAGTGCTTCACTAATGCCAACTCCGCTCGATTGAACAGATTGCTTATCTGAGTCAGGTAATCTTCCTGTGGAAAGTAAAATAAGCGCATCAATAGACGAAATGGCTGTGCCGTCTTCCCTCACACTTGGATCTGTGTAAACTCGCATGGAAAGGTTAGACAACGGTCCATCTGCCTCAATATTTAGTTGGTATAATCCAACGGTTGCTTGTGCAAGTAGATTAATTTTTGGATCTAGTCTTGATGGATTGTCGAATATTAAGCTGCCTCGCGCGATGGTAAACTCTCTTTTATAGTAAAATTTTCCTTTGTTGATTTGTATTTCTCCCATGAGGAGGGGTTTTATATTGCTACCTCCGATTTTTAAATTAACGGAAGCCTCTAAGCGCATATCTTTGGTGCGGATTTTGATAGAGCGGATTCCTGTGAGTGTAATGCCGTAATATAATGATTCTGTGGTTGTAGATAATTCTTCTGAAAAATTGGTTTTTGATTTTATAAATTTTAGAATTTCACTTTGGATATCGAGGGAAGAATCGGAGTAACATTTAGGTAAGGATAAATTTCCAGACAGGTAATGTTTCCCCTCTTTACTAGACAGATGTAAAGATCCGGATATCTCGGTATCCATATTCTTGAGGTATTGGGTTGGAAATATCATTCTGGCTTTGTCTAGCGTGATGCTGACAGAGCTTTCTTTTGATGAGTCGGTTAGAAATGAAAGGACGCCTTTGGCGTAAATTTTACCTCCCCCTTTTTTTATTTGTAATTTTTTAATTTCAATTTGATCATTGGAAAATTTGATGTGGAAATCAACCTCATCAAATTTAGGTGGGGCTTTAAGGAAAGAGAGACTAATTGGGGTATAAGCTTCTTTCCATACCTGTAAACTTTTTGCCTCTCCTTGATAGGATAATTGAGTTGTATCCCCTTCTAGCTGTATCTGTATCGTTGCAAATCCAGTTGCATGTTCTAAATCAGGTATGAGTTGAGGCAGGAATGCTAAATTCACTTGAGAAAGAATGTTGGCTTGTATGGTTTGGGGAAGCTGGATTTTTTGAATCTCTATTTCCGCATGGATGGCTTGTCCTTGGAGCTGCAGCTTATCAGAATTTTCGTAAAAAACAGCTCCAGATTTTATGCGAACACTCACTGGTTTGGCCTGAGTAAATTCGATGGACTTATTGGAATAGGAGATGGTTCCATTGGAATCAGTGAGTGAAAGAAGGCCAGAAGAATGCCAAAAATGAGCTAAGGTTCCGGAAAGTTGAATGGCACCGCTGATATACCAATAATTTTTCGGAATGGAAGCTAATTCTGAGGGGAGTAAGAAACGAAGATCAGCATGAGTAAAGGTAGAAAAAAATTGGTAAGGGAATTCTGGTTGACGCAGGTTGCTAGAAAATCGGCCTTCTGCCATCGTGCCTGCATAAGAGAGTCGAGAGTCTAACATGGAATTTTTGATGGAGCCTTTGAATTGAAATGGAGACAATGGATTTTTGTTTAAGAATAGATTGGAGACGGAAAAATCAATATTTCCGTTCAATGAGTGCAGAGGGCCATCGAGTTGAAGAGCTCCCTGGAGTCGAGGTTGGGGCGTTTCTTTATTGGGATTCGTATCTATTTCATTATAGGAGTTTATGTTATGTGTATAAGGAACCACTTGGATGGAGGCATGCAAGATATCCTCCGTTGAGAGTCTCCAGCTGGGTAACCAATGCATTAACTTAGACGATGTGTTATTACGATCCAAGGATATTGTTCCGAGAAGTAAATTCTTTCCGGAATGAATGCGAATCTTTGTCAAAGAAATTTCTTTTTTCTCTGATTGAAGCTGAAATGAAAGGTCAGAGAAAAGAATTTTTGCATTTTGATATATAGATGTGAGATTGAAATAGCCTTTCCCTTGGAAGTCTAATGGACGATTCCATTGGCCAGAGAAGTGACCAGAAGCATCTGCGATCCCAAAAGAAAAAGAGGGCTTTAGATGAAAGAGTTGGAAAAAGTTTAGGATAAAAGAGGGAGAGATTTTTTGAAAATCCCCTTCAATTTCATAATGAAGGGAAGGAAGATGGAGTTTTCCTTCCTTAGATTGAATGGAGGCCTCGCTAGGCACAGATATATTGATATCTTTCCAGCTTGCGACAGAATTTTCGATTTTTATGACACCGTCCAGTGAACCTAAAGGAAGAGAGCCAATTTTGGCATGGGTCAATTGCAAGGTGTTTTTAACAACGACGGAATCAAGAGGGCCTCCGATATGGGTGGATACAGACCCTACTCCTTCTAGCTCCAGTTGGAAGGAGGACTGTAGAAGTCGTAGATCAAATTTAGGACTTTCAAAGCGTAGTGAAATATCATTTTCATCGAAATCCAGTTTCCCTTCTACAAAAAGCGAACTTTTTACCACATGGGAGTATTGTTGCCTTTCGCAAAGCAGGGGGGCTTTTGCAATTTGAATTCCTTTCGAATCAATGAGTAATTTTACGTCTGTGGTGCACTGGGTTTCTGGAAATTTTTTAGAGCCAGAGGGAGCACCTTTTCGGCGAAAATTTGTCAACGAGGTCCGAGTACCCACGTTCATTTTGAAAGGGATTCCAGCGCCAGAAATGGAGAATGTTCCCTTCTGGAGAGTGAAGTCGAGGGCAGAAAATGGCACCTTGATAATATCTAATAGTTGAGAAAATCCAAGTTCGACGGGTTGTCCAGTGAATCGAAATCCAACGGCAGAAGTAAAATCAATTTCTCCTTGTCCCATGAGGAGACGCTTATTTTTATCCTGAATTTTGATATTTGATAGTTGAATGGAATCCAGTGAGATCAAAAAATCGGTGGAAGTATGAAAAAGTTTATATCCATAAATGGTCCCTTGCTTTACTTCTGCATGGCCTCGGAGAGAAAACTCAGATTTTCCTTGTATCGGTACAAAAACACGAAGGTTTACGCTGGCGTCTGTTTTGCCTTCTGTCTCTTTCAAATCTAATAAACTACCGAGGAAAGCAAAGGGAGTTTTGGCATGGCCTGTAAGCAGGAACTCTACGCCAGTTACCCGATCGGCTTGATCTGTAAGATGGAGTTGTCCTTGGGTGGCAAGTTCTACATCATTCCCCATAGAGGTAAGCTCTGTGATGAGAATTTTTCCCGTATCATATCCCAAATGGGCATTGAGTTGCGTTTCTTTAACAATGGGGAGATGATCTCGAAACAGAGAAAAGGAGGCGATTTTTATAGTGCCGCTAGGGGCCTGTTGTTTATGGGTTGTCCCGGATAGATCGAGGCCTCGAAAGGAAAAAAGGAGCCACGCAGGTACTTCTGGAATTTGCTGGGTAAAGGGAGTCGAAAACGATAATGAACTATTTTCACAGGTAAGATTGGAAAAAGGAGAAGTACGAATCCAGTGATCCAACTGGGAAAGTAAGAGATCTCCATGGGGGGAGGCAGGCAAGTGAGGTTTAAGAAGTGGAGATGCGTCCCAGGGGGTATCGAGTGTTAGAGACAAATCCTGGGTGAGCAGAGAGTATTTGTGAGGAGTATCAAGGAGTAGAGCCCATAGGGAAACGTCCAGCCGGATGATAGAGGCTTGGGCCCAGGGACGATCCGATCGAACGAGCCGTATCCCCTGAAGGGATACGGACACAGGGGCAAGTGAGAAAGAAATATCTTCCAAAGACAGCTGTAGCTCTGTCTTTTCAGCGAGGAATTTATTGGCAAGCATTTCAATAGATCGAACGGGGAGAGGACTACGGAGGAAAAAAAAGCTCGCAATCAAGGCAAAAAGCCCGAGAATGTGCGCGATTGGTACTTTTTTCTTGGGATGCGAAGGCGACCCCGGTTTTTCATTCATCTCGACATCAACGGTAACAGTATGAATTAGAAAATACTTTATGGGTATTTTATGTATTTTTTATATATAAAATACCCGATAATATCCCTTATACCATACTAGCATTCTTTGGTGGATGCGCAGACCCATTTACGGGGTGCGAAAGTTTCCTAGAAGCTTCTAGGTTTCCCTTGTATCGGTGATGCCTTGGGCGGGGGTAACTTGGGTGGCGAGCCAGGCTGGATAGATACCAGCGGCGGAAGCTATGACCAAACTGGCTGTGAATACTACGCCATAGGTCATAGGGTCAAATTTTACCGGCAACGTGGTTAACAGGTAAATATCAGGTAGTTTAATGATTTCAAATCGTTCCAGTAGACACGATAAGCCAAAAGCCAAGGCCATACCAATAGTACCTCCGATGATTCCCATAAATAGGCTTTGCTGCACAAAAGTAGCCAGAATATTCTGATTGGTCGCTCCCATGGCTTTTAGGATGGAGATGTCTCGTCTCTTTTGGGTGACGGAAATAAATAAGGTTGTGAGGATATTAAAACTAGCGACAAAGGCCACGAGAAAAACAATCCAGCTGATTACATTTCGCTCGTTTCGCATGGCTTCAAATATGTTGCTGTTGAAGGATTGCCACTCCTTCACGGAGACCTGATATTCTTCTGTTAACTGTGCCGCAAATTGGGGACTTTCATTGGGATGTTTCATGCCAATTTCCAGTCCAGTAACTGTATCTCCCATTTGAAAAAGTTGCTGAGCTGCTGGAATACTTAAGAGTCCCAGGCGACTGTCATAGTGTTGCAGACCTGAATCGTAGACGCCAACTACCTTAAATTGCACCAGATCCTTTTCTTTCCCGTTCTCATCCGGTTTGCTTGTTGGAGCCGCTAATTCTACCGTATCTCCTACTTTTCCTTCCATGGCCTTCAACACCGCTTTTCCGAGAATAATGGAGGGAATCGAAGGGAGTCTTTTTCCAGCTGCCACATCATCCACTTCCTGCTGAAGAAGATCCAATGCGGAAGGAGGAAAAATAATGGATTCCATGGACTGAACGTGCTGACGCAAGCGTGGCTCAATACCGCGAATCAGCAAGCTGTGGATCAGGTAGCTTTTTCGTCCAAGGGTTTCGCCATGAATGAAAGGGGACATGCCTGTAATCTCTTTGCCATGATTCTGTTGGATGGTTTCTGCCCATTTCTCAGGGTGGGTAATTCCTGTAGGAAAACGATAGAGCAAGACATGGGCGTTGGCTGCCAAGAAACGATTGCGTAGCTCTTCCTCAAAACCATCAATAACCGCCAATACAACGATCATGATGGATACACCGATGGCAATGCCTAGGACTGTGAGTCCAGAAATCCAAGAAAAAAAGCGATTCTCGCGTTGGGTGCGTAGATATCGAAGGGCGATAAATCGGGTGAGGTACATAGGGTAAACTTTCTACTACCGTGATTCTCGCAGCCACTGTGCGGCTTCTAGGGCAAAATAGGTAAAAATGCCTTGGCATCCCGCACGTTTAAAGCCTAGGAGAGACTCCAACACAGCGGCGCGCAGATCCAGCCAGCCGTTAGCAGAAGCTGCTACTATCATGGCATATTCTCCGCTGACCTGATAGGCAAAAGTCGGGATTGGGCTTTGGGCTGCCACGTGAGAAATCACATCCAAATAAGGCATTCCCGGTTTTACCATGAGCATATCCGCTCCCTCCGCTGCATCGAGAGCTACCTCCAAGAGGGCCTCCCGGAGATTGGCGGGATTCATTTGGTAGGTTTTTTTATCGCCTCGGAGGCACCCCTCTGATCCCAAGGCATTGCGAAAGGGCCCATAAAAGCAGGAGGCATATTTGGCGGCATAGGAAAGGATTAACGTATGAATTTCCTGGTTTTCATCCAAGGTGTGTCGAATGGCTTGGATGCGTCCGTCCATCATATCGGAAGGAGCAACAATATCTGCACCGGCTTGGCTATAAAGTAGCGCCTGTTGACAGAGACGGGCTAATGTTTTGTCATTATCCACCCTGCCTTTTTCATCTAGGCACCCATCATGACCATGGGAGGTATAGGGATCCAGGGCGATATCGACGCAGAGCCCCAGGCTGGGAAATCGTGACTTGAGGCCTTGGAGGATGCGTGGGAGGACTCCATCTGGATCAAGGGCACTATCTCCATTCTCTGACTTAAGATGAGCTGGAAGTACAGGGAATAAAGCGATGGCGGGGATTCCCAATTCTAAACATTTCTCCGCTGTGCGATAGACCTCGTCAAACCCAAGTCGTGCGAGACCTGGCATGGCGGAAATGGCGTCTTGTCCCTTGGGTTGATCCAAGATAAACAAGGGGTAGACCAAGTTTTCGGATGTAATGTGATGTTCTTGGGTGAGGGCGCGGATATAAGGTTCAGCGCGCATGCGTCGCATTCGCCGAGTAGGAAATGTATTACACGGAATCATCGCAGGCGTCTCCTTCAAAAAAGCAGATGTACCCTACCTGTCTCCGCAAGAATAGGCAAGAGATGCAACAAGATTCCCAGAGGAAAAAAAGCCGCATTTTGGGTATCGATCCTGGTTCCCGTGTGGTTGGGTATGCCTTTATTCAAGCCAAAGTCGACATCCCCATTCGGGTTTCTGATTTTTATATTTTGGATATGGGGATTATCAAGGCTGATTTACGAGATTCTTTTCCCACGCGCATTGGTCATCTCCATGAGGCTGTCTATCAACTGGCGGCGCTGCACGGGCCAGCGCTTTGCGTCATGGAATCTTCTTTCTTAGGGAAAAATGTACAATCTGCCATCAAATTGGGCCAGGCGCGAGGTGCCATGATTGCTGCCATGAGTCGTGGCAAAACCCCACTTGTGGAACTTTCCCCCACGGCTGCCAAGCGGGCCATTACCGGGCAGGGATTGGCAGATAAAAAAACCGTCAGCCAGCAGCTGGCTCATTTACTGGGGATTGCCACAGAGGGGATGCCTTTGGATGCCACGGACGCCTTGGCTCTGGCTCTGGGATATGTGGTGGCGCACCACTTGGGAAGAAAAATATAGCTGTAACTTAATGAAATTACTTGCGGTTTTTTTTATGGAAGTGATATCATTATACCATAAAAAACATGACAAGGGGGTGATCTATGAAGGGCTACGGTTTGGGAGCATTGCTAGGGGTAATATCTGTTTCTATGCAAGCAGGGCCATTGAAGCCACCTGTGTTTAGAGAGCCTCTTCTCATTCAAGCTCCCGTGGACAAGGTCTATGTTGTCCGCGAAGGCTTTGATTCCGAAGACAATGCCCTCGTGGTGATCAAAGGCACCTTTCCTAACTCTTGCTACCAGGCCGATAGTGGACATGCGGAAGTAGATGCCCAAGGGCATGTGATCCAAGTCTCTGCTACGGCATTCTACCATGAGCATGATTTCTGCATTCCCATGTTGGTACCTTATATTCAGGTGATCAAGGTGGGGACATTGGCTGCCGGGGAATATACGGTGCTTCCACAGGGAAAAGAGCGTCTTTCTAGCAAATTTTATGTAAAACCGGCTACATCTCCTAACCAGGATGATTACCTCTATACGCCCGTTGATTCAGCTACTTTGGTTACGGAGGAAGGCACGGGGAACCAGGTCTTGTCTTTGCGCGGAAAATACCCTCACCTGTACCAAGGTTGTATGGATACAAAAGAGGTGAAAACCTATCTGACTGAGGACAATGTACTGGTGGTACAACCCATTGCTCGCATTTTACCCGAAGAAGAGTGCGGAAACGCGCCACGAGGTGCATTTGAAATCCGTAAATCCCTAGATACGCCTGTGGATGGAGAGGGCCTTCTTCATGTCAGAACGTTGAATGGAAATGCCTACAACCAGTTAGTAGAAGGCAGATAGGCCGCTATGGAGACCTCTTTCAATGCTCCGCAGGGGAAAAAGATGTCAAGCTCAGATCTGACCATTGGATCTTGGCTGCGTCTTTTCCGCGTAAGTCAGGCGTTGGCATTGTCTGTGGACACCCAAAATCGGTTGCGGGCTCGTCTTATTCCTTCGAGTAGGGACGAAAAAGGCGGAGCATGGGGACCCACTGGGGAGAAATGGCAGGATGCGATTCAAAAGGAAGACCGAGACTTGGCCTGGCGTCTCTTGTGTGTGCAGCGTTTGCGTCAGGAAAAGCTCCCTCCCTATGCAGAGCAATTTTGGCAGTTGGGGCATGTGGAAGAGAGCGGTCAACGTGGGTTTGTTCCATTGACTCTGATGCGAGTGGAGCAAATTTTGGGTTCTTATCCAAAGGCAGCGCAGGATTTATTACGGGGGTATTTGCAAATCTTGCCGGTGATTTCTCCTTTCCTTTCCAGTGAACCTCAAAAGGGATTTGAGTTATCCCTCCCTTGGCAGGCGACGCGTCGGGTCTTACAAAAACAGAATCCCTGGATGCTGCGTCATCGGGTGCCTTTGCTCTCTTGGCTGCCCTATAAAACCCGAAAAAAAGAGTCTTCTCTTTCAGAAGGGCCGCTGGTGCAATGGGTACCCTGGTGGTTACCGGTTCCCTCCCATGAGCTTACTATCTTGGCTGCGATTGTAGCAGATGGGTTGGGTTATTCCCGATGGAATTGGCAAGGGAAAACCTTGCAACAGCAGGTGGTGCCTTTGATGAAACCAGCTACTCGGTTGTGGCGCAGTCTTTCCTCTGCCCAACGGGGGGGACTTTTGTTGATTAGCAAGGTTGGAAAAGACGTGGCATATGAACAGGTAGAAGCATGGATGGCCTCCTTTTTGCTGCGCTGCTTGTTGGTATTGACCCAACGGCACACGGAATTATTGGAGACGCTACGAGCGGGTCATGCGCCATCGGCTTGGATTGCCGACCTCGAAGCGTGGATGGTGTCGCCTGTCTATGGGCAAATTCGTGCCGAATCTCCGTATGAATTCCAGTTTGAGATTCCGCCTCTTTTACGAGAAGGATTGTGTTAGTTTCTTCCTGGAGGGCGTTGCTCTGCTCTGTAGAAAAGAAGACACCTTGAAGTCGCTGTGAAACGTGACCGTAAGACGGCCGGCGCTTGGTACACCCACACTCTTTTGATCACCATCCATATCTTTTCTGCCAATAAATCCGAGGTCTATTCAGAAGGAGAATGGTTCTTTCATTATTTACACCTTGACAGCTTTGCCTTTTTCCGGTCGAATTTCATTCTTCAGATCTTTGGAAAAGGAAGATGTATGGCCCATCAAGCGGTTCTGGTTTCGGGTGTTCGCACCCCGTTCATGCGAAGTCATCGAGCCTACGTCGAATTGTCCGGATGTGATCTGGGACGACTTGCCCTCACGGGTCTATTGGAGCGAGCGGCATTGGAGCCATCCAAAATAGAGCACGTGATTATGGGGACCGTCATTCATGACGTCAATACGCCTAACGTGGCTCGCGAAGTGGTATTGGCTTCAGGGTTGCCCAGCACGATTCCAGCCCATACTGTATCCTTGGCCTGTATATCCGCCAATGTCGCTGCCACCACGTTGGCGGATATGATTGGAGCTGGGCGAATTACCGTAGGCATTTGTGGAGGATTGGATACTTGCTCCGATCCTCCGATCCGATTATCGAAAAAAATGCGACAGACCATGGTGCGGTTTGAAAAAGTGAAATCTTTTTCCGCCGCATTGCGAGAGTTATTTCAGATTCGCGGATTTGGGTTCCGAGATTTGTTGCCCGATGTACCCAAAGTAGTGGAGTATTCCAACGGGAAATCCATGGGGGAAGGGGCCGAAATTTTAGCGAAACAGATTCATGTGGAGCGGGAAGCATGTGATGCCTATGCGGAAAGAAGTCATCGCATGGCCATTCAAGCGTATGAAGAGGGCAACTACAAGCAGGATGTTTTGGTGGTTCATGTACCTCCCAAATTTTCCCCCTTGGATCGAGATGAGGGTCCGCGAAGTGATACCACTCGTGAGAAATTGGGATATCTTCGCCCTGCCTTTGATAAGCAATTTGGGGTTTGCACCGCAGGCAATTCTTCCTTTCTAACGGATGGTGCTTCGGCCATTTTGATGATGGAGCGAAAGCGCGCGGAGAAAGAAGGGCTGGCGCCTCAAGCCATCATTCGGGACTACCTGTACCGTGCGGGAGATGCGTTGCATGAGATGTTATCGGGTCCGGCTTTGACTATTCCTCTTTTGTTGGCTCGAAATAACTTGTCGGTGGATGACATCGGTGTTTTTGAAATTCACGAAGCATTTGCCGCTCAAATGGTGGCAAACCTCGCATATATGGCACAGACGGAGTTTTGTCGTACCCGATTGGGACTCCCAAAGGCTATGGGTGAAATTCCATTGGAGAAGTTGAATGCGTGGGGGGGGTCTTTGTCCATCGGTCATCCATTTGGGGCGACAGGGGGGCGGTTGCTTTGGACAGCGGCCAGACGATTACAGGAAGAGAAAGTGCGGTATGCAGTGGTTTCTGGCTGTGCAGCTGGGGGCCATGGTTCTGCGATTTTATTAGAAAACCCCAATTTTGCATAACGAGATGGTATTACCCATGGTTGATCCAGACACTTCTGTTTCTACGGTTTCTTCCGCCTCGCTATCTTTGGAAATTTCAGGGGAAGTGGCGGTTGTTTGTTTTGATGATCCCACAAGCAAGGTGAACAAGCTTAATTCTCGTTTGATTCCCGAGTTTGAGGCTGTGATGGCTCGGATCCAAGGAGATCCAACGATCAAGGCTGTGGTCTTGATTTCAGGTAAAGAAGGTACGTTTATTGCCGGCGCGGATATCGATGAATTATCCACAGCTGGGGATGCCAAAGCAGTTGAAAACATCAGTCAACTGGGACAGGCGTTGTTTTCTCGGCTCGCAGCATTTCCCCTCCCCGTGGTGGCAGCCATCCATGGCGCTTGCTTGGGAGGTGGGTTAGAAATGGCATTGGCATGCACGTATCGTATTGCCGCCGTCTCGCCACAAACCCAATTGGGATTACCCGAAGTGATGCTGGGGTTGCTTCCAGCAGCTGGAGGAACTCAGCGGTTGCCTCGATTGATTGGATTACAAGAAGCGTTGGGTCTTCTGTTATCTGGGAGCCCCGTGCGAGCCGAAAAGGCATTTCGTATTGGGTTGGTGGATTATATCACTACGCCTGCTGGGCTTCATGATGTGGCCCTTCAGGCAGCCAAGGATTTAGCGAGCAAGAAGTTGTCTGCCAAACCGAAGAAGCCAAAAGGTTGGTTGCGACAGCTTGAGAAATATCCGTTGGTGCAAAATTGGATGCTCGACAAAGCCAAAAAAATGGTGGAGAGCAAGACCAAAGGCTTGTATCCAGCCCCGTTGGCGTTGATAGAAGTCGTGCGAGTGGGTCTTCAAGCGGGGATGAAACAAGGCCTATTGCGAGAAAGCGGAGAGTTTGGGCGCTTATCCCAAACATCGGAAAGTCGAGCCCTTATTTCTCTCTACTATGGACAAACCGAGTTGAAGAAAAACCGATATGGGACACCTGCGCGAAAGGTGGAGCGTGTGGGCGTTCTCGGTGGAGGATTGATGGGCTCTGGGATTTCTTTGGTGAGTCTCCAAAAGGGATTTCAGGTCCGATTGAAAGATTTAAACCAAGAAAGTTTGGGTAATAGCCGTCGGTATGTGTGGAAAGACTTGGTTCAGAAGGTCAAACGACGAAGTATGAGTGAGGTAGAGTCGAAGCAAATTTTTTCTCGATTGACCACTCAACTGGATTTTCGTCAGTTTTCTCAGATGGATCTTGTAATTGAAGCAGTGTTTGAGGATCTCACCTTGAAGCATCGGGTGTTGCAAGAAGTAGAAGCCAATACTCCGGATCATTGTATTTTTGCTTCAAACACCTCTGCATTGCCTATTTCACAAATTGCTTCCGTGGCCAAGCGTCCGGAACAAGTGGTGGGTATGCACTATTTTTCTCCGGTACAGAAGATGCCTTTGCTTGAAGTGGTGGTCACCGATAAGACTTCCAAAGAGGCGGCTTCCATTGCTGTGGATGTGGGCATTCGACAAGGGAAAACGGTGATTGTGGTGCAAGATGGTCCTGGGTTTTATACCACCCGGATTTTGGCTCCGTTTATGGATGAGGCGGCTATTTTGTGCCAAGAGGGCATGGAGTTTGCCACCTTGGATCGGACGATGCAGAAATTTGGATATCCGGTGGGCCCCCTTACACTCATGGATGAAGTGGGCCTTGATGTAGCCAAGCATGTGGCAGAGGAACTGAAGTCGGCATTGGGAGATCGGGTCAGTTCCCAGGAACCTACAGTTTTAGAAGAGTTGTTGGAAGAGAAATGCTTGGGTCGGAAATCAGGAAAAGGATTCTATGTATATTCAGAATCTCCCTCCTGGGTTACACGATGGAAAAACAAGGGCAAGCAAGTGAATCCTTTGGCCTTGCAAGCGATACAAAAACATCGACGGGTTGCCACTGCCCATGGGTATGAAGAGGCAGCGATGCGGATGGCTTTTCGTATGATCAACGAAGCTGTCTACTGCTTGCAGGATGGGATTTTGTCCAAACCCGTGGATGGGGATATCGGTGCGGTATTTGGATTGGGATTTCCTCCCATCCATGGAGGACCTTTTCGATATCTTGATACTATGGGAATCTCAACCGCTGTGGATACGTTGAAACGATTGGAAGATCGATATGGGTCTCGGTTTCAAGTAGCTCCTTTGTTGGTGGAGATGGCACAAACCAACCGCCGTTTTTATGTATAATGGCATTTATTGTCCGTTGTCTTTTTTCTGCCTCATAGAAGTCCTCAGAAATAAAAATAACGTAATATGCTGAATTTACTTGACTAAAACTCCTGTGTGCATTTAGATAAAACAAAATCACACAGGAGTTTTTTATGAGAATGCAAAAATGGGCGATTGCGTCAGGTCTCGTGTTGGTCAACATCGGTGCGTATGCCGCTGGGTATACAGAGTACCAAGATCAAGCACAGGTTCGTCAAGGTCAATGTCAACAAGCCCCTCGTCAGACCCAACGCCAAGATCAAGATCAGTGTCAACAAGCCCCTCGTCAGACCCAACGTCAAGATCAAGGTCAGTGTCAACAAGCCCCTCGTCAGACCCAACGCCAAGATCAAGGTCAGTGCCAACAGACCCCACGTCAAGATCAAGGTCAGTGTCAGCAAGTTCAGCAAGCAGACCGTGCGGTTCAAGTGGTAAACTTGAATGCAAAAGAGATTCATCTTTCTGTAGCTCAACGGGGTAATGCGCCTGCCGCTCAAGCATTTGAATTGGTACGTACTGCTACTTCTCCTAAAACAGCTACCTTGTTCATTGCTTACACACAAATGAAACAAGTTTGCACAGATTCTCGCTTCATCAACCGTGTACTTCACTGCCACCATTACGAAGACCAACCCGTTACCAAAACACAAGAAGTGAAAGTTCGCTTCCGTCACAGAAATGCCTTGGATTTGAAAGATGCAGAAAGATTCTACTTGAGATTGAACCAAGCTGACGTTCATGCTGGCAAACTTAAAGTAGAAGCTTCCCAATTGGCGGTAAGAGAACCATACCGTGTAGCTGTGTCTCAAGCAGATTCTTGTAGCCCTGCTCGTGTTACGCTGTGGCCAGCAACCTGTTCAGTAGGTGGTTTTTTCACAGATTTGTTTGCTAAGTGATTTGCGCTTGGGGCACCATCTGCGAAGGTGCCCCAAAACCTCTCCTTGCTTTTTATGGGAAACCAGCTGCGCAGTTTGGCTGCGCCATCCTTCGGCGCTACGCTCGATGCTGATGCAAGCATCGCATCTCACTCCGCTTCTCAGTCTCCCCAAACCCTTCCTTGCCTTTATTTCCCAAACCCTTCCTTATATAAGAGACTGGTATCCATAGCTTTCTATTCCTAGCTCGCTGGGACATAAATCTATCACCCCCTAGTCTCTAACTCATATAGGGCAGAGAATGATTTGGCTTATATGAAGGCCTGGCCCTAGCAAGGAGGGATTTGGCGCACCTGCCTGTGCCCTGAAGGGGTACGCAGAGGGTGCTCCAAGAAAAAGAAACTAAGGCCCAATTTCAAACTGAGAATCCCGAAGCATATCCAAACGAAAAGACGAGGCTAAGAATTGAATTTGGAGGTCATAGGCCATTTGTAAGGATTCGAGGGATTCTTTTTCTCGGGTTTGTACCCATTGGATAAGATCCTCTCGCGCATAGATGGTCATATTCTTCTCTCCCGTTTGGAGATGTCGACGTCGAAGTTCCCGCAAGAGATCGGTGGCTTCGGTCTCAATACGACGTACGTGCCCATTTCCCATGCAATAGGGACATTCCTGTAGCAGCTGTCGTTCCAGGGAGTCTGCCGTACGTTTTCGGGTCATTTGCACGAGACCAAACTCACTAATTTTCAGAACATGGGTGCGGGCGCGATCGGGTTTTAAGGCGTGCTGTAAGGCAGAAAACAGAAGTTCTCGGTCTTCTTCGGTTTCGCAATCGATAAAATCAATAATGATGATGCCACCGATATTTCGTAAGCGAAGCTGTTCGGCAACCTTCTTTGCTGCCTCTAAATTGGTTTGTAGAATGGTTTCTCTAGCATTGTTCGTGCCAACAAATTTCCCTGTGTTTACATCAAAGCTGGTAAGGGCTTCCGTTTGGTCAACAACTAAATGTCCGCCCGAGGGTAAGGTAATTTTCCGATCGAGGGCACTTGCGATATCTAATTCGATATCATAGAGGTCAAATATGGGAATGGCATCATAATGGAAACGGAGTTTGGAAGAAGCAGATGGAAGTGTGTCTGCAATAAAGGACTGGAGCTCTTGGTATTCTTTCTGGCTATCAATAACGATATCACTGACAGAATCGCTGTACCAATCTCGAACCATGCGCAGATGGATCGGTAGATCCGTAAAGAGAGGACCCATATGCGACTGGGTTTTGATCTTGTTTTCTACCCCTTGCCACATTTTGAGCAAATAGCGCAAATCTTGCTTGAGAGCCTCAATCTCTACCCCATGGGCTGCTGTGCGGAGAATGACTCCCATAGTAGGAGGTAAGAGCGGTTGGATGGCCTCTTTCAGGCGTTTTCGTTCTTCCTCTGATTCGATTCGTCTTGAAATTCCGATGTGGCAAATATAGGGAAGTAAAACGAGGTAGCGCCCTGGTAAGCTAAGGTTCATGGATACCCGTGGTCCCTTGGTTCCTAAGGCTTCCTTTAGCACTTGTACCACGATGGGATGCCCCTCTCGCAGCATCTGTTCAATGGGGCGTTGGAGCGATGGGATGGGTAGGAGAGGGAGATCTTCCCCGCTCCAGGCATCAAGTAAATCCTGATGAGGTATGGAGGCATCGAGTACATCTCGACCATATAAGAAAGCGGCTCGATCCAATCCAATGCGAATAAACGCACAATTCATACCGGGTAACACCCGAGAGACAATGCCACGATAGATGTTGCCCACAACGGTGCGTTGCTCTTCTCGCTCGATGACGATTTCTGCGACTTGATTCTCTTCCAACAGGGCAATGCGCTTTTCTGTAGGAGAGATATTAATCACCAGTTTTTGATCCATGCCTCAGGTGCCCTTTCAGGACGGCATATGAGGGCGCTCCCTTTCTATATGCCATAAGAGATCGTGGGTAATCTTATCAGCGGTACCTTGTAAGGAAGTAAGAAAGGTTCGTGTGTCTTTTCCTTTCTTTTGTAATAAGGGAGCGTTTTGGATCCATTGTAGGAAATCCACTCGATTGTGGCATACCGTCGCCAACCCAGCAGCTACCAATTTACAAGCTTCATGACTATTATGATACCGAGGGCCAAAGGCCACAGCAAGTCCACGACAACCCGGCTCCAATACGTTATGGACTTTATGGTGGAAGGCGCCTCCCACCAAGGCACAATCTGCCAGTTGGTATAGTTCAGCCAACATGCCCATGCGATCTACAAGGAGGATATCCGAGTTTCCTTTGGGTTCCGTCATCTGGGAGTATCGAACGGTGCGAAGATTTTTGGTCTGGGCTTTGGCTTCTATCCATTGCAATCTTTCTGGTGTGGGCTCATGTAATACGATAATCAAGTAACAAGCTTGGGCAGATCCTTTGCGCAACACTTGCTGTTCTTGGCTTTCCAAAGCGATTTCCACATCGGATTCCCATGCGCTGCCCAATATGCACATCCATCGATCGGGAAGATGGTCTTTCTTCCACTGGGTGAGATCTTCCGTAGCGGCTTGTTCTGCTCGCTCAAAGACTCGATCAAATTTCGTATCTCCCATCACGGAGGCAATTTTGTCTGCGGGGATGCCTAAGGCATATCGGAACTGGGTTTTTTCCGTATCATCCACGGTGTAAATCCGTTGGATTTGGGTGAACAACTTTCGCTTCCACCATTTCTGCCGCCAGGAGTGCTTCACGGCTTCGCTTAGACTCGCATTAAGGAGCCAAGCCCCGCCATATCCTCCTGCGACGGAAAGAAAACTGGGCCATAGCTCATGACGAATGATTAAGCTTCCACAGGGAGAGAGTGCTGAAAAAATCGGAGCCCAGTGAGATAGGATATCTCCCGGGGGCGCCAATAAATAGGGGACGGTATCTTTGCGATTTTGGTGATATCTCACGCCAGATTCGGAGAAGAAAATGACAATGCCCAATAGAGTATTGGGAAGTCGAGCGAGAATGGGCAAGGCTTGCTCATATTCCCCTGCGGAGCTGCAATAAAAAAAGAGACAGTGTGTATGCTGCTTCCGCAGATCTTGTAACCCAGGGAGTGTATCGGGTAGGCAGGGGCGGAGAATAAATCGCTGTATTGCCGTGGGCAACCAAGGATGCAGCGGGTGGAGCAGGGTATATGCGATCTGCCAAAGTGCGGACCAAATCCTGATCCATAGGGGAGGATGAGATGGAGGGAGGGGACTCATGGCTGCTCTCCGGAGGCGGATGGGAATTTTTCTTGTAAAAAGGTAGCAATCTCTGGGGCGGGCAGCTGGGTGAAACAGAGATGATCTCCAAAGCGACAGGGTACTTTGCCATGCTTGGAGCAAGGGCGGCATCCTAAGGGCACAGAAAATGCTCGGCTGCTCGGAAGATGGGGGGCAAACCCAAATCCCTCCACCGTGGGTCCAAAGAGGATGGCTACCGGGATGCCGCAGGCCTCGGCAATATGCCCAAGGGAAGAATCGTTGCTGAGAAGTACGCGGCTTTTTTCCAAAACCCATGCACTCTGAGCAAGGGATAGTTCCCCTGCCAAGTTCAACCAGGGGCCTTTCCATTGGAGCGCGTCTGAAATCTCTTGGGCAATGAGACGATCATGGGAGTCCCCTACAAACACAAGCCCTATGGGGGAGGCCTTTCGCTGGAAGTCCGCTAATACTTGGATAAAGAGGGACGCGGGGGCTCGTTTCGTTGCGAAGGATGCGCCTGGGGCTACAGCTAACCAGGGACCTGTGGAAAGGGCTTGCTCCCATGGGGTGTCGCCAAGGGGACGAGGGGGGAAGGGAAGGGTTGGCACCCCTTGGAGTGCTTCCACCATCTTATGCTGGGCCGCAGGGAGCTGGCGTAAGAGTCCCGTACGGAGGGTCTGTACCATGGTTTGGAATTGGTTCTTTTCCGGATGGAGCGCGCGATCGGACAATAGTCGGCGTCTTCCCACCATTCGCCCCTCTAAGATAAGGCGATTGCGTTGGAACTGACTTTTCGGGCACAGGTAGTTAGGTTTTCCATAGGCCTTCTTAAAGGCCCGAGACAGAAACCGGGAACGCAGGTTCCCCTGAAGGTCCACCAGAAAATGCACCCCATTGAGTTGTTGAATGATTTCTGCAATGGGGGTTTCCTGTTCCAAGGAAAGCCCATGCAGGGCAGGATAAGCCTGCTGCAAGAGGTCCAACGTGGGACTTCGGCCGATCCAAATGGCCTCCACAGGAAATGGAAGTTGTTCCAGCACATGCAAACAGGCACTGGCGAGCACCACATCTCCGATGCTGCTGGTGCGTAGGATTCCTACCCGAAGGGTGGCTCCTTGATTGGCTGAGACGAGCATATGGGATGGCATCCGCGTGAATAAAAGTTCAGAAAATCCAGACGTCCAGTATAATAGTGATAAAATCAGCTTTTGTCAGAGGAAAAAAGGAGAAACTGGCTATGGGAGGAGAGTCTCGTCTTTTCAGGCATGGATGGGGGGGGTGGTTCTTACTGGGGTTGATAGGATGTGCATCACCGGGGGGGCCCTCCGGTGTTTCTCCTGTGCCCGCGGTCATATCTATCCAGGCTCATACGGTCCTTCCTCTTACCGTAGGGACAAAAAACCCAGCGGATTCGAACCTATTGCAGGTTCCTAATGCCTTGCTCACTTTTTATCGGGTATCCCATGGCGGTACGGAAGTACGAAAGGGGCCTGGGGGGGCCTTTCCTTTGTTACCTCGCTTTTTGGAGGAAAAGGAGGTGGTAATGGGTCTGGAATCTTACAAAAAGTGGACCAAAGTTTTCCAAGCGGATACCAATCGCATGGGATGGGTTCACCAGGATAACCTGACGGCACTGGTCAAAAAGGAGGGATCCTTGACCCTCGATACTCGTGTATTGGGTACAGTATTTGCCAACGAATCTATGCTATCGTCGTATCCAGAGAATCAAAAATTGCCTGTCATTGTCCCGAAAGATCGGATGTTCTTTGTGCTGAGGTCGGAACCGCAGAGATCGCTGGTATGGATTGTGGAAAATCAGTCTGTGGCTTGGCTTTCTCACCATAATCAGTAGTAAGGAGTCTTCTATGAAACGAAGCTTGGTGGGTTTGATCTTGGTTGGCGCTTGTTCGCCCAGTCATCCCAAAAATCCATCGCCCTCTCAACCCGCTCCAGCCACTTCTTCAACGACTATTCCCGCAGCAGAGGCGGAATCGGCCGCTGTAGAGGAAGCCGAAGCCGTTCCTATGAAAAAAGTGGACGCTGAGGATGTAGTTCCTGCGGAATCCATGGGGAAGAAGAAGCCGGCACATCATCCGTTGACTTCGGTCTTCCATCCCAAAAAACCGCGAAAAGCCGCCCACCCCCTTGTGACAAAACAAGCGGAAAAAAGTTTCCACCTTACAATCCATGCCTATGACACGGCTTCCCCTCATCATGGCATTGGGGGGGTTTTGGTGAAGGTCAATGGTACTCTCGTGGGCAAGACGGATGCCAAAGGGATCTATGCTTACGCCTATCGAGGCGCACGGGAGTCCTTGTTGCGAGTGCGGTTGGAGAATCTGGGGGAGGTGCCATTCGAAACCCAATTTGTGGCGATGAATGATATGCAATTGGAAAAACTGTACGTGGCCAAGGGGGCACAACACGGGGGGACGTTGGTTTCCTACGAGGAAAGCACCCAAAAAGCCCACGTGAAGGCACCTTTTGCTTTGAAAGTGGGGGAAACTCTTCCCATTTTTGGCTTGCGAAGCGATGAGGTGGGTCGACACAAGAAATATGAAAAAGTGGCTACTTGGACAGCCGAGTCGTTAACTGCCGATGGAGGGATTGGGAAAATTACCGAGTTACAGCCCATGGCTTACTTGCAGGCGGGGGATGTGATTGCCAATCCTTCAGCGGACGCTGCCATCTGGAAGTGAATAGGGGTAGCCGGATTCCACCCAGGCTTGAAATCCGCAGTCGGCAAGTACGTGCAGGTTTTTGCACCCTGCTTCGGTGAGAAGATGGTAGGCCCGCTGGGCGCGCACACCGTGCATGCAGTGGATATCCACTTCCTCGTAGTGGGAGAGGGTTTCCACGTGATCAAGGAGGTGGGTCAAGGGTAAATTCCGGCTGCCTGCGATATGGCCTTCGGCATATTCCGCCGGCGTGCGTACATCCACAATGCAGCGGGTCGGAGACGCTTCTTTGGCATGTTGGTACAACTCAGGTAGGCTGATGGTATCCATATGGGGCTCCTGTCTTTACTTTAGGTGTGAGGTGGCATTCTATGTTTGAAACGATCCAACCTTTTTTGTCTCAACTCTCTATTTTTTCCGCCTTTTCCGAAGAGGAACAAAAACGTCTTTTAGAAAAAGGGCAAATCGTAGAGGCGCCGGCCCAAAAAAATTTGGTAATTGAGGGCGAAGCCACTCGAGGTTTCTACCTATTTCTACAGGGAACGGGGTCCCTATACAAGAACGATCCCGTGCGGAATGCGATGATTCGATTTGCTGGATTGGAAGTCGGATCCATCTTTGGGGAAACCAGTTTGTTTGATCCATCCCCTCGCAGTGCCACGGTGGTAATCGATACCCCCTGTAAGCTCTATGTATTGGAAGAGTCTGTCTTCTCCCAATTTTTAGCGGGAGAGTCAGAGAACTTGCAGCTGCGCTTCTACAAAAAGTGCGTGGAAGAAGTGCTCGAGCAGTTTAGACGACAACATAAGGACTATCGCACGGCTCAGCTCCTTCTATGGAAGCATGTATTGCAAAATCCTGCCCCTAGCTCTGTGGCAGGGGCTCCCACTTCTGCGGCAGAGTCAGAGAAGAAAGAAGAGTAGGCAAAAAGTATCGACCTGCCTTCTCCCTTTTTCTTTAGCTACTTGGGATACTTGATGAGTAGGGGAGGTTGGCTTTGTTGCCTAAATCTAGCGAGATAGATAACAGCTGAAAGTTAAAAAGAAAAATGGCACCTTGAATTCGACTAAAAACCGAGGTGCCACATGGGAAAAGTAGCTTACCGCGTAACAAATT
>Ga0114970_10001052_pt1 | contig 20734 bp, 21 predicted proteins | sample M_140205_XF_Meta_FD_87030 | JGI IMG/M metagenome (GOLD analysis project Ga0114970, IMG submission 87030) | Freshwater microbial communities from Lake Montjoie, Canada to study carbon cycling - M_140205_XF_MetaG | ecosystem: Environmental > Aquatic > Freshwater > Lake | place: Lake Montjoie... | reverse complement strand
CCCTGCCTTGGTACCCGATACAAAGCCTGTTGCCTTGTAGTAATACCAACCTGAGCCCACAGACGACGAGTTGGGGCTGTTGCCAGTGGCCCCGCTGAAAGACCAGGCACCTCCGACCAGGGTGTCGTCTGCACCGCCCACGACGGTGTCAGCACCGGCGCTGAAAAGAGAATAGGCCGATCCGGGATCGATGTTGAACTTTGGCAGCAAGTTGTTGGAAACAACCGTGCTGGTCACCAAAGTATAGCCCACAGGAACCTCAAATCGGAAGGTATCAGCGAAGCTTCCAGGCGCCACCGTCACATCCTGGAACTTACCATCGAGCGGATGGGAACCCCATTCGTATGCAGTAGCCTGCGCATTACCCCCTACAACAGCCACAAAAGCAGCAATCAGCCATCTTGAATTCATTTCTAACCCCCTATGATTAAACATCACCACCATCGAGACCCGTTCAAGCTGCCTTGAGACCGGCCACTCGAGACCATCCCCTCAGCTGCGCAGAAGATAGGCCGTTGGATGGAAATCCTCCACCCTCATTCAAGGGGGGACTGTTGAAAATGCGCGCGTGCTCGCTGAAAGCCGACAGCGCTGGCATTGCTGACGCAACAACAGACCTTAACTTTTTCATGAAACCCCCAGAAATTGTGGTGAACCACACCACGACGTCGCAAGGTTAATGCGGCGGCCCAGGGAACACATCACTTGTTCGGGGGGTGAAACGAAGCAAATCGGCGCGCAGCCGCAGCGACCGACCGACCTACCGGTCAGCAGGCTGTCTCAGCAGAACGCGTCAGGCCAGCTTGCCGTGGCAAACCTTGTACTTCTTGCCGCTGCCGCAGGGGCAGGGGTCGTTGCGGCCGACGCGCGGCACCTCGGCCACCAGCGTGGACGGGTCGGTCTCCTGGCTGACGCTGCCATCTTCATTGGGATGGGTGTAGGTCAGGTTGCTGAGCTGTGAGGCCTGCAACTCCAGCGCCTGGGCGGCTTCGGCCACCTGCTCCTGGCTCTGGATGCGCACCGTCAACAGCAAGCGGGTGACTTCCATCTTCACCACGTCGAGCAACTGGCTGAACAGCTCAAAAGCCTCGCGCTTGTACTCTTGCTTGGGATTTTTTTGCGCATAACCCCGCAAATGGATGCCCTGGCGCAGGTAGTCGAGCGCTGCCAGATGCTCACGCCAATGGCTGTCGATGGCCTGCAACAGCACCATGCGCATGAAGGGGTTGAACTGCTCAGGGCCGACCTGCGCGAGCTTGGCCTCAAACACCACATCGGCGGCGGCGACCACGTGTTGCAGCACCTCATCGTCGGTGATCGTGTCGCTGCGTTCGACCAGCGCAGTCACCGCCACCGGCACCTGCCACTCCTCGGCCAGCGTGCGCTCGAGCGCCGGCAAGTCCCATTGCTCTTCGACGCTTTCGGCCGGCACCCAGGTGCGCACCACACCTTCCATCGAACTGCGGCGCAGGTTGGTGATTTGCGCTAGCACCGAATCGGATTCCAGGATCTCGTTGCGCTGCTGGTAGATCACCTTGCGCTGGTCGTTCGACACATCGTCGTACTCGAGCAACTGCTTGCGGATGTCGAAGTTGCGGGCTTCGACCTTGCGCTGCGCACCGGCGATGCTGCGGCTGACGATGCCAGCCTCGATCGCCTCGCCCTCGGGCATCTTGAGCCTGTCCATGATCGCGCGCACCCGGTCGCCGGCGAAGATGCGCATCAGCGGGTCTTCCAACGCCAGGTAGAAGCGGCTCTGGCCCGGGTCGCCCTGGCGTCCCGAGCGGCCGCGCAGTTGGTTGTCGATCCGGCGGCTCTCATGACGCTCGGTCGCGATGATGCGCAGGCCGCCAGCGGCCTTGACAGCGTCATGCAGGCCTTGCCATTCATCCTCGAGCTGCTGGACGCGGCCGGCCTTGTCGGCGTCGGCGATCGCATCGTCGGCCTCGAGCAGCTGCACCTGTTTCTCGACATTGCCGCCGAGCACGATGTCGGTGCCGCGACCGGCCATGTTGGTGGCGATGGTGATCACGCCGGGACGGCCCGCCTGGGCCACGATCTCGGCTTCGCGGGCATGCTGCTTGGCGTTGAGCACCTGGTGCGGCAGACCCGCTTTGGTCAGCAGATCCGAGATCAGCTCGGAGTTCTCGATCGAGGTGGTGCCCACCAACGTGGGTTGACCGCGCTCATGGCAGGCTCGGATGTCCTCGAGCACTGCGTTGTATTTCTCGCGCGCGGTCTTGTAGATCAGGTCGAGGTCGTCCTGGCGGATCGTCGGCCGGTTCGGCGGGATCACCACGGTCTCAAGGCCGTAGATCTCCTGGAACTCGTAGGCCTCGGTGTCGGCGGTGCCCGTCATGCCGCCGAGCTTGTTGTACATCCGGAAGTAGTTCTGGAAGGTGATCGAGGCCAGGGTCTGGTTCTCGCTCTGGATCTGCACGCCTTCCTTGGCCTCGACCGCCTGGTGCAGGCCGTCCGACCAGCGCCGACCCGTCATCAGCCGGCCGGTGAACTCGTCGACGATGATGATCTCGCCTTGCTGCACCACGTAATGCTGGTCGCGGTGGTAGAGGTGGTTGGCCCGCAGCGCCGCATAGACATGGTGCATCAGCGAGATGTTGGCCGCGTCATAAAGGCTGGCGCCTTCGGCCAGCAGACCGGCCTCGCCGAGCAGGCGCTCGGCGTTCTCGTGACCGTCTTCGGTCAGGAAGACTTGGTGGCTTTTTTCGTCGACAGTGAAATCACCCGGCTCGATCACGCCCTCACCGGTGCGCGGGTCGGCCTCGCCGATCTGCTTTTTCAGGCCAGGGATGACGGCGTCGATGCGCACATACATCTCGGTGTGGTCTTCGGCCTGGCCGCTGATGATCAGCGGCGTGCGGGCCTCGTCGATCAGGATCGAATCGACCTCGTCGACGATCGCGAAGTTCAGGCCACGCTGCACCCGGTCGGCGAGCTCGTAGACCATGTTGTCGCGCAGGTAATCGAAGCCGAACTCGTTGTTGGTGCCGTAGGTGACATCAGAGCCATAGGCTGCCTGCTTTTCTTCGCGGCTCAAGCCAGGCACGTTGACGCCGACCGTCAGACCCAGGAAACCGTAGAGCCGGCCCATCCATTCGGCGTCGCGCCGGGCCAGGTAGTCGTTGACCGTGACCACATGAACGCCCTGCCCCGACAGCGCGTTGAGGTAGACCGGCAGCGTGGCCATCAAGGTCTTGCCTTCGCCGGTGCGCATCTCGGCAATCTTGCCGTTGTGCAGCGCCATGCCACCGATGTACTGCACGTCGAAGTGCCGCATCTTCAGGCTGCGCTTGCCGCCCTCGCGCACCGCAGCAAAGGCCTCAGGCAGCAATTCGTCCAGCGTCGCACCTTGCGCAATGCGCTGGCGGAATTCTTCGGTCTTGGCCCGCAGTGCGTCGTCGTCTAGGGCCTCGAACTGCGGCTCGAGTGTGTTGACTTTTTCAACCACGCGGCGGTATTGCTTGAGCAGCCGCTCATTGCGGCTGCCAAAAATCGAGGTAAGAAGCTTGGGCAACATGCGGCGTCAGGGGGCAGGGGAATCGGGTGGCGAAAGGGTGCTCTGGACGAGCCGTCCCAGCGCCTGTGTAAGCTTGAGCGCGGTGGCAAGCAGTCCGTCGTGGACAGGGCCGGCAACGACAGGCAAGGAGGCCACCGGCGAGCGCCCCGTCAAAACGGGTCGCTCGCGCAAAGCCGTCAAGTCTATCATTGGGCTTGTGCGCCATTCCGGGCCGTTCAAGGCTGTCCAGCAACCCAACGCACGCGCCCTATATGCCGCCACCGCCCGACCCGCGAGTTCGACTGCTGTTGCCCAGCGACACCCATGCCATAGGCCAGGCAATCGCCCAGAGCGAGCCGCTGGTGGCGCTGGGCCAGCGCATGCGCGCTTCGCAAGCAAGGCTTGAAGCCTTGCTGCCCTTGCTGCCGCCGGCGATGCACGCTCATGTGAAAGCGGGGCCGATCGACGAGGTGGGTTGGACCTTGCTGGCCACCAACAGCGCGGTGTCAGCCAAACTGCGCCAGATGCTGCCGGCACTGGAAGCGCATTTGCGAACCCGGGGCTGGGCCGGCCCGCCCGTGAAGGTGAAGATGTTGAGCCCGGGCTGAGACCTGGGCGCCGGGGCAGAAAACGCCCCGAACTTGTGGTGCGGCTATCCAAATCGAACGGATCACCTAACGCTACCTTCAAACGGCCAGCCACTCCTTGAGCAGCGCGGGGTTGGCGCGCAGCTGCTCGGGCGTGCCTTCGAACACGATGCGGCCATGGCCCATCACGGCCACCCGCTGCGACACCTTCAGCGCAATCGCCAGCTTCTGTTCGACCAGCACCACCGACACGCCCCGGCGGTGGATGTCGCGGATGCAGTCGGCCACCACCGCCACGATCTTGGGCGCCAGGCCCTCGGTGGGCTCGTCCACCAGGATCACCTGCGGGTTGCCCAGCAGCGACCGGCAGATGGTCAGCATCTGTTGCTCACCGCCCGACAGGCTGCCGGCCATGGTGCGCCGCCGCTCCTTCAGGCGCGGGAAGTAGTCGAACATCTGCGCCACCGTCCAGCGCGCCGCGCCTGCGCTGCCGGGCTGCTCGCCCATGCGCAGGTTCTCGTCGACGGTGAGGTTGGCAAACACCTCGCGCTCTTCGGGCACATAGGCAATGCCGGCGCGGCACACGGTGTAGGGCCGCTGGCCGGCCAGGTCACGCCCGTTGAGCGAAATGCTGCCGCCGGTGGGTGGCACCAGGCCCATGATGGCCTTGAGCGTGGTGGACCGGCCCGAGCCGTTGCGCCCCAGCAGGCTGACAACTTCGCCCGCGCGCACCTGGAAATCCACCCCGTGCAGGATGTGGCTCTTGCCGTAGTGTGCATGCAGCCCCTGCACCTGCAGCAGTGCTGTTGCCGTCATGACCCAGCCTCTTCACCCAGGTAGGCCTCGCGCACGCCGGCGTGGTTGCGGATGGCGTCGGGCGTGCCGGTGGCGATGACCTGGCCGTACACCAGCACGCTGATGCGGTCGGCCAGGGCGAACACCACCGCCATGTCGTGCTCCACGATCACCAGCGTGCGGCCCTGCGTCACCTCACGGATCAGGGCCACGGTGTGGTCGATTTCTTCATGCGACATGCCGGCCATCGGCTCGTCCAGCAAGATGAGCTGCGGGTCACAGGCCAGGGTCATCGCGATCTCCAGCGACCGCTGCTCGGAGTAAGACAGCTCCCCGGCCAGCGCGTCGTGCCGGGCGGCCAGGCGCACCTGCGCGAGCAGCGCCTCGGTCTGCTCGCGCACGCCGGGCAGGCGGTCGACCCGGCGCCAGAACATGGCCTGCACGCCATGGCGCTGCATTACCGCCAGGCGCAGGTTCTCGAACACCGTGAGCTTGGGGAAGATGTTGGTGACCTGGAACGAGCGCGCCAGCCCGCGCCGGTTGATCAGCGCCGGCGACAGGCCGCCGATGGGCTGGCCCTGGAACAGGATGCGCCCGGCCGTGGGTGCCAGATTGCCCGAGATCAGGTGGAACAAGGTGGACTTGCCCGCGCCGTTGGGGCCGATGAGCGCGTGGCGCTCACCGGGCACGATGTCGAGGTCGACGCCGCAGATGATCTCGGTGGGACCGAAGGATTTACGCAGCCCTTGCAGCTGCAGAATGGGGCCGGTCATCGTGGCGCGTCCTGGCCCTGGTCTGCATCCAGCGCAGCCGCCCAGCGCTGCCCGGCCCAGCGGGCCAGCGGCGTGCCGGTGGCCAGCAACACCAGCGGCACCAGCCAGGTGGTGACTGCGCCAGGCGCCCAGGACCGGCCGAATTGCCGGACCGCCGGCCACGGCGCGCCCGCCTGCACACCGGCGCGGTAGTCGGTGGAAAACAGCTGCTGCAGCAGCTCGATGGCAAACACCGTGCCCAGGCTCAACAGCGCCAGGGCCACCAGCCAGGCGCCCACCAGCGGCAGCAGGCGCTGCGCACCGCAGCGCCGGCGTGCCAGCGCCCAGGTCTGCGCCAGCCCGGCCAGCCCGGTGGGCATGAACAGCATCACCACCACGAACAGGATGCCTTGGTAGAGCAGCCAGGAGCGGGTGAGGTCTGACACCGCCAAGCCGAAGAAGGTCATCAGCGCCGCGCCCAGGGCCGGCCCCAGGAACATGTTGACACCGCCGATGTAGCTGTTGAGCACCACCGACGACGACAGGTTGGCATCGAACACCACATAGTTGCCCAGCTCGTTGTTGACCGCCTGCAGACCACCGGCCAGGCCGGAGAACATCGACGAGACGGTGAACACCAGCACCGCCAGCAGGTGGGTGTTGTAGCCCAGGAAGCGCAGCCGGTGGCTGTTCTCGCGCAGGCCCAGGGTCAGCCGGCCCAGCGGCGTGCGGGTGTAGCCATACAGCAGCAGCAGCGCCAGCAGCACCCAAAACAGGGTCATGTAGTAGAGGTGGCGGCCCTCGCCGAAGCTGAAGCCCCAGGCCGGCATGCGCATGGCGGACACCCCCGATTCACCGCCGAACACGCCCTTGATGTGCGGCGCCAGCGCATGCACCAGCTCGGCCAGGGCGAGGGTGATCATGGCGAAGTAGGTGCCGGTGCGCTGGGTGGCAAACCAGCCCGCGATGGCCCCGAACACCATGCCGGCCAGTGCCCCCACCACCGGCAGCAGCGGTGTGGGCAGCAGGCCCTGGCCCGCCAGCGCGTTCATCGCATGCACCGTGGCGAACACACCCACGCCGAAATAAGCCGAATGTCCGAACGACAGCATGCCGCCCTGGCCGCACAGCAGGTTGAAGGCGCAGGCGAACAAGGCCGCGATCAACATCTGAATGGCGGCGTTCAACAGCGACGCCGACAACAGCACCGGCAGCGCCAGCAACAGCGCCAAGCCCGCCAGCGCCGCCACCAACCCCGGCAGCGCGATACCACGCGCCGCAGCGCCACCCAGTCCGCGCGTCATGTCTTGTCGCCCATCAGGCCGGACGGGCGCAGCAGCAGCACCAGCAGCATCAGCGCAAACGGCAGGGTGGCCGCCAGGCTGGACAACTTGAGCGTGAACAGCCCGCCCACCCCCTGCGCCCAGCCACCCAGGCCTACCAGCGCAAGCAGGTCGACCAGGCTGCGGTCGATGCCGACCGCGAACGAGGTGACCAGGCCAATCAGCAGCGACGACAACATGGCGCCTTCCAGCGAACCCAGGCCACCCACCACCACCACCACGAACACCATCACGCCCAGCTCCAGCGCCATGTTGGGGTTGGTGGTGTAGAACGCACCGGCCACCGCCCCGGCCAAGCCCGCCAGCGCCGCGCCGGCACCAAACACGCCCATGAACACCAGCGGCACGTTGTGGCCCAGCGCCTCGGCCATGCGCGGGCGGTAGATGGCCGAGCGCACCACGATGCCCACCCGCGTGCGAGTGAGCAGCAGGAAGATCATCACGAACATGGCGATCGCCACGCCACCCATCAGCATGCGGTAGAACGGATAGTTCAGCTCCCCGATGCGGAAGGCCGCGAAATCCAGCGAGGCCGGGACGCGGTACTCCACCGGGTAGTTGCCGTAGAACAGCTTGACCAGCTCGCCGATGATGAAGCTCAGGCCGAAGGTGAGCAGCAGCTCATGCGCATGGCCGTGCTGGTGCACCCGCCGCAGGAAGAAGCGCTCCACCACCACGCCCAGCACCCCCACCAGCACCGGCGCCAGCAACAGCGCGCCCATGAAGCCGGTGTAGGGCTGCAGGGTGAAGGCGAAATACGCGCCCAGCATGTAGAAGCTGGCATGGGCGAAGTTCAGCACGCCCATCATCCCGAAGATCAGGGTGAGGCCGGCTGACACCATGAACAGCAGCAGGCCGTAGATGCAGCCATTGAGCAGCGAGACGACGAACTGGTCCATAGGTGCGTGACGGCGGGCTTCTGACAGCGTAGTTCTGACAGCGTGTTGCTGGCGGCGTGCAGCGGGTGCTGGCGCGACCGCTCAGGAGGGCTTGGTCATCTTGCAGCTGTCGAACACCGCCGCCGCGGCCTCCGGGCCGCTCATCACCTTCACCGGCTTGAAGCCCATGTCGGTGCCGTCGACCTTGTACTTGGCGTCCTTGGACACCACCGACACCACCATCGGCAGGATCACCTGGTGGTCGGCAGCGCGGATGCTGATGTCGCCCAGCGGGGTGGACGCCTTGGCCGCCACCAAGGCCGGGATGAAGGCCCGGGCCGAGAAGTTGCCGGCCTCGGCCTTGGTGGCCTTGAGCGCTTCGCCCACCAGCCGCATGCCGTTGATGGTGTGGGGCATCACGAAGGTGGGCGCCTGCCCGGTCTTGGCCTTGATGTCGTTGACGTACTTCTCGCCGGCAGCGCCTGCCGCCTCTGCGTTGAAGCTGTGCACCACGTAGTGGCCCAATGCGGTCTCGCCGGCGTTGCCGATGTTGCCGGGCTGGTCGAGGAAGGTGGTGGCAAAGCGCGCCTTCAGGCCGGCCGACTTGGCCGCCTTCATCAGCAGCAGCAGGTCGTTGCCCCAGTTGCCGGTGACCACGGTGTCGGCCTTGCTGGCCGCGATCTTGGCCACATAGGGCGAGAAGTCCTGCACTTTGTTCAGGTCGTGCAACACCTTGTCGACCACTTTGTAGCCCATGCTGGGGCCGTATTCGATGGTGGCCTTCTCGATGTCCTGGCCCCAGGAGTAGTTCTGGTTCATCGCGAACACCTCGTCGCCCATCACCTTCTCGGCGCGCATCACGCCCATCAGCGCCTTCATGCGCAGCGTGGCGTAGGGGCTGAAGCGGACATGGAAGTAGTGGCACTTCTCGCCGACGAATTCATTGGCCTCGCCGCCCACGTTGAGAAAGACGACTTCCTTGCCCGGGTTGCGCAGGTTGTGCTTGCGCACGTCTTCGGTGATCTGGCCAGCAACCGACGAGGCGGCGCCTTGCACGATCATGTGGGCGCCATCGGCGATGGCGGCCTTCACCTTGTCGGCCGCACCGGCCGGGCCGCCCTGGTTGTCGTACTCCATGAGCTGCACCGGCTCGCCGTTCCAGCCGCCGCTGGCGTTGATGATGTCCAGCGAATAGCGCAGCGACATGCGGAACAGCTGCCCGGTGGGCGCTGCCGGGCCCGACAGGGTCTCGACCAGTGCGATCTTCAGCGGCGCGGCCTGCGTGGCGGCGCAGGCCAGTGCCGCTGCTGCAGCGAGGGCTGCCATCCGGAGGGGCTTGAGTCGGGGCGTGGCGGGTGTCATGGCGAGTCCTGTGTCATTGTTGGGGGCGACGGGTGTCGCATCGATGCCTGCCACCCCGGCTGGGGCGACTTGGCTGCAAACCGGAGCCGGGCGCTGGCTGTCTTGGATGTTAACGGCGCCAGCTTTTTGGACAAGTATGGTTTTCCTCAGGCTTTGCGCGTTGCGGTGTTACAGCACGCAGGCGCGGACACAGGCTCTACAGCTAGCGCAGCAGGCCGCCCGGCGTGTATTCCTGTCAACAGTCCACGCAGCCCGGCATCGTTGAAGCTACCCGGCTCGGCTGCCAGATGATCAACTCCAGGGGTTCACCGCGTTGCGCTTGCCCTGGTTGCTGGCACGCAGGCCGCTCGACGCAGCCGGCTCACACCAACCCTGCGGCGCCAAGTACGGGCTGCAGGCGGGCATCCTGGATGCGCTCGCTTCAGTTCAGCGTTGCCGTCAATTCCGGGGCGGCGTTACCCCGGCGTTACCCCGCTGGAGTTGTGCGGTAGGTGTGGAGGAATCTGATGGCAGTCGAAGTGAAGTTCACTGAAGCACTCATCAAGGGCTTGGTGCTGCCGGACGTCGGGCGCGCCGAGTACAAGGACGCTGAGACGCCCGGGCTGTATTTACGTGTAACCAGCGCGGGCGTGAAGTCCTTCTCTTTCATCGGCAGGACCAAAGGATCGGGCAAAACCGAGCGCATCACGCTGGGCAAGTGGCCGGCCGTCAAGGTCAAGGAAGCGCAAGGCAAGGTGCTGGCTCTGGCCGCCGACATGGCTGCAGGCGAAAGTGCAGCCGTAGCCAGGCGCACCAAGCGCGACGAGTTGACGATCGACAAGCTGCTGCAGGACTACATCGACGCCAAGGGCAAGAAGCGCCCCGACAAGCTGCGGGCGCTGTTCCGGCTCTACATCAAGCCGGCATTCGGTGGCCGCAAGCTCTCCGAACTGGACCACATCAAGGTCGGCGCCTGGCACCGCGCCCTGCCCGCGAGGATCAACGCCCGTCGCAAGGAGGCCGCAGCAGCCAGGGCTCAAAGCATCGCCAATGGTGAGGCCCCCACGAAGTCGGTGGCGCTGCGCACCAAGCCCACAGCCGGAACCCGCACAGCCAACCAGGCGCTGTCGCTGCTGCATGCTTTATATAAGTGGGCCATCGAATCAGCGCGCACCTATGTCGGCGACAACCCTGCGCACGGCATCCAGAAGTTCCCCGAGATCGAGCGCGAGCGGTTCCTGACCAAGGGCGAGTTGCCTCCGTTCTTCAAGACACTGCAGACGCACGCAAGTGCACCGATGCGCTGCTTCTTCTTCGCGGCTTTGATGACCGGCGCCAGGCGCGCCAATGTGCTGTCGATGCGTTGGGATGACCTGGACCTAGCGGCGGCGACCTGGCGTTTGCCAGAGACCAAGAACGGCAAGCCCCAGACCGTCACACTGGCACCCGAATTGGTCGATATGCTCACGGAACTGAAGGCCAACCCACACCGGTGGGTGAAGTCCGACTCTCTCGGCATGCCCCTTGCAGCAGCAGCTTCTGGCCGGCGCGTGGTCCGAAGGCGATCCCGTAGGTGCACGCCGCGGCCTGCAGTGGCCTCAGCACGCGGGCCTCGTCCGAATCGCCGTCGTTGTCAGGCATGTAGGTCGAACCCTCCTCTTCGACCAGCACCACCCGACGGGTGAGCAGACCCATCATGCGGGTGATGATCTTGTGCAGTACCGCCTTACCCAAGGCCGTGCTGCGCCCAGAACCAAGCCGGCGTCACGACGGCGTAGTGCGGCGCCAGCACCAGCAGGTCCTTGTCACCGGTAACCAGGTAGTCAGCGCCCGAAGCAAGCAGGGTGCCGAGCACAGGGCCGTCCGCAGGGTCACGCAAAGCCGGCCTTGCCATGAGCGCGGTATCGGCAGAAGGTTCGACCAGATCGGCCAACAGGGCCAGCGTGTCAACCATGTCCAGCATGTCCTGCTCGCGCCACTGTAGGCGGTGGTTCAGGCGGGGCAGGACGCGCAGCAGCTCAGCCAGGATAAACCGGGACAGCACCACGTCCAGGCGGCCGCCACGCCATGCGCCCACAATGCGACCCGGCACACTGGTGGGGTAGGCCAGGCCCGACACCAACACGTTGGTGTCGAGAACGATACGCAGCCCCGCCATCAGCTGGCGCTGCGCGGTGTCACGGCCTGGCGCTCTGCCAGCACAGCAGCGTCAATTTCTGCCAGCCCCTCGTCAGTTGGCACCACGCTGTAAGCCTGGGCCAGGCGCTGCGACAGCGCATCAAAGCGCTCCTGCATTTGACGAATGCGGCCAAACAGGCGTGCATCGACCAAGGCAGCCACCGGCTTGCCGTCTTTTTTGATGAGGATGCTGTCGTTGCGGTACTGCACCAGGTTGAGCATTTCGCCCAGGTTTTGCCGGAACGCCACGGCGCTGGTTTCAGTGATCATGCTTTACTCCATATGGATCGATATGGTCATTATGATCGAATAGACGCCTCTGTCAACCAGCGGGCGTAGCGTTCAGGAGCAGCGGGCTGGCCATGTTGACTACGGATTCAATTGCCGTCATCCCACCCAAGGGTTCATCAAGGCGACGCCACACGACTCAAAGTCCGCTACATTGCAGGTTACAACGGTCATTCGGTGTACCAGCGCGGTCGCCGCGATCAGGCAATCTCGCACAGAGCGCGGATCGGGCACATGGAGTTGTGCACTGCACTGGGCGACGGCCGTATCGACCGGCAGGATTCGGTTGGCAAAAGCGGGCAGCACATATGCATCCATCCAAACCCGAAGCACCGCCCCCCGAGCCGGATCACGGCGCAGGGCCAAGAGCACACCGATTTCCAGCTCTTGCACCGTGATCGCCGAAAGATAGAGATCGGCGACGTCCACGCTGTCCGCCCAGCGCGCTACCTGCTGATCGGCGCGGCCCAGGCGAATTTTGCGCAACTCAGAGATGACGTTGGTGTCCAGAACAAACATCAGGACAAGTCCGCCGATTGCGCCAAATCGTCAAAACGAGGGGGTTCAAATTCGACATCCTCCATACCAGGCATGGACAACAGATCAGCAATCTTTGGGCGGGATCCGGTCAGTTGCCGGTACAGCGCCATGCTCATCAGCACGTGTGCTGGGCGTCCACGGTCGGTGATGAACACCGGCCCCAAAGACGCCGCCTTTTTGGCCTCGCTGACAGCCTGATTGAACTTGCGACTGGATAAAGTGGTAATCGCCATGATCATGGTCCCCCGCATTAAATGTAGTCCTGTTACTACAAGTCAGTGAAGCGTGACCAAGCCGCAAACCCACCACCCACTGCGCGCGCAAACCAACTACCAGCTCGGGCGCATCCGGTGTGCACGTGTCCACCTATATGAACGCCAACAACTTGACCTTCCCGGCCAGTCGCCGCCAGCGGTGCACGACATTGGCGTTGATGCCGTGTGCTATCGCCACCTTGGCCACCGACGCGCCGGCCCCCTCGCACTGCGCCACCACCTGCGCCTTCATCTCCGCAACGTACCTCCGCCGCGCCTGAGTCTTCTCGATTGTCATCGTGTCCACCTAAAAATAGATGGACACGATCCTTCCCGACATGAGGCGCCGATTCAAGGTGACTTTGCCGGACGCTTACCGCGGTCGCGCCACGCGGCCCACTCCGCACCGCACAACAGCTTGTACGCCGCGTTGCGCTTGTCCTGGATGCTGCCGCGCAGGCCGATCGACGCTGCCGGCGCAGTGTCAGGCCCTGCCGTGCCAACTGCGGGCCGCTGGTGGGCATCCTGGCGCGTTGCTGGCCCATCGCCTGCGCTGCCGACCTGGCAAGTGACGAGTGCCAGCCCGAGGCCCTGCGCCAAATCGAGACAGTCACGCCCCGCGCCGAGTTGGTGGCACTGTCGGCCGCCACCACCACAAGCCCGGCCATGAAGACGGCCGGTGGTTGGCGGGCATCCTGGATGCGCTCGCTTCGGTTCAGACCTGCCCTCAATTGCGGGCTGCTGTTACCCCGGCGTTACCCCGGCGTTACCCCGCCGTTTGGTCGGTCACGCCGATCCGATTCTGAGTCATTGATTTAAATGGTGCCGGCTATCCGAATCGAACGGATCACCTACCGCTTACAAGGCGGTTGCTCTACCAAATGAGCTAAGCCGGCACAGTCAACTATTCTAAGCAATCTGGGCTGACGACCCGCCCCTTGACTACTTGATCCGCTTCAGCGAAGGCCGCCCACCCGCTGCGGGCGGTGGTGGCTCGGGCGGCGGGTTGTCAGTGGCAACGACCTCGGCAGATTGCGCCTCAGGCTCTGCAACGCCAGCCTGCGGCGCGAGCCGCAGCCCGACCCGCGCAGGCTCAGGCGTCGCAGCGACGCTCTGGGCGTTGGGCACAGGGAACGCCATACCTTGACCGTTTTCGCGGGCGTAGATCGCCACCACATGGTCGATCGGCACCGCGATTTCGCGCGGCACACCACCGAAACGGGCTTTGAACTCCAGAAATTCGTTGCCCAGACTCAGGCCGCTGGTGGCTTCGAAGCCGACGTTGAGCACGATCTCGTTGTTCTTGACGTACTCCATCGGCACTTTGACGCCCTCGGTGACGAACACAGCCACATAGGGCGTGAATCCGTTGTCGGTGCACCATTCATGCAGCGCACGTATCAGGTAAGGGCGGGTCGAGCTGCCTTGCTCGTCCGGAGCGGCCGGTTTGGTCATCGTGCAATCTTACTTGCGCATCACTTTCTCGGACGGCGTCAGCGCTTCGATGTAGGCCGGGCGCGAGAAGATGCGCTCAGCGTACTTGAGCAGCGGCGCGGCGTTCTTCGACAGGTCGATACCGTAGTAGTCCAGGCGCCAAAGCAGCGGGGCGATGGCCACATCGAGCATCGAGAAGTCGTCGCCCAGCATGTACTTGTTCTTCAGGAAAATCGGCGCGAGTTGGGTCAGGCGCTCACGGATTTGCGAGCGCGCTTTCTCGAGCTGCTTTTCATTGGACTTGGTGCCGCTGCGGCCTTCTAGCAGGTTGACCTGCGCAAACAGCTCTTTCTCAAAATTGAACAGAAACAGCCTCACCCTGGCGCGTGCGACCGGGTCACCGGGCATCAACTGCGGGTGCGGAAAGCGCTCGTCGATGTACTCGTTGATGATGTGCGATTCGTACAGGATCAGGTCGCGCTCGACCAGGATCGGCACCTCGTTGTACGGGTTCATCAGCGCGATGTCTTCGGGCTTGGCGAACAGGTCCACATCGCGGATCTCGAAGTCCATGCCCTTCTCGAACAACACGAAGCGGCAACGGTGCGAGTAAGGGCAGGTGGTTCCGGAATAAAGCACCATCATGGCGGTGGACTCCCAAATGAGCGTGTACTTGAGCGGATTCTTGAGCCGAGGGCTCAAAAAACAATGCGCGCAGCGGGCCTGAGTTGGCTACCGCTGCGCGCTCGGTCCGGCCATTGAGCCGGACCACAGGACTGGCACTACTTGATGTCTTTCCAGTATGACGCGTTCAGGCGCCAGGCGATCACCGTGAAGATCGACAGGAACAACAGCACCCACACGCCCAGACGTACGCGCTGATTCTGGCCAGGCTCGCCCATCCACTGCAGATAAGCCACCAGATCGGCCATCGCAATGTCGTAATCACGCTTGCTCAGGCTGCCCGCCTTGGTCTGCTCGAAGCCCTTGAACACATGGGTGGTCTTGGCGGGATCGTGCGGATCCTTCATTTCAGTGTGGACAGCGCGCTGCTCGCCTTGCAGTTCCCACAGCACATGCGGCATGGCGACCGAAGGATAGACCAGGTTGTTCCAGCCGGTCGGGCGCGTCTCGTCGCGATAGAAGCCGCGCAAATAGGTGTAGAGGTAATCGGCGCCTGAGCCGTTGGCGCCAGCGCGCGAGCGTGCAATCACGCTGAGGTCTGGCGGCTGCGCGCCGAACCATTCCTTGGCATCCTTGGCCGCAAGCGAAACCGTCATCAGATCGCCGACTTTTTCGCTGGCGAACAGCAAATTCTTCTTGATCTGGTCGTCGGTCAAATCGAGGTCGCGCATGCGGTTGTAGCGCATGTAGGCCGCCGAATGGCAGTTCAGGCAGTAGTTGACAAACAGCTTGGCGCCGTTTTGCAGCGCCGCCATGTCGGTGATGCGGTCCTTGGGAAACGTGTCCCAGGCCGGACCGTCGGTGTTGGCCAGCGCCGAAGTCGAGAGCCCGGACAGGCCCGCAAAGATCGCCAGTGCTGTCAGCAGGCTTGCAAGTATTCTTTTCATGTCTAGCGCTCCTGCTTCAATGGGCCGCGAAAGTGACGCGATCAGGCACTTGCTTGAATGTGCCAATCGTGCTCCACCAAGGCATCAGCAGGAAAAAGCCGAAGTAGAACAAGGTGCCAATCTGGGCCACCAGCGTGCCGATTTCAGAAGGCGGCTGGATGCCGAGGTAGCCCAGCACAGCGAAGAAGACGACGAAGATGCCGTACATCACCTTGTGCCAACCCGGCCGGTAGCGGATCGACTTGACCGGGCTGTTGTCGAGCCAAGGCAGGAAGAACAGGATGATCACAGCAGCGCCCATCACCACCACGCCCCAGAACTTGGCGTCGAAAGTCTTGAGCAGCGCGATGCCGACGATCACGCTGACGGCGATGGCAATTCTTGACTTGCCTTTGACGCCCAGCAGCGAGATCAGGCCCGCGATACCGGCCAGACCGCACAACACGTTGACCATGCCGTCGTTGGTGGCTCGCAGCATCGAGTAGTAGGGCGTGAAATACCAGACCGGGGCAATGTGGGCCGGAGTCTTGAGCGGATCGGCCGGAATGAAGTTGTTGTACTCGAGGAAATAGCCCCCGAGTTCAGGCCCAAAAAAGACGATCGCACAGAACACCATCAAGAACATCGTCACCGCGAAGATGTCGTGTACCGAGTAGTAAGGGTGGAAAGGGATGCCGTCGAGCGGAATGCCCTTGGCGTCTTTCTTGGCCTTGATCTCGACCCCGTCGGGATTGTTCGACCCGACCTCGTGCAGAGCGATGATGTGCGCGACCACCAGACCCAGCAGCACCAGCGGCACGGCGATGACGTGGAAGCTGAAGAAGCGGTTCAGTGTGGCGTCGCCCACCACATAGTCGCCGCGGATCAACAGCGCCAAATCCGGACCGATGAAAGGCACGGCAGCGAACAGGTTGACGATCACCTGCGCGCCCCAGTAGCTCATCTGGCCCCAGGGCAGCAAGTAGCCCATGAAGGCTTCGGCCATCAGTGCCAGGAAGATCGCACAACCGAAGATCCAGACAAGCTCGCGCGGCTTGCGGTAGCTGCCGTAGATCAGCCCGCGGTACATGTGCATATAGACCACGACGAAGAACGCCGAGGCACCCGTCGAGTGCATGTAGCGGATCAACCAGCCCCAGGGCACGTCGCGCATGATGTATTCGACCGACGCGAAGGCCATGCTCGCATCAGGCTTGTAGTGCATCGTCAGGAAGATGCCGGTGACGATCTGGATCACCAGCACCAGCACTGCCAAGGCCCCGAAGATGTAGAAAAAGTTGAAATTCTTCGGAGCGTAATACTCCGACATATGAGCCTTGAACAACTGCGTGGCCGGGAACCGGTTGTCCACCCAGCTCATGAACTTCACGCCCACGGACGCATCGGCCGGAGCCGTCTTGAAATCTGCCATGTCGACCTCTGTGCTTGGGTTGGGGCTCAGGCCTTCTTGTCCTCGCCGATCAGCAGACGCGTATCGGTGAGAAACATGTGGGGCGGCACTTCGAGGTTGTCGGGTGCGGGTTTGTTCTTGAAGACCCGGCCCGCCATGTCGAAGGTGGAACCGTGGCAGGGGCAAAGAAACCCACCCTGCCAGTCGTCGGGCAGCGAGGGCTGCGCGCCAGACGTCAGCTTGTCACTGGGCGAGCAACCCAGGTGCGAGCAAATGCCCACCGCAACCAAGAACTCGGGCTTGATCGAGCGGTGCTCGTTGCGTGCGTAGGCCGGGGTGAGTTCATCGACCTTGCGCTGCGACTTGGGGTCGGCGAGCTGCGGATCCAGCTTCTTCAGACCTTCAAGCTGTTCGGGGGTTCGACGCAGGATCCACACCGGTTTGCCGCGCCACTCGACGGTCATCTTCTCGCCGGGTTTGAGGCCGCTGATGTCGGCTTCGACTGCGGCGCCGGCGGCCTTGGCGCGCTCGGACGGGGTGATGCTGCTGACGAAAGGCACGGCTACGGCTGCCGCGCCGATGGCGCCGGCACTAGCCGTCATCGCCACCCAGGTGCGTCGGCCTTGGTCGACGGGGCTGTCACTCATGGGAATCCTCTTCTAGAGCACCCGAGGCGGACTGCCACGGGCTGCTACGGGCTGCGAATGTTCTAAGGGTCAACCCGCCATTCTAGCGGACACCGCATACACCAGCATTTCAGGGGCTGCGCATTGACCTGCTGCCGACGATACTGACTTCCAGCCGGCGCATGGCCATCAACCGGCGCGCATTCAGGAGGTGCAGAAATGGGTTTTGCGAGCGAATTCAAGGCGTTTGCGATCAAAGGCAACGTCGTCGACTTGGCGGTCGGCGTGATCATCGGTGCGGCTTTCGGCAAGATCGTCGACTCGGCGGTCAAGGACTTGATCATGCCCTTGGTCAATCTGGTCGGTGGCGGCCAGATCGACTTCACGAACAAGTACCTGGTGCTGGCGGGCCAGGTGCCAGCCGGCGCCGCGCTGGCCGAAGCGCAGAAGTTGGGCAATGTGTTTGCCTATGGCAACTTCATCACCATCGCGATCAACTTCGGGATCCTGGCCTTGGTCATCTTCATGATGATCAAGCAGGTCAACCGCCTCAGGCAGGCGCCGGAGCAAGCAGCGACGGTCACGCCAGCACCAATGCCAACGCCCACGCCGGAAGATGTGCTGTTGCTGCGTGAAATCCGCGACACGCTGAGCCGGCGCCCGCTCGCGGACAGCGGGCTCACGCGCCAGCGCTGAAGTCCGCTTTTTGCAGCCCAACGCCGGCCAAGCGTCTAGCCATGCGCAGCGCTGCGATCAGGCTGCTGGCGTCGGCACGGCCGCTGCCAGCGATGTCGAACGCAGTGCCGTGGTCCGGGCTGGTGCGGACAAACGGCAGCCCCAGCGTGACGTTGACGCCCTCGGCGACCCCCAGATATTTCACTGGGATCAGGCCGTGGTCGTGGGTCATTGCCACCACCAGGTCGAACTCGCCCGGGTGGCCGGGCGCGTTGCGCGCGCGCATGAACACCGTATCAGGCGCGAACGGGCCTTGCGCGTCGATGCCCTCGGCGCGCGCCGCAGCGACCGCCGGGGCGATGAAGCGAAGCTCCTCATCGCCGAACAAGCCGCCCTCGCCGGCATGTGGATTGAGTCCAGCCACCGCGATGCGCGGCGCGACCTGACCCCAGGCCGCGCCACTGCGGTGGGCAATGCGCAAGGTCTGCAGCACGGCGTCGAAATCGAGCATCTCGATCGCCCGCCGCAACGCCACGTGGATGGTGACCAGCACCACCCGCAGTTCGTCATTGGCCAGCATCATGCGCACCGGCGCGCCGCCGGCCGCGGCCTGCAGCATCTCGGTATGGCCCGGGAAGTGCACGCCTGCCGCAGCCAGCGCCTCCTTGTGGATCGGCGCGGTGACGATCGCCGCGACCTCGCCGCGCAACGCCAGCGCTGCGGCAGCCTCGATGCACAGCGCGGCGGCGCGGCCGGCGTCCGCCTGCACCCGGCCCATCGGCAGGTCGACCAGATCGCCCCGGCTGACGTCCTGCAGGCCGGGCGGCTGCCACACCGCGATGCAATCGGGCGGCGCAAGCATGGCGTCGGCGGGGGCGTCGAGGCGGACCACCGGCAGCAGCAGGCCGCAGTGCGCCGCAGCGCGACGCATCACCGCCACGTCGCCGACCACCAGCGCTGCGCCGGTGGCGCGGGCAGCGACAGCACGGGCGATGGTCTCAGGACCGATGCCACAGGGGTCGCCCATCGTCAGCGCCAGCAAGGATGCGCTTGTCGACTCGGTCATGGCTGGCGCCGATACGGATGCGGGCTCGCCAGCAGGGTGCAGCTCGGGCATTGGATTTGGCAGCTCATGCTGGATTGTCGATCTCGATGAATCGGTGCTGCAGACCGAAATGCGCCGCCAGGTGCTCACCGACCGCCGGCGCGCCGTAGCGCTCGGTGGCGTGGTGGCCACAGGCGAGGAAGGCCACGCCGGTCTCGCGGGCGATATGGGCTTGCGGCTCGGACACCTCGCCGGTGATGAAGGCATCGGCGCCGGCAGCGATCGCCGCCTCGAAATAACCCTGGGCACCGCCAGTGCACCAGGCCAGGCGGCGCAGCGTCCGGCCGTCGCCAGGCAACAGCAGCGGGGCTCGGCCCAGCGCCATGCCCACGCGGGCCGCCAAGGCCTGCGCATCGACAAGGCCTGCCGCGGCGCCGATGAAGCCCAGATCCTGCTCGCCGAAACGGCCATCGGCCAGCAGTCCGAGCCGCAGGCCGAGCTGGGCGTTGTTGCCGAGTTCGGCATGGGCGTCCAGCGGCAGGTGGTAGGCATACAGGTTGATGCCGTGGGCCAACAGCAGCGCCAAACGCTGGCGCAGCCAGCCGGTGATTCGCCCGTCCTGGCCGCGCCAGAACAGGCCATGGTGCACCAGCAGCGCATCGGCGCGGTCGTCCACCGCTGCCTCGATCAGCGCAAGGCTTGCGGTCACACCCGACACCAGCCGCAGCACTTCGGGCCTGCCTTCAACCTGCAGACCGTTCGGCCCATAATCCTTGAATCGGTCCACCGCCAGCAGTGCCGCCAGGTGCGATTCGACCTCCCCGCGCAGGGCCATCTTGCCCACCTTTCTGTTCATTCCCGACGCCCTCAATGCGAAGACTCTGGCTGATTTTCTCCCAGGCAGCGACTGTTGCGCTGGCTTGCTTGTTCGTGGTCGCCACGCTCAAGCCGCAATGGCTGACGCGCGACGGCCAACCGCTGGGGCCGCTGCTGTCCCAGGTGGTGTCGCTGCGCACCGCAGCGCCTGCGGCGTCGGGCGCACAGACAACAGGCTGGGCCGACGCCGCCAGCTTGGCCGCGCCAGCCGTGGTCAGCGTGACCACCAGCAAGTCGCGCGGGCGCAACCCCCATGCCGACGACCCGGCTTTCGGCGACGGCGAGCAGGTGGGTATCGGCTCGGGCGTGATCGTGTCGCCCGAAGGCATCCTGCTGACCAACAACCATGTGGTTGAGCAGGCCGGCGAGATCGAGGTTCGCCTGTCAGACGGCCGCGAGGTGCGGGCCGAGGTGGTCGGCACCGACCCCGAGACCGACCTCGCGGTGCTGCGCATCGCGCTGGACCGGCTGCCAGCCATCACGCTCGGCCGATCGCAAGACCTGCGGGTCGGTGACCCACTGCTGGCGATCGGCAACCCCTTCAACGTCGGCCAGACCGTGACTGCGGGCATCGTCAGCGCGCTGGGCCGTAACGGGCTGGGTCTGTCGACATTCGAGAGCTTCATTCAGACCGATGCCGCGAT
>Ga0114970_10001049_pt1 | contig 20765 bp, 18 predicted proteins | sample M_140205_XF_Meta_FD_87030 | JGI IMG/M metagenome (GOLD analysis project Ga0114970, IMG submission 87030) | Freshwater microbial communities from Lake Montjoie, Canada to study carbon cycling - M_140205_XF_MetaG | ecosystem: Environmental > Aquatic > Freshwater > Lake | place: Lake Montjoie... | reverse complement strand
TATTCACTCCCGCTGTGGGTGCCAATTTCTTCCTGCTGAAAACTTCCGACTTGTCCATCGAGCTGAGGCCCGAGCTCAGCCTTCCCTCCTTTCAGGACCTCAAGTTCAGTCTCGGGTCCACGCTAGCCTTCGCAGACAATCTGCAGCTCAACTTGGCTCTAGGCTTCGATGTACGCGACCTTCTGGCAGGTACCGCGCCTGTGGTTCCGTTGTCGGCCGGAGTCGTGTTCAAGTTCCAGACCGATATCCAAGACAATATCGACGTGCTGGACTTTTCCAAGCAAGGCTGGAACAAAAGTGAGATTCGCCTTGCGACGGCCGTCATGCCACTCCCCGGAGGAGTATGGGCCATCGGAGCAGGAATTAATGTACCCCTGGGTCCCCGTGACACCAATCCCCCAGTGCTGAAGGCCGAAACCTCTGTGAAGCAATTCATTTCGCCCAACAACGACGGTGTTCAGGATGTTTGGACTCTCCCTGTGAGCATGACGGACGAGCGCTTCATCACCAGTTATCGGGTGGCCGTTTTTGATCTGGGCAAGTCCCTCGTACGCTCCATAAAGGGTTCGCTCGCTCTGCCCCAAGCCGAGGAGTTCGACAATATCCTCAACCGCCTCGTGTATGTTAAACATGGAGTCAACATCCCGCCGCAACTCGAGTGGAACGGGTATTCCGATAACGGTACTGTGGTACCAGACGGAACCTACTCCATCGTGGTGTCGGTTCGCGACGATAACGGTAACCAAAAGGACTGGCCCGCTGGGCAAGTTGTGGTCAAAAACACCCCCCCACTGTCCTACGTCAGCCTTCCTATCAACGAGTTTAATCCCGTAGGGCAGCGCAACCGCCTGGCGGTAGTGCAACGGGGTACGGCCGAAGATCTGTGGACAGGTGTTATTCGAAACTCCCGCGATGAAGCGGTCCGGACGGTTATCTGGAACCAGACTATGCCGGTCAACTTCGAGTGGGATGGAAAAAACGACCAGGGCAAACTGGTGCCCGACGGAGTCTACAGTTACGAACTAAGCACGAACGACCAGGCTGGAAACAAGGCTGATGCCAAGGTTGGCAACATCCTCGTGAACTCACTTCCGACACCCCTAGAACTGAATCTGAACCGGGTCGCCCTATCGCCGGAAGGCAATGGCGCGAAGACTGTGGTCTTTCAGCCAAAGCCCGGGGTCACCACGGGAATGACGGGCTGGAAGCTAGAAATTCGCGATTCAAAAGGGAACCTCTACAAGACCAGCACCGGCAACGGAGTCATTCCCTCAGAGCTGGCTTACGACGGCCACAATGAAGCCAACCAGTCGTTGCCTGAAGGCGACTACCGTGCCAAGCTCATGTTGGTGTACTCCAACGGAAACACTCCCGAAGTCGTGTCGCCCCCCTTCTCGGTCAAAAACAATCCGCCTCAGGCCATGGTCTCTACCAGCTATACTGTTTTCAGCCCGGGGTCTCTCGATGGCCACGGAGCTTTGAGTTTCCAGCAGACAACGAGCGCTGAGGACCAATGGACCGGCAAACTCACCTCCTCCACCGGAGTCCTTGTGCGTGCCCTCCGCTGGGTGGGGAGGGCCGATGCGACCTTCCTTTGGGACGGACTGGGCAGCGATGGGAAACTCCTTCCCGACGGCGACTATACCTATACCCTTGAAGCGGCTGACAAGGCGGGCAACCGCGGTCAAAGCCAACCTGTGACGGTGACCATTGACACCCGCGAACGGCCCGTTTTTCTCACCGCCGACCGCAACGCTCTGACTCCCGGTTCGGGTGCCGCCAACGCGACAGTCAACTTCGTGCCACAAATCAAGGACAGCACAGGGCTACAAAGCGTCAACGTGCTCGTGCGCAACGCCTTCGGGATGGTGGTGCGTTCTTGGCCCGAACAGACTGGCCTCGGTCTGGTCGAGTGGAACGGCAAACTCGACAACGGCACCTTTGCCCCCGACGGTGTTTATGCCGCCGAACTCAAGGCAATTTATGCCAACGGGAAGGCGCCTGCGGCACGTTCCGGCCAAGTGCTTGTCAAAAATGGCCTTCCCACGCTCAACCTCAGTTCCGATACAACGATCTTTTCTCCTACACCGGGGAGCAAAAAGCCGGTTTTGACCATTGTGCAGGACTCCAGCAGTGAAAAACTATGGACAGCCAGCCTCAGCCGCGGAAGTGAGGTGGTCAAGTCGTTCTCTTGGAAGGGAAAGGTTTCCAATATTGTGTGGGACGCCACCGACGACAATGGCAACCACGTTGCCGACGGCACCTACCGCTACGAAGTCAAAACTACCGATGACGCTGGCAACAGCCTCGTGAAGTCGCTAGCCAACCTCACCGTCGATTCCCGCCCCACCCCGCTCTTTCTGACCACCAGCGCCGATGGTTTTTCTCCGAACTCAGACGGCACGCTTGACACCCTCACCCTGACCCCAAAACTCGCAGTAACCGACGGCATCGAACGCTGGAAGGTAAGCATTGAAAATGACGCTCTCGGCCTGAGAAAAACCTTCTCGGGTGCCGGAACGCCCCCTGGGCAACTCGTGTGGGATGGGATTGGCGACGACAAACGAACTTCTGAGGACGGTCGCTACACAGCAAAGTTTGAGGTGGTTTATTTCAAGGGCAACCTTCCCGAAACCGGAAGTTCCGGATTCTTCCTGGTTGCCCTTCCGCCGCTGGTTGCTCTCGAGGTTTCACCCCAACCTTTCTCTCCCGACAACGATGGAACGAACGACGAGCTGCTAGTTTCTCTGGCCGTGAAAAGCGTCATCCCCGTTGCAGAATGGTCCTTGGAAATCACCGACCCCGAGGGCCACAGGTTCATCCGATTTGCCGGTAAGGGAGTTCCTGCCTCGCAGTTCAAGTGGGATGGGCGCTCCGACACAGGTGAGCTGGTTCAGTCGGCCAGTGACTATGCGTTGCGTTTCCAAGTCAAGGACTCGATGGGCAACGTCGGTTCGGTGGCCAAACCTCTGGCTGTTGATGTTTTGGTCATAAGGGATGGCGAACGATTGCGGATCATTATTCCGAGCATTACCTTTGCCGCGAACTCACCGGACTTCTTGAAAGGTGTGGAGACCGACAAAAAGAGCAAGAATGTGACCGTGCTAAAACGCCTTGCCGAGATCTTCACCAAATACTCGCGCTACAGGATCGGGATCGAAGGCCACGCAGTGATGCTCAATTGGGACAATAAAACACGGGGCGACAAGGAGCAGGAATCGGAACTTCTTCCGCTGTCCAAGAAGCGAGCTGAGGCCGTGAAAGACTACCTCACAACGCTGGGAATCGCAGCCTCGCGCATCAGCACCGAGGGAATCGGAGGGGCCCGGCCCGTGGTGCCTTTCAGCGATGTCGATAACCGTTGGAAGAACCGCCGGGTTGAGTTCTGGCTCGACAAACCCTAGAGTGAAGAACGGTTGCTACGGGGCTGTTTTTTTGCTGGTGTCGCGGGTCAGAATCTCGAAGGTCTTCCAAAAGGCCTCCACTGTGGTCACTAGGGAAGGTTGATCACCCTCGGAAGTAGGATCGAGCAACGTCTTCCAGGTTGAGACCATCAGTCTCATGCTGCCCATAAGTAGAAGCACCAAATGCTGAGCCGGTAAGTCGGCCCGGATGCTTCCTTCCAACTGGCCCTCGAGAACCATTTGCTCTAGCTGATAGGCTCGGGCTACCCGGGTGATTCTGTTCAAGTTTAACGCCTCACCGTCGCTGCGGAAAAGTTCCTCAGAAAACAACATACTGGTCATCCGTCGATTGCCTTCAAACTCCATCGCCCTTCCCTTTAAGAAAAGTTGGAGTCTCTGCAAGGCATTGACCCCAGGAGTTAAGCGGATCTTCTCCAGATTTTCGAGCGTGATCATCTGAAAATGGCTCGCGAGGGCTTGAAGAATAGCTCCCTTGTCAGGAAAATGCCGGTAGAGGGCGGCGTCGGTGAAACCGATCCGTTGGGCAATGTTGCGCATTGTGAATCCTCTGAGACCATCCTGCTCTATCACCTGCATGCTGGCATCAAGGATCTGCTGCTGGCGTCCCGTTAGAACCATCATGAATCCATATTAACATGCTTCGCCGGAATTGCCTAACACTTTCTCGACTGCGGGTGAGTCTCGACGCCTTCATACTAGAAACTGCATGGATTGACAGCCCACGACACGAGCCCTAAATTGAGGTTATGAGCTTACCGGTGATTCTCTGTGTGGACGACGAGCCAATCATCATACAGAGTCTGCGCATTGAGTTGCGCAATGCCCTTCGGGGCCAGTGCACCATAGAGACCGCACGTAGCGGCCCGGAAGCTTTGGAGATCTTTGCCGATATCCGCAGGGACGGCCGGGAACTTGCGCTGCTGATTTCTGACCAGAATATGCCTGGAATGAAGGGTCATGAGGTTCTCTCGAGCATTAAATCGATCTCCCCAGCAACGTTCACTATCCTCCTCACAGGGTTCTCTGACCTCGAAGGAGTCAAACAGGCTGTCAATAACGCCGATCTGCACCGGTACATCACCAAGCCTTGGAAAAAAGAGGAGTTCATTTTTAGCATCCGGGAAGCTCTTCGGGCTTTTGAGCAGGAAAGCTTGATCCAGCGGCAAGATCAGAAGATCGAGAAACTGACCCTTAGCATGATCAACGCTCTCGAAGCTGCCAACCTCAGCTACGACGAGGATACGAGTTTCCATATCCTGCGTGTGTCGGAGTATTCGGCTTTTCTGGCCCGAGAAATCGGCAGCGATGCGGACTTCGTCGAAAGGATCCGTACCTACTCGAAGCTTCACGACATAGGAAAAGTCGGTGTGGCGTGCCAACTCCTGAATAAACCGGGGCAGTATACCCCTGAAGAGTTCGAGATTATGAAACAACATGTTTGGTACGGCAGCCAGATCCTCGACGTGGAGGGCATCGATGAAATGGGCCGCAACATCGCCTACTGCCACCACGAGCGATGGGACGGAAGCGGCTATCTGAGAGGGCTAGCGGGTCTGGCGATCCCGCTCGAAGCACGAATCACCGCGGTAGCGGATGTGTTCGACGCCCTCCTCAGCCGGCGAGTCTACAAGCCGCCGATGCCTTTTGAAAAAGCCTTCGGCATCGTTAGCGAAGGCTCAGGAACCCACTTTGATCCGGCCATCATAGACGTGTTTCGCTCCAGCCACGACAGCCTTTTTGCCATCCGAGAGCGCGTCAACGCGATGGAAGACCAGTCAGGTCAGGGGAAGCCAGCGGAAGCTCCACGGTAAACTGCGTTCGGCCCGGCGTGGATTCTACTAAGATTCGGCCGTGGTGCTCCTCCACAAACCTCTGACAAAGGTCTAGGCCCAGCCCGCTCCCCTCACCGGCAGATTTGGTCGTAAAAAAGGGTTCAAAAATACGATCGCGGATGTTGTCGGGAATGCCGGGCCCCGAATCGCGAATCACCACCAGAACCATGTCGTGCTTTTCTAATGTCTCCATTTCCAGCAAGCCCTTGTAGTCCATGGCCTGAAGAGCGTTGGCGACCAGGTTGGTCCACACCTGTGCCAGACGGTCTGCGTAGCCCCAGACGAACACGGTGCCAAAGTTCTTCCTTAACTCCACACCGTGGCGCAGCCGGCTCTGAAACAGGGTAAGCACGCTTTCAAGGTTTTCCCGCAGGTCGACCTGACGAAACTCCTTGTGTTGCTCTTCATGAGTGAACGTGCGCAGGGCCCCAATCACTTTTGCCGCTTTGTCGCTGGCCTGATCGATGACTAGGCAGGATTTCTCGAGGCTGATCATCTCGTAGACCATCCGAACCGCCTCACGACCAACCGGCTCAACCAACAAACTGAGGTAACTCTCCAGGTGGGTGGTAAGGTCTAGCTCCGCAAGGAAGTCAATGACTTCCTCGTCGGAAGCAACCCCGGCCGCGTCAAGGAAAGTGGCAGCCTGCTTTCGTTTTTGCCGGAGCTGAGAGGAGGGAATGACCTCAACCCCGCGGTAGGAATGCTCGTACATCTGGAAAAAACTTGCCTTCTGTTCGTCACCGAGCAGTTGAAGCAACCGAGGAAGACCTTCCAGCACTTTCTTCAGCAGGCTACCAATATTGTTGTTCGAGGCGCTGATGGCTCCCAAAGGAGTATTGATCTCATGAGCAATACCGGCGATGAGTTGTCCAAGGGCGGCCAGTTTTTCGGAGCGCACCAATTGCGCTTGTGCCAACTTGAGGTTCTCGAGCGTCTGCTCCAGGTGACGGGTCCGGTCGGCCACCTTGCGCTCTAAGTCGATATTGATCTCGAGGATGGCTTTCTCGGCCCTCTTGATCTCAGTGACATCCTCGATAAAGGACTCGAGGATAAACTCATTGCGATGTGTGTCGAAAACCCTGCCGAGATGGTTGTTGACGATGAGGATCTTTTTGTGACGCGTGAAGAACTCGGTGGTGATCTGGCTTCGTCCCTGGGCGGTGCCGATGAGCATCTGGAGAATAGCTTCGTATTCCTCTGGACGCACGTACAATTCTGTAGTTACGTTTTTGATGTGCTCGAGAGCCTCCTGCGGAGTGCTGTAGCCCAGCATCCGGGCCAGCGCTAGGTTGAGATCCAGCGGTTGTCCGGTGAACGTGGTGTGAAGAATCCCAATGGCAGCCTCTTCGAACATCCGACGAAAACGGTACTCAGAGTCCTTGAGGTCTTGCTGACGCAACCAGACACTTTCCCGCATGCTTTCAAAATCCTGCAAGATCTCATTCAGGTCTTGGTAGCTGGTCCGGGTCAGCTTCTCGCTGTAGTCTCCCAAGGTGATGCGGCGGGTCTCGTTTTTGAGGGACTGCAGAGCCCGGAAAAGCTGGCGGTTGAGCCCGCCGAGGTAGGCCAGAACGAAGCCCATCACAACCAGTAATACCGGAACAACGACAAGATAAATCAGCAACGCGGAGTCAATATCGGCGAGGGGACGGCTGAGAAGCACCGTCCAGGCATGGTTCCCCAATTTCCACACCGAAACCTGCGACCAGGTTTCGGTGACCATGTCGCTGTAAACCCAGGTCTGTTCGGGGTGGCGTGCATTTTGCTGGATAAAGTTCTGGGGGATTCTGCCACTGAGGAGGGTACCTTTTCCGTCCAAAAGGCCCAAGGACAGTTCAGAGCCTGTCACTAAGGTTTCTATGTCGGTGATCATGCGGGCGTTGTTGAGGAAACCCACCAGTCGGACGCGGTTTTGTTCGACCCCCCAGCCCGTGTGAGACCCAGCCTCCGAGCGGGGCATTCCTGACCAAACCGGTGCCCTCTCATTTGCCAACCTTTCCAGCAGTGTTACGGCTGCTGATGGAACTTTGGCCTTTGGCCCACCTGGCCAGGAATCAACGAGCCGATCCTCAAGGTCAAACCAGTAGACGGAGTCGAACTCCTGTGCCAGCTTCGCTTCGAGTTTGAGAGTCGAGCCCATGCCTTCGGCCAGGATGGCCAGCTGCCGCAATTGGCTCTCGCGCCCATTCCACAAGGACTGAGCCTGGCGTCCGATCGACTGGGCCAACTTCGCATTGAGTTCCTCGAGGGAACTACCAGCGCGCCAAACCGTCAAAAAGGCACCGAGGACGATGACAACGATGAAAACCAGGGAAGGCAACAGAACTACGCGGGCGAGCGCATCACGAAACTTTGGCAGGGCAAGGGAGTGGAGTTCGGCTACCTTCATGGCTTCAGTCTAGGCCTGTGAAGTCGCACTAGCAAGCTCACACTTCCTTTCGTTCACCGGATGGAGTATTTTCTCACAATGCTTGTTGCCAAAGTCTTTCCCCGCATGGCCGACATACCGCAAACCGAATGGCAAAACCTCAGTCTTGACCATCCTACACCCATTTTGGAGTGGTGCTGGCTTCAGTGGCTGGAGGAGTCCCGAAGCATAGACCGGGCCCACGGTTGGACTCCGCAGCACCTGACCCTTTGGAGGGGAAACCAACTGGTTGCCGGAGCTCCGCTGTACCTACGCGACCACAGTTGGGGCGACTTCGTCTACGACTTCGCCTTCGCCCAGGCGGCTGATTCTCACGGCCTCCCCTGGTACCCGAAACTGGTGGGAATGAGTCCCGCAACTCCGTCGGTCGGCTGGAAGATCCTCGTGGCACCTGGTGAGGATTCGCAGGAGCTGTCGGAGCGCTGGCTCGAAGAAGCCATAGTCCTAGCCAAGAAACTGGGAGCGGTATCGTTGCAGTTCAACTTCACGGATCCCTTGTGGTCGGACCCGCTGGCGGGCCTGGACAAACATTGGAGCCGCTGGAGCCATCAGAATTTTTTGTGGACGAACGATCAGTTTCAGACCTTTGACGACTATCTCGGTGCTTTTGACAAGAACCAAAGGCGCAATATCAAGCGTGAAAGGGCTAGCATGGTGACTCAGGGACTTTCGTTGAAGATGGTCTCGGGTGACGAGATCCCCTCGCATTGGTTCGGCCTGATGGGCGAGCTCTACGATAGAACGAACAGCCAGTTCGGGCCCTATGCCGCCCGATTTCTGGAGCCGGAGTTCTTTCTCGGTCTCGAAGCGATACGTCCGCTCTTGACCCTGGCGGCGACCTTCGACGGAGAAGACCCGAATCCCCTCGCACTTGGTTTTCTGTTGCGCAAAGGACCCACCCTCGTCGGCCGCTACTGGGGTGAGAGCCGGCACATAGACGACCTCTACTTCAACATCTGCTATTATAAGCCTATCGAGTGGGCCATCGAAAACGGCATTCAGAGCTTCGACCCCGGAGCAGGTTCGGAACTCAAGGTACGCAGAGGCTTTCGTTCCTTCCGAAATGTCAGTCTCCACCGGTTTTTCGATCCAGCTGCGGGCAAGCTGTTTTCGTCGAACATCGAACGGTTCAACCGGAGAGAAGAACAGACCATCGAGGCCTTGAACCAAGCAGTGCCCTTCAAACAGCGGCCCGAGCCTCATTGACACACAACCGCCTTCGCAGGTAAGGCTGGTTTTTCAGGAGAACTTATGAAACCTACGCCCTTGGTCACCTTGGTCCTTTCGGCCCTTTTCGCAGGCCTGATGGCCGCTTCGGCTTTCTTCACGATACCGTTTCCTCAGGTTCCCATGGTCCTGGCCAATGCGTTCAGCTGGCTGGCCGGTCTTGTCCTCGGTCCTGTGTGGGGCGGTGTCTCGGTGGGCCTTTACCTGCTGCTCGGAGCCTTCGGCCTTCCCGTGTTTGCCGGTGGCCACGCCGGTGTGGGCACGCTTTTGGGCACCACGGGAGGCTTTCTGTTCGGTTACCTGCTGGCCGCCGTGGTGACAGGCCTTCTGCGTGATCCGTCCGGTCGAAGCGTATTGCGCACAGCTATGGCCACCCTGTCGGGCGTTGCCTCGGTGTACCTCCTAGGAACACCATGGCTTGCCTTTGTAGCCTTCCATGGCGCGGCAGGGTTCGAGGGAGCCAATTTTGTGCAAGCTATCTGGTGGTCTATTGGTCAGACGGTTCCCGGACTTTTCGTTTTCGGCGATCTGATCAAGGCCGTTGGCGTCGTGGTAGTAACCCTAACCCTTGCTCGCCTCCCAGGACTTTCACGGCTATGGTTGAAATCCGAAACCTGAGCCACCGTTTCGACGACGGCGCGTTGGGTCTCAACAACGTCAACCTGGCCCTAGGAGCCGGGGAGTTCGTTGTTCTCGCCGGGGAAAATGGCGCGGGAAAGTCGTTGCTCATGAGGCATTTGGTCGGTCTGGTGGCTCCCACTTCGGGCTCTATTCTGTATCGGGGGCGCGAAATCGGCCCGCAGTTGAAGCAAGTGCGCCAAGCCATCGGTCTCGTGTTTCAAGACAGTGGCGCCCAAATCGTCAGCCTCACCGTGGAAGAAGACGTGGGCTTTGGCCCGCGCAATCGGGGGTGGTCCCCTGCCGAGGTGGATCTGGCCATCACCAGTTCGCTTGAAGCGGTAGGCCTGCTAGGCCATCGCAAACAACCCTGCTCCCAGCTCTCAGGAGGGGAATTACGCCGCGCCGCCATTGCCGGCGTTTTGGCCCTCAGGCCAGAGATTGTCGTGCTCGACGAGCCTTTTACGGGGCTGGACTTTCCTTCGGTGCAGGCTGTGCTGGGAACCTTGGTACGGCTGCATCAAACGGGAATCACGATTATTCTCTTGACTCATGAACTCGACAAGTGTCTGGCTCTGGCGACGCGTTTGGTCCTCATGAGTTCGGGAACAGTGATCGCTGATGGAGCTCCCACCGACCTGTGGGAACTCATCACCACTACGAACGTGCATCGGCCTCCCGGAGGCCCAGAAAAATTGGCAGAGATGACATGGCTCGCCTAGCACTTGCCTACCGGGGTACCAACCCGGCCGCTGCTTGGGATATCCGGTGGAGGCTGGTTTCGCTCACAGTGTACGCCGTGGCAGTGTTGTCGGTGGAATCCCTGAGGCTCGTGCCCCTCACGTTGGTGGTCGTCGTGCTACTTCCTTGGGCAGGGCAGAAGTGGCGCGACATCGGTGTTTTGTTGCGGGGTTTACTGGCGCTTTTTGGGTTCTTTTTGGGCGTTGGGCTTTTACTCACGCCCACGTGGGCTCACGCCCAGCTGCTTCTGGTTCAAAGTGTTCGCCTTTTGCTTTTGTTTCTCGCCAGCCATTTTCTGATGGTGACAGCCACCCCCGATACGGTGGTGCGGGGTCTCCAGTGGTTTTTGTCGCCCTTGGGAGCCCGAAGGGCTTATTTGGGGGCCTCCATGGCGTCGTGGGCGCTAGCCTCGGTGCCCAAGATTCTCGCTCATGCCCAGGGATTGCGGGAGGCGGCAGTGCTACGGGGACTTACCGGAAAGCAACCGCTGGTCTGGATGCGGCTTCTGTCGATTGGATTGCTGATCCGCGTCATCGAGACCTCGGCTGTCGTTGCTGAGGCGCTTGAAATGAGGGGTTTTGGGTCGCAAACTCCTCCCCATGGTCTGCTTGCCTCTACCAAGGACGCTGTGTTGGGCTTGATGCTGCTCGGGTGGTGTGCCCTTTGGATGATCCTGCCGTGAAAAAAATACCTTGGGGCAGTGTTTCGCTCGTTGCGGCCTTTGTGGGATGGCTCGTGGCAAACCTCCTCGATTGGCCACCGGGTGTACCAACCGAACTCTTGCGGGCCTTCTTCGATGGGTCTCTCGCCGGAGCCCTCGCGGACTGGTTTGCCGTCACGGCGCTGTTCCGCAAGCCGGCGGGGCTTCCCCTGCCGCACACCGATTTATTGGTACGACGCAAGGAAGACTTGGCACGGGCCATCCCTGAGTTTCTGGGTCAGTTTCTGGAAACCTCGTCCCTGGCGCCTTTAGTTCAGAAATTGGACTTTGCCGCGTCGCTGGAGTCCCACTTCGACCTAGCACAGCTTTCGGATTTGTTTGCCAAGCCTGAGGCCGCACAGTGGTCACAGCAGGCTCTAACGGCGGCCTCAAAAATTCTCCTTGAAGACCTGCGAAGACGCAGGCCAGAACTTGTGGATCCACTCACCGCCATGGTAAAACGCCGTGCAGGCTGGAAAGGACTTTTTGTGGGAACTGATACCGTGGACGAGATGTTGCAGGGGCTCTTGGATGAGCTAGAGGCCTTCCACGCCGACCTCTCTCATCCTCTACGACCCCTGTTGATCCGTGCCGCGGCAGAGGCGCTCAGTCGCTGGGGTGAAGAAAAACCCTGGGGACGCACCGATGCCTCGAGGGCCGCCTTCAACCACCAGGCCGCGAACATGGTGTTGCAATTTTGGGAAGTGACTCGAGTTCCCGAGCGGCTTTCGGCCTCACTCACTTATGTTTTAATGCATACTGATGCACGCCAACTCTCCGAGCGCATCCGCAGTGCTGTGGGCCAAGACCTGCAAGCTATCCGGGTCAACGGTGCTTTGGTAGGCGGAATCGCAGGGGTCTTGCTCAGCCAGTGCGCACACCTTATTCTAGGGCGATGAAAGTCACCCAGGAACGTCGCAGGTTTCGCGAAAATTGGCAGGCAGAAAGCGAAGCGGTCTTCCTCTACCGACGCTTGAAAGACAACGAAGAGAATCCAAAGCTCAAAGATGTGTACGAAAAACTGGCCCTCAATGAAGAAAAACATGTGGCCATCTGGGCTTCAAAACTCCGCGAACTGGGTGCTGATCCGACCCACTTTCGTCCCCGCCTGAAATCCCGCGTTCTGGCACTTCTGGTGCGTACTATGGGAGCCGGTTCGGTTATTCCGCTGATCGCCTCCATTGAGCGCAATGCCGCTGATGAATATGCAGGACAGACCGAAAGCGAGATTCCTTCGCTGGTTCGCGATGAATCCAGCCACGCCCGGGTTTTCGCGCATCTCGCCCGCTCCGGATCCGGACTAGAAGGCAGCGCACTGGCCAGATTTGAAGGACGCCATCATACCGGGGGCAACGCACTGCGGGCCGGGGTCCTCGGGGCCAATGACGGCTTGGTGAGCGTGTTTTGCATCGTCATGGGTGTAGCCGGTGCCGGAGTGTCTAGTTCGGTTATTTTGGTAACCGGGGTTGCTGGCCTGCTGGCTTGTGCGCTTTCCATGGCGCTGGGCGAGTGGCTCAGTGTGCAAAACGCCCGCGAGCTCTACCAGAATCAACTTCGCATTGAGGAACAGGAACTCGAAGAAGCTCCCGAGGAAGAAAAAGAAGAGCTCACGCTCATTTATCAAGCCAAGGGCATCGAAAGAGCGCAAGCCGAATTGATGGTGGCGCAGATTTTCCAAGACAAAGCCACGGCCATCGACACCTTGGTACGTGAGGAACTGGCTATCGACCCGAAGGAATTGGGTGGTTCCGCTTGGGAGGCGGCGCTGACCAGCTTCGTGCTTTGTCTGGTGGGGGGAATCCTACCCGTGTTCCCCTATTTTCTGCTTTCGGGGACCGCAGCCCTCGAAGGAAGCGCCTTGGCCTCCGTTGTGGGCCTGTTCATACTTGGTTTGATCAGCTCTCTGATCACCGGGCTCAACTGGGTGTGGGGAAGTGCACGCCAAATCTTGTTCGGTGTTGCCGCCGCCGCCGTAACCTTTGGTATCGGTATGCTGATTAGTCGCTTTTCGTGATCTCGCTGTGAGCCTCAGGGAAGGCGGTTGCTCAGTTGAGCCGGTTGCGGATCACCAAGGCCTCGGCCGTGACGGACCTGACCCACAACTCCCCGTCTTGAATCGTAGCCGACAGGTCCATCGATTTACTGGCAAGGGTGGCTAGATGAGCAACTTGCTCAGGACCAACATGGTATACAGCGAGGTTCCGGGCTTTGGCGACTCGATTGGCGACGGTGTCCCACCAAAGAGCGGGGTTCCCGCGGCTGTGGTAGAGAACAACTTGTCTCGAGCGCCCACAAGCCTTCAGGATCGTTTTTTCGTCAGGCTGACCCACATCGATCCAAGTTTCTACCTCGCCGGCGAGGGATTTTTCCCAGAGTTCGGGTTCATTGGGGTCGATCATGCCCTTGGCGAAGGCCAAGCGGTCGCTCGCATGCCAACAATAAGCCGCCAACCGCAACATGAGTCGTTCCTCGTTTTCACTTGGGTGCATAGCTATGGTGAGTTCGATGTCGGAGTAATAGCTGCGGTCCATATCGGAAAGGTTGAGTCGTACCCGGAAGACTGTGGACCGCGGTGCCATCACCTGGCCACCACAAAGCGGAACAACCGTTTTTTTCCGGCGCGCAGAAGCAGGGCGCCGTCCACCACAGACTTTGAAGTGGCCAAGGCCTCCACCGAGTCGATTTTTGTTTCGTTGACCGTCGCCCCACCCTGCTGAATCAGCTGCCGGGCTTCGCGCTTGGAAGGCACAAGGCCCGATTCGACCAGCAAATCGACAAAGGGAACTCCAGCCTCAAGCCGGCTACCGGAGAGTTCGGCAGACGGAATCGCGCTGACGTCGGCACCTATTCCGGGGGCGCCAAAGGCGCTTTGGGCGGCACCACGGGCTTGATCGGCCTGCTCTTTTCCATGAACCAGAGCCGTCATTTCCCAGGCAAGACGCTCCTTGGCCAGATTGATGCGCTGGTCTCGGTGCTCGGTGAGCTGCTCGATTTCTTGCAATTCGAGAAACGTGAAAATCTTAAAGAACTTGGCCACATCGTCGTCGTGGACGTTGCGCCAGTATTGGTAGAACTCAAACACCGGGGTTTTGTCCGGGTCGAGATAAATCGCACCTTTTTCGGTTTTGCCCATTTTTTTGCCGTCGCTTGTCGTGAGCAAAGGGAATGTGAGAACAAACACTTCGTCGCCACCCATGCGCCGGGTGAGGTCGATGCCCGAAACCATGTTTCCCCACTGGTCATCGCCCCCTACCTGCAACCGCACTCCGTGGAGTTGGTTGAGTTTCATGAAGTCGTAGCTCTGCAGAAGGATGTAGTTGAACTCGATGAAACTGAGACCCGTTTCTAGGCGCATCTTGTAGGTTTCAAACGCCAGCATGCGGTTGACACTGAAATGCACCCCCACTTCCCTGAGCATCTGGATGTAGTTGAGCTGGAGCAACCACTGCGCATTGTCGGCCATGATGGCCTTACCGGGAGAAAAATCCAGAAACTTCTCCAGTTGGCCACGGAAACCCAGTGAGTTTTCGGCAATCGTTTTATCATCGAGCAACCTGCGCATTTCGGATTTTCCGGTGGGGTCGCCAATGCGGCAAGTACCACCCCCTACGAGGGCTACAGGCCTGTGTCCTGATCGTTGCAGGTGAGCCATGGCCATGACGGGAACTAAATGGCCGACGGTTAGGCTCGGCCCTGTCGGATCAAACCCGCAATACAGGCTCACGGGCCCGGCAGCCATCAGTTTCGCTAAGCCCGTTTCATCGGAACACTGCTGGAACAGGCCCCTCTGTTTCATCACTGTTAACGCATCCGTCATCGTACCTACTCCCGGGAAAAACCCCCACGAATGTAGCCTTTGCCGATAGGTGTTTCAAGGGCCAGAAGGCGGCTCGCCGGGGGCCAAAGTCTCGAGCCACGACATGAGCGGTTTTCGGAACACGAGCCCCAGCAAAAGGCAAGCCACGGCCAAGCCTCCTATCGCAAACACGATAGTCCAGTTTTCGTGCGCGGCTGCTTCCCCAATGAGCATGGCGCCGATGAGTGCGGGGGTGTGCCCCACCAGTGAAACCGCCAAAAAAACCCAAAGGTTGAGTTTAGTGAGGCCTCCAAGGTAGGAAAGAATATGCTTGGGAAGTCCCGGAATCAGAAACAGAAAAAAGAAGACTACCAGAGCTCGCGGGCCCGATACCAGAGCTTCAAACTCTGCCACCTGTTTCTCGCCAAAAATCCGCTGCACAAAGGACAAACCAAGCCGCCGCGCCAGCAACACACAGAAGACCGTGGCCATGCCCGTCCCTAACGTGGCCCAAATTGTTCCCCACACGGCTCCAAAAAGAAAACCCCCAGCAATCATGGGGATTTCGCCAGGAAGAATCACCGTGACACCCAGAAAAAAATTGAGCGCCACATAAACCGCGGGAGCCCAGGCACCGAAAGGTGCCATCCAGGCTTTGATCTTTTCAGGGTCGGTGGCCAGTCCCCAAACAAGGTCCCAGTGAACCACCATTGCCACCACCAAAGAAAGCAGGACGATGACCAATAAAAAAGGTCCGACCCAGTCGGAAGCGGTTTTCGGTTTCAGCGGGTGTTCCATTTACTTCAAGCTAACCAATGGTATCCTGTTAGGGAAGCAGCAGTCAGGGCGACCAACCATTCTCAACTTGCCTCGAGGCCTGAGAACGCAGGCAAAGTGCTTGTTTCCTAGCTCCCGCCTCAACGGGCTCCTAAAGGATAAGCGTGAAGGCCAAAGTGATGACCGTCACACCGATGAGCAGGTCGAGAACTCGCCACGTGATTGGCCTACGGAACACCGGGGCCAGAAGCGCGGCGCCATAAGCTAGGCCGAAAAACCACACCGTCGATACACTTGCGGTGCCCAGCACAAACCAAGGCTGTTCCGACAAAATGTGCCGTCCTCCCAAAGTTCCCAGCAAAATCATGTCTAGCCAAACGTGGGGATTGAGCAGGGTGAAGCCGAGCAGCAGGATCACAGTCCGGCCCAAACTCTGAGGTTCTCCACCCGGGTTTCCCTCCAGTATACTGGGCTTCCAGGCTTTCCAAAGGCTGTTTGCGCCAAACCAGAGCAGGTAAGCTGCTCCCAACCAGGTGACACTAGCCAAAAGGAAGGGAAACTGCAGAAAAAGCGCCCCTAACCCCAAAACCCCCGCCGTACAAAGGCTCAAGTCGAAGAGGCTACACAGTAAGGCCGTAACGAACACGTGCTCGCGCTTGAGGCCTTGCTTGAGCACAAAGGCATTCTGTGCACCTATGGCTACGATAAGGCCTATGCAGACGACCACGCCTTCAGCAAGTGCTGCGGCCATTCCTGGGGTCCAATTCATGCAACAGAGGCTATCACAACCTCGACAGCTTGCGTATCCTGTTCCCATGTCACCTGATTTGAACTCTCTTTGTCAGGCTCTTGAGGCCGCCTTCTTTGTCTCTGACGACCCTCGACTGGTTGAAAGCTGGCGCGAGCTGCATTCTCTGGACCTCACCTCGGGACTCTCGGCTGAGGTGTCGGGTATTCGCAATACCCGGATTCTTGCCCTTTGGGAAGCTTGGGGCCTACCCACGGCCTCCGTCGCGGCTCTAGTGCTTGCTCCTTTGGCCTTGGCCATCTGGGCCGACCGAAAAGTGGATTCGCACGAAAGACGGGTGATGTTGTCGGCTCTGCAAGACACCATTTTTTTCGGCACCATCGTGCAAGACATCGTAAACGCTTGGCTCGAACGCACCCCGGGGGATGACCTTTTGGCGGCCTGGGAAAACCTGATAGGGGCTCTGCATCAGCTTACCCCACCAGTGGACCGCAAGCTTCTTGCCGAAGAGATTCTGAAAATGCCCAAAACCCTTTCCCACCGAGGATCCAAGGAGAAAGCTGTGTTGGAACACCTCACCCAAGCCTTTGGCCTTTCGCTGACGGGTACGCCATGACGACCCTGGAAGATGTGCGGACCGCTGCCCGGGAAAAACTCAAGGGCATTTGCGCTGTCTACCCCGTGTGCGATGGAGCGGCAGAACGCATTTGCCAGCGGGAGAATTACGGAAAGGCAATTGGATTGGGCGGTGCGGGCCTAGGAGGAAGCTTCCGTGCCAACGTGGAGGCTCTGGCCAATCTCAAGCTGCATACCCGCGTGGTAGGTGACCCTCTCGATCCAAACCTCAGTTTTGACTTTTTCGGGTTGCAGTTGTCGATGCCTATTCTGGGAGCCTCGACCAGCGGCATGAGTTCTTATAACAACGCGATCACGGAGCTGGATTTCTGCAGGGCCACTTTGGCCGGTTGCCGGCAAGCGGGGACCCTCAGTTTTCGGGGAGACACCTGGTTCTACGAGGAAGAGGACCATTTTGCACTCACTTCGATCGCCGAGGAAGCTGGGCGCGGAGTTGCCATCTTCAAGCCCCGGGACCAGCAGACCCTTTTCCGGCTTATCGCCAGGGCCGAGGAACTTGGGTGTCCGGCCGTCGGTGTCGATCTCGACGGTCATGGGAGCACGAACTTCGCTCGGGCAGGAAAACAGGTTTACCGAAAAAGTGCGGCAGACATTGCCGAGCTTGTTCACTCAACAAAACTTCCGTTCATCGCCAAGGGACTGATGCATCCCGGTGACGCGGTTGTCTGTGCCGATGCCGGGGTTGCGGCGGTGGTGGTGTCCAACCATGGGGGCAGGGTGCTCGATTCAACTCCAGGTACTGCAGAAGTTCTGCCGGGTATCGTGGAAGCCGTGGGCCAACGAGTCCTCGTGCTGGCCGATGGGGGTATCCGCAACGGTTACGACGTGCTCAAAATGCTGGCTCTCGGAGCCAAAGCGGTTCTGGTGGGTCGCGACCTCATACGTGCTGGTATAGGTGGGGGAGCACTGGGCGTGCAACTTCAAATGGAGCATTACCGAACCACCTTGCGTCAGGCCCTACTGATGACCGGTTGCTCCGACTTGGCGTCGGTGGGGAGGCACGTTTTGGCGTAAAATGCGCCGAGGAGGCATTTTCGGTGCTGCCGGGCCCCACCGATGTGGGAACCCGGAACTGTGGTTTAGGAATAGCGCTTCCTGATTTCTCTGGCCTTGGTGATGTCGTTGGTCAGGGCCCGGAAGCGCCTGACCAGGTAAAAACCAAGTTCCTTGAAGAACTTGAGCTCCATGCTGGGGCTCTGAGCTAGAACCGTGCGAAGATCCGCGTAAGTGATCTCAAGCACCATCGAGGTTTCCACGGCCTCGATGTTGGCCGAACGACGCTCGCCGTCCAAGAACGGCAGTTCGCCGAAATGCTCGCCGGCGCCTATGGTGGTCAGTTTCACGTCGTCGCCAGTCTGTGAATTGGTGGTAACCTTTAGGCTGCCCGACATCACAACGTACATCGAGGTTGCTTCGCTTCCCTCGGAATACAGGCTGTGGCCCATGGGGACTTCCACGGGGTGGGCGCTGGCGGCAATCTTTTCGAGCTCGCCGGGCTCAAAGGCGGAGAAAAGGTAAATGTGCTTCAGAAATTCTTCAAGCTTGTTCATGGTATCCTCTCAAGTTCAGTTTCAGGAACGGAAGGCCCTCAGTCAACCCCGGGCCGCGATAAGAGTCTCGAGGCGGTCGACGAGGCCCGAGAGCACTTCAAAACCCTTTTCCATCGCCGCAGGTGTGGTCATGTCGATTCCGGCCCGTTTCAGGGCCTCAACCGGGTAAACGGAAGCTCCGCAATTGAGGAGCTCCAGGTAGCGCTCGGCCGCTTCGGGGTCTCCAGCGAGGATTGGCCCCGCCAAAGCGTGGGCGGCGCTGATACCAGTTGCGTATTGGAACACGTAAAAGCTGGCGTACAAATGGTTGAATTGAGCCCAGGTTGAGCCCTCGCGCTGGGGATCCACCTCCACCTCGGTCCCGTAGCCCTGAGCAAACAAATCGGCCATCAACACCGTCAAATCTGAGGAGGTCACGCCCTCGCCTCGGCCCACACGCGCGTGCACTTCCCGCTCAAAGCGGGCCAAAATAGGCATAATGAAGAAATAGCGATGGAAGTTTTCCATGGCCACTTCGATGAGGGCAATTTGGAACTCCCGGTCGGTTTCCTGCTCAAACAAGGAGGCTCTGGTGAGGGCCTGATGAAAGTTTGAGGCCACTTCGGCCACAAAAATACTGTAGTTGCTGTACACATTGGGCTGGTGTTTCCAAGCGTGCCAACTGTGCATCGAGTGCCCTAGTTCATGGGTCAAGGTACTCATGCTCGAGAGGTCGTTGCTGTAGCTCATCATGATGAACGGTGAGGTCAGCCGGCTGCCGGTACTGAACGCGCCCGAGCCTTTTCCCTCGGTGGGGTACACGTCAACCCAACGTTCTTCCAAACACCCGCGAAGAAGGGTGTCGGTGTAGGGCTTGCCCAACGGAGCCATGGCGCGTGCAATCCAACCTACCGCGGTTTCGTAAGGTACCACGGGATTATTTTGCGTCAAAGGGGCCCAGAGGTCCCAATGCTGCAAACTTTCAACGTTCAAGGCTTTTTTACGGACACGAAAATAGCGGTGCCAAACCCCGAGGTTTTTCTCAAAGGTTGCCAGGGTGTTTTCATAGGCAGCCAAGGGAATGTTGTCGCCAAAGAGCGCCGCTTCGAGCGAAGACCCAAAGCCACGCACCTTCGCCTCAAAGGCATCCTTCTTCACCGACGTGATCAGGGTGGCGGCCATCGAGGGGGCATTGGCCAGGTGGGCATCGCAGAAGCTGTACCAAGCGTTCTGCCTCAGCGTTCTGTCGGGGTTCGAAAGGTAGGTTTCTACGGTAGTCTGGGCCACCGGATGCGGCTTGCCGGTACTATCGAGGGCATCGGCGAACTTGAGGTCTGAGTCAACTTGTAGTGTGTGGATGGTGTACAGGCTCGAAAAAATGTCCCCAGCGGCGCCGAGAACCTCTTCGACTTCCGCCGACCGCACGTGCCTTTGCCTGCGGAACAAATCGTCAAAGTAGTGGGCGTAGGTGGCCAATTCCGCTTGGGAGTGGGTCCACTGGTCCAGCACAGGCTTACCGACGGCCAATAATTCCGGCTGAGCGAAGGCTGTGGCGGCAAAATAGCGGCCGGCGAGCGAGCCAGCCTGGCTGTTTTGCGCCTGAGCCTCCTGGTTATTCGTATCAACGGTAGCCCCCATGGAGGCCCAGAACAAGAGCCGGTCGACCCGGCTGTCGAGCTCGTCTTTCAGGCGAAAGAAGTTAACGAGCACCTGCGGCCCCTGCGAAAGGGTGCCCGAGAAGGCCCCAAGCTGCGGCAGCTGCGCGTCGATGGCGCGGAGTTCTGCGTTCCAGGAAGAGGCATCGGCAAAGACGGCCTCCTGGTTCCAAAGGTATTTCTTTTCGACGGAAGTGCGGGCGGGAAGTGAATCCATAGTGACTCGTATTTTAGGCGTTGAGCACCGGTGGCGCAAGCCTAGCGGTCGCTAGGGGTCAAAGCAGCCATTGTTCGAGAATCTCGGTGGCCTCAGTGTACGATCTAGTCTGGTAAAGCCTATCGCGGAGCTCTTCTCCGCCCTCCCAATCGCGCGTGTAGATTTTGTAGAAACTTTTCACCAGGTCGTAGCCTTTATGCCCCTCCCACACCCTTTGCTGTTCCCGAAGATGGAGCATCATCATCTTCACCTTTTCGCCGGGAGGGAGTTCCTCGAAGCGGCGTCCGTCGGTGCGGAACAACAACGGGTCGTAAAAAATGCCCCGCCCGACCATCAAACCGTCGACCCCCGATTGTTTTTGGCGTCGCGCGAGATCTTCCCGAGAGCGGAGGTCGCCGTTTCCAATGATCCGCGTGGTAGAACCTAGCTCATC
>Ga0114970_10001047_pt1 | contig 20788 bp, 17 predicted proteins | sample M_140205_XF_Meta_FD_87030 | JGI IMG/M metagenome (GOLD analysis project Ga0114970, IMG submission 87030) | Freshwater microbial communities from Lake Montjoie, Canada to study carbon cycling - M_140205_XF_MetaG | ecosystem: Environmental > Aquatic > Freshwater > Lake | place: Lake Montjoie... | reverse complement strand
CAAGCGTCACGAAATTGTCCTTTCCTCATGCCTGCGGTTGGTGATAAACCAGCAGCATGATTTTTCGTCTGCTTTGCATCGCTTCCATGCTGCCGCTCGCTGCGTTCTCTGCGCCGGAGGATTATTTTGGCATTCGTGTGGTCGATGAGACGACCGGTCGCGGTGTGCCGCTGATCACGTTGAAAACGACGAACAACATCACGCTGATTACCGACAGCGCGGGTTGGATCGCCTTCAACGAGCCAGGGCTGATGAACCGTGTGGTTTATTTCAGCGTTGAGGGGCCGGGCTATGCACTGCCAAAGGATGGATTCGGCTTTGCGGGCGTGCGGCTGACGCCGGTGGCCGGGAAAACAGCGGAAGTGAAGGTGCTGCGCACGAACATCGCCGAGCGGCTGTGTCGGCTGACCGGGCAGGGAATTTATCGCGACAGCACGCTGCTGGGGCATGAGGCGCCGCTGCCGCGCCCGAACTTGTTCGCCGATGTGATGGGACAGGACTCCGTGCAGGTGGTGCCTTGGAAGGGGCGCTATTTTTGGATCTTTGGCGACACGCAGCGGCCGAACTATCCGCTGGGGAATTTTCACTCCACCGCTGCCTGGAGCGATGCTCCGGACAAAGGCGGCCTCGATCCTGAGCATGGCATCCACTTTGAATACATCACCGATGACAATGATGCCGTGGCGAAGATGCTGCCGGTCGATGAACCTGGTGTCGTGTGGTTGTTCGGCATGTGTACGGTGATGGATGCGGCGGACAAGGAGCACCTGATCGCGCATTACTCGCGCTGGCGTGATCTCGGCAAGCGTTTGGAACACGGCCTCGCTGAACTCGATGAAACCACGGAACGTTTCCATCGCATCGCCGTGCTGGGGGATGAGTTTGAGTGGCAGCACCCGCAGCACAATGCCGTGCGGGCCAAAGGCGAAGAAGGTGACTGGATCTATTTTGCCGCGCCATTTTGTCAGACGCGTGTGAAGGCGGACTACGATTCCGTGCAAAACACCTCCGCCTATGAGTCGCTGCTGTGGTCAGCGGAACATGGCGACTATGTCTGGCAGAATTCACAGAAGCCGACGTCGCAGAAAGACGAGGAGCAGCTCATCGCAGAGAAAAAGCTGCCAATGAACAAGGCACGCATGCAGGTCGTCGATGCGCAGACGGGCAAGCCAGTGCATCTGCATGCTGGCAGCGTGCATTGGAACAAACATCGTGAGCGTTGGATCATGATCGCCGTGCAGGAAGGCGGCGACACGTCCTATCTCGGCGAGGTTTGGTATGTGGAGGCGAAACAGATCGAAGGCCCGTGGCGCAAGGCGGTGAAAATCGCCACGCATCCAAAGTACAGCTTCTACAATCCCAGCCACCATGCCTTCTTTGATCAGCTCGATGGTCGCGTGATCTTCTTCCAAGGCACTTATGCCGAGACCTTCTCCGGCAATCCTGTCGCCACACCGCGCTACGACTACAATCAGATCATGTACCGCCTCGATCTCGATGATGAGCGGTTGAAGGCGGCGCAAACAGAGTGACTAAATTGGCACAAAGTCAGGTGTTCATCCGGCATAAATGCAGGACATGCGTGGCTGGATGGAATCACTGCGACACTTGGAATGGCTGGCCTTGTTGGGCAGGGTTTTTCTTGGCGTGCTGTCCTCACTCGGTCAGATCGCAGCTTTGATGGCTGAACTGGGACGCGGACTGCGCAGCGGTGTGTGGCGGCTCAAATTGGTGGCGAGGGAGATCGTCGCCATTGGCTTTGGCTCGCAGTTGGTCGTCGTTGTGACCGGCGCATTCACCGGCGCGGTATTTGCGTTTCAATCTTACGCGAAATTCAAGACGTTCGGCCTCGAATCGAGCGTGGGAGCGATTGTATCGGTGGCGCTGTGTCGAGAACTCGGGCCGGTGCTCGCAGGATTGATGGTATCGGGTCGCGTGGGAGCTTCCATGGCGGCAGACATCGGCACCATGAAGGTGACAGAGCAAATCGACGCACTGCGCGTGATGGGGGTGCATCCGGTGGACTACCTCGTGCTGCCACGCTTCCTGGCGATGCTCGTTTCCATGCCTCTGCTCGTGGCGGAAAGCATCGCCTTTGGGCTGATGGCCTCCTATGCACTGATTGTTTTCGGATGCGACGTTCCTTCGGCCTGGTTTTGGCATCACACCGTGGATCACACGGATATGCTGGACGTGTACATCGGAATGTTCAAAGGACTCGTCTTTGGCATCATCATCACGCTTGTCAGTTGTCATCAGGGGCTGAAGGCCGAGAACGGAGCTGTGGGTGTCGGCCTCGGCACCACTCGCGCCGTGGTGTTCTCTTCGCTGACGATCCTGGTCTCCAATTTCTTCCTCACCATCGCCCTGAACTATGTTTCACCGCTTGGGAACGGGTGAGTCTTACTTCGGCGTGTGCGGCACGAGCACATCGGGTGATTCATTCGCCTGACGGGCACGCTTGGTCATTTCCTTGGCGAACTGTTCCTGGGAGCGTTGAGCCTTGGCGGCGGTGACGTGAGCGAGGTGCCACGTGCCGTCGGGTTTGAGGGTGCGACCGCGGGCGGTGTCGGCGAAGTGCGTTTCGAGGATGTGCTGGAGGCGTTTGCGGGCCTCTTTGTCTTCGACGGGCGTGAGGAGTTCGACGCGCTTCGAGAGATTGCGGTTCATGAAGTCGGCGCTGGCGATGAAGACGGCGGGCTTGCCGCCTTGGCGGAACCAGAAGATGCGAGCGTGTTCGAGATAGCGGTCAATAATGCTGACGACGCTGATGTTTTCGCTGATGCCTTTGATGCCGGGGCGCAGGCAGCAAATGCCGCGCACGTTGAGGCGGACCTTTACGCCGGCCTGTGAGGCTTCGTAGAGCGCCTCGATCATCTGGCGGTCTTCGAGGGCATTCATCTTGAGCATGATCTCGGCGGCGTCGCCCTGGCGGGCGCGTTCAGCTTCACTGCGTATCATGGAGAGCAGGCGCTCGCGCAGGCCGTAGGGGGCCATGCTGAGCTTGTTGAAATGCACGAAGCGTGAGCGGCCGGTGACGGTGTTGAAGAAGGTGGAGGCATCAGCGCCGAGTTCAGCGCGGCAGGTGAGCAGGCTGATGTCGGTGTAGAGCTTGGAGGTGGCTTCGTTGTAGTTGCCGGTGCCGAAGTGCATGTAGCGCGTCATGTGGCCGGATTCGCGGCGCATGACGAGGCAGACTTTGGCATGTGTCTTCAAACCGGCGACGCCGTAGATGATTTGAGCGCCTGCATTGATGAGATCGGCGGCACGTTCGAGATTGCGTGCTTCATCGAAGCGGGCTTTCAACTCCACGAGCACGGTGACGTGCTTGCCGGCCTGCGCGGCACGAATCAATGCGGAGATGATGCGGCTGTTCTTCGCGGTGCGGTAGAGGATCTGTTTGATCGCGATGACGTTCGGATCAGCGGCGGCTTCTTCCACGAGGGCGAGAATGGGATCAAAACTTTCGAAGGGATGATGGAGCAGGATGTCGCCGCGTTTGATCGCTGCGAAGATGCTCTCGCCGGGGGTGATGGCGATGCTCGGATGGCTATCCCAAGGCTCGACCTTCAGTTCTTCAAAACCGGAGATGCTGGCGATCTGAAAGCATGAGCGCAGGTCGAGCTCGCCCGGAATATCATAGACCTGGGCGGTGCGTGCGCCGCAGAGGTCGCGGATGATGCGCGTGTGCTCGCGGGAGGCACCGGATTCGATCTCAATGCGAATGGTGGGACTCTTGAGGCGTGCTTCGAGCACTTCGGCCATCTCGCTGGCAAGGTCGAAGGCGCTTTCGTCATCGACGGTGATGTCCGTGTTGCGGCTGACGCGGAAGCGGGCGGGTGCGGAGACTTTTTCCGCCGGGAAGAACTCACCAATGAAGAGCGTGACGACGTCTTCAAGGTTCACATAGAGATACTGACCAGCATCAGGATCAGGAATGGCCACCTGACGGGGCAGATTGGCGGGCAGTGGCAGTAGTACGTGACGTTTTTCAGCGTGCCCATTATCACCACTTGTGACGGTGCAGAGAAGGACGATTTGCAGCGCAGGAATTGCAGCGCGGGCACCGGCGTCATCGACCACGACGGGCGAGAGCACCGGGAAGATGTGCTCGGCAAAGTACTCGCGCAGTTGCGTACGCTGGGCGGGCGTGAGGCTGCTGATGGCGAGGCGGCGGATGCCCTTTTCGTTCAACAACGGCACCAACTGCTGCTGTAGGATGTCGTACTGTCGCGCGATGAATAGAGCCGCCTGCTGATGAATCTGCTCCCACTGCTGCGTTGGCGTGAGGCCGGCGCTGTCACGCACGCGGAGGCCCTGTTCTCGCAGGAGCTGGAGCCCCCCAACGCGGACCATGAAAAATTCATCGAGGTTCGAAGCGGTGATGGCGAGGAACTTCACGCGTTCGAGCACGGGTAACGTGCTGCGCGCAGCCTCGTCGAGCACACGGGAGTTGAAGGCGAGCCAACTAAGTTCGCGGTTAATAAAATGCTCCTCGGTTAGACGCAGCTTTGGCGGTTCGGGCGGTTGTTCAGGATGATGTGATTTCGTAGTCGGCGGCATAGGTGCATGATGCGAGGATAGGCGCACGCCGCAAGCGACGTTCGCCGTTTCCAATACGGCAATACCAGCCACCGGCAGGTGCAAAAGATTCACTTGTGACTGGGAGCAGTGCCCGCTTCACTGATGCATCATGCGCATCTGGGATTTACACTGCCATCTGTCCGGCGTCCCCGGCCTGACACCAGAGGAAAGGCTTAAGGCACTGCTTGTTTATGCTGATCGTATGGGCATCGAACGGCTATGTGTTTACATGGGCATTAAATGGTCTCAGGATCCATCTCCAGCCGATTTGGTGCAGCAAAACAGCGAGGTGCTGCGCGCCATCGCCAAATTTCCTGACCGCGCCTTCGGCTTTGTATATTTGAGCGCCAAACACCCCGAAGAAAGCCTCGCGGAGCTCGAACGCTGCGTCGCCAACGGCCCGATGGTCGGCGTAAAGTTGTGGTTGGCGGAACACTGCACGGTTCCAGCCATTGATGCGATTATTCGTCGTGCAGCAGAGTTGAAGGCGGTCATTTTTCAACACACCTGGTTTAAAACGAACGGCAACTACCCCGGCGAATCAACGCCTGATGATCTAGTGACGCTGGCGAAGCGTTTTCCCGACGTGCCGATCATCTGCGGTCACACAGGCGGCACCTGGGAACTCGGCATCCGTGCGATTCGAGGGCAAACCAATCTCTATGCCGATCTCGCTGGCTCCGATCCCACCGCAGGCATCACCGAGATGGCCGTGCGCGAACTCGGTGCCTCACGCGTGATTTACGGCAGCGATTGCGGAGGGCGCAGTTTTGCCAGCCAACTTGCCAAGGTTCACGGCGCAAAAATCAGTGATGCCGACAAACATAGAATCTTCTGCGATAACCTGCGTGACCTGATGCTACCGATACTCAAAGCCAAGGGCATCAAGACCTGAATCAGTCCTGCTTCTTTTTGCCGAAGCCGAACAGTCGCTTCAAGAAACCGCCGCCTTCCTTCTCTTCGGCCGTTTCGCTGGTTGGCGCTTTGGGCCCTGACAAACGGCGTGCAGAAGCGTCTTCCTTGACCTTTGCAGGCTTCTTTTCGACGACAGGTGCAGGTCTTCCAGCAGGTGAAGGCAAAGTTGATGACCACCACGCAGGAGCAAGCACTGCTACCGTCTGCCAAGCTTCAAGCCCCGCGTGCCAGACAAGCGAGTCTGAAGCCAGTTTCTTGCTACGGGCCAGTTCGGCCATGGCGTTCTCATCCATCGGCCCTTCGGCGGCTCCAGCGTTGTTGATGTACCAATTCATTTTCAGCGCAAGGCTATCACGCGGCAGCCATGACGCAAGGCGTGAGGAAATGCTTTCCAGTCAAAGGCAAATCACGCATGATGGTGGCATGAATCGTCGGAAATTCTTGGTTCAATCCAGCGCCATGCTGGCCGCTTCATCGTTGCATGCAGGCGAGTCAGCACTACTGACCGATTGCCATGTTTATCTCGGTCAGCACCCCTTTCGGCAGCTTGAAGACGAGCAGTCATTCTTGAAACAACCCGTCACCGAAGCCTGGGCTAGTGCTTTTGAAGGGCTGCTCCGCCGCGATGTGGCCGAGGTGAACCGCCAGCTCGCACAACGCTGCAAAACCAATGCCACCCTGCGTCCCTGCGGCACGATCAATCTCGCTCTGCCGGATTGGCAGGATGACGTCAAACGCTGCGCAGAAGTTCACGGAATGCGTGTATTGCGCCTTCATCCTAACTATCACGGCTACACGCTTGAAGCTCCTGTGTTTCGCGAATTGCTCGCCTTGGCGGTGAAACATCACGTGCTTATTCAAATCGTGGCCCAAATGGAGGATGAACGCACGCAGCACCCGCAAGTGCGTGTGGCACCCGTCGATCTCCAGCCCCTGCCGACCATCATGCGAGAGATCAAGGACGCCCGTGTGATGGTGCTCAACGCGAATGCCGCGATGGTGCTCAAGCATTTGCAGGACTGCCCCAATGTGTGGCTCGACTTTGCGATGATCGAAGGTGTGGGTGGCGTGGAGAACCTGCTGAACACTTGGCCGCTGGAACGGCTCGTATTTGGTTCGTTCGCGCCGGTATTTTACTGGGACTCCGCACGCCTTAAAATGCAAGAATCTGAGCTGAGTGAATCTCAGATGCAGGCCATTCATTGGCGTAACGCGTCCACGTTACTGTCCTGAACTTACATCTTAGCGACCGCAGGACGCAGAGGCGTTGCTGATGCGCGTGGTCTGGCGAGCTTCAATTCAGCAGTGCGTGATCCTATGGAAGTGGATTCACTTACCACCTGAGCGGAGGGGCCGATGCCCATGGTGGCAAGGGTACGTTCGGCTTGAATGACACTACCGTTCCATGAGGTGACGACGGGATAAACCTGGGCGGTATTAGCCAGGTAGACTTTGTTTTTAATCAACTCTTCCGGCGGACGAAGCTGCATTTGGCCGAGGCAATAGATCGGTTCGACGAAGGGAGCGCGGAAAACATGGCTGGTCTCGATGTCATCGTCCTGGAGCTGTGGGAAGAGCTGTTTCAATGCGGGAATCCAATAGGCGCGGATGCAGTCATCGCTGGCAGCGAAACGTTCATCGCTGCGATGCAGGTATTTGGTGAGATAGACAACGTGGCGCTGTCCACGGTCAGCCGTGTCGGTCAGCGTGGAGGTTTCGACAACGCCGTCGAAAGGATGATCATTCCCTGGGGTGGCAACCCAGTAGTGCTTGGTGAGTGGCTTTTTGAGGAACAGCAGACAGTTGATGACACCTTGGTAATCCGTGGTGGTGTCGAGCGCGGGCATCTCGCGACGCAGAGCCGGACCGATGAGCTGTTCGACCTGCGGTGTGGGCAGTGTAACGACGATTTGATCAAACGTTTCGCTCCCAGTGGTGGTTTTGACGGTGGCACGGCCATCGGCATCGAGATCGATGGTCTCCACAGTCGTATTGAGGTGAATTTCGGAACCAAGCTCACGCAGCACACGCGAGAAAGTGTCCGTGATGTGTTTGTAGCCGCCTTTGATGTAGCCTTTACACTCTCCTTTGGATTCGCCTTTCTCGCGATTGAAGCGGGTCCAGAACCAGAGCGCAGGCACATCGTGGTAACGGTCACCGAACTTGGCCTCGAGCATAGGCTGCCAGAATTTGGCAAAGGCGCGAGCGCCACTGAGTCGGGTGAGCCATTTTACGGTGGTGACGTTATCAAGCCCCTTATCCGAGACGAGACGACCATACAAACCAGTGATACCAACGCGGATGCGGTCAATGAAACGCAGTGGCGCGAACTTCAACAAATCGAGTGCGGTATTGAGCGGGAAGAACCGGCCCTGATGCGCATAAGCGAAGGTGGTGGGCTTCCAATAGACCTCGTTACGAATCCCAAGTGACTCCAGCACGCTCAGTAGCGGACCATCGCTGGGCAACATGCAGTGATAGAACTTTTCAAACGTGCGACCGTCATGCTCAAAGAACGTACCAAGGCCGCCAAGATGCGCCGAACCTTCGATCAATGTGACTCGCCGCCCCTCCTGCGCGAGACGCAGCGCACAGGTCAGACCGGAGATGCCGCCGCCGAGAACGGCGACTGATTTGCGTGTGGCGGACATGACGGATTCGTAGTTCAGTTTTTGGATTAGGCGCGGCTACGGACTTGCGAACGCAGTTCGTGGAGTGATTGCTCCTCTGCATGTGGTAAAACATCTTTGGCCCAGTACTTGCCGATGACATTGAAGTAGCGGCGAATGGTGCGCATGATGCGCATCTTGCTGACACCGACTTTGAGATCGTAACGCAGCGTGTAGGGAATTTCGACAGCGCGTGCACCAACCCAGCGCAGGCTGAGGAGAAGTTCGAGCATGCAGGCGAAACTGGATTCTTCGATGAACTTGGGGCCGGATGTTTTGATGAGCCGACCAAGCGTGAGGCTGCGATACGCACGGAATCCGGTGGAGTAGTCACGCACGTTGCGGTAAGGCAGCAGTGTTTTCATCATGGCAAAACAGCCCCAACTGAGCACCTGGCGGAAGAATGGCACGCCCTGCACGACGCTAGCAGCTTGGAAGCGCGAGGCGATGACGACATCAGCATCACCGGCTTCGATGACCTTCACCATGTCGAGGATGTATTTGGGATTGTGTGTGTTGTCGGCGTCCATGACGATCACAGCATCGCCGATGAGCCAGCCTTCACGCAGACCGGTCTGAATGCCTTCGCCAAGACCTTTGTTCACCTCGTGCTGCACTAGCTTGAGCGGCATTGTCTTGGCAAATTCACGGGCGATCTCAGCGGTACGATCTTTGGAACCATCATCGACGACAACCACAGTGTATTTAAACGGCATCTCACCCACGGTAGAGCGGATGTTTTCGAGCAGTGTGGGCAGATCTTTCTCCTCGTTGTAAGCGGGAAGTATGATGGCAACTTCGTTGATTTGGGTCGGTGTTTTCATGGCTATATGCAGGTGTGTGTTGAGTTAGGCGGTTTGGGTGGAAAGGCTGACAGGCATGCGGCTTGCATGGCTGAATGATTCGGCGTGCTGGCTCATCGTGCCGGTCTGCCAGTGTTGCTGCAGGCTACGGATCGTGTGCTCAACAAAACCGATTTTTTTCGCCGCAGGCACCTTCATGCCTGGGAAGAAGCTCATTTCCGGCACATCCTGCACATTAAGGAAATCGGTGGGATGTAGCAGCAACGAAGGCGCAATGCCACGCACGCGGCAAAGAGCGACAGCGCTGTTCCAGTAGAGTTTGGCCAGCGCTTCGGACTGTTGCGCCAGGAACATGAGGTAAGTCGTGTGAACCGGCAGACGCAGCAGTGGCATCGTGGTCACAGGCAGCTCCATGAGGCCGTTCGGCCAGGCGAAGGGCAGCAAGGTGCCAAAGGCGTCGCTAAATTTGCCGTAGAGGCCTTTGCGCATCTCTTTTTCCTCGGCGGAGAGCTTGGAATTCAGGAAAAAGAACAGACGTGCCACCGGACCGAGGGCGCTCGGAAAAATCGAAGCATCATAGGCGTAGCCGCGCTCCGCGAGGACATCACGCACCAGCGGCGAAGTGCTGAAACCAGGACCGCGAAAACCTCGCGTCGTTTTACCGGTGACGGCGGCGATGGCGTTCTCCGCATCGCCAATCTCCATGTGAAGCTGCTCGCGATTGTAAAGATGCAGCCATGGCTCGTGCATGAACGAATGATTCGCGATCTCGTGTCCGGCATCGGCTACAGAGCGCAGCACGGCGCGGTTGGATTCGATGGTCGCGTCTTTACCGACAACGAAGAACGTGATGCGCTGGCCACAGCGATCGAGCGTCTCGAGGATGCGCGGCACAACCTGGTCCAGATAGCTCGGGTAGCTCTCCCAACCTGGAGCGCCCTGCGTTTTGAGGTAGCTCCAGAGATTGTCGAGATCGAGCGAGATGCTGGCAGCAGGTTTCATGACGCGAAAGTGAATGGGTGCTTAGGCAGCGAGGCGCATCGGCTCGATGGCGGTATTGGCCGATTTCGGTCCGAAAAGGAGGTCGCAGATGCGCTCAGCGGTTTGCCCATCTCCAAATACATCGCGCGAGCGACTGGCGTTGGCGTGCCAGACTTCGTCGATTAAAGCGGTGCGCAGCATGTCACGCAGCCGCTCAGGCGATTCACCGACGAGACGAGCGACACCACATTCCACAGCTTCAGGGCGCTCGGTGTTTTCGCGCAGCACGATCATCGGCTTGCCGAGCGCGGTGGCTTCTTCCTGAATGCCGCCTGAGTCAGAAACAATGAGCCATGCACCAGAAAGCAGATGCACAAAATCGCGGTAACCCATCGGATCGGTCAGACGAATGCGCGGGTGGTGCTCCAGTTCGGCAGCGACAGCAGCGCGCACATTCGGATTCGGATGCACCGGGAAGATCATGCAGAGATCTGGTTGGCTCTCGATAAACTCACGTAGTGCACGCAGATGCTGGCTCATGGTCTCGCCAAAATTCTCACGACGATGTGTGGTGACGAGCACGAGACGCTTTCCAGCCGCCCACTGCTGCATCAATTCAACGGCCTTGCTCGGACGAGTAGTCGTCAGCGTCTGACGCAGTGCATCAACGACGGTATTGCCAACCAGATGGATGGAATCTGCGGCAACCCCCTCATCTAAGAGCGTACGGCGATTGCGCTCGGTCGCTGCGAAGTGATACGCAGCAATCTGGCCGACCAAACGGCGGTTCATTTCTTCGGGAAATGGGCTGAGTGGATTTCCCGAGCGGAGACCAGCTTCAAGATGCCCCACAGGAATACGGCGGTTGAAGGCAGCCATCGAGCCCATGACTGCGGATGACGTATCACCCTGCACCAGCACGAGATCGGGTTTTTCAGACTCCATGACCGTATCCAAACGCTCCAGCAAGCGGCTACCGAGAGCGTTCAGGCTCTGCCCGGCCTTCATGGCTTCCAAATTGTGGTGCGGACGAATACCAAAGAGATCAAAGAGCGGTTCCAGCAAATCGGTATGCTGTCCCGTGTTCACCGTGACCAGACCAGCCCCGCGGTTTTCCAGTGCCTTGATCATTGGGGCAAATTTGATCAGCTCAGGGCGAGTTCCGAGGCAGATGAGGACTTTGGATGGCTTGAAGCCGGAATTGGCGATCAATTGCATAATTACCATGATAAACCATTATTTATGGTGAGCAGGGTAAAAATATGGTAATTCTCTTTAATGCACTCAATAAGTGATTCGATGAATCATTTTTGAGAATTCAGGCGTCAGGAATAATCCCAAAGGTGCCTGAAAAAATTAGGGGGATGTGAGTATAGGCTAGCTAACTTCGCCAATTCGTAGCTTTACAGTCAGATAGCGCCTCCACACCAAAGCCACACCCAGCCCGAGCCAAGGCCAGATAACCACGGTGTAGCGCGGCAAACCAGGCAGTAAACTGGTGCCGCCCAAGTAAATGAAGATCATCAGAGCTAGCAGTAGAATCTCAGCAGGGATGGATCGCCAGTTTCTCCAACCGACGAACACGGCTATAAGCACGACAAGCATGAGCGGTCCGTTCACGCCCACTAACACAAGCATGATCAATTCCTCAGCCTGATAGGAACGAGGAAAGCCGAAAACGAGGCGCCCCCAGTTGCACAGCCAGTTCATGAGCACGCCTTTGGGATTTGCGCGGATGTTTTCCAGAGCCTTCTGCTTCAGCGCCGCTTCACGCTCCTTCACAGGCAGGTAGTAGTTCGCCTTGTAGAAATCGCGATGACCATTGGCGACGAGTTCGGACTTGTTTTGTGCATCTTCTTCGGAAAACCAGTGACCGTTTTCGCCATCGTGAGTGCTCGTGGCCCAATACAGCAGTTCACCGCCATTCGTGGACCAGCAGAGAGAGTCGCCAGTCTTTGACTTCGTGTAGGCCAACCATGGAAGACACATGGCAAACGAAACAGCCATCACCACCAGTGAGCGTAGTAGCCTGTCTCGCTGGCTGTTCCAAAACGGCATCAACGCGATCAGAAAAAACGTGAAAGCCATCAATACGTTGCCAAAGAACACGCGCGTCATCGTCAGCCACGCAAAGGCGAACGCGGCGGTCAGAATCACGCGCCAGTTCCATTTCTCGGATCGCAACGCTGTCGTGAACGCCCAGGCAAACCCAGCGATGCAGCAAACAGCCAAGGCCTCTGTCATGAGATACGGCACTGTGCGCACCAAACTCGGATGCAATGCGGTGACCAACGCCACGCCCAGCGCCCAGCGTTTTCCCGCATATGGCAGTACTGCGCGAAAGCTGAACCACACCGCCAGCGCCATCAAAACCGCATTGAACATGCGTAACCCCAACAACGGCACCTTCACCATCAGTAATCCAGCCAAAACAAGTGGATAGCCCGGGCCATTGATGAGATCAGGCTTCTCTAGTGTCGTGTAATAGCCTTGAGTCAGGTTCTTCCCGAACCACAGGTAGCGCCCCTCATCCCAGATCAAATCAGTTCGGTGGCAGAGCATCGTGACGACGACATAAATCAGCAACGTCCCGCCCAGCAGTAGGAATTCGAGGCGTCGTGAGGGAGATGGTGCGTCAGACATTGGGTACCGTCCGCTGTTGAAGTGTGTTTTGTCAAAGCCGAACCTTGCATCCGCTTCTCAACCATCCATCAATCCTTCCCACCCAAATCCCCTTCCCCGATCATGATCAGACTCACCGGCATCGCAGATGAAGCAGGCGCATCCCTTGATGTGCAAATCCAAGCCCACCAGGAACTCGGCTGGGACAGTATTGAATCCCGTGGCGTCGAAATCGACGGCGTGAAGGGCAACCTGCACGAAATCCCCGACGCTGTGTTCGACAAAGTCGTGGCACGACTGGCGGAGAAAAACATGAAGATCAGCGGCTTCGGCTCGCTCATCGGCAACTGGGCCAAAAAAATCACCGATGACTTCAGCATCACCGAGGCCGAGATTAGCCGCGCCATCCCGCGCATGCAGCGCCTTGGTGCCAAACTCATCCGCGTCATGAGCTACGCCGTGTGCAAAACCGATGGCAAGGACGACGCAGAGCAGTTCGCTCCCGAACGCATCAAGCGCATGAATGAAGTAAACAAGCGCTTCGCTGACGCCGGCCTCACGGTCGTTCACGAAAACTGCATGAACTGGGGCGGCATGAGCCCCACGTATGTGAAGCGCATGGCCGAGGCCGTGCCAGGCATGAAGTGGGTCTTTGACACCGGCAACCCTGTCTTCATCGACGACCGTGACAAACCCGGCCACAAACAAGACGCCTGGGAGATGTATCAAGCCGTGAAGCCTTTCATGGCTCACGTACACGTCAAAGACGGCATCTGGGACAAAGACAAAAACGACGCCGTTTATACCTTCCCCGGTGAAGGTGAAGGCCAGACCGAGCGCATCATGAAAGATCTCGTCGACACCGGCTACAAAGGTTACATCAGCATCGAACCCCATGTGGCAGTCGTCTTCCACGGTGCGGGTGCTGCGGATGATCTTTCTCCCGAGCAAAAAGCGAAAGAGCAATACGACAGCTATATCAAATATGGTCGTATGTTGGAAGCGATGCTCAAACGCCTTGGCGCAAAGCTGGCGTGATCGAGCACAAGTGCTGCCTACACCTCAAACACCCCGCTGCCACCCGCTAGAAACATCTCCCAATCACGCACCTTGTGGTGGTTCTTGATGAGATGCGTCACGGGAATCTCACGGGGCACCGCTGGACGACGCAGTAACTTCAAGCCAGCCTCCTCGGGCAGTTTGTTACCCTTGCGGCTGTTGATCTTGCGATCCGCCAGCACGCAGTTCTCCCAGTTGCTGGCTCCGCCACGCGACACTGGCACGATGTGATCGATGTTCCCTTCGTTTGGCTTGAGCTTGCGGCCCGTATACTGACACACTCCGCCATCGCGTTCCCAAATCGCCTTCGCACAGAATTTCGGGCGGCGCTTTGGCACCTTATCGAATCGGGCAAGCACCAGCACCGATGGCACACGCACCGGACCGTGCATAGTGCCTATGCGGTTGTCGGACTCACGCACTTGCAGTTCCAACCAATCCTCCCAGGTGACAGGTCGCATATCGCCCTCTTCATGGATGTCTAGTGCGGTGGCATTGCCTGCCGCCATCATGCTAAAGGCCTCGATCGGCGTTTTCGAGTCGATGGCCTGCCAGTGCCGGTTCAGCACTAGTACGGTAGATTTCGTCAACACTTCATTCATGCACAGCTCCTAAGTTGGGAATTTCGGCAGGAAGGAATAAGCACACGAGACGCTCGTTCCTTGATGTTGGACGACTATGCTGGCGAGTCCTGAGACTTTGCCAAGTGGCAAAAGGGTCACACGTGCGAGATTTCGCACCGGCCATCTCCTGTTGCGGTCATACAAGCCCCGCCACATAGCCAACGAGCAATGCAGGGTCCAAAGAGGAGCAGGAGGCACTCAGCCCTCTACCCCGGGGGGGTTGGACTAGGCACGATATGTGGTCTAAACCTCAGGCGATGCGCCCGCAGCACTGTTTGAACTTCTTGCCGCTACCGCAGGGACACGGGTCATTGCGTCCAACGTTAGCAGCTTTGGGTTTGGGCTTATTCGCTGCGCTGGGCATGATCAGGCGGGGTCCATCTCGGCCGGGATTAGGTTGAGCCTCTTCGCCATCCTCAGATTCTTCACGGCGCTGCTGCGGCGCGGACTCACCGCTCTGCTGAGCAGCCATTTGGGCAAGAAATTGCTCAAAGGCGGCAAGCTGCTGGGTACTGCGGAACAGATTGCCGAGGACTTCGCCATTGATGTTGTTCATCAGTTCCGCGAAAATCGTGAAGGCTTCCTGCTTGAACTCGATGAGCGGGTCTTTCTGGCCGTAGGTGCGCAGGCTGACGCCTTCCTTCAAGGCATCGAGCGCATACAAATGCTCCTGCCACAGACGGTCGATGGCGTTGAGGAGGATCATTTTCTCGATCTCCTGCAAGGCGGTGGGGTTGGCGTTGCCAACTTTCACGCCATAAGCGTGGAGGATCTTGTCTTTGAGGAAGGCGGACTTGGCTTCGAAATCGAGCGCTTTGAAAGCGTCATCGAACGAACGCAGGCCGATTGGGAATGCGGTGTTCACCCAATTCAACAGGCCATCGTAGTCGGCCTCATCAGCGTTTTTGTCTTCCTTCGGCACGAAGACGCTGAGTCGCTCGGTGATGCCCTTCTCGACGGCTTCGTTGATGAGAATGCGCGTGTCATTGCTGTTGAGCACGTCGTTACGCCATTCATAGACGACTTCGCGCTGCTGGTTCATCACGTCATCGTATTCGAGGACGCGCTTGCGCCAGACGTAGTTGCGCTGCTCGACGCGCTTCTGCGCGGTTTCGACGCTGCGATTGAGCCATGGGTGGGCCAGTTCCTCGCCCTCCTTCATGCCAAAGCGCTCCATCATCTTCGTCATGCGCTCGGCGGCACCGAAGTTGCGCATGAGATCATCTTCAAAGCTGAGGAAGAACTTGCTCTCGCCGGGATCGCCCTGACGCGCACTACGACCACGAAGCTGGCGGTCCACACGGCGGGATTCATGGCGTTCCGTCGCCAAAACGAACAAACCACCAAGATCGGAAACGCCTTCGCCCAGTTTAATGTCAGTGCCACGACCGGCCATGTTGGTGGAGATCGTCACGGCGGCACGATGACCAGCGCGGGCGACGATTTCGGCCTCCTGACGGTGATACTTCGCATTGAGCACGTTGTGCGTGATCTTTTGCAGCTTGAGCATGCGCGAGACCATTTCAGAGGCCTCAACGCTAGCGGTGCCGACGAGGATCGGCTGGCCTTTGGCGTTCAATTCGCGGATCAACTCGATCACGGCGGCGAATTTCTCACGGCGGGTCTTGTAGATGCTGTCGTTGTGATCCTTACGCTTCACCGGACGATTCGTCGGGATGGTGAGCACATCGAGGTTGTAGATGTCGTGGAACTCAGCCGCGTCGGTTTCCGCTGTGCCGGTCATGCCGCCAAGCTTCATGTAGAGGCGGAAGTAGTTCTGAATGGTGATGGTGGCGAGCGTCTGCGTCTCGGCATCGATCTGCACGCCTTCCTTCGCTTCCACGGCCTGATGAAGGCCATCGCTCCAGCGACGACCTGCCATTTTGCGACCGGTTTGCGCATCGACGATGATGACTTTGTTCTCTTCGACGACGTACTCGACATCCTTCTCATAGAGACAGTAGGCGCGCAGCAGTTGGCTGATCTGATGGATGCGCTGACCTTGATGCGAAAGACGGTCCTGCATCTCGGTCTTCTTGCGATTGCGTGCCTCTTCGGATAGCGAGGTGTCGCCGTCGATCTCGGAGTAAACGGTGGCGATGTCCGGCAGCACGAAGGCGTCTGGCTCATCAGGGCTGAGGAAATTGCGCCCCATCTCAGTGAGATCGGCGTCGTGACTCTTTTCTTCGATGAAGTAATACAGCTCTTCCTTGAGTTTGAAGAACTCGACCTTCTGCGTGTCGGCGTAGAGGCTCAGTTCGGCCTTTTCCATGGCACGGCGGAGTTCAGGCTCCTCCATGCAACGGGTAAGCGCACGGTTCTTCGGCTGGCCCATGTGAACCTGGAAGAGTTTCAGACCGGCCTGCTCCAACTCGCCCGCAGCAGCTGCTTCTTTGGCCTCGGTGATGAGGCGATTGCACAGCGTGTTCTGACGGCGCACGATTTGATCCACCAGCGGCTTGTAGCGCTCATACTGATGATTGCTCTCTGCCGCCATGACCGGACCACTGATGATCAAAGGCGTGCGCGCTTCATCGATGAGCACGGAGTCCACTTCATCGACGATGGCGAAGTAATGACCGCGCTGCACCTGCTGCTCCTTGCTGGAGGCCATACCATTGTCGCGCAGGTAGTCGAAGCCGAACTCGCTGTTCGTGCCATAAGTGATGTCCGCCTGATACTGTTCACGGCGCAGATGACTTGGCTGGTCGTTTTGAATACAACCGACGGTGAGGCCGAGGAACTTGTAGAGGCTGCCCATCCACTCGCTATCGCGTCGTGCGAGGTAATCGTTCACCGTGATGACATGCACACCGCGACCGGTGAGCGCATTCAAATACACCGGCAATGTGCCGACGAGCGTCTTCCCTTCCCCGGTCGCCATTTCAGCGATCATCCCACGATGCAAAGCAACACCGCCGACGAGCTGAACATCGAAGTGAATCATGTTCCAACCCAACGGCTGGTCGCAGACGATGATCTCGCGACCGCACATACGGCGGGCGGCGTTCTTCACCACGGCATAGGCTTCCGGCAGGATGTCATTGAGGATCTTCTGCTCGATGGCAGCAAAGTCCGGCTGGATGGCGTTCCAGGCTTCACGTGCGCCGTCGATGAGCGCTTTTTTGTCTTCCAGCGACGCAGCGGCCCACTTAGACGGTGCCAACTCATCCGACGCCAAGGTCGGGAAATGCTGCTTCAATGCCAGGAAATACTGCTCAACCTGCTCCAAGCAGGCATCCACAGCGGATTCATCCGCGATGCGCAGCGACACACCACCGAGGAACGGCGGCGTATGAAACGCGCGGAACTGTGCCTGCCACTTCTGCGTGCGTTCACTCAGCACTTCCTCGGACTCGTTTTGCAGCAAAGCCTCGTGCCGATTGATCTCGACCACGGTGGGCATGAGCTTGCGCACCGTGCGCTGGTTCTTGGTGCCGATGATTTTTTTAATGATCCAGTTGAACATGAGAGAATAAAATACGCCGACCGGCACACTTTGGCCGGGCTTGGGGGAGGCCGAATGTGGCGGAAGTCAGCGCTGGCGCAACAACTCAAACAGCCACCTTCGGCCGCAGCACCACATCCTTCACCCGCCGCGGAATCATCGCACTGCGCACGACCTCCGGCTTCACGCTGCGCAGGAAATCGAGCAGAATCACGGGGGAATCGACGATCATGCGCTCGATTTGATCCCGCCGGTGCGTCCACGGACAGTTGCGATGCAGGTAGTCGAGATCAGAGAGGATTTCCTCGACATCATGCTCACTGAAACCAGCGAGCTGGAAGGCATAAGGATCGGAAAGAGGCATGGCAGCGACGAACGAACGAGTTGTGCGGATAAAAACGAGAATGCCCTAGCCTACAAGTGCTTCCGCATCGCTTTTGCTGAATCAGCCGATAGAACTAACATGGCCGATGCGAAGAATGCTGATCCCATTTCCCGTGAGTCAACCCAGCTGGGCAGCATGCAGGAGTTCATCGATAAGCGTGATGCCCTCATGCCATGGATCGAGCCATTCTACCCTGACGCCCTCGCCAGCGCCGATGATCCACCCGTGCTGCTGTTCTACGACAATCCACCGAACCTCGGCCAGCCCTATAAAGATCCGCCACACTCTGCCAACTTCGGCGCAGGCACACCAAGAAACTCAAAGCCGTCGGCATCGAGCATTAGATCAATTTCAACAACGACTACGCCCACATAAAGTATCCCGACCTCTTCGGTTTCCTGCTGGCGAAGTTGAAGACCAAGTGAGCGCAGGCTGGCAGCTTTGTTGCTCTTGGCATCGTCAGATGCGATCGCCTCGACCTATGCCGCAGCAAAGCCACATTTTTTGTTGCACGAGTACGGAATAGGCGTCTAAAACGACACCATGAAGACAAAAACCCGTGATATTCCCATTAAAGTGTCGGCTATAAAGCTGCTGACAAGCCTCACGATCTGTTAATGATCTACAATGTTCTGCCAACCCTGACTATGCCCAGCTACACTCCTAGCAATCTCCCGGCTGGACCGGTCATGATTTCCGATGACGGCGAGGCGATGCAGTTCATCGAGGCGCTCGGCCTCCTTGATAAACTCCCGAGTCCAAGCTCGCTTTCCGAGAGCGCTGTTTCTGCTACTTATGATGGTCATCCCACTCATTGGATTGTGTGTTTGAGGTTTGAAGGTTACTCTGATCCGACAGAAAACGGCTTCAGCGTGCAGTGTTTCCCGAAGAACCAATACAGCTTGGATCATGTTCAGAAGATGCTGAAGTTGACGCTGACCCAATATGCCTCTGAAACTGACCCAGCAGGCCCGTATCGCGACCATGGCTACAAACCTCTTTAATCAACCCACAGGGCCGCACCAACGCAGAACAAATCGGATGCAGGCAACGGCTCGATTTAATCTGTTGTGTCATCGACGCTTTTCCCTCGCCGTCTCCTGATCCGGGACGTTCGGCTAACTAGCAATGCCACGCACACCAAGAAAGAGCATTTCCAAGTCTGTTCGCTTCGAGGTCTTCAAGCGGGACTCATTTACGTGCATGTATTGTGGCAGGAAGGCTCCTGAGGTGATACTGGAGATCGACCATATTGATCCAGTCGCCAATGGCGGCTCGAATGATATTCTTAACTTATTGTCGGCGTGCAAAGGGTGCAATGCCGGAAAGTCCGACAAGCAACTTACTGAAACAGCAATTCTTGATAAGCAGCGTGCTCAGTTGGATGAACTCCAAGAGAGACGTGAGCAGATTGACATGATGTTTAAGTGGCAGCAGGGCCTTGCTAGCCTTGAGGACGACGTCATCGAGCGCCTTGGCAAGCTTTGGAGTGATAGTGTTCCTGGATACAGTCTTAATCAGACAGGGGCGCAGAGCATGCGGCGGTTAGCGAAGAAGTATCAGATTGATGAGATCACCGCTGTCATCAGAACCGCAGCAACACACTATCTACGGTTTGAGAGCGGGAAGCCCACCCAAGAGTCAGTGGAGGAGGCATGGAGCAAGGTTGCTGGCATTTGTCGCTTGAATAAACTTGAACAGACCAGCCCCGATTTGAAGCGACTCTATTACATTCGGGGTATCGTCCGCAATCGCTTTGACTACTGCAATGATGTCTTGGCGCTACAGTTGCTCCGGGATGCACATGAAGTGAATGCAAGCGTGGATTCACTCGAGTCATTTGCCAAGTCAGCAAGCTGTTGGAGCTCTTGGAAGAGCGGCATGAATGAGTATATCGATGAACACACCTCTGATTAGAAGTAGCCGGAATGCCCCCCGAAGCCTAACAAAACGGATGCAGGCAACGGCTCGCATGGCATCAGTCGTATCATCGACGTCCTGCACTCGCCGTCGCCTGATTCGAAGCGTTAGGCAGCTGATCACGGCGGCGGAATGACCCATACAGGACGATTCGTTTTGGTCTGCGCCTTGATGAAGGTGGCACGTCCGGCGCGTAGCAGGGTGGTGTTGTTCTGAGAAGTCAGCGTGGAATCACTGGTGGTGACCCAGAAAGGAATGAGCTGGCCGGGCATCTGGAAGAGCCAGTAGCCGGTGTAGCCGCTGAGAGCGGCGTTGGCGTCGCCGGTCCAGAGCTGCAACTGGTCGGCGCTGGCAATCGAGGTGCTGGCAACGAAAGCGGTCGTGGTGAGGCCCGTGGCGGCGGGCGTGGCATCCACCGGCCAGGGATTGGCCACAAGGTTGTAACCGCTGGTCAGCACACGGGCCAAAGGTGTGGTGCGCACAGTGCCAGTGAGCAGCAAGGGCGCAGGTGTGGCACTGGCAAGCTGTAGCATCAACCCGGTGCCAGGGGGGATGAGTGTATCGGCGGCATTGGCGAGTGTGGTATCTCCATTCAAGACCCAGCGGCGTTCGCTTGCATTGGCATAGAGCCAGTAGGTGCGATACGCAGTGCCGGTGTGATAGAGTACCTGATCGGCGCTGGCGCTGAGGGTCGATCCTTGGAAGCGCAAGGGATCAAACACGGTGGCGAGTGTCTGATGCGAACGAAGGGCGATGCGGATGCCAGTCCAGTTGATGCT
>Ga0114970_10001046_pt1 | contig 20805 bp, 14 predicted proteins | sample M_140205_XF_Meta_FD_87030 | JGI IMG/M metagenome (GOLD analysis project Ga0114970, IMG submission 87030) | Freshwater microbial communities from Lake Montjoie, Canada to study carbon cycling - M_140205_XF_MetaG | ecosystem: Environmental > Aquatic > Freshwater > Lake | place: Lake Montjoie... | reverse complement strand
GACCGCGAACTGATCTTGGCTCAAACAAATGAATTATCAGAGGGCGACACGCCACTGATGTTACTTGCCCGAAGTCTGCGACCTAGAAGCTGCGACAGGCGCATAGCTGGTCATAGACGACTGGGAAGCGCGGTAGTAATTGCCGTCGCCCCAGGCGTAAGGATCATCAAAGGTGCCGTACATGGCGTAGTTATCTGTGGGCATCGGCCAGATCGCGTAACCACTGCCGTAACCGCCACCGTGGCCGCCATAGCTGTCTGGACCGTAAGCGGTGAGGTTGTAGCCATTGCCAACCACATGGCGGGACTGGGTGCAGGAGGCCATGGAAAGGGCGGCAAGAACCGATAGGAAGGACAGTGAGCGAGCGAGTTTCATTGGGTGGCGTTGATGAGGTGCGGGGACAGTTTTTTCGTATTTTTTGAGATGATGAGCCGCGACGGAGAAAAAAGCAATTCGATAACTCTGGAGCTTGGAATCTTCCCCTCCGGTCTCACGTTTGAGTTACCCACCATGAAACCCATCGCCATCGCCCTGTTCGCCACGCTCAACCTCTCTTTCGCCGCCGAACCTCCAGATACCACCGGCTGGAAGGATCTTTTTGTTGCCGATCTCTCCAATGCAGTCGATCACGCTAGCTGGGTCTTTGAAGGCAAGGAACTCGTCGCCAAGACCCACGATACGCTCTGGACGAAGGACTCCTACGGCGATTTCATCCTCGATCTCGAGTTCAAAGTGATCGCGGAATCGAACAGCGGCATCTTCCTCCGCTCTGGGGACATTAAGAACGTCCTCTCAGCTCTCGAAATCCAAGTCCACGACAGCGCCGATGGTAGCAAATACGGCATGGTCGCCGCGATTTATGATGCCACCCCGCCCAGCAAGAGCATGGCCAAACCCGTGGGCGAGTGGAATCACTTCACCATCACCTGCAAAGGCCCGCTGGTCAGCGTGGTGTTCAACGGCGAGGAAGTCATCAAAGCCAACCTCGATAACTGGCCCGAAGTTGGCAAGAATCCGGATGGTACGCCCAACAAGTTCAAGAAAGCCCTCAAAGATTTCGCCCGCAACGGCCCTATTGGACTCCAAGGCCTCCATGGCAAAGCGCAGGCTCCGGTGTGGTATCGAAACGTGAAGATCAAAGTGATCGAGTAAAGTTGGTTGGCTGATGAATACCTCGGGAGTGTAGGGTGCGTACCGAGATGGGCGGCGCTCAGCGGCAATCGGGTGAGCGCATTGCTTGTGCTTCACGCGCTCGCGTCTAGCATGCGCGAATCGTTTTCCGAGGAGTTTCTCTTGTTTCCCCACCTTCAAGCCTGGTTCCAACGTCTGCGTGACCTCACACGTCATGGGCAGACCATGCTGCAAACGGTCGTTGTCGAAAGTGCGTTGGATCCCTTTCCGCTGCGGCGGTCACTGCTTGGGTATGGGAAGCGCAGCTTCTTCGCCGATCTGCGTGCAGGTGTCACGGTGGCGATGCTTAGCATTCCGCAGGGCATGGCGTACGCGCTCATTGCCGGGTTACCGCTGCAATACGGCATCACCTGCTCGGCCATTGCTGCAATCGTCAGCCCGCTGCTGTCTTCGTCGCGGCACACCGTGTTTGGCCCCACCAATGCGACGGCGTTCATGGTGTTTTCCTACTTCGCGGCGTATCCCCATCTCGATCGTCTTGGCATGATGCCACTGCTCGTATTTCTGACAGCGGCGTTGCTCATCATGGGCGCGTTTCTGCGGGTGGCAGATCTCACGCAGTTCATCAGCCGGACCGTGGTGGTCGCTTATGTCACCGGAGCTTCCATTCTCATCACAGTGAACCAGCTTCCTGCGCTGCTGGGCATTCCTGCCGAGGCGCTGCAATCCAGCGGACATCCCATCATCACCTTTCCAGGACACGTTCAGCGCATTCTCACGCATCTGGGCCATGCCGAATGGCTGAGCATCGTATTTTCAGCGCTGACACTCGCTGGCTACTTCAGCCTGAAACGCTGGCTGCCGCGCTGGCCGGCGTTTGCCACCACGCTCATCGCAGTGTCACTGCTCGCGCTCATTCCAGCGGCGCTCGGCCAGCAAGTGCCGACATTCAGCAACGCCACCTTCAGTTGGAGTGAACTGCTGCCGCCTTTTCCTGATTTCATTTCCAGCAGCACGCTGCCCGACTTTAGCCGTCTGTTTGGACTCGCGCTTGCGCTCGCGTTCCTCGCCACGTTGGAAAACAGCGCTATGTCCAAGACGCTTGCGAGTCGTTCCAATCAACGCGTGGACCCCAATCAGGACATGCTCGCCCTCGGCGCGGCAAATCTCGCCTGCGCGTACCTCAGCGGCATGCCGGCTTCGTGCTCGCTGACACGCTCCGCCTTGAACTACACCTCTGGCGCACGCACAGGGCTCGCCAGCATGTGGAACGGCCTATGCTGCCTCATCGGTGCTTTGACGCTCGGCGCAGCTGTGGCTTACATCCCGCGTGCGGCGCTGGCCACGCTCGTCGTGTGCGTTGCGTTTTCGTTGTTCAACAAGCGCCAGATCAGCATCAGCTTGCATGCCACGCGTTCGGATGCGCTTGTGTTTGTCGTCACGCTCATCGCCACACTGATGTTGCCGCTCCATGTGGCGATCTTCGTCGGCATTGGTGTCTCCATCGTGCTGTATCTGCGCAAATCGAGTCGGCCATCGTTGGTGGAATACGAATTCAATGAGGAAGGCCTTCTCACTGAAGCACGGCAAGGCGGGCGCCAACATCCGGCGATTTCCATCGTGCATGTCGAAGGTGAATTGTTCTTTGGCTCTGCCGATCTGTTTCGCACGCAGATCCAGCGCTCATGCGTCGATCCCAATCTGCGTATCATTATCCTGCGGCTCAAGAACGCACGGCATCTTGATGCTACCTGCGCCATGGCCATTGAGGAACTGGTGCGTTTGCTGCGCGCCGACGGCCGCGATCTCATCATCAGCGGCGTGGTGAAGGATCTTTACCGTGTGTTGAAGGATTCCGGCCTCGTCGAAGTCGTCGGCAAGGACAACATCTTCCCTGCTAGTCCTACGAACCCGAACCTCGCAACGCGCAACGCCCTCATCCGTGCGCAGACGATCCTTGGTATTAAAGACGCTGACGTGCGCATCTATTACGATCCCTCGAAGCAGCCGAGCACGTAACCTGTTCCAATATGAAATGGTCTTTCCGCATTTTCACCTTCGCTGGCACCGAGGTGCGCATTCACGTCACGTTCTTTTTGCTGCTGCTCTTTGTCGCCAGCCAGAGTTTTCTCGGTGGCCACGGGATCACGGCAGCACTGGAGTCCACGCTGTTCATCCTCACGATGTTCACCTGTGTGTTGCTGCATGAGTTTGGCCATGTGCTGGCCGCACGCGGCTATGGCATTCGCACGCCGGACATCACCCTGCTGCCTATCGGCGGCGTGGCACGACTCGAGCGCATGCCACGCAAGCCCTCGCAGGAGTTTGTCGTCGCCATCTGTGGCCCGCTGGTCAATGTAATCATCGCAGCAGCGATCTATCTGGGACTTGGCATCAACGCAGAGTTCAATCCTGGCTACGATTTTCTCAAAGCTGGTCACTTCTTCGAGAAGCTCATGGTTTGGAATATTTTCATGGTGGCCTTCAATCTGATTCCCGCGTTTCCGATGGATGGCGGACGTGTGCTGCGCGCCGTGCTCGCCATGTTCATGGAATATGGCAAAGCCACACGCTTGGCTGTCTCACTAGGCCAAGGCATCGCCATGGTCGTGGTCATTCATATGCTGCTAACCTCCACGTTTCAGCCGATGCTGCTCTTGATTTGCTTCTTCATCTTCATGGCCGCTGGTCAGGAGGCTGCCAGTGTCACGCAGCAGGAGGCTACGCGGAATCTGCGTGTACGTGATGCCATGCTGACCGATTTCCACCGGCTGCCACCGCACGCCAGACTGCGCGATGGCGTCGAACTGCTGCTCGCTGGTGTGCAGCAGGATTTTCCAGTGCTCGATACGCATGGCGGCATGCAGGGCATGCTCACACGTCATGACCTCATTTCCGCTTTGGCCGAGAAAGGCCCCGATCATCCCGTGATCGACGTCATGCGCCCAAGTCCCGCTGCCACACACCCAGCCACCGATCTCACCCAGGCACTCGATGCTCTTAGCGCCTGCGGCTGTCCTGCTCTGCCTGTGATTGATCCGCTTAGCGGTGAACTCGTCGGCCTCCTCACCGCTGAAAATATCGGTGAGACGCTCATGGTGCGAGCTGCCTTGATGAAGGCGCGCGCTTGATTCATTCCGCCTTCGGCAAATTCACCGCAGGCAATGGCGCCACGATGTTCACCGGCCACGGTACAAACTTCTCGATAATGCCGGGAGCGAGTTCTTTTCCGGTCTCATAAGCACGGCGGAACATTTCGAGTTTGGCGTCGATGTTATCGACGTGGTGCAGCGCAATCGCCTCCGGTGTCTTCGGCAGCACCGGTGAGCCAAACTCATGCGTGCCATGATGCGCGGCGATGAGATGCAGCAGGTGCAGGCGCACGGTTTCAGATGCGGGCTCGAGCAAGGTCCATTCCGTTGCAGCGGATGAGTCCAGCATGTCCCGCCACATCTTGTTCACTAGTTCCAGACCCAGCGGAATGTGGCCGAGCATCTCGGCGGTGAGGTTGTAGGGCATGGTGAAGCCAGATTCGGCATACGCGTTCTCCCAGAGCTTGCCGCAATCATGAAATAGGACGCCAGCGATCATCAAATCGCGATTCAGATTGGGATAAACACCCGCAATCGCCAGCGCGCAGCGCATCATCTGCGCCACATGCTCCACCAGGCCGCCACGACGCGCGTGATGATTTTTCCGTGCGGCACCGGTTCTGCGGAAACGCTCGCCATGACGCTCCAGAAACGCGGAACAGAGTTTCAGCAGCCGTGGATCGCGAATCGACTCTACGAAGGCCACAATGTCAGCGTAATCGGCATGCTGGCGTCCGGCGAGTTCAGGATCACCCAGCAAGAGTGTGCTCGTTTCTTCCTCCGAAAGCGGGCGCATTTGCACCTGACGTGGTTCTAGGCCGTATTTGCCATCCACCCATTGTCCAGCGATCTGGATGAAGGTGTTGCGAGCAAGTTTGGCCGCATCGTGAAACAGCGGATTGTTGTCGAACACACGCCAGACGAATGCATCGCCTGCATCGACGAGTTTGACCTCGAAAAACGGACCACCGGAACTCGTGGTCTTCTCGATGCGAGATTCCACCTGCAGATGCAGCCGATAAGGCTGTGGCGTTTGATTGGCTACCTGCCGCAGTTGCGTGATCGAGATCAGGTCGAGATCGCTGACGAGTGTGTCTTCCATGCCACAAGCTTGACCGTGGGGCGGGCGCAACGTCAAGTGTGAAGGAGGTTTCTAGGCACAGGACGTGTGCTGGTGCAGTTGCAGCAAGCAAGTCTTGCCAGGAAGCGTGGCTAGCATACAATCAGAATTATGAGCCTCACGGATTTCCCCGCTCTCGCACGCCTACCAAAAGGCCAACGCATGAAGCTTGCTGACGAGCTTTGGCAATCCAGCGTGGACGACAACTCCAAAGTTCCCGTCTGGCACCAGGAGACACTGGATCAACGCTGGAACGAGTATCGCAGCGGCAAGCTGAAGCGCATCTCGCTCAAGGAACTTGAACGTCGTCTCGCCAAGCGGTGAAAAGCCAGCCCGTCGAGTTTCTGGAGCCGGTGGAGCATGATCTCCGCTATGCACGTGAGTTTTATGATTCGTGGAAGCTGAACGGCGCGGAAGATTTTCAGGAACGCTTTCGCGAGGGTATTTCGTGGATCGAGTGGAATCCCGACATGTTTCCAAGACAGTATCGCAGCTTTCGTCGCGCCATTATCAGGCGCTCTTATTTCGCAATTTACTATGTGATCGAGCCTGGAGTAACCACCGTCGTTGCCGTTCTCGACATGCGGCGTGAGCCGAAGTCTATCCAGACCCTGCTCAAAGGCAGGAAGTCGTGATTCTCTGCTTGGAATCCCGCACGCTAACCGTGTAGGCTCCACGCATGACTCCTTCCAACCTCTCCCGTCGTCAGTTCGGAACTCTCGCCAGCGTCAGCGCCATCGCCGCGATGCTGCAAATGCAGATTGAAGCCGCCGATAAGGCCGCCGGAGGCAAAGCGCGGCACTCCGCGTGCAAGTGGTGCTACAAGGAGATTCCGCTGGAGGATTTCTGTCTGGCTGCGAAGGAGATTGGCCTCGAATCTGTCGAGCTGCTCGATCCAAAAGATTTTGCTACGGTGAAGAAGCACGGCCTGCACTGCGCGATGGTGAGCTATCCCACCATCGAAGGCCCTGGCGGCGTGAAGATTGGGCCAATTCCGAAGGGCTGGAACCGCACCGAGCATCACGATCTGCTCGTGCAGGCCTATGAACCGCTATTGAAGGAGTCTGCTGAGAACGGGTTCAAACAAGTCATCTGCTTCAGCGGCAACCGCGACGGCATGAACGACGAGCAGGGCCTCGAAAACTGCGCCAAGGGCCTTCAGCGCCTGCTGCCGCTGTGCGAAAAGCTCGGCGTCACGCTCGTGATGGAACTGCTCAACAGCAAGGTGAACCACCCCGACTACATGTGTGATCATAGCGCCTGGGGCGTCGCCCTGTGCAAAAAGCTCGGCTCACCGCACTTCAAGCTGCTCTACGACATCTATCACATGCAGATCATGGAAGGCGATGTCATCGCCACGATCCGCCGTGATCATGAGTTCTTCGCGCATTATCACACCGGCGGAGTTCCCGGCCGTGCCGAGATTGACGAGACGCAGGAGTTGAATTATCCCGCCATCATCAAAGCCATCCAGGAAACCGGCTACACAGGCTATCTGGGCCAGGAATTCATCCCCAAGCGCCCCGACAAGCTCGCTTCGCTCAAGCAGGGTGTGCAGATCTGTACGGTAGGGTAAACGCTCCCAATAAATCAATTCCGTTACGGGCCGCTGTGTTGAGCGTGGTAATTCTCAATGGCTCAAAGGACGATGGCTGGGAAGAACCTTTTTATGGCATCAGCGTTGTAGCCATCCTTTGCCTTCCAAATCTCAGCAGGCCCGCTCCAGTCCGTGTCTCGGTAACGCCGGTCTTTTTCACTTTCTGCATCTTTCGGGACGGCCAACACTCCTGCATAACCAAGAATTTCGATCAGCGTCCTCAACTCGTCTTTATTTCCGGGAATGATGCCTGTCAGGGCTTTAACCAAGCCAGACGCCCAAGAGTTGGGAGGCAGGTGGACAATGGCCGCCAGGAGTTGTTTAAATAACTCACAATCTTGCTCCACTGGAACAGCCTTCGGCATGGCGGCAAAGCAACGCAAATCGACATAATGATACACGGGGTCACGATGTCTTACCCCTCCCCACATGTGCCTCTCGAAGCTCAATACATTCAAGTCTTCTTTGGCTCGTGAGTTCTTTGCCTGACCACAAACCTCGCAGCAATGGGGATGGTGGCGATTTGGGCTGAACTGATGCACACCCAATTCCAAGGCAACCTGATACGAAGCCAGCGCCGATCGCGAAGCGACTTGTCGAGTGGACAAGCTGGCAAGAAACGCGTTTCCAACATCGGTGGGCGTTATGGTTTCAATTAGCCGACTTAATTCATGTAGTACTTTGTCATGCGGGAGGTGTTCTGGGGGAAACATCACCCCCGCTTTCGTGGCGAAAGCCAAGTCTTCCTTTGAGATGGTTCGTTTGTCCCTCCAGCCTTTGGCGGACCAAAAAGTTTTCTTCAGTATTTTGACGGCGGCCTCCATTTCACTGCTCATAATTGAAGTCTGACACGAGCTGTTAGTTGATGGCAATGGCCTTCTCAGCTTTCTCCCACTCTGTCGTGAGCTTGGCGATCTTGGGTTCCATGCCTTCCAGTTCGGCACTGAAGGCGCGGAATTGCACCGCAGCAGCTCTGTGCCCACGCTGAGGATCGAGAGATGGGCGTCGTAGGCATACAGGCGTCCGTACTTGCCGCCGGTGATCTCGCGGACGATGACGAGGGTCTGGAGGCGTTGCAGCGTCTTCGTGGCATCAGACAGTTCTCGTGGTCTTCATAGAAGATGATCCAAAAAGCGGCGTGCGACCTGTCCTCGGTTTATGATTGAAAGTCTCTATCATTGTTGTGGCCAACAATGAAAGAAAACAGGTCAAACCTTTCAATTCGACAGCCCAAATGTCAGAAGCAGAAGTTTACCGCTTTCAAGCAGGCACAGGCACAAGTTTCTCCAGTTCCTCCGTCGCCTTTTCCCAATCGCTGGTGAATTTGGGGATTTTGGTCTCGACGGCTTCCAGTTCGGCGCTGAGGACGCGGAACTGGGCGGCGTCGGCATACGTCGCTTCTTCTTGGAGGAGGTTGACGATCTCGTGCTTGCGTTTGTCGAGCGAGGTGAGTTCCTGCTCGATCTTGAAAATGCGCAGGTCGAGTTCTTTCTTGGCTTTGCTATAGGCGTTACGCGCATCGGCCTCGGCACGCCGCTGCTGTTTGCTTTTGGGCGGTTCACGCACTGTTGGAGCGGCCCAATTGGTAGGTTGGGCGTTGTGGAGCGTGGCGGTCAAGGCTTCGCGGGCGGAGCCGGACTTGGTTTTATCGAGGTAGTATTGATAATCCCCCGCGTAGGGCGTGATGACACCGGCGCTGACGTGCAGGACCTGCTTGGCCATCTGGCGGATGAAGTGAACGTCATGGCTGATGAAGACGAGCGTGCCTTCGTATTGCTCCAACGCGCCGATGAGGGCGTCGATGCTGCCCATGTCGAGATGCGTCGTGGGCTCGTCCATGAGCAGGAAGTTCGGCGGATCGAGCAGCAGGCGCACGAGTACGAGTCGTGATTTTTCACCGCCGCTGAGGACGCCGACGGGCTTGAAGACATCGTCGCCGTGAAACAAGAACGAGCCTAGCAAGGTGCGGGACATGTTTTCACCGGGGCGACTCGGCAGGTCCATGGCGGACTCGAGCACGGTGTGACGCATGTTGAGCACATCGCCGCGATACTGGGCAAAGTAGCCGAGTTTGACGTTGTGACCGAGCTCGCAGGCACCGGCCTGCGGCGTGAGCGCGCCAGCGAGCAGTTTGAGCAGCGTCGATTTGCCCGCGCCGTTTGGGCCGACGAGCACGGTGCGCTCGCCGCGCTCCATTTCGAGATTGAGGCTGCTGTAAACGGGCTGCGTGCCATAAGCGAAATCAACGTCCTTCACGCGGATGACACGCTGGCCGCTGCGAATCGGCTGTGGGAAGCGGAACTTGACCGTCTTGGCATCGGCCACGGGCGCATCGACTTTTTCGATGCGGTCGATCATCTTCGCCTTGTCCTGCGCACGGGAGGCGAAGTTGGCCTTGGCTTTGAACTTGTCCACCCAGGCCTGCATCTTGGCGAGTTCGCGCTGCTGATTGTCGTAAGCGCCCTGCAACTGCTCGGCACGCGCGGCTTTCTCGCGCAGGTAATTGTCGTAGTTGCCGACGTAGCGGGTGATCTTGCTGTGGGCGATCTCAAGGATGCTGTTGGTAAGAGCGTTCAGGAACTCTCGGTCATGCGAGATCATGAGGATGGCGCCCGGATAGCCCTGGAGGTAATTTTGGAACCAGATGAGCGATTCGAGGTCGAGGTGGTTCGTCGGTTCGTCGAGCAGCAGCAGATCGGGTTCCTGCACGAGCAATCGCGCCAAATGCGCGCGCATCACCCAGCCGCCGCTGAGCGTGCGGGCGTTGCGCTCGAAATCAGATTCGCGAAACGCGAGGCCGCTAAGAATGCGCTTGGCTTTCGGCTCCACTTCCCAGCGGTGATCCTCGTCCACATGACCGGTTGCCAGTTCCAGCACGGTCACGTCTTCAATCGGCGCGCTCTCCTGCGGCAGGAAGCCGAAGCTGATGCCGCGCTCCATCACCACCTGACCATCATCCGGCGTGGTGTCCTGAAGCAGCAATGAAAAGAGCGTCGATTTGCCGGCTCCGTTTGGGCCGATCAGGCCGATTTTCTCGCCACGGTTGATGTGAAACGACACCTGGCTGAACAAGGTGCGACCGGCGTAGGCTTTGCTGACATTGGAAACGGAGAGCATGGGGAAAGGGGCGCGCACAGTGCCCTTGATTCGCACTATGTCGAGTGTGCAGGCTCTACACCTCAATCTGGGATCTGGCAGGAAAGCGTATAAAGCTGTCGATAGCGGGCGTTTGGCATCTCTGCATGCACACTTCTCGGCTTCTCATCGCATTATTCGGCTCGCTCGCGGCGGGCACCACCTTTTCAGCAGACTCCGCCACCCCGCTTCCCGGTTGGCATCAATTTCGTGGCCCGAATCGCGACGGCATCTCGACGGAGACGGGTTTGCTTAAGTCCTGGCCTGCGGAAGGACCCAAGTTGCTGTGGGAGATCAAAGGCGCGGGCGCAGGCATGGGATCGGTCACCGTGGGCAAAGGTCGCGTGTTTGTGGTGGGTAATCGCAAAGAAGGCGTTGCGCTGACGGCCTACGATCTGGCGACGCAAAAGGAAGTGTGGAGCACGGTGATCAGCGACAAGCGTGATCAGCCGAACGGTGCGCCGACTTTTGATGGCGAGCGGCTGTATGCGGTGAGCAAAGATGGCGTCCTGGCCTGCTGCGATGTCGAAAGCGGCGAGCTGATCTGGCGGAAGAGTTATACCGCCGACCTCGGTGGCCAAATCATGAGCGGTTGGGGTTACAGTGAATCTCCACTCGTCGATGGCGATCTCGTCATCGGCGTTCCGGGCGGCAATGAGAGCATTGTGGCAGCGATGGATAAGAAAACGGGCGCGGTGAAGTGGAAATCCGCTCTGCCAGCCGATGTCGGCTCCAAAGGCAAGGATGGCGCAGGCTACACCGGCGTGGTGATCTCGAATGGCGGCGGCGTGAAGCAGTACATCACTCTCGTGGGCCGCGGACTCGTCAGCGTGCGTGCCAGCGATGGCAAAACGCTGTGGACTTACAATGCAGTGGCCAACGGCACCGCGAACATCCCCACGCCGCTCGTGTGGGATGATTATGTCTTCACCTCCTCCGGCTACGGCACCGGCGCGGCGCTGCTCCAGCTCAAGAAAGACGGCGATGGCGTATCTATGGAGGAGAAGTACTTCCTCAAAGCGGCCACCTTCCAAAATCACCACGGCGGCATGGTGCGCATCGGCGACTACATTTACGCTGGCAGCGGTCACAACAACGGCATTCCTGTCTGCCTCGAATGGAAGACGGGCAAAATCGTGTGGGAGCAAAGCGAACGCCCCGGTCGTGAAAGCGCCGCAGTGATCAGCGCCGATGGCGAACTCTACTTCCGCTGGCAAGACGGCACCATGGGTCTGCTTGAAGCTTCCCCAACAGGCTACAAGCTCCTTGGCTCCTTCAAACTGCCCGCCGTGAAAGGCCCAAGCTGGCCGCACCCGAGCATCCAGGACAAAAAACTCCTCGTGCGCGCTCAAGACCAGATCTTCTGCTACGATCTGGCGGCGAAGTGATGCTTCCCGATCCTCACATGGCAAAAGTGCTACTTGGCGCGGCGCGTTCTCTGTGAAAGCTTGCTGCTCCTTTAATATGAAATCACCAATTCTTGTTCTATTGGCCTGTGCCGCTGTGTCTTTGCACGCGGCGGAGAATCTGTCGAAACCCATCGAAGCATTGCGCGCGGTGCAGAAGGAGGGGCAGGGGAATGAGGTGGCGGCTCAGGCTTGGCAAGAGATTGTGAAGGCGGATGCTTCCACACTGCCAGAGGTTCTGAAGGGCATGAACGGCGCGAATCCGCTGGCGGAGAATTGGCTGCGTGCGGCGGTGGGGGTGATCGCGGATGAGGCGCTGAAGAGCAAGAAACTTCCGGTGGAGGCGCTCGTTTCGTTTTTGAAGGACACGCAGAATAGTCCAGGCGCGCGAGTGGTGGCGTTTGATCTGATCCACCGTGCGGATGCGAAGCTGGCGGAGGATTTGATGCCGACGCTACTAGAAGATCCGAGTTCGGACCTGCGGCGGCATCCGGTGGCGAAGCTGATCGTAGCCGGGAATGCGGCGCTGGAGAAGAAGGACAAGGAGAAGGCGATTGTGGCCTTCGGGAAGGGCCTTGGCGGGGCGCGTGATGAGGATCAGATCAAGGAGCTGGCGAAGAAGCTGCGCGAGCTGGGCCAGAAGGTGGATTTGCCGAAGCATTTTGGCTTTTTGATGAACTGGAAGACGATTGCGGCGTTCAGCAACGCGGATCGTGGTGGGTTCGACACGGTGTATCCGCCGGAGAAGGAGCTGAAGTTTGACGCGACTTACGAGGGCAAGGTGAAGCCGGCGAAGTGGGTGGATTTCTCGAGCGCGGATGAGTACGGCAAGATCGACTTCAACAAGCCCTTCGGCATGGAGAAGAGCGTGGTCGGCTATGCGGCGACGGATTTTTTCAGCACGGAGGATCGCGCGGCGGAGATTCGCATCGGCTGCAAGAACGGCTGGAAGGTGTGGCTGAACGGCGAATTGCTGTTTGCGCGGGATGAATATCATCGCGGCGCGAAGCTGGATCAGTACAAACTGCCGTGTCAGCTCAAGAAGGGGAAGAATACGCTGCTGGTGAAGTGCTGCCAAAACGAGCAGACGGAAAACTGGACCACGGAGTGGGAATTCCAACTGCGCGTCTGTGATGCAACGGGGACGGCGATTTTGGCGGCGAAGTAACTTTTTACGCGATGATTATCATGAAAACGATTTCGATGTTTGTGTTGATGTGTCTTGCCGCAGGTCTGGCGAAGGCTGACTGGCTGCAATTCCGCGGTCCGAATGCTGCGGCGGTTTCAACTGAAGCAAAGGTGCCAGCTGCGGAGGTGAAGATCGCTTGGACGGCAGATCTGCCGGGTCGCGGGCTTTCGGCGCCGATTGTGGTGGGCGACAAGGTTTTCGTGACCTGTGCCAGCGGGCCGGGGCAAGAGACGCTGCATGTGTTTTGCTTCAATGCAGCAGATGGATCGAAGCGCTGGGAACGCGCTATGCGTTCGACGGGCCGCACGATGACGCATCCGAAAACGAGTGTGGCTGCGCCGACGCCATGCAGTGATGGAGATCGCGTGTTTGCGCTCTATTCGTCGAATGACCTCTTCGCGTTCGATCTGGAGGGCAATTTGCTTTGGTTGCGTGGGCTGACGTTTGATTACGCGAATGCGAGCAACAGCCTCGGCATGTCGCAGTCGCCGGTGGTGGTGGATGGCACGCTGGTGGTGCAGAGCGAGAATGATAGCGAGTCCTTTGCCGCAGGCCTGGATGTGGCCACAGGACGCAATAAGTGGAAAATGGATCGCCCGAAGGCAGCAAATTGGTCGAGCGCGACTGTTTGGAAGGGCGCGGTGGCGTTGCAGTCGAGCAAGGGAATTCTAGCCGTAGAGCCTGCGACTGGAAGGACGGTTTGGGATTACAGTGATGGCGCGAGCACGATTCCTTCGAGCGTGGTGACGGGCGAGGCGCTTTATGCTGTCTCTCACGGCATCACAGCGCTAGCGCCGGAAAAGGGTTCGGTGACGCAGATCTGGCGCAGTGAAAAGCTGAATCCAGGCACGGCGAGTCCGCTGGTGCTGGGCGAATATATTTACGTGGTCAATGGTGCAGGTGTGGTGATCAAAGCGAGCCTCAAGAATGGCGATGAACTTTGGAAGCTTCGTTTGAAGGGACCCTTCAGTGGTTCACCCGTGGCGGCTGGAAAGCACATCTATGCAGTGAATGAGCGCGGAATTTTCCAGGTGATTGATCCCGAGGCTCCAGGAGGCAAGGTGACTCAGGAGATCGAACTCAAAGAGACGGCGCTGACAACACCAGCTATTTCAGGAGGCGCAATCTACGTGCGCAGCGACTCGAAGCTTTGGAAGCTGCAATGATGCCGATGCCTGACGATCCCACGCAGGAATTTGAGACTCTCGATATCTCAATCTCGAACGAGGTGGAGCAGGAGACGTCGCGTGCCTTGAATAAGGAGACGCGACAAGTACTCATGGCCGTGCTGTTGGTGGCGGCGTTCATGGCGCTAGCGCATTTCACTCCGCTAAAGGCATGGATAACGAACGTGCAGACGTGGAAGAGCCTAGTGCGTGACTTTGGCTGGGGTGCGCACGCGGTGTTTGTGGCAGCTTGTGCTCTGGTGGTGATGTTAGGCGTGCCCCGTTTACCGCTGTGTGCTGCAGCAGGCTTGATCTTTGGCTTTGGCGAAGGCTTGGGGCTTTCGCTCATAGGATCGACGTTAGGCTCGTATGCTGCGTTTGTGCTTTCGCGGCATGGGTTTCGACGTGCGGCAGAATCGCGTGCAGAGAAGTGGCCTTGGTTGAAGAAGTTACTCAAGAAACCTTCGATCATGCGGGTGTTCTGGGTGCGGCAATTGATGGTGCCGGGCCTTGTGCTGAATGTGCTGCTAGGAATGACGCCGGTAAGGCACAGCCGATTCATTCTTGGAACGACGCTTGGCTACCTACCGTTGAATGTTGCGTTCAGCCTAGTGGGTAGCGGCTTGGGTAAAGGCAGTCTCGCTCACACGTTTATGCAATTGCTCGCCGCAATGGCAGCGATCAACATCGCCGCTTGGCTGGTATATCGAGTGATGAAGAAGCAGAGAAGCGCGTGATCATTCACGCGCTGATGATGACTCAACCACTGTGAGTGGCTTCTTGAGTTCATGCAGCCATCGCGCATGCGCAGAAAAAAACGAAGCGGAGATCGCTAAAGGTCAGTGACGCTGCGAGCCTTGTGTTTCAAGGGCTGCAGCCGCTTGGGGCAAGTTAGCCAGAAGCTGCAGAGAAGGTCTTGCGGTAAAGATTTGAGCCGATGTCAACTCACCGAGTGGCCTGAAATTGAAAAAGTTTCACAACGAACTGCGGCTTATGAATAAAAAACTTCAAAATGATGTTGCAGGGTCCCGGAGTTGTACTAATCTGCTCGTCCGCTAGCGAAAAACAGCGGCTGAAACAAGGAAGCGCGAGACGCATTTAGCAGCTCACATTTCCCGAACTTCAGAAACGATCTTTCAGAAAATAAGAAGCAATGTAGCTAGGCGAAAGCCAAGCAATGTTGTTAGAAAACAAAAGGCTAAATTGTGCGCTGCGCGAATAAGTGCGCAGGTGCCTGTGGTTTAAACAGGCACAGTCAATTTGGCTGGCTTGAAATAAAGCCAGCAAAAATTTTTGGAGAGTTTGATTCTGGCTCAGAACGAACGCTGGCGGCGTGGATAAGACATGCAAGTCGAACGGGATCATTGAGGTAGCAATATCGCGATGGTCTAGTGGCGAACGGGTGCGTAACACGTGGATACATTCCGGGAAGCGGGGGATAGCCCAGGGAAACTTGGATTAATACCGCATGTGGTCGAAAGACTAAAGGCAGGGACCGCAAGGCCTGCCACTTCCCGATTGGTCCGCGGCCTATCAGCTAGTTGGCGGGGTAAAAGCCCACCAAGGCTACGACGGGTAGCTGGTCTTAGAGGACGACCAGCCACACTGGAACTGAGACACGGTCCAGACACCTACGGGTGGCAGCAGTCGAGAATCTTTCACAATGGGGGCAACCCTGATGGAGCGACGCCGCGTGGAGGATAAGGTCTTCGGATTGTAAACTCCTGTCATGTGTGAACAAGGTTGTCGTGTTAATAGCATGGCAAATTGATGGTAACACAAGAGGAAGAGACGGCTAACTCTGTGCCAGCAGCCGCGGTAATACAGAGGTCTCAAGCGTTGTTCGGAATCACTGGGCGTAAAGGGTGCGTAGGTGGCGTGGTAAGTCAGATGTGAAAGCCCGGGGCTCAACCCCGGAATTGCATCCGATACTACCATGCTAGAGTACTGAAGAGGTGACTAGAATTCTCGGTGTAGCAGTGAAATGCGTAGATATCGAGAGGAATACCAACGGCGAAGGCAGGTCACTGGGCAGTTACTGACACTGAGGCACGAAGGCCAGGGGAGCAAACGGGATTAGATACCCCGGTAGTCCTGGCAGTAAACGGTGCACGTTTGGTGTGGGCGCAATCGACCGCGTCCGCGCCGGAGCTAACGCGTTAAACGTGCCGCCTGGGAAGTACGGTCGCAAGATTAAAACTCAAAGAAATTGACGGGGACCCGCACAAGCGGTGGAGTATGTGGCTTAATTCGATGCAACGCGAAGAACCTTACCTGGTCTTGACATGCATTGTGTCTCCGGTGAAAGCCGGATAGGGTAGCAATACCCGCTTTGCACAGGTGCTGCATGGCTGTCGTCAGCTCGTGTCGTGAGATGTTGGGTTAAGTCCCGCAACGAGCGCAACCCCTGTGATTTGTTGCCACCGGCTTATGCCGAGCACTCGAATCAGACTGCCTCGATCAACGAGGAGGAAGGTGGGGATGACGTCAAGTCCGTATGGCCCTTACGACCAGGGCTGCACACGTACTACAATGCCCAGTACAATGCGAACCGAGACCGCGAGGTGGAGGAAATCAATAAAACTGGGCTCAGTTCAGATTGGAGTCTGCAACTCGACTCCATGAAGCTGGAATCGCTAGTAATGGTACATCAGCTACGGTACCGTGAATACGTTCCCGGGTCTTGTACACACCGCCCGTCACATCATGGAAGCTGGTTTCGCCCGAAGTGCGTGCGTCAACCGTAAGGAGACAGCGCCCTAAGGCAAGACTGGTAACTGGGATGAAGTCGTAACAAGGTAGCCGTAGGGGAACCTGCGGCTGGATCACCTCCTTTCTATGGAGAATGTCCAATGGCTCACGCCTATCAATGGACAAGGTCGGCGCCTCGCTGTCGTAAGACAGACGGCGTGTGAACCGGCGAAAGCCATCACAAACCTTATACTGCGTGCCACTAGCCGCAGCGCACAATTTAGTCTTTTTGTTTTCAAGTGCCTTGAGCGGGGGTTTAGCTCAGTTGGTAGAGCGCTAGCTTTGCAAGCTTGATGTCAGGAGTTCGAGTCTCCTAACCTCCACCATCAATGATCAGCGGGCATGTAGCTCAGTTGGTTAGAGCACCGCCTTGATAAGGCGGGGGTCACTGGTTCGAGTCCAGTCCTGCCCACCATTCATTCAGCATTCTTCTTTTTTCAGGATTTTAAGTTCTTTGACAACTGCATACAGGGTAGAAAACAAATTCAATTGAGCCATCTTGAGAACCAACAGGTTTCGAAAAGATAAGTTAATAGAATCAGGCGAAACATTTCTGGTGTGGCGCAAGTCGCACCACCAAGAGATGAATTTAACAATGTAAGATTTATAGGGTATGTAGTGAATGCCTTGGCACTAGCAGGCGATGAAGGACGTGGTAAGCTGCGATAAGCCCCGGACAGCCGCAAATTGGCTTTGACCCGGGGATTTCCGAATGGGATAACCTGTAACGACTCATATCGTTACGTGACGCTCTGAATTCATAGGAGCGTCGACGCAATACCGCCCGAAGTGAAACATCTCAGTAAGGCGAGGAAAAGAAAGCGAATGCGATTCCGTCAGTAGTGGCGAACGAAAGCGGATCAGCCTAAACCGGAAGTTTACTTCCGGGGTTTGGGGCCCGATGTGGCAGGTTAACAGTTAGGTGAAGCGAATGGAAAATCGCTCCAAAGAGGGTGAGAGGCCCGTAACCGAAAACTCGACACCGCCTAGGGATTCCCAGAGTAACACGATCCACGTGGAATTTCGTGTGAATATGTGCCGACCACGGCATAAGGCTAAATACTCGCTAGTGACCGACAGTGAACAAGTACCGCGAGGGAAAGGTGAAAAGAACCGCCGTGAGCGGAGTGAAATAGTACCTGAAACCACATACCTACAAGGTGTCAGAGCCGGCTGGTCCGGTGATGGCGTGCCTTTTGCAAAATGAGTCTGCGAGTCAGTCTGTGTGGCAAGCCTAAGTCCTTCTGGGACGGAGGCGGAGCGAAAGCGAGTCCGAATAGGGCGACAAGTCGCACGGGCTGAACCCGAAGCGGAGGCGATCTACCCATGGCCAGGTTGAAGCGTTGGTAATACGACGTGGAGGACCGAACTGGTGAACCTTGAGACGTTCTCGGATGAGCTGTGGGTAGGAGTGAAAGGCTAATCAAGCCCCGTAATAGCTGGTTCTCCCCGAAATGTATTTAGGTGCAGCGTCATGCGCTGATCGAGGGGGGTAGAGCACTGAATGAGCTAGGGGACATACCCGTCTACCAAACTCAATCAAACTCCGAATACCCTCGAATGTAGCATGGCAGTAAGACAGTGGGGGATAAGCTTCATTGTCGAAAGGGAAACAGCCCAGCCCTGCAGCTAAGGTGCCTAAATGTCGCTCAGTGGAAAGGAAGTGAGATTTCATTGACAGTGAGGATGTTGGCTTAGAAGCAGCCACCATTTAAACAGTGCGTAATAGCTGACTCATCGAGAGATCTCGCGCCGAAAATGATTGGCGATAAGCGGTATACCGAAGCTCTGGATTGTATCGACTACGGTTGGTACAGTGGTAGGGGAGCGTTCTGAACACGTCGAAGCACGAAGGTGACTGACTGTGGAGCGTTCAGAAGTGAGGATGCAGACATAAGTAACGTTAAGGGCGGTGAAATCCCGCCCCGCCGTAAACCCAAGGTTTCCTGGGCAACGATTTTCGTCCCAGGGTTAGTCGGGAGCTAAGTCAAGGCCGTATGGCGTCGGCGATGCACATTGGGTTAATATTCCCAAACCGGCTATGGTTAAACCACACGTGCGTGGAAATTGAGAAAGCATGCCGGCTGAAAGTGGCAGAAGGAGGCGGGGCAACCCAAATCTGGTCTTTTGATCCGACCACCGAGAAAAGCGTTGTGGCCCTTTCCATGGCCGCCCGTACCGCAAACCGACACAGGTGGGTGGGTAGAATATACCAAGGCGAAAGAGTGAAACCTCGTTAAGGAACTCTGCAATCTAGTCCCGTAACTTCGGAAGAAGGGATGCCCTCCTCGGAGGGTCGCAGTGAAAGGGGACAACCGACTGTTTATCAAAAACACAGCATTGTGCCAAGACGAAAGTCCAAGTATACGATGTGACACGTGACCAATGCGGAAAGATTAAGGCAAGGGGTTAGCCGCAAGGCAAAGCTCTGAACCTAAGTCCCCGTGAATGTCGGCCGTAACTATAACGGTCCTAAGGTAGCGAAATTCCTTGTCGGGTAAGTTCCGACCTGCACGAATCGTGTAACGAGTTGTCCGCTGTCTCAACGAGGGGCTCAGTGAAATTGTAATAGCAGTGAAGATGCTGCTTACCCGCAGAAGGACGGAAAGACCCTATGCACCTTAACTGTAAGCTGTCACTGGTCGTTTGGTTTCTATGCTTAGCGTAAGTGGGACGCTTTGAAGCGATACTTTCGGGTATCGTGGAGCGGTCAATGAAACACCACCCTTAGGTATTGAACGATCTAACCGCGGCCCGTAATCCGGGCGTGGGACCATGTCAGCCGGTCAGTTTTACTGGGGCGGTATCCTCCCAAAGAGTAACGGAGGAGCGCGAAGGTTGGCTCAGCGTGGTTGGCAATCACGTGTCGAGTGCATTGGCATAAGCCAGCCTAACTGTGAGACTTACAGGTCGAACAGATACGAAAGTAGGCCAAAGTGATCCGGTGGTTTAATGTGGAATTGCCATCGCTTAACGGACAAAAGGTACGCTAGGGATAACAGGCTGATCTTGCCCAAGAGTTCATATCGACGGCAAGGTTTGGCACCTCGATGTCGGCTCATCGCATCCTGGGGCTGGAGAAGGTCCCAAGGGTCCGGCTGTTCGCCGGTTAAAGCGGTACGCGAGCTGGGTTCAGAACGTCGCGAGACAGTTCGGTCCTCTATCCTCTGTGGGCGCAGGAAAGTTGAAGGGTTTAATTCCTAGTACGAGAGGACCGGAATTAACGCTCCTCTGGTGTTCCAGTTGTTCTGTCAAGAGCATCGCTGGGCAGCTATGAGCGGAAGGGATAAGCGCTGAAAGCATCTAAGCGCCAAGCCCATCCTGAGATAAACTTTCCCTGAAGGATCGTGGAAGACTACCACGTTGATAGGTCTCCGGTGCAAGCGCAGTAATGCGTTCAGCTGAGTGATACTAATCATCCGTTTGTCTTACATTGTTCCATTTCAAATTAGATTTAATTGGTCTGATTCAAATTAATTTTGTTCTATCTATATGCAGTTGTCAGGGATCCAAAATTCCTGTTTGTGTCTCCAGACACACTATCCAATTACGTTGGATGGCAGTCTGGTGGCCATGGCACAGTGGCACCACCCGTTCCCATTCCGAACACGGAAGTGAAACGCTGTTGCGCCGATGATAGTATGACGAAAGGTTATGCGAAAGTAGGACGTTGCCAGATTATAAACCCCTCTCCTTCGGGAGCGGGGTTTTTTCTTGATACATATATTACTATATATATCCGATAGACAATAAGAATTCACCATTTTACTGCATGACTGAAGAACAAATTGATGCCGTTAACCATGCTCTCGGGGATGCAACTCCAACTCAAATCATTGAGTGGGCGCTTGGGCAAGGCGCTGCGATTGTGACGACAAATTTTCGGCCTTATGAGGCAGTTATTTTGCATCTTGTGACGTTGTTAAAGCCAAATATCCCCGTGCTGTGGGTGGATCACGGATCGAATCTTCCTGAAACCTATCTTTTTGCTGAAAAGACATGCAAGGTTCTAGGCATAGAACTACATCCATTTTTACCAAAAATGACTTCAGCTCATTGGTTAGCCATGAATGGTGGACAAATACCGATGCCGGATGAAGTAGCGCGCGTGGAATCATTCAGCCGAATCATGAAATTGGAGCCTTTTGAAAGAGGCATGCGCGAATTGTCGCCTCAGGTTTGGATTACAGCTCTTCGTAAAGAACAGAATCCACAACG
>Ga0114970_10001044_pt1 | contig 20813 bp, 19 predicted proteins | sample M_140205_XF_Meta_FD_87030 | JGI IMG/M metagenome (GOLD analysis project Ga0114970, IMG submission 87030) | Freshwater microbial communities from Lake Montjoie, Canada to study carbon cycling - M_140205_XF_MetaG | ecosystem: Environmental > Aquatic > Freshwater > Lake | place: Lake Montjoie... | reverse complement strand
TTGCGGAAGTTGCTCCGGATGCGATTGGCTTGAAACCAAAGGATGCGATGATTCGACGTGCAGCGGCATCGCCACAAATGAATCCTGGAACCGCTCCTACAGCGACGCGTGTGTCGGTGAGGTCACCGTCAAAGTTGCAGTCGGCATTTGCCGTTACTTCGCTCACGACATTGTTCACAGCATTTGACGCACAGACTTCAGGCTGTAGCGATACTCCAACGAAGCGACGTGCGTCTGGTGTGCGACCGTAATCGGCTCCAGCGTTCAATGGAATAACGTTGTATACGTAACGGCTTCCCTTGTAACGACTATCCGAAGTATTGATCGTGCTGAATGACGGACGCTTCAAATCGCTTGAGTTCGGACCGAACTTGCCGAATACTGCACCATTACGCTTATCGGTTTCAAGCGAACGAGCCTGCAAAACCCAGCGGCTGTAACCGTAGAAGCAAATCGCGCGAGCTTTGACGGCGTCAGCAACGTTGCGACAATCATGCTCCTGAACAATCGGGAAAGTGAAACTCGTATTGGCGTCACCGTCTTTATCGACGCCGCTGAGGCCGTCGCAATCCTTCAATACTTCCGAGTCGATTCCATCGGTACGATTCATGAAGATCGAGGCGGCGTCTTTACCTGTTCCTGAACCAGGCTGAATGCGGTAGGCCGCAATCTTGGTGGGTTCGACACTCACATTGCTGTCGGCGGTTAACTGGTTCCAATACTGGATCTTGGGGTAACCGATCTTCATATCGCCAGTATCGAAGAAGTCGCCATCACTATTGACGTCGACGCTTGACGTTGCACACTGGTAAATCTTGTTGAAATCAGCAGTGGTGATTCCACTCGAAACTGCAGTCTGAGTGTTCCCTGGGAAATATGTCCAACCGATTGCGTCAAGAGCGAAAGCCCAAGACTCACACGCTGTCGATGTGCATCCGTTACTCGAAGATGGAGCCGATGACGAACGACCAATATCAAGACAACCCGACGCATAAGTCACACCCTTGACCGCTGAATAAGCTGTAATCGCTTTCTGTCCATCACCAGAACCGTTCGGCGGCTGAACACCAAGGCGCACATCGTACGTGCCACCAGTTGGGCCACCAGGCACCGACGTGACAGCCGTGAATGGGGTGTCGGTACCGTCAGCTACGTCACCATCTGGAGCGACAGTTGTCGAAGGAGTCGGAGTTTTATACCTATCGCCGTCCATTGAACCTGCTCCACCGAAAACATACTGCGTTGTGCAGTTCGCATCAGCAGGCAACACCGCTCCACCCGGCCACGCCAAACGAGCATTCTTCAACCATGAAACAGTCGCAAGAGTCGCTTCGCCAGCTTCAACGTTGGCATTAGCGCTCACCAAAGGCGGAATATTCACAGCCTTATCACCATTCGGGTTATAACGAGCACTCAAGTTATGAGCATCAGTCAAAGCGTTCATCACGTAATACGTGGTATCCGACCCAACAATTCCCAAAATATCGCCTTGAGTGCTATCCGCACCAGCGTGTACTTGGCTCGGAATGGCAAGCATTCCAGCAAGAGTGGCGGCAGTTAACGCTGCCTTGAATAATTTCTTCACAGGTTTCTCCTTTTGTTGATGTTGTTTTTAAAACTGTTGTTGATTGAACTCAGGACACATCTTGCTCGGATGAAGTAAATAAAAGGTCGGCGGCAGGTAACGCCAAGATGAACAGTCGCTAACGAATGAGAAATTGCTCAGCCAATGCTGGGATACATCAAACTGGCGTTAAGCCAGACCTGAGTAGCGACCACGAGCAATAGCGGGACCGCTAAAAGCCATGTCACTCTTGCCCCAATTTGTTGCGAAACCGGCGTCAGGCCAATAAGCAAAAACATCAATAAAACCAACCAAATGACGAGCTGAATTGGCGAATGTGTCGAACCTTCAAGGCCCAATTCGGAGGTTGAAGTCTGCACATCAACTGCGGGAGCACCAGCGGGAAAAACCGGCGACGTCAGTAATGCACGTACAACTAAGCGCTTATCCGGCGACGAGCCACCGACTCCTGTGATGAGCAACAACATATTTCGTTCACCAATGAACGCCGCCGAATCATCGGCAGAACGGACTGTTGAATCAAGGATTTCGTATGTATGTTCACCTTGCGCCGTGGTGACCGTCACTACTTGACCGGACTTCAACTCGTCAAGCCTTGCGAAAGCTGATCCATAGCGACTCGATCGACCCAAAATTGCAGATGTGCCCGGTTGGCCCGGCATCGCTGAGCCGACTAAATGCCCAAGACCTTTCGCAAGATCTTCAGGCTTCGTGCCCTCAATGACGACGCGGCGAAGATCAATATCTTTTACTTCGAGCACAGCGACCGATGTTCCCGTTTCAATCGGATACCCAACTGGCGCAACACCATTCAACAATGCTGGTACAAAATCTTTTTCTAGCAGAGTTTGCGCACGTCCTTCAGACAGTGGGGTAAAAAACTTGCCGTAGACCAACGATCCCACTACCAAAAACAGCAGGATCCCCGCGCCCCATCGCACTCGCAAGCGGAGATCTGTTTTTTTATTCAGATTTTTCATAAATTCGCAACCTTTTTTCGAGGCTTTACGGTGCCCATCAACGCCGCACTTGAAAGTCCAATGAGGCCGGCATACAACACGCCTGATTTTGATGATCCAGAGCCGGGCAATTCAGCGGCAACTCCTGGAACCGTTATCGGTGGCAACGTTGTTGTCGTGCTTGTGGTCGTTGTCGTTGTCGTTGTCGTTGTCTCGGGTGCAGTCGTCGTTGCCGGCGGGTAATACTTTTCTTTTGCCACGGTTGTCGTGGTTGTCGTGGTTGTCGTGGTTGTCGGAATCGTTGTCGTTGTCGGAATTGAAATTTTTGCCACGACCGAGAGTGCTTTTGACTTTAATGATTCAGGCAACGCCACGTATCCTGCCGGTAATGCTGTCTGACCTTCAGTGAGACCAAACTGCAATAGCCTCAAAACCTTATCTACTTTGGCTTGAGTAGCAAATTTCTTTGGCACCATTGCGTAGTCAATTTTGACAAGGGGGTAGGCAAGCACATCGTCGGGAGTAGGGTCGGCCACCAAGAGACCCTCAGGCGTCGTATCCATATCGGCGATACCTGCCAATATCGACTCATCAGTCGGCGCCACTGATGTCCCATCGGACTGCACAATTTTCGCTACTTTCAAACCAAAACGCTTGGCTGTCGGCAGGTCAACAACGCCAATAATACCTGTCTCTGATGTTCTTACCCGTGCTGTACCTGTTGGAGTCACGCCGTAGAACAATTTCAAAGAGACTGAACGTTGACCCTGTCGGGGTAGATACAAACTGTCTTGAGAAACTGTTTCAAAAATGTCTTGAGGGTATGAGTAACCGACGTAAGCAGGGTTCACTGAAATTCTAAAGTTGTCGTCATCAACGAGAAATTCCTGTGCCGTAGTATTTGAAGAAAACCAACTTGTCACGATACGCGTATCTGCATTGCGTTCGGCCCGGAGTAATGGTCTGGCTAAAACCGATGTTGGAAAACGTACGCCAGGATTCAGTTGACGCAATTCACGATCTTGAAAAAAACTTTCAAGTGAAGAGTTTGTGATGATGCGCGCGACTAGTCGTGGGGACAGGACCAAGGTGTCAAGGGGTTGCCCCGTGAACGGATCAGTGAAGTTATAGGCAATCACAGTCGCGCTCGCAACGAGCGGTACGTAATTGAAATCGCGGTGATCGGGATGGGCCTCTAATTCTTCGGCCGTTGCCGGCAACGCTGTGACGCCAAAATCGGTGAGACCAGCCAAGAAGTTTTCTCGTCCACTAGTGCTCGAGTTTTCGGTGTAGTCAACCACAAGAGAGTTAACGCCGGTACACAACTTGGCGGCCCACTCATAGAACAATTCGGCCGATGTAGCGGACCCATCAGCGCGCACATCGAAGTCGGTGATACTCGGGCAGTCCGCTTGCGAACGGGCAAAAGTGATCGGCACAATGACTCGATTGGTCGGTAGTCCGCCCACAGGTATGGTTTGCCCATCATTTTCGTACGCCATAATCGAACAGGCATTGACCTCTGAACAGTTCAGCAAAGGTAAATAGGCCGACGGGCGAATCTCGAAACGAGCCGAACCCGTCCCGTCAGAACCAGTTGAACTCAATACGCGAGTTCCGTTTAAAATATCGGGATATGGCTCAGCTGTGTAGCAGTCCGCCAAAGTTGCGGGAGTTCCTTTGCACTGGACGATCAAAACGCCGTATAAGCCATTGGGCAAGGTGGGGTTAAATCCGCTCCACGACATTGTCACCACTTCGTTTGAGAGTGCTGTACCAGGACTTGACGTCCCAGCCCGCCCACTCGTGCCTAAACCACTTGAATCAGCTCGTACAGGGGGTTCAGCCATGACTTTGTGCGTTCCGAGACCTGTACCAATCATGGCAATGGAGACCACAGCGAGGACGAGGGCAACCCTTTGGCGAATTGACGATTTCTCGCCAACTTCAAGTGGATCCTGGCGAGCTACAAAAGACGAAGAAACCTTCATAAATGCTGACGATAGGAGGCGCGGAGCCCTTCATTTATCGGGCTTGCAGAGCGTTGGCTGTGAATTCACCTTCCGTTCACTATTGCGCCAACTTTATGTCAGATAGAGGTCCTAGGAACTATGTCGTGTCAGTAGTAGGTCAATCCGCCCCCTCCGACATTGGGACTATCTCAGATCCTGACGTGGTCGTTCACCCAGTCGTACGTCGCTCTGGCGTTGACCGAATCTTCCGCTCCTTCGCCACTAGTTCGGCAGTCGTCACCTTCATTTTGATGGGGCTCATCGGTGGCTTCTTGTTGATCAAAGGATACGACGCTCTCAAGGTCGCCGGCTGGGGCTTCCTCACCGATTCTGAATGGGCCCCTGACCAAGGTGGCAAATTTGGCATCGCCGCGATTTTGCCATTCACCGTCCAAATCGCAGTCGTGGCGCTTTTCATAGCGGTCCCAGTAGCGCTGTCAACAGCGCTTTTCATCACCGAATACGCACCCCGGAAATTACGCCGTTTACTCACGGCGATGATCGACCTTTTGGCAGCTGTACCAAGTTTGATTTACGGGCTATGGGGTTTGTTTTTTCTGCAGCCCAGACTCATCACTTTGTCGAAGTGGATGGCCGATCACTTGAGTTGGATTCCTTTTTTCCACGTCGACGATCAATACGGAACTTCACTCGGCATCTTCCCTTCGTCGACTTTCGTCTCTGGTGTCGTCGTTTCCTTGATGGTGATCCCCATCTGTACCGCTGTTATGCGGGAAGTGTTCTCACAGGCTCCCCCAGGCGAACGCGAAGGAGCCATGGCTCTTGGTGGCACTCGTTGGGGTGTGGTGCGCGATGTCGTCTTGCCTTTTGGTCGCGGCGGAATCATCGGTGGCTCAATGCTCGGCCTTGGTCGTGCGCTTGGGGAAACCATCGCAGTCACACTCATTATTTCACCCGCTTTCACTGCCAAATGGTCAATACTTGATCAGGGTTCAAACAGTATCGCCGCACTCATTGCGCTGAAATTCAGTGAATCAAGCACATTTGGAATTAGCGCTTTAATGGCAGCCGGTCTTGCACTCTTCATCATCACGCTGCTGGTGAACGCCGCGGCATCGATCGTGGTCAGTAACTCCCGTTCTGGATCGTCAACGGAGATCTGACATGACAACGACTCTGAATACGACTAAGAACAACAGCGGCGAAGACAAGATCAACACCGAAGAACGTATCAAGATTCGCGATATTGAAATAGTCGATGTCATTGTGATGACTGGTTCTGCCATTTCGGCATTGGCATTGAGTTACTTCTTCTTCCAAATCTTGCTTCCAGTCTCTGGTGCACTTGGATTTTTGGTGTGTTGGTATGTGTTCTTCAACATCATTTCCACAGTGGCGGTTTGGGAACTACGTGGCACGGTCAAAGCGAAAGACCATTTGGCACGAACCTTCATCTGGACGGGTGGAATGATTGCTGTTGTCCCCCTGATTCTGGTGCTCGGATATGTCATCAGTAAGGGTTATCACTCATTACGTCCGCAATTTTTCACTCAAGATCAAAAGTTTGTTGGCGCTCTCAGTGATGCAACTGAAGGTGGTGGAGCGCACGCCATCGTCGGAACTCTTGAACAAGTTGGAATCGCCAGTTTGATTTCAGTTCCGCTCGGCATCACGACGGCCGTGTATCTCAACGAAGTCAAGGGTCGTCTCACCAAACCCCTCCGTATGATCATCGATGCAATGAGTGCCGTGCCATCAATTGTGGCTGGTCTCTTTATTTATGCCGCTTGGATCCTCGCCCTCGGTAATCAACAAAACGGTTTGGCAGGTTCGTTGGCTCTCGCAGTTTTGTTCTTACCAACGGTTACCCGTACATCTGAGGTCGTGTTACGACTAGTCCCCGGTGGCCTTCGCGAGGCATCGCTCGCCCTTGGTGGAACAGAATGGCGAACTACGTCACGAGTTGTTTTACCGACAGCAAAATCTGGTCTCGTCACCGCTGTCATTCTCGGCGTTGCCCGCGTTATTGGTGAGACCGCACCGCTTATTTTGACTGTCGGTGGCGCATTCGTTATGAATGCCAATCCGTTGTCAGGCAAGCAGGATGCTCTGCCTTATTTCGTTTTCCGACTCATCCGATTCCCCCAGGAAGCACAAGTACAGCGAGCATGGACTGGGGCGTTAGTGCTCGTCGTTCTCGTTCTCGTTCTTTTCGTTATCGCCCGTGCAATTGGTGGACGAGGTCCAGACAACATCAGTCGACTGAAGAAGCGTCGACTTAAGAGAAAGGGATTGGCATGACGTCAATCGATACCACTTCATCTAACAGAACCACGATGTCATCAGACATCTCGATGCTTGATCCTGGCCACAGAGCGGCAGGATTGACCGCCACCAATGTTGCTTGTTGGTTCGGAACAAAAAAGGTTCTTGAAGGTGTCAACCTTGACATGGCACCAGGCCAAGTCACCGCTCTCATCGGTCCTTCGGGCTGTGGCAAGAGTACTTTCTTACGCACTCTCAACCGCATGCACGAACTCGTTCCCAGTGCAACACTTGCTGGAGAAATTCTCATTGATGGCGTCGATATCTATCGAGGAGCAATTCCTGTCACCGACGTTCGTCGTCGCATCGGCATGGTTTTCCAAAAACCGAACCCGTTCCCAGCAATGACAGTCGCCGAAAATGTTCTCGCCGGCTTAAAGCTTTCCGGATTGAAGACGACCCGCGCTGAGCGTGATGACCTCATTGAGTCGTGCCTCTCCAAGGCAGGCTTGTGGAACGAAGTCAAAAATCGTCTCGGCGATCCAGGTCGCGCATTATCTGGTGGTCAGCAACAGCGTCTGTGTATCGCCCGCTCACTTGCAGTAAGTCCTCAAGTTTTGTTAATGGATGAACCATGCTCGGCGCTTGATCCCACATCAACACGTCGTATTGAGCAGACCATTAGTGAAATCAGTGAAACGGTCACGGTCGTCATCGTGACCCACAACATGCAGCAAGCTCAGCGTGTTTCGAATCGTTGCGCATTCTTCTTGGCGGCAGAAAACGAACCTGGCCGAATCATTGAAGAAGGCCCAACCAAAGAGATCTTTAGCAACCCACACGATTCTCGCACTAACGATTACGTCAACGGAAGGTTTGGCTGATGAAACGCCTCCAGAAATTGGTTATTACTACCGCTGCATTATTTATCTCATTAGTCATTGTCTCACCATCAACGGTCCAAGCTTCTTCTCCCGTTGATGGAGCAGGTTCAACCTGGAGCCAGATTGCCGTCGACCAATGGCGAGCCGATGTCGCGCGCCAGGGTCTCGTGATCAACTTCCAAGGTGTGGGATCAACCGCCGGTCGTGCGGCCTACTATCAGAACCAAGTCGACTTTGCGGTTTCAGAAATTCCTTTCCAAGCGGCACTTATCGATCGCCAGGGCAACGTAGCTGCTGATGAAACAGCTGCAGCAGCTTCTCGCCCATACGCATATATGCCAATTGTTGCCGGTGGAACTGCATTCATGTACAACCTCAAAGCCAACGGACAAAAAATCACTGACTTGCGCTTGTCGCCGGCAACGATCGGCAAGATTTTTAGTGGTCAAATTAATTTGTGGAATGACCCAGCAATTGTTGCAGACAATCCACAACGAGTGATGCCGGCAACGCGTATCAAGCCAGTTATTCGTTCGGATGGCTCGGGTACTTCCGCACAATTCACGGCGTTCTTGGAGAACCAAGCTTCCGCCTCATGGAACTATATTTGTGAACAAGCCAGGCTTGGTTCAGGTTGCGCACCGACGTCCCTCTATCCAGATTTTCCAGATAGTGGTTTTGCTGCTCAGCAATACTCAGATGGTGTTGCTAACTACGTCGCAGCCCCATACAACGACGGCGCCATTACCTACGTTGAATACGGTTACGCCCAAGAGCGCGGTTTCCCCGTTGCTTCAGTAAAAAATGCATCTGGCGCGTACACCCAGCCCGCGGCGATCAATGTAACGGTTGCCTTACTCGGTGCGCGAATCAATAAGGATGGTACGCAAGTTCTTAAAGGCGTGTACACAAACCGCGATGCTCGTACTTACCCAGTTTCAAGTTATTCGTACATGATCGTGCCGACCAGTGCGGTGTCGCCATTTAATGCCGACAAAGGCGCAACTTTGTCAAAGTTCATCTATTACTTCTTGTGTGCGGGTCAACAGAAGGCTGAACAGTTGGGTTATGCACCATTACCGAAGAACCTAGTTGAATACGGATTTACGGCTGCAGCTAAAATTCCTGGAGCCATAGCTGCTCCTTCAATTAACTCATGTTCAAACCCGACCATTACTGGTGACTTCCTTGTGACCACGCCTGTTGCTACTACCGTGGCACCCGGAACCGACACAGGCACAGGAACCGAAACTGACACAGGAACTGACACTGGGACAGGAACCGACACAGGCACTGACACGGGTACCGACACTGGGACAGGAACCGACACAGGCACTGACACGGGTACCGACACAGGCACAGGAACCGACACAGGCACAGGAACCGACACAGGCACAGGGACCGATGCTTCAGGGATACCCACACCGGGGGTCGCTGTTGCAACAAGTGTGGTCATTGAAGAATCCGACTCTGGTACATCGGCGTTCATCTACCTCCTGATCATGGCTGCTATCTTGGCCATTGTGTTGTTGCCGCCTATCGTCGCATCTCGTGTCCGTCCGTCAGTCAAAATATGAAGCGCCTAACACTTATTGCATTATTGATTTTGACGCCACTATCGGTAGCCGCCTGTAGTGGCAACGAGACTGGCACGACAACGACTGCGGCTCTACAAGTTGGTCAACCTGACCCGCCGTTGCCCATAGATATCAACACGACGCCCTATAAACCAGGCGACCTCGTTGCCCTAGGCAATGCGTCTATTCAGATTGATACTCCTGTTACCGCCGAAGATGGAACATTTTCATTCAATGTGTCGATTACTAGCGGTGCACTTGAACCGATTTCAATCACACCAGAAATGTTTCGGGTCTACACGCTTGACGGCAAGTCATACATTTCAGAAACCGCTCCCGGCGTTGAACAATTCGGCACCCGCACACTTCAATCCCTAGAGGTCTATACGGGAACCTTCTCGGTCAAGATTCCGACGGACTCTGAACCGGTGATGTTCCTTGCTGACTTGAGACCAATCGGCGACCGCCACTTTCCAGGCGCTTGGGTTTTCGACCCCAACTTCACACCCGACCCTTCGGAAGGTTGATCAGGTCGGTAGTTGACCGACTTTTTCATTCGGTCCAACTTCTTCCCATTCATGTCCACGTCGAATCAATGCCGACGATGAGGGCAAGAAAACTAACGGCACGTTCGCCAATTTCTTCGTGCGTGTGTGGCGGTCAGGGCTGACCAACTCTGCTTGGGCAACAACAGCGATTCCACACTGCAATCCAAGACCGAGCGCAAGCGCACCGCCACGTGGATCAATCATCGGATCACATAACGCAGAAGCCGGGGCACCAGCACCAACGACCAATCCTCCCGCTTGTAAAACAGATTCAACGGCCGACCAGACAGGCGTGCCCTTGATGACACTCCGTAGATGAATTGGATTATCGCCAACGAACCAAACCGCCTGCGCTTTGCGAACGACATCGGCCGCGCTCTGTTGCATGGCATCGGTCCGACGCATCACCATCAATGCCTCAACCTCAATGCCCAGTCGTTGTGCCCATGACTTAGCCGCCGATACCAAAATCTCAGGCTTCTCAAAAGCATCTGCAGTTGGTAACACGACTACACGTTTGGCGTTCACCTCGTGAAGAAGACGAGTATCAAGTGGATCGTGAAGGCTAAAAGCGCCGCCACCCTGCAGAGCGATAATTCCAGTCATGCTTTGAGCGTACGCCTCACAGCACTCCCCCTAACTGCTCTAGGGCGTTTCGAGTAGATGTTCTTCGAGCGCCAACCAGTGCTGATCTTCAACGCCGATCGTTAGACAATAGTTGCGAATTGAGCCATGGGTTTCACAGATATCAGACAACAGTCCTTTGATCGAATCTGGATGGGCCGCCATCAATACTGGTGGCATCGTTGCGAATCGCTCAGCCAACTCTGGCGAAACAACTTTGGCCCACTCGCGAGTTTTTTCACCAGCGAGTTCACTCATCGCATAGTCGGCAATCACGATTTTGTCAGGCACCCCAAGACCAGATAGCAAGAGAGCCGCTAGGAGTCCAGTGCGATCTTTGCCAGCGGCGCAATGGAAGACCAAGGGACCACTTTCTACGTCGCTCAAAATCCGCAACGCTTCGCCAAGATAATGACCACCCTGTTGCAACATCAAGTGATACTTCGAACGCAAGAATTCGGCCTGCTCGCCTGTCCATTCAAGGGCTTCATTCATATCCCACGTGCGATCAATGATTGACAGATGGTGAAATTCAACGTCGTACTGATCAACTGGGAAAGTGCCACGCTCATCTAGTTCTTCTGCAGTACGAAGATCAATCACGGTTCGTAATTTGAACGGTCGCAAGGCCTCAACATCTTCTGGTGTCAATCGATATAGCCCATCAGCCCGAAATACTTTGCGCCAAACGGTCTGGCGGCCATCAGCAGTTGGGTAGCCACCGATGTCACGAAAGTTGTGGACGGCGAACAATTCGATCATCCGATCGGGGTGATCGAGGAGTACGGCAATTTCGGCGGGCGAAGACTTCACGGACAGAGAGTACTTGCCCAAGGTAAACAGCAGGCTTTGGACTAGTTACTAATTGGTAACTAGTCTCATCACAGGACAACGGGCGCGGCCCCTTTCAAGGAGAATGCACATGACAATCAAGACTGTTGGAGTCGTCGGCTCGGGCATCATGGGATCAGGACTCGCTGAGGTCATCGCTCGCGGTGGCATGAATGTGATCGTTCGTTCACGTAGTCAGTCAACGGCAGATGCGATGGTTGCCTCTGTGGGCAAAGGCCTATCCAAGCAAGTGGAGAAAGGTCGATTGACCGAAGAAGAAAAGGCTGCAATTCTTGGTCGTATTACCGCAGTGAGTGAACTCAGTGCTTTGGCTGACTGCGACCTCATCATTGAGAGCGTCGTTGAAGATCTTGAGACCAAGAAATCGTTGTTCGCCGAACTTGATGCGATCGTTAAGCCAACGGCAATCCTCGCAACCAATACTTCAACCTTGCCTGTTATTGAATTAGCGATGTGTACCTCTCGCCCTGAGTTGGTGTGCGGTATCCACTTCTTCAATCCGGCAACTGCAATGCCCCTTGTTGAAATCGTTCGCCCATTGTCAGCGGGTGACGCGACTATTGAAATTGCCACTGCCTTTGCTGAGACTTGCACCAAGCAACCAGTGCAAGTTCTGGACCGCGCTGGCTTCATCGTCAATGCCTTGTTGTTCCCCTACCTCAACAACGCCATCCGCATGCTTGAACAGGGCACCGCAAATATGGCCGATATTGACACCGCTATGAAGGGTGGCTGTAATTTCCCCATGGGGCCATTCGCACTACTCGATCTTGTTGGTCTTGATACTTCGCTCGCCATCTTGGATGCGCTGTACAACGAGTTCCGTGACCCGAACTATGCCGCCATGCCCACGCTGCGACGTATGGTCGCTGCTGGCACATTAGGTCGCAAGACCAAAGCTGGCTTCTACAGTTACTGAGGTGCGAGCCGGAGATGCGATGCCTTGGGTGCTAATCCCCGAGAACATCAATGCCTTCAATCGCCCACAAAGCCAAGATCCAGAGACCGAATGGAACTTTGATTCGGTACCAATGCAAGATGATGATCTCGTCGCCATCGGCGCCAATCTTGAGCCAGGCACTTTGATCCAGGCATATCGACATGGCTTGTTTCCGATGCCCATGGATCGAAAGAAATTGGGTTGGTGGAGCCCTGTCACTCGTGGAATCATCCCTCTTGATGCTGTACACATTTCGCGGTCGTTACAAAAAAATCTGGCTCAATTTTCGGTGCGCGTTGATACTTGTTTCACCGACGTGATGCAAGCCTGCGGAAGTTCTGCTCGGCCACACGGCTGGATTAACCGTGAATTCATTGACGCCTACACATTGCTACACCACTCAGGATGGGCCAACAGTGTTGAAGTATTTTTGGATGAACAACTCGTCGGCGGTATTTACGGTGTCCGGATCGGACGACTTTTTGCCGGAGAAAGTATGTTCCATACCCACACTGATGCGTCCAAGACCGCCCTTGTTGCCCTAGCAGCACTACTTGACGCTGCCGGCGTGGTTTTGTTTGATGTGCAGTGGACGACCGAACACTTGAAATCGCTGGGTGCTGTGGATATCACCCGAGATAGCTACTTGAGATTGCTGAAAGAGGCGCAAAAAAGCCCAATCTTGCGACAGACTGAGACACATGGCTGACTCAGGCGACAAAGCAATTCGACGCGATGACCCATGGTTGATGCGCACCTATTCAGGGCACTCCACCGCGCGCGCTTCTAATGACCTCTACCGCACCAACTTAGCTAAGGGTCAAACGGGGCTGTCAATCGCCTTCGACCTTCCCACACAAACTGGTTATGACCCGGACTCAGCGATGGCTGCCGGTGAAGTGGGCAAGGTTGGCGTTCCTGTCGCTCACCTCGGTCATATGCGAACTTTGCTTGACGGTATTCCCCCGGGGCAAATGAATACATCAATGACAATCAACGCTCCAGCAGCTTGGATGTTGGCCTTGTATGTGGCCAATGCGCAAGAACAAGGTGTGCCCGCTGATGCGTTACGCGGCACAACACAAAATGACATCATCAAGGAATACCTCTCGCGCGGAACCTATATTTTTCCGCCCATCCCTTCGCGCCGCTTAATCGTTGACATGGTTGCTTGGTGTGCCAACAATGCGCCCAAGTGGAACCCGATGAATGTCTGCTCATATCACTTGCAAGAAGCAGGGGCGACGCCAGTACAAGAAATCGCTTTTTCGCTCGCCAATGCCGTCGGTATTCTTGATGCCGTCAAGGATTCCGGCCAGGTGCCACCCGAACAGTTCAGTCAAGTATTTGGAAGCATGTCTTTCTTCGTCAACGCGGGCATTCGTTTTATTGAAGAAATCTGCAAAATGCGTGCCTTCACAGAATTATGGGACCGCATTGGTCGCGAGCGTTACGGCGTGACCGATGAAAAAGCTCGCCGCTTTCGCTACGGCGTGCAAGTGAACTCTCTTGGTCTCACTGAAGCCCAACCAGAAAACAATGTGCAACGTATTGTCCTCGAGATGCTGGCTGTGTCACTGTCCAAAAATGCTCGTGCGCGATCAATTCAGTTACCCGCGTGGAATGAAGCGCTCGGTCTACCGCGTCCCTGGGATCAACAATGGAGCCTGCGGATGCAACAGGTCCTCGCCTTTGAAACTGATTTACTTGAATACGCCGACATTTTTGATGGCTCAAAAGTTATTGAAAGTAAAACCGCCGAACTTCGTGATGCAGCTTGGAGTGAATACGAAGAGATTCTTGCTTTGGGTGGAGCCTTCGAGTCAGTTGACACCCTCAAGGGTCGTCTCGTGAAATCAATGGCCGAGCGCACACGACGAATTGAAAGTGGCGATCAAGTAGTCGTCGGCGTCAACAGTTACACCGAGTTTGAAGAATCACCTCTCGGTGGAGAAGGAAAAATCGTGAAGGTCGATCCCGATGTTGAGCGCGAGATGATTGCTGATGTCACAGCCTGGCGAGCAACTCGCGATGACAAAGCAGTCCAGGCTGCTTTACATGATTTGCGTGAGGCCGCCGAATCAAATACCAACATCATGGAGCCTTCAATCGCTCTTGCTCGTGCTGGTGGAACAACTGGCGAATGGTCCAGTGTGTTGCGCAAAGTCTTCGGCGAATTTCGTGCTCCCACTGGGGTCTCGGCTGCGGTGGGTAAACGACCTGGCGAGTTAGCCCAAGTTGCGGCATACGTGCGCACCATCCCAGGTGGTCCACCAAAGTTGCTAGTTGCCAAACCGGGTCTCGACGGTCACTCCAACGGCGCCGAGCAAATTGCAGTTGCAGCACGCGATGCTGGGATGGATGTGGTGTATTCAGGCATCCGTTTGACACCCGAGCAAATCGCCGCCAGTGCTCGCGACGAAGATCCAGATGTCATTGGTCTCTCAATCTTGTCGGGATCACATATGGCATTAGTGCCAGCGGTGATGGCTGAATTGAAAAAAGAAGGTGTCGAGATTCCAGTTGTTGTCGGGGGCATTATCCCCGAGGAGGATCGTCCGATTCTTTTGGCCTCTGGTGTCACCGCGGTGTACACACCGAAGGACTTCAAACTCAGTCAGATCATGCGCGATATCGCCGAGATTGCAGCGCGTAACCGCAAATAATTTTTAGACTTCAGTTGCCGATTCGCCTGCAACCCAACTTTCAAGTGCTGGGCCACTTTCAAAACTTGTAATCAGCGCATACCGAGGTGCGTCCCCAGGATGCACAACGACATGCCACAGCCGTTGCGTATCAACTATGAATCGCGATCCGAGAGTGAGCGGAATTCTTTGTTCTGTTGCGGGATCGGGTAAACCGTCTGGACCATTATCCATCAGCAACATATAGCTATTGGGTTGATGAGTGAGTTCTGACCACGTGCGCACAACCCAGCCCTCTGACTCCGGATTAAAACGATTGTTGTCATCGCGATGTAATGAACGAATTGCAGTTTCGCGATCCTGAGGTTCAAGTTTGATAATCCGAACACGACCAAAGTTCGCTCCGACATCATCAACATATTTTCTCAGTGTCGGCGCCTTATCAGCATTGGATGTCCACAACGCGTCCTTATCGGTTTTGCCTTTATCCCAAAATCCCCGACAATCAAGTTCACCATCGGCCGAAGCTAAGGGGGCGAAGTTAGTGTCGCCACCGCTCTTCCAATCCATGTATTCCAGGCATTCCCATTCAACGCTTGGCACAACAACAGGCATCGGTGTCAAAATCGCAAAACCATTTTCCTCGAGAGCAGGCAGACGATAGTGCTCAGTCACCAGCGGAATCTTGACCGACCAATGTTCTTGATTGGGCCAGAATGTTGAACCACCTTGGGTTGTCATAAACCTCAGTCTACGAATCGCTCACGGGCACCGCAGGGCACTCGCTCACAACTGGGCGGGATCAGGGCGCTGACGTAGTAGTTGGACTACTCGCCACGCTCGACACTGGACTAACGCCACCAGCGGGAATCTTCAGTTTCTGGCCAGCCTGAATATCATCAGCATCAGCTAACCCATTAAGCGCCACAATGGCCTCCACGCTGACATTGAATTGACTGGCGATATAAGAAACCGAATCCCCCGACTGAACGAGATACGTCTGATATTCAGTATCAGGGGCGAGAGTGCTCGTCGGCGGGATTGTTGTCGTCGTCACTGCAATCATCACCGGCAAGGTGTTGACAACCGTCGGTCCATCAGCGCCGCAGGCGACAACTAGCCCCACGGCGCATAAGGTCGCTACAACAGCCGTCAGACGCTTTCTCACAATGACAACGCGTAAGACTCGCCGGCTCCATTCGCTACTCACCCAACAAATTAGGTGTGGCGATGGCTGACATAATGCGCCAAAGCCACAAGTTCAACCTTGGCATCAGGCAACACCGGCAATGCCTCAAGGGAATCAATCGCCTGGGCGGTGAGCGAGGAAATCAATTCTTCCATCTCGGTCAGTGCTCCCGAGTCGATGATGGCCTCTTGGGCTCGCCGAACATCGTCATCGGAAAGAACATCTACACCAACTTTGAGCAGAACCTTTGCCTGGCTCTGTGATGCGCGCTCAACAGCCATTGCCATTAACGGTGTCGGCTTACCCTCGCGCAGGTCATCACCTACTGGTTTGCCGGTCATCGCCGTGTCACCAAAAACGCCCATCACATCATCACGCATTTGAAAAGCGTCACCTAGCGGAAGTCCATAGGCACTCAATAACGGAAGAAGTTCTTCTTTGCGCTGAGGCGCAGCGAGCATCGCCCCAAGATGCAACGGCCGCTCAATGGTGTACTTTCCACTCTTGTATCGACAAATCCGTTCGGTCTTGTGACGACGGCGTTCATTGCGCGATGTACCGATCAGATCAAGCAACTGACCAATGTTCAACTCAATGCGTAATTCGTGCCAAATCTCACGGGCAGCCAAGGGTGCATCACCCATTAAGCGATCGCTGTAGACAAAAGCTAAGTCACCAACCAAGATGGCAATGCCTTCTCCGTATCGACGTGCTTCACCGCTTCCACCACTGAGGCGATGTTGCTCGGCGAAAACTTCATGAGTAACAGCCACACCGCGACGCGTCAGCGAACCGTCCATGATGTCATCATGAAACAGCGCGAAGGCATGTAAAAGTTCAAGTGCTGCGCCCGTGTCCAGACTCATCGAAGAATCTGGATCACCGCCTGCGCCAACAAAACCCCAATGACTAAATGCCGGCCGTAATCGTTTGCCACCCGAATTCACAAGGCGACGAATGTGTTCAACTGGGCTCGTCAGATCTTCATCAAAACTTGACCAACGGCTTTCCTCAACGCCAAGGACCGCATCAAGATGAGTTTCAATTCGTCGAGCGATCTCAACGAGCGATGGCGGAGGTGTTGAACTCACAGTGACAGGCTAGAGGTGAATCAGGTTTCTAATCCGCTCACAACTGTGTCAATTTGCATTTTGGCGTTACCAATCCGATCGCGACAGAGGCGAATGAGTTCTGAGGCGCGTTCAACCTGACTTGCCAAAACATCAACGTCCACATCAGCCCGCTCAAGATCACTCAGTATCTTCTCAAGTTCTTTCAATGCCTCGGCGTATCCGATTTCTGAAGAATCCTTTGTTGTCATCGCTTTTCCTTCTTTTACTAGTTCACAGTGCTACTGATTGATCCATCAGCAACAACGGTTGTTATCTTTTCGTCCGCTGAAACATCAGCCGTACTACGAATCACCCTGCCATCAGCCGTGCGAGTGATTGACCACCCGCGCGCTAAAACATTTTTCGGATCAAGTAGGCGTATCCGCACTTCAAGATTGTCGGTCCGTGTCACAGCGTCAAGCACGATCTGCGGAGCTCTGCGCAATAAACGTTCAACTCGCCCCGTCAAACGCTCACCGGCACGATCAACAGCTGTGCGGGTATGGATTGATATCTCGCGAGTCAGATTGTTGAGATTCTTATGTGAATCACTCAATTTCTGGGTGGCAACTCTGGCCACTGCATCCCATGTGCCCTCAGTTTCTTCAATGAAACCTCTCACGCGATCAATCAATGAAACTGCACAGGCCGTTGGGGTTTTATGTCTTTCGAAAGCCACCTCATCAGCCACGCTGGTATCAATTTCGTGTCCAATTCCAGTGAGCACGGGCAATGGAGAGTTCGCTATTGCCAAAGCGATTCTCTCATCATCAAAAGTTGATAATTCACTTTTACTTCCCCCGCCACGAATCACCACGATGACATCAAGGTCATCGCGCTGACCCAAGGTTTCGATTGCCCGGGTAACGGCCCCGACCGCTTGATCACCTTGGACAACGACGTCGAGCAAGGTCAATTGAAAACCAAGTTCACTACTCAGGATCTGATTTTTGAAGTCCGCCCAAGCAGCGCTACTCCCACTGGTGACAACACCCACGCGCAATGGGACGAGTGCAATGTCGAGGAGACGATTGCGCTCATAGGCGCCACTCAATTTTAATGTGCGTATAAGTTCGTCACGCTGCAGGGCAATATCGCCCAAGGTAAACCGCGGATCAATGCCGCGCATGATCAATGAAAGTTTTCCAAAGGGTCCGTAGAAGTTCAGCGAACCATAGATGCGCACCTTCAGACCATCAGCTAATTCCAAACCAGCGGCACTCAAGACCGGTCGCAGTTTGACCATGTCCCCCGCCCACAAGTTCACGTTGATTTGCGCTTTCTTACTGCGACTGCCCGGTTCTTGTTCAACCAACGTGAAGTAGGTGTGGCGATTCTTCGTGCTCAGACCACTAATTTCGCCCCAGACCCAGAATCCTTCCTCAAATGAATCCTCGAGCACCCCATTGATTTCGTCCACGAGTTCGGTGATCGAATAAGTCGCAACCGTACTTGGACCCGCCACAGCGACATCGGAAAAGACGTCATCAGTGCTGATGTCAAAGTCCTCGGTTCCAAAATCTTTAGCCATGAAGTGATCATTCTGCCCGATAAAAAGGTCGGCGCGGGCACTCTCGACGACTAGCGTTTGGGGTTGTGACCGGAACTCTCGTGATCTTGCGCCATGGCCAAAGTACATGGAACCAAAAAAATCTATTTACCGGTTGGCACGATGTGCCACTGTCCGATCAAGGTCGCTCCGAGGCCACGGCCGCCGGTCTCACCATGTCCCAGGCTGGGCTGTACTTTGACACCTCACATACTTCATTACTTGATCGGGCAGTCACGACCTGCAATCTGGCCTTGGACGCCATGGGTCAAATTTGGTTACCAGTTCAGCGGACATGGCTGTTAAACGAGCGCCATTACGGGGCCCTCCAGGGTTTGGACAAGAAGGCCATAACTGAACTTCATGGTCCCGAGCAAACCAAGTTATGGCGCCGTAGTTATGACATCCCACCACCTCCCGTGGAAATGACCAATCCCGAACACCCAATCAACGATCCGCGTTATCGACTGCTTGATCCCAGCGTGTTGCCAGCCACCGAGTGTCTCAAGGATGTCGTAGGGCGGGTGTTGCCATACTGGAATGACTGCGTGGTACCTCAACTACAAGAAGGTCTGACAGTTTTGTTGGTCGCCCATGGCAATTCATTGCGTTCCCTAGTCATGCATCTTGAGGCTATTTCAACGACCGATATCGCTGAGTTGAACATCCCAACTGGAGTCCCGAAGCGTTACATATTCAATGATGACATGACTCTCAAAACCGCCGAGTACCTCGGAGATGCTGTGGCCATTCAGGCGGCAGCCAAGGCCGTCGCCACCCAGGCGGGGGCATAGTCCAAACTGCGCGACCTGAGCCCATATGAGGTGTGTCCGTGGACTCATCCGCGTGACCCCTGAAACATGCTCCAGTGGTTCGCACATGTTCACGAGCGTCGTATAGTGGAAGCCATGGCAAGCAAAAAGTCCTACCTCGACAGTCTCCGTAAAGTCTCCTTATTTTCTTCGTGCTCGACTAAAGATCTTGAAAAGATCTCTAAAGCTGGCGACGAAGTTTCCCTTCCCGCAGGCTCTTTGGTGATCGACCAGGGTCAAACTGGGCGTGAGGCGTTCATCATTATCAGTGGCACCGCAACTGTGCGACGTAACGGTAAAAAAGTCGCCACTCTCTCTAGCGGAGCAGTCGTTGGGGAATTATCGCTACTGGATCACGGTCCACGCACTGCTTCCGTGACCACCGATACCGATTGCGTGATGTTGGTCATCAGCCAGCGCCAGTTCTTGGCAGTGATCGACGCCATTCCTGCTCTATCGCACAAACTGCTTGCCACCTTGGCTGGCCGTATTCGCGAATTAGACCGCCAGTATTTCGGCTGACAGGTTCTCCTCATTCGTCATTGCGCAGTAGCGTTCTAAGTGCATGAGCACGCACGATGACACCACCGCCACTCCTTCGGGTCCACGGCGTTTAAAGCCCCACCAACTCTCTATCGCCATAGGTTCTTTCATGGCGGTCTTCATTGTGTTCTCGGGCATCCTGCCTTTGATAACTGGCTGGAAAGAAGAGTCGGTTATTCATCGCCCCGTGTTCGGGGGAATCCCCGGTCCTCTGCAATTGGCGTTCTACACCGTCATTCCAGTTTTAGTTTTGTGGGGTTCATTTAGATTCGCTGATCGAATTCGTAATTGGGAACGCGGCACATCGGACCGTCGTCGCACTACGACAAAAAATGTCAAACGTCGCCTCGCAGGCTTCCGTGCTGGCGTTTACATGCGCACTCTGTTGCGTGATTCGGCCGCTGGACTCATGCACTCCATGATGTACTTCGGGTTTCTCGTGTTACTCGGTGTCACTACTGCGCTTGAACTAGATCATCAACTACCAGAGAGCCTGAAGTTTCTTCATGGCGATGTGTACCGCGGCTATGTCCTCGTTGGAGACCTTGCGGGCTTAGTTTTCACCGTTGGCGTTTTGTGGGCAATCGTTCGCCGTTATGTGCAGCGCCCATATCGCATTCGCATCAAGAGTAAGCCAGAACACGCAATCATTTTAGGTGTCCTGCTAGCAATCGGAGTTTCCGGTTTCGGTGCCGAAATGTTCCGCATTGCCCAAAGTTCTGCACGCGGCGAAAACATGGATCACGAAAAGTGGTC
>Ga0114970_10001043_pt1 | contig 20819 bp, 12 predicted proteins | sample M_140205_XF_Meta_FD_87030 | JGI IMG/M metagenome (GOLD analysis project Ga0114970, IMG submission 87030) | Freshwater microbial communities from Lake Montjoie, Canada to study carbon cycling - M_140205_XF_MetaG | ecosystem: Environmental > Aquatic > Freshwater > Lake | place: Lake Montjoie... | reverse complement strand
TTTCGCGCCGGGTTGGCCGAGGAGGAGTGGCGTCAGGTCGGTGCCGTCGCGTTTCACGTCGGTGAGCGTTGCGCCGGCGAGGGCGGCGAAGGTCACGTGCAAATCCATGGTGGCAAACGGGGCATCGCTGACGCGTGCGGCGGGAACTTTGCCCGGCCAACGGACCAGACAGGGCACGCGCATGCCGCCCTCGAACGTGGTGAGTTTACCCTCGCGGAGAGGCCCCGCAGAGCCGGCGTGTTCGCCATAGGAGAGGAAGGGGCCATTATCGGAGCTGAAAACGACGAGCGTGTTGTCGTCGAGGCCGAGGCGTTTGAGGGTGGCCATGATTTGGCCGATGGACCAATCGAGTTCTTGGACGACGTCGCCGTAGAGGCCGCGCTGGCTGGTGCCCTTGAATTTTTCGGAGGCGAAGATGGGGACGTGCGGCATGATGTGCGGCACGTAGAGGAAAAACGGTTTGGCGCGATTACGCTCGATGAACGAGACGGCGCCCTCGGTGAGGCGGCGGGTGAACTGTGATTGGTCGGGATCGAGCTCGATGATCTCTTCGTTGGCGTAGAGTGGCAGCGAGGGGATGCCCGGGGTGGTGGGATGGAGTGGACCGTTGTCGTTGGAATAGGGGATGCCGAGCCACTCGTCGAAGCCGCGGCGCGTGGGGAGAAATTGCGGATGATGGCCGAGGTGCCACTTGCCGAAAATGGCGGTCGCGTAACCGCGGTCTTTGAAGACTTGCGGGAGGAGTTTTTCCTTGGAGTGAAGACCGGTGGGGCTCGTGTGGTTGAGGGCGCCACTCATGCTGACGCGGTTGGCGTAGCTACCCGTCATGAGTGCGGCGCGGGAGGCGGTGCAGACGGATTGGGACACGTAGAAACTGGTGAAGCGCGTGCCCTCAGTGGCGAGGCGATCGATGTGCGGCGTCTTGATGTCTTTGGCTCCGTAGCAACCGAGGTCGCCGTAGCCGAGGTCGTCGGCGAAGATGAAAACAATGTTTGGTGGCGGCGCGGGCGGCGTGGCGGCGAGCAGTGCGGAGGTCGCAGCGATGGCGGTGAGGGCGAGCAGAACGCCGAGTTGGCCGGCGAGACGGCGGAGAGAAAGGGTGGGCTCCATGGGCCGAACGTAGAAAGCGGCGCGGCGGAGGCGAGCGTCGAGTGGGGGCAGAAAGCGGTGCGATCACTGAGTGCCGGAGTGTAGGTCGGAATCGTGGCGAGGCAGGACGATTTCCGGGAATGGATCTGCCCTCAATCCGCTGCGGTGGGTCGTGCCGTAACGAGATGTGCTGACGGTTGAGGGATGAGTCGCAACGAAGCGCGGTTGGCGGAAAAAAGGCCGCAGGGGTGCACGGCTAAACGTGAAACGTTAAGCGTTGAGCGTGGCGGTTTGGGCGATCACGTTCGGGCGATGATCGGTCTCCACGAAGGCAAGGGCTCGGCCCTCAAGAAAAAGCCCGCTGAGCGCGTGTTCTCGCTACGCATGAACGTGGTCGCGTGCCGGCCGGTGATCTGGCGCCGTCTCCTGGTGCGCGAGTCGATGTGGCTCTCGCGGCTGCACGACACGATCCAAGTCGCGTTCGATTGGTTCGATTACCAGACGCACGCGTTTAATCTCGATGACCTCCGGTTTGGCAATCCACTCAAGCGCGACGAATTCATGATTGAGGATGACCGTGATGTGACCCTCGCCGACCTCGATCTCGAACACCGGGCGCTGTTCTCGTACGGATATCATTTTGGCGAGGGCTGGCAGATCGACATCCAGATCGAGAAGAGCGGGCCTTTGGAAAAAGGTGTGTTCTGTCCGGTGTGCATCGGCGGTGAACGCGCGGGGCCACCGGAAGATTGCGGCGGGATCGAGGCCTTTCACGACATGCTCGCCTGTATCAAGGAGCCGCATACTGAGTTGGGCCGGGAGTGGATCGAGTGGCTCGGCGCCGACTACAATCCCGAGGCCTGCGATCTGGAAAAAATTAACAAAGCTTTGAAAAAGTTGGGTAAGTGAGTGAGCGGATGCGGGCTGCCCATCGCCCGACGCCGCTCAGCGGGGCGTGCTAGAGGGAGCGGCGGCGCAGCGCGTGATCGTGGATCTCGAAAAAGGCGCCGAACCCGGTGGAAAACACCGGCGGCACCAAGAGGGAAAATTCGTGGACCCAAGAAAGCCATGAAGCCTACGAGGTGAAACCCCGGCGATTGCGGAGAGGCCGTCCTGCGAATTGCGCGTCGAGCGGACGCACCGAAGCCCCGGCCGTCGACGACAAAGCCCACGCCAATAACCACCACCCATTCTCTGGATCGCCGCCAGCCATGCTGCACTCAAGCGCCGCCAGACGCGGTGCCGGCTTCCTCAGCGGGAGCGCCTGATCGCGCTGCTGCGGGGCAGGCACCCCACCTACAACGAAGCTCAATTCTTCGAGCGCGTTGCCAAGACGTTCTCCGACGCGCTGGCCGAGGACGTGCTGCGGGCGGTGGGGTTCTCCGTCCCCACGTCCTTGGATAAATAGACTCAAACCTACGGGCGTGGGGCTTGATTCCTAGTGGAGAATCACTTTGCCCCGGGGACGGTGCCGGCTTTCACGAGCACCATTTTCTCGGGGTCGAGGTGCTGCTTGATCGCGCCGTTGACCTGCGCCCTCGTGAGCGCGCCGATGCGGACGGGATATTGGTCGATGAAGGAGAGTTCGAGATCGCGGTTGAGCGTGGCGAGGATGGTGCCGGCCATGCCGGACGTCGTGGAGAGGGCGACTTTGAAGGTGCCGGCGAGGCCGGTTTTACGTTGGGCCAGTTCGTCGTCGGTGATTCCCTGCGTATGCCATTCGGTGAGTTGGCGTTTGGTGGAGGCGACGCCTTTTGCGAGCATCTCGGGGGCGAAGTTGGCCGTGATACGCCAGTCGCCGTCGACGAAGGTGTCGCCGGCCACGTAGGAGCCGATGCCGTAGGTGAGCCCTTCTTTGTCGCGGACGTTGGCCATGAGACGGCCTGTGAAGCCGCTGCCGAGGGCGGCGGTGCCGACGCGCAGGGCGAGGGTGTCGGTATCACCATAACGGAGACCGGTGGCCTGGCCCCAAATCATTGAGATGTTGGTCTTTTCTGGCATGAACACATTTTGGTCGCGCGCGGCGTCGACGGCGCCGGGCTTGGCCGGAGCGGGCGCGGGCGGACGGACGCCACCGGTCCAGCCAGCGAAGACTTTGGTGATTTCATTCTTGGCGGAGGCGGCATCAATGTCGCCGACGAGGACGAGACGGAAGGTGGCGGGGCCGTAGTATTTCGCGTGGAAGGCCTTCACTTCGTCGAGGGTGATTTTTTCCGCGCTCGCGAGGATTTCGGCGGAAGGAGCTTGGCGGTTGGGGTGGCCGACTGGATACACGGCGCGGCTGAAGCTGTCGTCGGCGCGGAAGTCGGTCTCATCGAGCTGGCGGCGGTAGTTGCCCGCGAACTGTTTCTTGAGCTTGGCGAATTCCTCGGGAGAAAACGCGGGCGCGCGGAGTTGTTCGGCGATGAGGCCGATGACGAGCGGGAGATCGGCGCGGAGGCACCGCGCGCTGATGTTGAGCGCGCTGGGGCCGGTGCTGAAGGAGATCGTCGCGCCCGCGCTGCCGAGGAGTTGGGCGATCGCGAACTTATCCTGCTTGGTCGTGCCTCGGTCCAACATGCCGCCGGTGAGGTCGGCGAGAGCGGGGCTGGTGTCGGGGCTGAGGGCATCGCCGGCGGCGAGGGAGCCGCGGATGGTGATGACCTCTTTCACGCCGGTTTTCAGAATGACGAGGTCGATACCGCCGATTTTTTCGCGGACGGCATTTTTCGCGACTTGGGCGTGGCTTGCGAGGGTCGAGCACGAAAGGAGTACGGAGGCGAGGAGAGCGGCCCAGGTGCGAGACGGGGAGGCGGCGGGACGGCGCGCGGAGGAGAGGGGGAGGAATTTCATGGGAGCAGAGAGCGTTGGATTGAGTGTGGGGCGGGGTTTAGCCCCGCATGGGCAGGCAGCGAGGCTGCCCCCTAATTTCGACGGAGCGTTTACTTGGCGGCGGGCGGCGTGAGCGGGATGAACCAGCCGGTGACGCTTTGGTTGAGGTCGAGGTAGCGATTGGCGACGCGTGCCACGTCGGCCGTGGTGACTTTGGCCATGGCGGTGTCGAGGGTGTAGTAGAGCGTCCAATCGCCTGCGGCGATGTCTTCGTTGAGATTGCCGGCGATGGAGAAGTAGCCGTCACGTTTGTAGGCGGTGGCGGCTTTGATTTTACCGAGCGCGGTGGCGACCTCGGCGGCGGTGACTCCGGCGGTTTTCACGAGGTCGATTTCTGCGAGGAGCGCTCTTTCGACCTGCTCGTGGGTGGCGCCGGGGGCGAGGTTGGCGTAAATATTGAGGAGCGAAGGATCGTGGAAGTAACCGGTGTTGGCGCTGACGTTGAGGGTGAGATTTTTGTCGGTGAGGGCGCGGTAGAAGCGACTGGTTTTCCCGGAGGACAAAATGCTCGCGAGGACGTTGAGGGCTGGAATATCGGCGTGGCGGGCGGCGGGAGTTTTGTAGGCGAGGCCGACGACGCCGAGTTCGCCGGCGCGGCGGATGGTGACGCGGCGCGGGCCGCTTTGCGCGGGCTCTTCGGTGTAAACCTGCGGGATCGGTTTCGGCGCGCGCGGGATGGCACCGTAGTATTTTTTGACGAGCGCGAGACCGGCGGCGGGATCGAAGTCGCCGACGATGGTGATGGTGGCGTTGTCGGGCCAGTAGAACGTGTCGTAGAACTCGCGGAGTTTTTCGATGGAGACCTTCTCGATGTCGGAGCGCCAGCCGATGGTGGAGTGGTGGTAAGGGTGGGCTTGAAAGGCGGCGGCGGTGATCTCCTTGTCGAGGGCCTGCTCGGGATCGTTTTCTCCGATTTCGAATTCGTTGCGCACGACGGTCATTTCGGGCCGGCGGTCCTCCTCGCGGAGCCAGAGGTTGCGCATGCGGTCGGCTTCGATGGCGATGTAGCCCTCGAGGTGCTCGTTGCCGATTTCGGCGTAGTAATTGGTGCGGTCGAGGTAGGTCGTGGCATTGTAGTTGCCGCCGACGCGTTCGAGGAACTGGTCGCTGCTGGTGCCTTTGGTGCGGTTAAAGGCGTCGGAGCCTTTGAACATCAGGTGCTCGAGAAGGTGGGTGGCGCCGGTCGTGCCGGTGACCTCGTTGCGGGAGCCGACGCGGTAGGTGACCATAAAGGTGACGACGGGTGCCGAGTGCTCGGGCAGGAGCAAAACGGCGAGCCCATTGGCAGCGAGTTGGTATTCGGAGATGGCGCCGACGGTTTTGACGAAGGAGAAGCCGTCGGCTTTGACCGGTGCGGTGGTGGGATTTTCGGCAGCGCGAAGGCGTTCGGGCGACAGGCTCAGGGCGAGTGCGGCGGAGGCGAGGGCGAGCGTGACGAAGCGGGGGCGGAGGAGGGAGACGTGCATGCGGAGTGGATACTGGTGACGGGGAAGATGCGGACAGTTGGCGGAAAGTCCAAGCGGTTAGCGACGAATGAACGGAGGGCGGACGGGGGTGTGCCGAAGGCGAGCCTGCGTGCCGGCCGGAGCGCCTCATCCCCCAGAGGGCGGTTGGGCCGCGGTGGTTAATCAAAAAACGGGAAAAGCCGTTTGAGGGCGGCGCGGTCGGGCTGGGTGCCGTATTCGCAGAGCTCGAAGGCTTCGGCGTGTTTCACGGTGGCCGCGGTGGCGCCGGGATACCACGCGGCGAGCTCTTTCGAGAAGCGGAGGGTGATGGCTTGGTAGCGGCGGGAAAAGTTTTCGCGGACCTGGCGCTGGCGTTCGCGCTGGCCGGCGGCGTCGGCGGGGTAAAGGGTAGCGGAACCGTTGGCACCCCCTTCGGCGAACTGCGAGACCATGACGGCGAGGGCGTCTAGTTTTTTTTCGATGACGGGGTCGATGGAGATGACGATGTCCGGCTTCGACGGGGCGGGCTTCAGGAAGCGGTCGGTGTAATACATGAAGACAGGATTTTTCTTCATCGCGGGCACGTCGGGGCAGAAGAACGGGACGGTGACCATAAAGGCGGCGTCTTGCACGAGGACGCCGGTGTAGCGGTGGTCGGGGTGGTAGTCGTTGGTGCGCGGACCGAGGACGAGATCGGCGTTCCACGCGCGGATGAGGCGCGTGAGAGTACGGCGGTTTTCGAGCGTGGGCTCGAGTTCACCGTCGTGGTTGTCGAGCACGACGCCTTGAATACCTAAAATGCGATGGGCTGCGACGACTTCGGCCTTGCGGCGGAGGGCGAGGGGGCCGCCGGCTTCGCGCCAGTGGCCGATATCGCCGTTGGTCACAGAGACGAGGAGTACATGGTGGCCGGCGGCGGCCCAGCGCGCGGCGGTGCCGCCGAGTTGGAGTTCGCAGTCATCGGGATGGGCGCCGAAGGCGATGATGCGGAGTTTGCCGTCGTTGGCGGGCGGGATCGTGATGCCGGGAATGGTGGCGCGGAGAGCGGGGGCGAACGTTAGGAGCAGGGCGAGGAACGCGATGATCGCGGAGGGACGGGGGCGGAGGGAGGGGTGTTTCATAGGGAAGGAACGAGGAAAGGTGGCGGCCAGCATGGGCGGACGCGAGGTGGACGCCAAGGGATTTGGTGGTGTCGGGCAGCGTACTCCCGTCTGATCTGGCCACGTCGGTTTACACGGCCAGCGCGTCATGCACACGGCGGTCGCGTTTCGACACCGCCCGCAACAGCGCGCCATCGCGCGCTCTATATTAAGTATCGGCATACGGAGGGCGTCTTTCTCCGGCGGCACCGCCCCGCGAGGATCGAACCTGCAACTGCCGAGCGTCTTCGCAGCACACTGAAGGTTATGTCCTCCGGAAACCGGTCGGGCGGTTTCGTCAGTGGAGCTTAGGATGTGTCCGCGTCCCTGTCGGCGGCACGCTTAGGGCACTTCGTAAACTTCCACGAGGCTCACCCCGCTGCGGCCGGCGCTGTCGGCGACCTGGACCGAGTAGAGGCCCGGGTCGAGCGAGATGATCACGGCGGCATCCCGGCTGTTCTCGGGCAAGGCGAAGCCACCGACCAAGGATGTGGCCGCGCGCAGCTCGGTGACGAGGGTGCCTTGGTGCCAATTGTCGTTCGCGATCACGAGGCGGTTGTTGGCGTCGAAAATTTGGAGCACGGGATCGGGGAGGGTGCCCGGTACGCCGAACGCCGCGAGGGCCGGACCGATGCCGCGTACGACGAAGAGTTTGGCCCGCGCACCGGCGACCACGAACCCGGCGAAATGCGCGTCGCCGTCGGCGCCGGTGAGCGCGCGGCTGGAAATATTGATGAGCCGCGCGCCGAGCGTGAGACGATAGACGAGGATCATCGAATCGGTACTGAGCGCGGCCTTGAACGCAGCGCCGTCCTGAAAGCCGTCCGTAGTGGAAAAGTCATTATCATTGCCGACGAAGAGGAAGAAATCATCGGGCGCGGTGGGGTCGAGCGCGGGGGCGAGGGCGAGGCTTTCCCATTTTTCGGCGAGCGTGTTGCTGTTGCTGGAAGAGCTGTTGTTGAGCCCGAATTTCACGAGCTCGGCGTTGTCGTTGAGGTTGATCAAGACGGCGGACGTGGCCGGTGTGACGGACGCGGCGAGCACGCCGTTGGGGGCGACGGCGGTCCCGGTCGTGTCGAAGGCGGTGCCGGCGATGTTGGTGGCGCCGGTGAGATCGTAGACGAGGATGGCGCGGTAGAGGGAGGCGGTCGAACTGGAGCCGCGGCCGTTACCGTCGCGCGCGAGTACGAGAAACTGGCGGCTGCTGAGCACCACGAGATCACCGACGGAGGCGACCTGTTGCACGCCGGCTTGGGTGTAGAGGGGCAGCGGCAAGATCCACTCGCCCTTGAGTGTGGCGGCGGCGGGATTGGAAATGTCGTAGGCGAGGAGGCGTGTGTGGCGGCGCAGGCTGCTGCCACCGGAGCCGCCGTCCTGGCGCGTGGCGGACTGCATGAGCGCGTAGAGCGTGCGTCCGTCGCCGGACGCTGCGAGCCCCTCGAAGCCCTGATTGTTTTCACGACCCGTGGTCGGCTCGCTGGGTGAAGGGGCGGGTTGGCCCGCCGCAGGGTTATCGGCGGAAAACGAGTCACGGCCGCTGCGCTTCGGGATCAGGGCTTCGGGCGGACGGATCGCGCCGAGCAAGACCCCGTCGGCAGAGAAGCGGTAGAGGTAGGGGCCGTATTCATCGCTGATGAAGAACGAGCCGTCGGGCAGGAGGACGAGGCCCTCGGGGTCTACGGAGAGGCGACCGGTCGAAGCTTGCGGCAGCACGGGAAACCCAACGCGGGAGCCGAGCCCCGTGGTGGTGGTCGCGGGATCGAGGGAGGTGAGGGCCGTGCCGTTCGACTCGGTGAGTTTTTTCGTATCCGCGAGGGAAAGGCCGAGTTGGATTTGATTGGCGGCGCCGTTGGGTGCGGGGGTGAAGGAGAGGTCGAGGCGGTGGGTGCGCGGGGTGTAGTTGGTGGCGGAGCCCGCGCGCGTGATGCCCCGGTCGGGCTGCGTGTAGAGGGTCCCGGTGTAGGTGCCATCGGCCGCGCGGCGCCAGGCGCGCAGGTCGAGCGCGAGGCCCGAGAGCGATCCGAAGGTTTCACCGAACTTGTCCCGCTCCGCTGCGGGGATCCGGCCGACCCCGACGAGACCCTTGTGGGAAATCGTGGTGCCTCCAAGGGTGACCGTTTGGGCGGCCGCCCGGGGGGTGGCAAGGGACAGGGTGGCGAGGCCGAGCATGGCGGCGAAGGACGGGACGGTGCGGCGCATGGCGCGGTGTTAACGCCCTCGGGGCGAACAAGTCGAATGGATTTCACTCATATTTTTGAGTTGCGTGAGCCCAACACTGCCGCGAAAAAAACTACCCATGTCGCTCGATAAAGCCCAACGGCAACGCCGCGAGATTAAATATATCATCAGCGAAAATGTGGCTTTGGCGATTCGTAGCTATTTAATCAATTATCTGGAAGCCGACGAGTTCGCGGCCGGCAAGCCGGACAATTCTTACCAGGTCCACACGCTCTATCTCGATTCCGACCACCTGGCGACGTATCGAGCGGCCAACGACGGCGAGCGCAACCGCTTCAAGCTGCGGATTCGTTATTACGATGATAGTGATTTTTCGCCCGTTTGTTTCGAAATTAAACGGCGGATTAACGAGGGGGTTGTGAAGCATCGCGCTCGGGTGCACCGTCATGCCGTGAGTCCGTTGCTGGCCGGTGAAAGCCCTGTGCCTGCACACCTCTTCAAGTGGAATCCGCAGCAATGGGAAGACCTGTTGGCGTTCTGGCAGTTGGTCGAGCGACTCCAGGCCGCGCCGCGCGCGCACAACGCCTACATGCGCGAGGCGTATGTCAACCCCGAGGCGACCGTGCGCGTGACGCTGGATCGCTCCGTCCGCATGGGGCCCGAGTTCGGGCTCGATCTGGGTACCGACATGCCCGACGGCATCGAGGTATTTTCCGGCACCGTGATCCTCGAGCTGAAATTTACCGACCGCATGCCGATGTGGATGATTGAGATGGTGCGGGGCTTCGAACTGAAGAGTACGGGTGCGGCTAAATATGTCCAAGGCGTCGACCTTTTGGGCGAGCACAAGGTGGCCCGCCGTCTCTCTGGTTTCGAGTGGGGCAATGCCGTTGTTTCCACCGCCACGAGTGCCCCGTGGCTTGATGCTTCCGCGTCCGTCCGTGGCGCACTAGGTCCCAATCGCACATGAATGCCCTCCTCCAAGGCGACCACGCCTCCGCCCCCACCAGTTTTCAAGCGCTGATCGTCGCCCTGACGCTGGCCTATCTCTTCGGTCAGATGATCGCCTGGGTTTATGTCTTTACGCACTCGGGCGTCTCCTATTCGCGCTCGTTTGTCGTCTCCTTAATTGTGCTGCCGGTGCTCGTGTCCCTCGTGCTGATCGTGATGGCGAATAGCCTCATCACGGCCTTCGGACTGATCGCGGTGTTTGCGGTGGTCCGATTCCGCAATGCACTGCGTGACACGTTGGACACCTGCTACGTGCTGGCCGTGATCATCCTCGGCTCGGCGTGCGGGACTCAGAAATTTTCCTCGGCGATCGTCGGCGCAATCGCGCTCAGTGGCTTGTTCGTGTTTCTCTGGATGACGGCCTCCGGCACACGCCACCGTTTCGATCTCATTTTGAATCTGCGCTGGACGCGGCCCGCCGCGGAATTGACGGAGGTGAGCCAGCTCCTCAACCGCCACAGTCTGCGCGTGCACATTGCCAATCAACACTTCGGCAAAGGCACCGAAGCCGCCAATCTTTCCTACCGGCTGCTGCTGCGTGATCCAGCGCGAGCCGCCGAACTTTTGAGCGAACTGTCTGAGGTGGCGGGCGTCGACCGTGTGTCGAGCGTGCAGGCGGCGGACGAATCCGAAATTTAACTCCATGGACCCACGTAATCTTTCGCCGATCCCCACGCCGCCGGCCCAACGCTGGCGCGAAGTCCGTTTGCTTTACCTGCCGCGGGCGATGTTCATCGCCGCGACACTACTCGTCGCGTGGATGTGGAGCGGTGCGGTGGCCCCGTCCGCCATCGTGGCGGAAGCGTCCATCGTCGGAGCGGACTTGCGCGCGAATCAGGCCGGGGTGATCGCGAGTTTGACCGTTTTACCCGGTCAAGCAGTGCGGGCCGGGGAGGTGGTCGGACATGTGGCGGCCGCCAATCCGCGGTTGCTCGACTCGACGCTCGCCGTGATCCGCGCCGAAGTCGGCATGTTGGTGGCCACCATGGCTGGCGCGACGGATCGGCAGCGGGTCGCGCTGGAATTTGAACGGATGAACCTCGACTGGATGAGTCATCGGGTGGAGCGCGCCGCCCTGCAAGGGAAGTTGCAGCAAACCGAGTCGGACTTGGCGCGCGCCGAACCGCTGTATCGTGCGCGTTTGATCACCGAGGAAGTCTATGCGCAATTGAAGATTACGCGGGGCAGCTTGGTCGCCCAGTTGGAAGAAAAAAACCAATTGATCCTGCGGCTCGAGCCGGTGTTGAAAGGCATGGTTGCGGCGGATCCGAAGGCGGCGGGGATGTCGGGCGAGTCCGCCCTAGCGGCGGCGATCAAAGTGCTGGAGGCCAAACTGCGGCTCGCGGAGGAAGAGCTGTCGCCGCTGCCGCTGGTCGCGCCGATCGACGGAGTGGTCGGACTCATGCTGCGGCGGGCGGGTGAAACCGTCGTGGCGGGGGAAGTCATCCTGCGGGTCACGGCCATCAAACCGGAGCGCGTCACGGGGTATTTGCGGCAGCCTTTGACCATCGACCCGAAGCCGGGGATGGCTGCGGAAATTCGCACGCGCAGTAATCCCGTGCAGGTGGCGGCGACGACCATCACGCATGTCGGAACCATGTTGGAGGTCATTTCACCGACGGTGCTCGCCGCCATGCGGCTCCCGTCGGTGCCGGTACCGGAGACAGCACTGCGCGTGGATTTTGCACTCCCCGCCGGTCTCGCCCTGCGCCCCGGCGAACATGTCGACGTGGTGATTCACTGAGGTGGCGCTGCGTGCGGCGACAAGAATGCCGCGGTTCCGTCGGAGGGGCGACCTTCGTGTCGCCCACGCTTTCGTGCCACTTACGGCACCTCGTAAATTTCGAAGAGGATGACGCCGCTCGCGCCGGCCTTGCCGGTGATTTGCGCGGTGTAAGGCCCCTCGGCGAGCGTGAGTAACAGGACGGCGTCCTTGCTATCAGAGGGCAGGGCGAATCCACCCACCGCCGCGGTGGCGGTGGCGATTTCGATCGTCGAGGCACCCGCACTACCGCGGGTGCTCCAGTCATCATTGATCGCCACCTGCACGCTCGCCTTGTCGAAGAGCGTGAGCACGGGGTCGGCCAAAGTACCCGCCACGCCAAACGCGCCGAGCGTGGGGCCGATGGCACGGAGGAGGAGACGTTTGGGGCCGGGGCCGCGCACCACGACACCGCCGATCAAGACCTCGTCGCCGCCACGCACAAGGCCACGGGTTGAGAGGTTGAGCGTACGGCCGATCCCGGGGTCGATCTCATAGAGCTCCGCCAAACCGACGCCGGTGCCGCTCGTGGCGCTGGAAATTTGTAGCGTGAATTGGCCCGCGGGGAGGCGGGCGAGGAGGGCGGCGTCTTTGCTGCCTTTCGCGAACGGGAATGCACCGACGAATTTGGTCAGATCGGCAATGTCGTCGGCGTCCGGGCCGGTCTCCCACGCGCTGTTGCGGGCGAGTTCCCGACCACGGGAGTCGAGGATGCGCAGGACCGGTTGCGCGAGCGCTCCGGCGACGCCGAAACCGGTCAGGGCGGGGCCGACGGCGCGCGCGAGGTATTGCTTGCCGGCGGTGTCGTTTACGACGACGCCGGCGATCAGGATATTTTCATCCGAGCCGATGAAACCGCGGCTGGACAAGTTCGCGAGGCGCGGCCGAGGGGCGAGGGTAGGGGATCGCGCGCCGCTCACTGCGGAACTCCACGTCGTGGTAGGCCCGTCCGTAGTGGTAAAGTTGGGACGATAGCTGCGGGCCTGGAGATCGGCGGTGGCCGGGACGGTCACGGCGGTGGCGGACAGGCGCACGGCGTGGGCCAAGAGGCCGCCAAAGGCGCGCGGGTCGGTGCCGTCGGTGGTGTAGGCGAGCTGGGTGCCCGGGGCCGGCGTTACCACGAGGGTGCCAGCACCGGCGACGACGGTCGGGGGCGCCGCAAAATGAGTATCAATCCAGAGGGCGCGACGGGCCAGCCAAGATTTCAGCGTATCAATTTCACCCTGCCAACCGCCGCCGAAGCGGGGTGCGTTATCCGGCCAGCGGGCGGCGTCGCGCGCGGCCGCCGCGGGGCCGATTTGGGCGGCCAGCGAATCGACGAGCGTGGCGAGACTTGGCGCGGAGAGTTCGGTGCGGCGCAGAAGTTGCCAGCGGTCTACCCATGCCTGCAGGAACTCTGGGTCTTGCGCGAGGAAGCCCCACCAACCGTAGTTCCAGAAATCGGTGGCTCCGTTGTCGCCCTGCCAGACTTCGTGGTTTTGCGACCGCGGATCACCGCCGCCCAAGGCCCGGTCAAAATCCCAGACTGGACCGGCCTGGAGGCGACCTTCGCGATCCTTGGTCATGTAGGTACTGCGGACCAGACCATCGACGTTCATCCCGAGGACGTTCAGGATGTGGTGGTCGACCCAAGACGAGCGGTCGATGTAGTCGAGGTACGTGCGATCTTTCCACCCGGAGGCGAGATTGGCCGTCAGGGCATCGTCGAACTGTTGAAAATAATTGCTGACGTAGTCCCGTTGCGAGGGGTGCAAATCGGCGAGTTTGGGTTGGCTGACCCCGAGGGCGAAGGGCAGGCCGGGGAAGCCACGCCGCAGCTGGAAATTGAATTCGTTGCTGTCCGGCAGATCAAGTTTGAGCAGGTAGCCGCCGGTGATTTTTTTCGTGCCGAGGTCGTTGGGGGCGAGCTTCGCGAGGTCCACGCGCTTGCTGTCGATGCGCAACGAATCGGTCAGGATGTAGATGCCCACATAGTCGCTCTGATCGAGGTCGCCGCCATTGGCGTTGAAGAACAGTTCCACCATTTGGGTGCGCGGTGCCCAGCGGCCGAGCCGGTTGCTCAGGGCGTAAATGAAGGCGTTATTGAGAAACGTGCGGTCGTAATTCCACGGACCGATGAGCGTCCAGTTCTCGAACGTGGGCAGGCCGTAGAGGGGCAGCGGGTTGTCGCGGCCCAAGGTGTCGTCGAGTCGCAGGGTGAAACTTTTCTTGGGGAAATCGGCGGAAGAGGCGCCGCGCACGTTGGTGGTAATCGAGCTCAGCGCGGTCGGCGGTACGGTCATCGCGGTGTTGCCGGTGGCCGGACGAGACCACGTGTAAATCCAGCCGGGGCGCACGTTGTCACTTTTCACGAGCGAACCGCTGCCGTGGGTGTCGATCACCATCAGTGGCAGTTGGCTGGAAAATGTATCGAGCCGCGCGCTACCGGTCGTGGCCAACCGGACATAGTGAGCGGTGGCGGGAAAGCCGGTGGTGAGATTGTCGGCACCGTAGATCATGGCCCGCACAATCGACGAAGCTGAAACCGTGAGGGGTCCCGTGTAGATCGTCGCCGTCGGGCCGGGCTCCGGGACGGTGGCCCCGGTCGTCGTGGGCGGCGCGATCACGTAGCGAATCCTTTGGCCCGCAGTCGCGCCGGACAGGGCGACCGTGATGGTGTCGGTGAACGGGCCGGACGCGCGGGAGAAGACCACGCGTTCGGTGAGCAAGACGGTATTTGGTCCTCCATTACGCGTATTGGGCGTCGGAGTGCGGAAAAAGCTCCGCGTCGATTCCTCGCCGGAGCCGGTGGGCTGGGTCACGCCGTAGGACACGTCGACCAATTGCGGGGGATACGCGGGGGCAAACTCGGTGGCGGCGGTGGTGCCGTCCGGTTTGATGAGGGCGAGGTAGCCGCCCTCGGCGCTCAGGGCGAAATTGGTGTGCAAGGGCTTCGCAGGATCGCGGCGATTTTCGTTCGAGGCCCAGACGATCAGGTAACCGCCTGCGGGCAGCGTCACGGCGGGGAATTGCCATTTCGTTTTGAGCGCTGCGTTGTCGGTGAGATACCAACCGGCGAGGTTGGCCGGCGTGGCGTCCGGATTGAACACCTCGATCCAGTCCGAGAATACGCCGTCGTTATCGGCGTTGGTCTTCGTGTTGGCCGCGAGAAATTCGGTGATGATGGGATCGGCGCGCATGGCGCTGGGAAAACCGAGGGCGAGTGCGAGTGGGAGCAGGGCCCATGGGGGTAACGTGGCGTGACTCATATTTTCGTGACTCGAACAGTGCCCCGTCGCGCAAGCAATTCCGCAATCGAGGTGATTATGGCGGCTGATGGGGTTTGGCGACGGGGTCACGGCTGACCAGTGAGTGCCTAGACGATGCCGGCGAAGAGATGATCGGACGCAACCGCCTCGTAGTGCCCGCCCTCGCGAGCCGGATCGAACTGTTCGCGATCGTGCCCGACCTGCGCCGCGCGGCCGGCACCTGTGCAGCGCCTTCTGCGGGCACAACCAGAGCTTCATCGCGCAAGAAGCGATCCCCGAAAACACCAACGAGATCCCCCGGCTCGCCGTTCGCGGCTAGGCAGGGAAAATGCGCGAAATCAGGTCGGATGTGAACTATCCGTATCGGCAGCGTTATTCTTAATTTCAATTTGAGTTTCCTGACGCCCTCGGTGGTCAGCGAATTCCGCCGCGTCGTTCGCGAATGAGGGAAACATCCTCACGCCGGCGACGTCGAAATGCCGATGCCATTCCCCCTGCTTCGCCGCCACTTGTCCCCATTGCGTTCATTCTCCGCGTCGCTCGCACTCGTGGCCCTAGCGGGCTGTCAGGCGGACGAACGCAGTTCCCCTCGTCCATCCCTGACTGCCGCCACCGGGGCCGCTGCCCCGGTTCCCGACGGGGCAGAAATGTCCGCTCACGCTGCATTTTTCACTGGTCAACTCGAAGCCGAAGTCATCCTCGGCCACGCGGGCTTCGGCCCCCGTGTTCACGGTAAAGACGGCGCGCCCTCCGATGGCGGCGAGGCCCGTGGTCGCGGTGGTTTCAGCGGCAGCATGGGCAGCAGTGGGAGTGGCGGCGGCCGGCACCGTGGCGGAGGCGGCGGTGGTGGCGACCCCGGCGAATCCCGCAGCGGATCGCCGCCCGCGCGTAGCGGCGACGGAGCGCCTGTGCCCCGCATCGTTGCCGCCAACCGTCCACCTATGCGCCTTCACCTGCGTCTAACGAATCACGGCAGCGAACCCGTGGCCGTCGAGGTCCTCGATTTCAACTCCGACCTCGGGAATTTTGTTGTCCAGCCGAGAAAATTCTCGCTCCCAGCCGGTGCCTCTGTCGAAGCCGACCCCATGACCTCCCTCGTCGGTCTCACCGCCGATGCGATCCCGGTCACGGTGCGTCTGCGGTGCCAAGACCGGATCGAACAGCAGGTCGTGATGCTACAACCTGTCGCCCCGCTCACGCGCGTTCCGAGCCCCCATTAGCCATCGGCGTCCGGCTGAGCTCCCCTCGCCGATGCACCGGACCGCGTCCTCCCACCCGGCACCTACTTTCACGGCACTGTTGCCCTGCTAAGCGGTCTCGCATCCCGTCCAACGTGTGAGATCTCTACGCCTCCTTTTGATTTCCCTGGCTCTGATAGCCGGCTTCGCCGTTTTGGTCGTAGGCTTGGCCTTCGTGCCGATCGTGCAAACTTGGTGTGTGGAGCGCGTGCTCGCCCGATCCGCCGGGCTGCACGTGTCGGTGGGCTCCGTATCGGCCGGATTCTCCCGCGCGCAGTTGAAAGACATCCGTATTCAATTTAGAGGTGGCCTGGTCACCATCCCCTCGCTCGATGCCCACTTCCCTGTCACAGCCGCTTGGTGGGACGGGCGCGCCGCAATCAAAACCGTTGCGGCCAACGGCTGGACCTTTGACGTCAGCGGCCAATCGCCGTCTTCCACGATGCCCAGCGGTGCCGTCGACCCGCTCTCTAACAATGAAGTCGCCGACACCCTCCAGCGCGCGTTTAGCGGACTCCTCGGCGGGTGGACTTTCCCGTTGGATATGTCCGTGGACGAAGCGGAATTTGCCGGCGACGTCCTGCTGCATCTGCGCCCTGGAGCCGAGCCCACCCGCCTGCACGTGACGATCAAGGGCGGCGGCTTGGCCTCCGGGCACACCGGCGAATTCACCCTCGAGGCTTCTGGCTCAGTGGCGACTCCCTCCAGAGCTCCCGTCAGGGTCGACCTTCGGGCCAAACTCTTCGTCGCAATGAACTCCCCGCGGACGATTCAGAGCGTCGTATTCGCGGGCGCCGTCACGACCGACGATGGATTGCGTTCGGACGATTGGGACCTCTCGGGTGAGGTCGCTGCTGATGCCGCCAAGGCGGAACGCTACCGCCTCGAACTGCGGCGTGGTGACCGCTCACTCGCGTCTCTCGTCGCCCGGTTGCCGTTCGACCACCCACACTTCCAGGGCACGTGGACACTCGCGCTGACGGAGGGCGACCTCGCGCGACTCGATCCTGCTCGTCGAATGCCCGCGCTCACCGCGAACGGCGAAGGCAGCTTCGATGTCGACCTAGCTTTTACGCGCCTCCACTTCACGGGGTACCTGCGCAACGATTTCGATCAGCTGGGCCGACTGGCCCCCGGCCTCGATCGTCTCGGTACCGGCTCATTCGAGAGCGACTTTGATGTGACCTACTCCGACCGATCACTCCACTGCGATCATCTGGATACCGCCCTCGCCACCACTCGCCCCATCGCAACCGTCCGCGCCGTCCAACCGTTTGATTACGATTTTCGCACTGGCACAGTGAGACCGGCCACCCCCGCTTCGGACTTGCTTGTCGGCTCGCTCCAAGGCCTTCCCCTCGCGTGGCTCGCTGGCCTCGTGGATGGAACTGCCATCACGGGCGGCGATCTGAACGGAGCGTTTGCCGTGACGGCCGCAGCCGGCCGATTTACGCTGCGCGTCACGGCGCCTCTGAGCGCCACCGGCCTCACCGTGCTCCACCGCGGCCGGTCCCTCGTCGACAACCTCGACCTTTCTCTCGCACTGCTGGCCGAATATACTTCCGACGGATGGCGACTCCAGGGAAGGCCCCTGATCCTCACGAGCAACGGTCGGCGTCTCGCCACAATCGAGGCGACGGTGCTGCCGCTGCGCGAGCCCCGCCTCAGCTACGCCGTCGCAGGAAAATGGGAGGCCGATCTCGACGCCCTCGCTGCGTGCACGGGATTCGGCGCCAGTTTTGGGCGCGCGACGTCGGGTGATTTTGCGATTCGGGCGGGTCAGACGACTGAAGTCCGCACCCATTGCACTGTGCTCAGCCACGCACCAGATCGTTCGGTGACGACCAACGCGCATGCGTACTTCGACGCCAACGACGGGGTGACTTTCAAACTTCCGCTGACATTTACCTCTGGAAAAACCACGACGAACCTCTTCGTCGAGGGACAGTGGACCAAGGAAAAAAACGGACGCCGCATCGACGTCGAAGTAGGCGGCGTCGATGTCGATGTCGCTCACCTGACGCGGCTCGCCACGGCGCTCTCCGCGTGGAATGGCGTCCGGCGGCCGGCGCTCGCCGGTGTCGCTCCAGGGGGTGCAAACACAACCCCGTCCACGCGCGACGCCCGGCCGTTTTGGGGTGATTGGATCGGACGGGCGAAATTCGATTTCTACCGATTGCACTCCGCTACACAGGAATTTAACGCGGTGACCGGAACGGTGCGCCTCGAACCCGCAGCCCTCCGACTGGAAGGCGGCCGTGCCGTGCTTGCCCCTGCCCGCGTCGTGCCGAAGCGGGCCGCCTTCGGTCAAACGAAGGCCGACCCACCGCGCAATCGGCTCGCCGCCGATGGAGTCGTTTTATTCGACGCCGCCGCGGACGATCCGTACCACCTTGAGGCGACCGCCACCGCCGATGTGATCGAGGCGGCACGCCTGTTCACCACCGAACAGACTGAACACGACCCCGTGATCGAAGGTCGCTTCTCCCTCGCCGCCACCATCAGCAGTCAGGCTGTCAATCTGCAGGAGCTCGTCGAACGACGCCGCGAGGAGTTTCGTCTGGTCGGGAAAAACGGTATTGTCCGTCTGCTTAAAACTCGGGTGTCTCCCGATATTCCTGAGGACGCCACGCCGGTAAAGGATGCGTTCACGAAGGTGGGATCGATGGTCGGCGCCCTGTTTGGGATCAGAAAGGACGCCATCGATACGGGCATGGTAAAGTTGAGCAAAGAGACGAGTGCGGTGCTCGACCTCAACGAGCAGATCCAGGAAATCCGCTACGATGATCTTGCGCTCACCGCGACCCGCGGCGCCGATCACGTGATCACGGTTTCGTCGTTCGTGCTCACTGCTCCGTTCGAACAGCTGACCGGCTCAGGCCAAATCGGCTACGTCCCCGACCTACCGCTCCGAGCTCGGCCGTTTACCCTCGACCTGATAATAGGCGCCAAGGCCCACATCGCCAGCCTCCTGACCACGGCCGGCCTGCTCTCTCCGGAAAAAAATGCGCTGGGTTATGCGTTGGTCGCCCAGCCCGTCCGGTTCTCCGGTACGCTGGAGAAGTTGGACAACTCGGCTTGGCACGACCTGCTGGTCAAGGCCGCGACATTATCCGTCGAACGCAAAAAATCGCGCTGAGGCGGCACCTACCCGCCAGCCCGCACCTGATCCCCTTGAAAATCCAGTGTTCAATTCGCTGCTCCCGATTGCTGGCGATATTCTAAATCCCGTTTCCGGCTGTTTCGAAATCGAAGCTCTACGGCACGGTCAAATTGCATGAGCCGACCTTGCTGAGCCTGAGCGAAGCCTCGGATGAGTCGCCACCCCGTTAGCGATCTTCAAACCAGTATTTCCACCCAAACCGCCGCGGGCCCGTCCGCGAGCCCATGAGACGAAGCGGCTGAACATCATCGCCCGCAGGTGATGCCAGTCGCCATGACGTTCGAACTTGCGCGCGGAGGTGAGGGCTGTGGCCCGCCGCCGGCACGGCCCCGCCGGCACTTGCCGACGGCTCAAGGGGGCCCGTCACGAGTCCCCTCATCGGGGAGCTGGCGGACGTGGGGGTAGTCCCGCTGGCTTCTTCGCTGCGGCCTCCAGTCTCGCGTCGGTGGCGTAGGGATTGCGCGGCATCAGCGTAGCGGGGATGGGGGGACGGCGGTCGGTCCCGCTATCGCCGGGCCCGTAATGCGCGGCGAGGTACGTGATGATCGTTTTCTGCACGGCGGGATCGAGCTTCCCGAGGCCGCCGTTGGTTTGCATCCATGCGAGCGTCGAAGTCCAGTTCGCCTCGGTGGCGCGCTGGCGCAGAAAGGTCTGCGGCGAGTGGCAGGCGATGCAGTGATTGCGCACGATTTCCCAATCCGCTCCCATTTTCATACCGGTCGTCGGATCGAGCGGCACCTTTTCGTTCGCTGCAAAAGCGAGACGGGACAGCAAGGTAACGGTAATGAGGCAAAGGAAGCGCATAGTCAGACGGCCTGGATGGCGATGCGATGGCAGGAGTTGTTGAGGTAACCCTCCGGATTCCAACCGGGCAGGATCATAGGTTGGGCGCGGCCTTGGTCATCGACCGCCCGCGCCCAGATTTCGTAGTAACCCTTCTTGGGAAGAGCCACCGTGGTGCGCCACTGCTGCCAGGCGTAGCGATTCGCGGGCTGGTCGAGTTCCGCCTGGCGCCACGTGATGCCGAAGTCGAACGACACCTCCGCAGAAGCCACGGCACCTTCACCCACCCACGCATGTCCGCGCACGGTGAGTCGCTCTGCGCAAGGGTGACTGGAGCCGGATTTCGGAAAGGTCACGAGCGACTTCACCGGCATGGCTTCGATGACCACCATGTCTTCAGCCGGTACCTTGGAGCCGGGGGCCACGGGATGACGCGGCATCCGATAGGAGTGCCCGGTCATCTTTTCACCATCGTGCTCGCGGTCGCGGATCACGATTTTCTTCACCCACTTGCCGCAAGTGGACGCAGCCCAACCGCCGAACATGAGGCGGAGTGGATGGCCGTGTTGCCACGGCAGTGGTTCGCCGTTCATGGCAAAGACGAGCAGCGACTCATCTTCCAGCGCCTTTGTGATCGGCACGCCCCGCGAGATAGCCGATTTTTTCGGATCGCCGGACAGATGCGTGTCCGCGCCGTAGTAGCCTACGTAAACGGCATTCTTTTTCACACCGCAGTGCCGCAAAACATCGGCGAGCCGCACGCCAGTCCATTGCGGACAACCCACGCCGCCGGTCGTCCACTGGTTCCCGGTGGCGGGCGGATTGAACTCGCTGCGTCCGTTGCCGGCGCACTCGAGCACCATTTGCAGGGTCTGCGGCTGGAATTTTTCCT
>Ga0114970_10001040_pt1 | contig 20837 bp, 20 predicted proteins | sample M_140205_XF_Meta_FD_87030 | JGI IMG/M metagenome (GOLD analysis project Ga0114970, IMG submission 87030) | Freshwater microbial communities from Lake Montjoie, Canada to study carbon cycling - M_140205_XF_MetaG | ecosystem: Environmental > Aquatic > Freshwater > Lake | place: Lake Montjoie... | reverse complement strand
ACAACCGTCTAAAGGTAATAATTCACCGTGTGTTCCTGATATGGCATTATGTGCTTTATCATATGAAGATGCGAAACTTAAACTTGATAAACAATACTACGAAAATAAAAAAATACAACCTCGTAATTATTTTAGCAAAGCGAAATATTGTAAAACAGATGAATATTTAGACAATAAACAAATGAGTTCGGGCGGCGGAGGTGGGAGTGTTCATTTCAATAAAAAAAGAACTCGTCGATATTCAAAAAAGAAAACTACAAAGGGATTTAAATCAAAAAACAGGTCTAAAAAAATTCAACGATAACTGATTATTTATTCTTTGCATCATTTAGTAAAATTGTAGAATAGTATTGTAAGTTTTATTCTACAATTTGTATTGATATCTTATTTTTTATTTTTATCATCGTCATCACGACGTAATTCTTTGTAGAGACGATAATGTATAATGGTGAAAATCAAACTATTGAAATACGCAATAGGTAACCAATGCGGAACTAACCAAAACATATTATAAAAATTATAGGATAATGAGCCTGTGAAATAAATGACCAGATTTTCCATAATAATCATATGGAAAATCAAATTCCCATAGATAAAAAACCAATACATTTTATCTTTGTCTTCCCAATATTTATAAAATATTGCAACCAAAATCATCCATACAAATAGAGAATAGGGCTTATTATATAAGAAAAAAATAAAGATGATACCTATGAGCATTATCGCAAAAGCAAGTAGTGTTTGTTTTGATTTGAAGAATGATAGTGCCCTTTCATACGTTTTTCGATTTGCCTTTATCATTCAAGAAACACTATTATATACTTTATAAATATATCTTAACCGGATTTATTTACAAAAATATAATTATAAAGTATAATAAATATAAGCAACCGTATAGAATATAGAATGTTTTTTTTAATAGCTGATTATTGCACAAAATTGGCTGTGAATATCGCACTAACAATGGGGGCAACGGTGGTATATCGTTCCGTCAGTGGTATTTATTATGGAACAAAATATATTTTGAATCGTCGCGCGTCAAATCAAATTGAAAAGGAAATGAGTGAACTCACAGAAGACCCGTGTATTATTTTAACAAAAGAAGAATATGACCGGTTATTAAACTACAATACACGTATTGATGAGATACAAAAGAAATTAGAATGTATTGATTAGATATTTATAGAATATTTCGCAAACCATCCATTAATTTCGTGCTAATATTCCATCCCAAATCTTTCAGTTTTTGATTACTAATATAATATCGCTGATCATTAAAAGGTCTATCTTCAATATATTCAATCCATTCATTGCAGTTTTCCGTATTTTGGATCATTTTTATGAGTATTTTAGCAATATCTAATACCGAATATTCCATTTCTTCATCACACCCTATATTATATATTTCACCTAATTGACCGTGTTCTAATATACACTCAAATGCTTTCGCCGTATCATATGAATGTAAAAATGCGCGAACTGTGCTTCCATCACCTTGAATAGTTACCTTTTTATTATCTTTCAATAATTTAATAAATTTCGGTATTAGTTTTTCAGGGTATTGATTCGGTCCATATACATTATTACCGCGTGTAATTATAATTGGCATTTTATAGGTATGTGAATACGATTGTGCTATCAACTCAGCACCCGCCTTTGTTGCTGCATACGGGTTGGTAGGACATAACACCGAATGTTCCGTTTTATGTTTTTCATCTACTGTATTCATCGATTCACCGTAGACCTCATCCGTCGATACATGTATAAATAATTCAATTTTACCATATAAGCGGCACGATTCTAATAAAATGTGGGTTCCTAATATATTATCCTTTGTAAATGTCAGGGAATCATCGAATGAATTTTGAACATGGGATTGAGCAGCAAAATGAATAACGTGTGTTATATTGTATTCTCGTAAGATGTGGTTTATCAAATCGGTACCACATATATTACCTTTGATAAAAACATAATGTTCATTCGTGCGTATCGATTCATCTACATTTGTTTCATTCGCACAATAATACATCGCATCCAAATTAATGAGTTTGTTCAATTTCCCCTTTGGAAAATAGTAATTTATAAAATTACTACCAATAAAACCACATCCACCCGTAATTAATAGATTGACATTTTTTGATGATTTCATTTTATCTATATATTGTATCAAACAGTCCCTAACGGATTCCCTTATATTTTTTATATTAGGGTATAGTCCTGTCAATCTCTTTGTATCCAAAAAATTATTAGATCTATCGGCTGCCAGTATTTTCCGTTGTTCCTCTTGTGTGAAATTTTTCCACGTAAAAAACGGATTCACCAGTTCTTTATACATTTCTAATATCTCGTTATGTGATATTAACCCCGGATTTGTTAAATTCATCGTTCCGGTTATTTTGTTTTTCATCATATCCACAACATACGGCAATAATTCAGGTAGTACAGTCATTGAATTTGGAACTGAACATACCTTATCATAATTGACTATTTTTGTAATAAAATTACGTCCATTTTCCTCTCCGGTAATAGGCATTCGAATTCGTAAATTTAACACATTGTTCTCATACATTTTCATAATTTTATCCGTGAAACCTTTGACAATCGAATACGATGAACCGAAGAAATTGGGTTTAGAATCTTCTGTGAATCCATTACATTCCTGACCAAATGGATGTTCGTCGTCGTATTTGAAAATACAACCTGTTCCTAAATAGGTATAATGAATATTTTTGCGACAACATATTTCGGCTAAAACAAGTGGCGAAAATAAATTATCACGCACATTTTCATACAATTTACCGTCTTGCTCTAGATAATCAATTGTAGTATATGTTTTCTCGCCAATTTTTCCGTGTGTTCTTCCAATAAAACTAACGACGTGTGTTGGTTGTTGCTGTTCTATTTCTTTTTCTATATCAGCTACATTATCGACTCGCGCGGTTCCTTCAATAAATGCTATAGATTTTTCAACCAGAATCTGTGTAAATTGCTTACCAATCCACCCGTTATGTCCGTACACTAAAATATTCATATTCATATTCATATAAATTATACATAAATAGTACTAAATTATTTATATATAGTTTCAATTCAGGGATTATATAAATTAAGTTTGTAGATGTTTATTATGAAACCTACAACAGTATTGAAAAGTCATCGCATTCTCATTTTAATAGTTTCCTTATTATATATGGTGTATTCATCAGCTGCAATAGACGTGTGTAAATAAACCATATATTTGACCAACGACATTCACATATTGTGTTCATAATGATACTAAATTATTTATATAGTTTATTTTTAATAATTATCTGTTGTGTTAGCATCTATTTTTTTTACAAGTTTCAATCTTACTTAATTCTTGCTAGTTTAGATGTGTGATATGGGTCTTCAATTTTCTAATTTAATACGACTAAATATCATATCATTTTGCGATTCAATGTCAATCTTACTTCACCCTTACAGCGTTTTGACACGGTGTTGCTGAAGCATAGAATTCCTAAAATCACACAATTTGATTTTTACATGTGCTAAAGCACCAACAAATATGTCTGACGTTGTAAGGGTTAATTTGATATCTATAGTATTATCATCATTAAAAAGTATGTCATGTGCTTTTAGAATTGATAGTAGCCATCTTTCTACCACAAAACAATCAATGAGGCTTCTTATGATATTTTCCACCATGTCGAGGATAAATTTCTAATTTTCCCCCTCTTTGTCTTTAGGGTTATAATAAAATAGATGTGTGCGTATGTCATCTTTGAACGATGCTGTAAGTGCAGAACCCTGCCCAAATTCTTGCCACGTTTAGAATATAATAGTATACGTAAAAAATTTTCAAAAAGATCCTATTATTTTATATAGGACTGCGACAAATAGGGCAGGTACTATTCGTCTGTGTCCAACCATGTAAACATTCGCGATGAAACGAATGAATGCACGGTGTTTCTACCCATTCTTGTGTATTTTTATCCATGCAAATACAGCACTCTTTTTGCTCATCGATACAAACATTTATTGGTGGTTGATGTGAATGATTAACATAAGACATTGAAAAAACACGAGATGATACATCTATCGAACATATAACTATACATGCACAGCATAACATGAATAGAATAATAATGGTATATATATTTAGAAATAAACAACTGAAACGATACATGATTAACTTTTCATTTTCGAATGGATTGATGCCGATTGACCACGATTTGACAAAAAAAACAATATGTGTTACATTTTCGAAACATTCTAAACTAAATGTTAATCGGGGTATTTTTCGATTTTGTTTCCATTCCATAAATATTGGAAATGTCGCAAATCTTCTTCCATAAATTTTAAAATATCCATATTCATATTGAATATTATTACATATACACATGAATATTGATAGTATTGTCATGGTATAATAAACAATATTTCTTTTTTCAATATGTTCAAAACATAAACATAAGCTAATTAAATGAAAAGCAAAAAAGAATATTTTTGTGGAAAGCACACATATTTTACAAGATCGTTTTTCATCATAAATAAACCCTTCTTCTTGTTCCATACTATCTGCGCTTTCTTTGGCATATTCTTTATTGATGAAATATGTTTATATTTCAAAGAAATTATAATTCAAACATGATGAACGATGGAATTTAACTACTTCTGCTTTTGCTTCTTTTGCTTTTGCTTCTTTTGCTTTTGCTTCTACTATTTTTTCTACTTTTGTTTTTGTTCATTTTTTGAATATATCTTTCTCGTTTTTGCAACTCTTTCCGCCACACACTATCTACTTTTTCTCTCCATCGTTCTATATCTTCAATTGAACAAATCTTATTTTGTGGAAGAATTTTTAAATTATTACCAAAAACACTCATCATTTTATACTGATCTTGCGGACCTCGTATCAACGACTCGCTATTTGTAGGAATAACACAACCATCAAACTCGATAGTAAAACCAGTTCCATTTGTTCCGCTTTTTATAACTGCAGACCATCCCGAATTGTGAATAACTCTATCTCCTATTTTATAGTTCATTCGTATATAATATATAAATTAAAAATTTGAATATACCTAAATTGTTAATAATACATAGCAACCCAACAACGAAATGTCTCTTTCATCCAACTACGTAGAACAAGGAACTTATAAAATAATTCCAAAATCAAGTGGGCCTCTGGAAACATCGGGTCTAGCAACCTGTTCGGCAATTAGTTTCACAATCAATGATAGTAGTGTATTCATGTCACATATTGACGCACTAACGAATATTGAAATGATTGCTTCAAAACTGAATTCTTCCTATCAACCGATACAATTCACGAATGTGAAGATATGGTATGGTGATGGATTTGGTAGCACTACATCACATCATACACAGAAAAAAATTGCGCAATTTGCTTCATTGATAGGGTTACAAATTAAACCACCCAAAGAACACCCCAATGATATTATTTCACTGAATAATGAAGATATTATTCAGTGTCGCAAATGTATGGCGAAATCTGGAACATTGAAAATCATTGAACATCGATACCAGTGTCCATATTCACACACAATACAGATTCATCATCCAGGATTTATGGAAACCGTCTATTCATCAGGGGTGTATATGGGATTATAGGAAGCTTGCCACATATCAATATCATGTAAAAAATTAATATTCATATTGACAATGGGTCGTTTTTCTTTTAATAATGCAATCGCAGCATCTTTCGTGTAGCCATAAATATGCATTAATATGATACATACAACACTTGCGGAACGACTTGAACCCATATAACAATGAACCATTAAGGGCTCTAATTCACACGGACTTTTATTACTATTTTTTCCGTAATATTGGTCAATAAACGCAAGAATAGCGGGTATCCATTGGGAAATGTGATGATGGTTGTCATCTTGGATTGGGATATTTAAATATTCAATGGAGCCTTTATTGTCTTTAATGTCAAAATAATTAGGAATATCCATGCTTACATTTATAATGCGCACAATTCCCAAACTATTAACAGTAGAATAATTCGATGCATTAAATGCATTGCCTAAAAAAAGCCCACGCACGATTTCAGTGGGTTCAATATATAAATTATGAACGTGATTCCATAATCGTTTTTTTAAGGGTAAAATTTCCATACGTATTGCAGGTTGTGGTGGTATCGTTCGATACCAATAATTCATAACTGCCATTGCTGTTTTTAATGGCAAAATACGTAAATAACTTATTGCGTAATAGATAGTGTTCATATATATTATATATTATAATTGTCGGGTGTTTTTTATATATCGTAAATAATAATCTTTTTTATAAATATAATTAGATATCGTATGAGAAGTCGGTCAAACCGCATGAATCGATCAAGTAGATTAAGCCGTTCTAGCCATTCTAGCTATTCTAGCAATCTTAGTCGGTCAAATCGAACAAATAATACTTCTAGATCGTCTAGAACGTCTAGATCTTCCAGAACCATCAGTAGGTTAAATAATATTCAGCAACTTGGTGGTAATGATATACAATCACAAACAGGAGGTAAAGCTGTAACATTAAAAACAGCAGTAGAACTTCTTCGCAAATATTACCAAAATAAATACACTGGCGCTGGGAAGTAAATGAAATGGTTCATAAATTCAAATCTTATAAATATTATGATGTATTCAAAACGACATAAGCATTATGGTGGTGATAAATCATTGATTAATAATGAAGAAGAAAAATTATTAATCCACGATTTATTATGTAAAATACAAACGACAAATCTGGGAAATGACCGTCTAGTATTAGAAGAACAATTAAAAATGATAGTTAGATCTATAGTTGAACGAGTTGAACGAGCTGAACAACAAATGAATTAGAATCTATACGTGGTGAGGATAAAACTATATATCGATGGTAATAGTACGGAAAATAGTGTAACAGATGTTGATAATCAAGCAATAGTAATATTATACACAATGAATACCAATTATAATTCATCATTTACATATCAAAAAGCGATTTAGATGAATCACGTATTTAGTTACGAAAGAATTGTGCAGGTGCGTTAATTTGGTATTTGGGTTGTTCTAGTGATAACCGGTGAATCCACTGATTAAGAATATTTTTAATCTGTGTTGTGTCTTGCTCCGGATTTGACATATCTACCGATGAAAACATATGAAATTCAAAACCATCATTAAATTTAACATTATACTCAAGCAACATATTCTCTACAATATCAAGCGTTGTGTCATTAAATGATATTGTTCCCGTGTGTGATAACGTACATCGGTTATCACTTCCGTGTTCGCATTTATAATGATAATTCGGTCCATTGTAGCATAGCACACCATAACCGTGTGCAGTACAATACATGAACGCAACGGTGTGAATAGGAATCATTTATTTATATATTTGAATAAATATAAGTAAATGATTCATCAATTTTTTATTATATAAAGACTGCGTCCAATTCAGGTAAGCTTCCTTCATCATACTCTGTAGTATAATTTACACGGGTTATTGTCAGATATCTATCTTCTTTTTGTGCAAAAGGTATAATTAGTTCTGGAATACGTAATGTATATGATATATATACAAAATGGTCGTTTATTTTATGAATAATAATATTTAAAAATAATCCAGTATAACTACTAATGTAATAACAAATAGTAATCGATGGCACAGTTAATAACATGTAGTGCATTGTTTGAATAAATCGAAATTTATGATCTTTATACTGAATACTCTTCATCATTTTGTTGACGTGCATACAATCATTCGAATATATTTTTAACTTTTCGTTTGAAAATGGAACTTGTACCCCCGGGTTTATTTTTTTTAAATGGATATATTTCAATAAATAATGACATACGCAATCGGATAATCGGCGAATAGGTGATGTAAAATGAGTATATTCTGCAGCACCTACTAAATCGTGTGATTCAACAGTTGATATATATTCCGCTTTTATACCATTGACGATAATTTCATTTAACAATTCTTTGCCCGATATTTCTGCGTGAATTGTATTCAACCAATCCCGTGCAGAACAAATACGATATATTCCAACTCCATCAAAATTGATGTTTAAATAATATCCAATAAATGAATTTGCGAATATAGCAAACTCGGCTATCATTTGCTTCATTTGAATTTCCGGTCCAGCATCTCTATACAAATACATCGTTTCCGTATTTGTATTGTATCTGGGAAAAGAATATGATACTTCATTTAACACTGTCCCTTTTGTTTTTCCACTTCGACGTGCTATCAGTGAATGACTTATTTTTAGACACGTGGTTATTGTAGGATTCGTATCGATAAGTTCACCCGCTCTTTTATAGGATAGCGCATTTTCCTTTTTAACACGTATCGTCGTAAATAATAACTGAATTACACCGATGGGTTCATATGTAGTTTGATGAATCTCGGTTAAAATCGTGATTGCGAATTTGATGCAACCGTATTGATTCACAATTAGACTCGACTTTTCCATAATTTGATGAGGCATCATATGAATAGGTGGTTTAGATGAGGGATATCGGGTAACGACTCTCTTTTCTATATCATTCCATACTGCTGAATCTATATTTATATATTCGGTTGGATCGGCGATATGAATCGCGAGATACAATTTTGAATCTTCAATATATATACTAAACGCATCATCTGCATCTTGACAACCGTCGGGATCAATGCTATATGTTTCGTACATTGTCATATCTACACGCTCATCATTTATACAATACATATGTGGGAGGATATTTGATGATAATAATGCTTCGTCTGCTGCGAAATCGCGTTTTATACCATATAATGGTTCTATTAATGTTTCATACATATATAACTCTTTCTTTCAGCAATACTTAAACAATAATTTATTTAATTGCCATAAATATATTTATATAAAAAATTGATATAATTTTGTCATATTTGTATTGAAATTAATAAGCTTCGATGGCAGAATTATCAAAACAAATATCTACACAAATTAATGAAAGAATACGATATGGACTAACCGAAAGAATTCGTATAGATATTTGTTGTGATAACAAACAACACATTTGGTTATGTATTAGTAAAAATAATAATATCGAAACAATTATTGAACTGTGCAATCCGTTTATAGAATTTATAACTAATATTAAAAAAGAGTTTGATTTAAATTGTTCTCTTGAAGTTGTTTATGATGATAATAGCATTAAAACAATATTGGTTATGAATGATAACAACCATATTACTGTCGAAAATTTGTTAGAAGGCTATACATTTATAAAAAAAATATATGAATTACAAATTAAATATTGTTCAGAAACTTATTTTTATATGGCATGTAATAGATTTGTTATTGAGAATATAGATACAGAATATATAGATTTATTAGATTTTATTCCAAATCACCAAAAAAAAACAATAGTAAATGGTTATATAACAAATATTAATAATTATAATTCTAAATTCATGCAAAGTAAAAATATACACTTTTCTCCAAGTACAATTATTGTTAAAATAAAAAATTGCCCTAATTTAAAAACTATAAATAATATTATAATTTTTAAAAAAAATAGTAGGCTTAAAATAAAAAATTGTCCAAAATTAGAATGTATTGAATCTTATAATCATTTTTCTAAAATTTGCATAGATTCTAAACGAACTAAATATACGTCAAGTGATAAACCCTAATAGAATTTTAACAAATTTATACTTTTTCGATATATAATTTCTATAAATTAAACTATTTTACAAAAAACTTTTAGATAAAGTTTAGACAAAAGTCAACAGATTACGTCAACAGTTTTGTCGCAACTTTTTCAAAAGTTGACTATTTACAATTTTTTCAACAATTTGGTCGGTTGTATCATCACCATTGATGGTCAAAACAGGGTGCTTAATGTCAGGGTCATTTAACCATGCATCGTGTTTTTTATCAAGCGCGTTCAAATATTCGATAGGAATACCCAATTCTTCGGTACGATTGCGCAATTGAATCCTTTCCAAACATATTTCTGGAATCGTTTTCAAATAAATGAACCGAATGTCATTTTTCGTTTCAAAATTTTTCATATAGTGTGAATACCAAAAGTTGTATATCTTCCATTCACTTTCGGTCATATCGCCATTTTCATAGCACAAGGCACCAAAACATTTCGCATCAACATAGGGGCTTCGTTCACATATATAAATTACCCCTGCCTCCAAATTTTCAAGCAACATCATTTTTGTGATATACGCCATTGATTGAAATGTATATGCCCATCGTTTTTTATCACTATAAAATTCTTTGAGTAAACCTACATCCGTCCATATATCTACTGGTTCACACAATATAACACACTTACGCCCGTGTAATAGACCATTTGTTCTTTTTAAATACTCTGTTAGTTCCGCACAAGTTGTGCTCTTTCCACCAGAAATATTGCCTTCAAGAAAAACAAGGATGGGTTTGTCGTCGGTCATAATATAGATAATTGATATATTTATCATCACATTTTTATATCAATATTTATATCAATTTTTTGTATCAGTCGTATCAGTCGTATCAGTCGTATCATTTATTTTAGATAAACTAACATTATGAAACCATTGATATGTACCTTCATTGGATGTTTCCATAAAATCACGGTATTTTTTATCATTATATAAAAAAATTCCTGAATTCGTTGTAATATGGTATAACACATTTTGATGCGGGCCATTATATGGTTTGGCCAATGTAATATCACATATACGTACCCATAATTTAGTCGATTCCACATATACAAGATTATTTCCACTCATAATAATTCCATCGTATTCATATAATTCGACGTCATTTTCTATTATAGAATGTTCGATGAATCCTGTGCAGTCGCATAAATTATGTAAAATTGGTTTTTGTATAAAACCAGTTGGATATGCCAGTTTATAATTGGTTATTTCGCCCGATCTTGGTTCCACACCATTTAAATCGCATAAAATACGCGAATTCCATTCAGCATCAAATTCAATATCTCCATCTTGTTCGGCATAATCGGCAAAAATACCACTTCGATTATATATTTTATGTTTTGTAGTAGTTATACATATCAATTCATCTACATCTTCATATTCTGCATAAGAATCACAACATATATCGCTAACACGTTTCGCTTTATTTGTATTATTATTAGTAAATATCATATGACTACCGGTTGCCCATGTACCATTTACATTATAGACACGTCCAGTTTTAGTAGGAATCAAGAATTTCATTTTACCAATGACCCGTTGTTGTGGATAAATTGGACTACCTAATTCCAATGATTCCATTGTGCATATCTGGCCTGTTTCATCTATTTGCACGAGTGTTCCTGGTTTAAAACATATAACACATATAGGACATGCTACAAATCCTACAAATGGAATAGGACATAATAAACACATTGCTGCTATAAATGCTGTCAGAAATCCAAATATCATTAAAAATAATAAAAATACAGGCATAGGACCGCCTAAAAAGCTTTTAAATGTCATACGCAATGTTTCCATATAATAATATATCAATTGGAAAATCGCATACTGTTTCTTAAGTAGATTCCTAAATTTTTCTTGATAGAATTGTATTGCTGCAACCGAATTAACAAGACGCTCCATAACTTGTTCTATCATTCGCCGAAACATTTCACGTAATACGGATGCCATTTTACGCATTTGATTTAAATTGAAAATGAAATCAGCGATAAAATTCGTTAGCATTTTAAACATTTTTCTAAAGGGTGAAAATAAAATATTTAGAAACCGCATACTAATATGCTGCATACAGTATTTAAAATTTCCTGCTGTTCCTGAGAAAAAATCATCGCCAGAAAATAAACCGGCAACAGGAATTATATAGGGTTGACATCGATATTTATGCCAATTTTTTGTAATTAGTGCGTATTGGTCTTTTATTAATTGAAAACTATAAATCGATATAAATATGATGAAATAACATATAATTTGAAACAATGAACCTTTATTTTTAAATATGTGTATTGCTATTCTTTTAATGATATCGATTATTTCGGAAAACCCCATACACCCACATATATATTATATATGATATCAAAATATTATGCGAAACTCATCAACATATATCATAATCTACTTTAATTTTAATGTCGGTATCGTATTATCATTATTGTGGATAATATACGTTATATACTGACTCGCACAAGCATACATAACATTCCAATTTCCTACTAATGCTGCATCACAGTGATATATATTGGGGGGTGTATATATTGCACAATTGGCAGGTATTTGAAATGCTGTTGCGTACAAATTATTATCGATAATAGCACCCAAAATATAGTAGCCACTGGATGATGTATCAACGGGTATATGAATATGTGGCGTATTATGCTTTTCCATGTAAAATCCGTCTCCCAATCCGGGTTGTAGTAAATAATCTTTAACATAATCACAACCAATTGTCATATTGAATAACGGCATTGGAGAATTATTATCTAATGTAAAATAGGGATTTTCCTGTGTAATAAACTTTGCGCCATAATAGGATAAATTTGTCGAATTACATTCAGCAATAGGAATCGATATTTGTTCAATTTTTTTTTTGGTGTATAGTACACGGTTTGAACCTAAAATATTATTATCTACATTATTTTTAGAATTTAGTTCTGTTTCTATGATAGGAATACAGCATTGGGGTGGAATAGTTATATTTTCAGAACTAATATCGTTATTATAATTCTCGTTGTCGTTGTCGCAATTAACAACTAATAGAGTAGTATTGAATAACATACGAGATGAATACGGTGGAATAATCGCAATACAATGATTCGTTTTCATAAAAGCGTTTTCAGTTTCACCTTTTCGATGTATCATAAGTTGTGGTATTGAAATATAACTTGCCATTTATATTATAGACAGACACAATCAATATATTCTTACAGATAGTATTATTATAAAAATCGGTAAAAATATATAATATTCAATCTTGATAATTAGGAATTGAAATTTTATAGATGCACTTACTAATATTTATAAACCACCTCAATATGTAGGTTTATATTTCTTTATTTGTTTTATCGACTACCCGTTGCTTCTGTTCGGTTGCTTTTATTGCTTCTATTGCTTCTATTGCTTTTGTTGCTTCGGTTGCTTCGGTTGCTTCTATTGCTTTTGCTGCTTTTGCTACTTCGGCTACTGTGACTTACTTTTTCTGCTTCCAGTTGTTCATTATGTTTAATTTGCATAAACACGGATGCAATTCGTGCTTTTACCTCATCTATAAATCGTCTTGTGTGTGATGGTGTAAAATTTTTAAATGATACTAATAATCGAGATATATCATCGATGAAATCGTTTCTTATATCAGGACTTTCTCTCATTCGTGTATTAAATGAATGTAAAGCATTTAGTCTATCTGAACGATCGAAACTATTCAATAATATAATTACTACTATACACCATACAGCACACCGTCCAACATCATTGACTGATTTTACAGGCGTCATACTAAAATCAACTTCAAAAGGTTCATCAAAAATAATATATTTTTGATAGTCGTATTTTAAAGCATTCGTTCTACCATTTGGATCATACACATAAAATGTGGTTTGTCCATTCGCTTGAGTTTCTCTATAAATAAAAATAGCGTGACATTGAGTAACACCTGCATTGATGGTGCTCATGTAAAATCCGTCTTTATTTTCTATACGTTTTGATGTACGCATATTTATATTTTTTCCATTCGCTTTAACTTGTGCACGAATATTTAATTCAGGAATTTTTAAAAGATTTGTCTCTAAATAGACTACTGTCGATTGAATTGCTTGTTCAGTAGGATCAGCCATATATATATATATCACAAATTAAATATGCAATTATCTTATAATTTTGAAATTATAAAATTCGAAAAAATGTTTTAACTTTTGAAGATATTTGAAAAGAAAAAGTTAAAACATTTATTTTTAACCCTTACCGCGTTGCATCTAATATTTACCAATCAATATTTATAAATATGGTGATTTTAAGTGCTTTATCACATGTAGAATAAGCACAAAAACGCTTGAAGGGTTAAGAAGGTGGATCACTCATTCCCATTAATTGCATTTCGATTCCTTCTTCGTGTCGATTGTTTTGCCGCCGACGTTGAATAAATAACATAATGCCAGCAACAAGCAATCCAACGACTAAAGCTGTTCCTACTATGACAGCAACAATTGTTGATATTGGAATGGATGTATCGGATATATATGGAGATGGATATCCTGCTTCAACAGCAGCGGAGACGGCCATGCGATCGTACAAACAAACAGATTCGGATGGATTATTTCTTGACATTGTGCATCGCACCTGGTCATTTGTCGTGTCACAATTGAACACTTTTTGAGAAGTCGTATCGCAATCAGGATCCCATGCACCACATGCACAATCACAACCGTCGTTGGAACCATAAAAAAGAGGATTACATGTCCAGGTTGTAGGAACAACACTATGGATATATGTCTTGCTATAGTTGCCCCAAGGAGCACCGTCAACATCTGTTTCATTGGAGAAGAAGAATTGAGGGTGATGCACGGCAATTCCCGCTTGAACTTGAAGCAACTTGCGGTCGCTTAATACTTGATAGCGCAATTCACATACAGGAACATTCTGTGATCCAGGAATGCAAATGTCATCATTATTTGGACAATCTAAAGCCACGGCCTCGAATGGATTGCAATCAGGGTCAAAACTACCACACCTGCACTGACATCCATCACCTTTACCATATTGTTCGGGCTTACAAGTCCAAGTTATTGGTATTTCTGCTACATTTGTCAAACTAAATTCGGAAGCGGTTCGAACCCCCAGAACTCGAAATAGATAGGTCGAGTAAGCACATGTAAACGTCCAGCATACATTGTTTCTACCATTACGAGGAGCCCAGGATCCGGAGGAAGGATTACACGTAATAGATGTAAGTCCTCCGGCTATCAACCCATATTGAGCTGTGTTCCATCCTGCTCCAACCAAAGCCGCTATGGTGGAGCGTTCCTGTTGAGCGTTTGCTGACCTGGCAACACCACCCTGCATTTCACCAACAAACCAAGATGAACATCTATAAACACCTCCTGGATTTTTTGATTCGTCTCGTAATGTTCCTCCGTTGCCATTTTCATAACCAATGTCGTTCCACTGTGTAAAAGGTGTCCTACTACCACAGTTCCCGGCTTGGGAACAAGAATAATCCATTTGAACCCATGTATGAAAAGGAATAGATGTAGAACGACAAATCTTGGCTGATTCCGTCAAACTGATAAACATAAATAAAAGTGGTAAGACACTAATGAGATGTGTGATTTTTATTTTACAATACATTGTTTCTAAAGATATATTATAATATATTAATATATATTCTTATATTACACCGACAGTACTAAAGCAAAGAAAATGAGACAAACTTTCTATAAAATAAAAATGATTCCCAACTATGTTTTTCGAGATAATTTGTCATCTCGATTACAAATATTACTTTAACCCCAAACGATAGTTAAAAGAACTTGTTGAATACAATATGATGAAATGGAAGATAACGACGCATTTATATTTTCTACTTATCAATTAAATATATTCTTACGCTAAGATATACAATGCCATCTATTGATGAAATAAGTATCTTAAATAAGATAAATAGAACATATGAAGAAGGGAATCGAACTGGTTTAGATTTATCATACAATGGCAATGAAGTTATCGAACGTATATTTTTCTTATATTTGATGCGTAAATATAAATCATTTTCGTGTATTTATTTATTAAATAAATTACCTATTACCATTTATGCCGGATTTAAAGATGATGATACACGCAACAATTATGATAATATTCACACATTAATTCATTCATGTATTTCGAATACCAATGTAGAGGTTGTTGTATTTCCTGTAACAATTATTATGCCAGAAGAGTTGGAAACGATTGCTCACGCAAATCTACTTATATACCGCAAAAAATATAATTCAATTGAACAATTCGAACCAAATGGTTCAAGTGCAATATTGGATGTAGGCGAAAAAATAGAGTATGTTTTTAAAAAGATAGCTAATAAATTCCCGTTATTAACATTTGTTCAATCTGGACAAGTATGTCCATACACGTATGGATTACAAGCAATTGAAGGATTATCAGATTTATACCACGAACCCGAAAAATATGGAGGTGGATATTGTGTGCTATGGTCCGTTTTTTTCACAGAATTAATATTTAAAAAACCAAATGTAACGAGTCGAGAAATTTTAGACATTTTTTTCAAAAAATTATCAAAGATGACGATGATACAACGTGGAAATTATTTACGTAAAATTATGCACGGTTATGTTGTTTTATTAAAAAGACAATTGAACCAATTTTTTACATTTATTATCGATAATTTTGAAGATATTAGTGTTAAAAACGTATATACTAAAGAAACATTGCGTATTATGCATACACTTATCAATTTAGAAATAGAGGGTGTGTATTTGAATGAAAGTGAAATTATAACAAAAATAAACCGTGTTGAAAAAGATACACGCGATAAAATTTCTTATTATGAAAGTATGAATTTTTTTCAACGATGGATGGCGAATGTTGATATTGATGTAATCGTTGCCAACTTGAAAATTGACTTATTTGTATATCAACGATATTTTCAGTATTATAAGCGTATTTCAGTTATACAACCTTCGATATCAAAATCAAGGACACGACCAAAACCAAGACCGAGTCAACATATAGTTCAAAACCGCAAACAATCAAAGAAACGTGCTAATGTATTGACTAAATAAAATAAATGTAACCTTTATTGGTATAATGTGCTATATAATTCATTAACTAATACAATTTATAACTATTTTCTTATTTATAAATTGTAAAATAAAATATAAGGGTTAAAATATTTTCAATCCATTTTTAACTAATTCGTGTTCATTGGCTTTTCGCACCCAAATATCATTTATAAATCTATAGTCCGGTTTCGATTGTTTACCACAATCCCCATTATAGCATTCAACATCCTTTAATGAATCTACATCATAATACCTATTTCCTAATCTACGTATACCAATTGGCATTTCACATATACCTTCATTACAACCACCAAACGTATTCGTATAGTTTTTATTTGATTTGAAAAAAGGACATTCTTTGTTAGTTCTACACGTTTTATCCCAAACGCCTCGTGTTTTTTTACCGAAATTTGTATCATAATCTAATTCGCATTCTACTTGGGTACTACCGGTACTTCCATAACATAAATATTCGTTTGGTTTATCCGGATTTTTGATACGTGTATCATTTGGACTTGTCATTTGTTGTCTATCTAAATACGATTTCACTTGTGATTCAACACTTTTTTTAGATATAGACAACGATGGTAAAATAACATCATCAGTGCGTATTCCTTTAACTACAATATCAATGATTGATTTCGAATCAGCTAATATTAATGTCTGATAAATATATGCTTTATTTTTCAACATGAATTCAATAATAAATTCCCATCGTTTTATATGAGGAATTTGTGTATGTTTAAATATTCGCATAACAATTTTATTTTTAACAATAATACGACACGATTGGTAATTAGAACACATGATTGATTTATTTATGTTAGGATTATTAAATAAATCATAATAGATACCATTATGCAGTATAACCATAACATTTTCAACAACCGCGTTGAATTCATCATCATTTGGAATCGTATCCGTGGATGTTAATTCTATATAATTTGAGTCATCTTGTTTTTTACTTTTATCAATAAATTGTCGCAATATATGTTCAAAATTTTCAGGTGTATATGTAGTCGATGGTGTAGTTGAATCTATGCGATATTCGATTGTATTATCTATAGGTGAATATATAAATTCATTGGATGGATGTAGTGTGAAGTATTCTTTAGAACGATGTGGATATGGATACATTATGTGTAAAAAACAAATGATGAGTAATAAAATTAAAATAATACTAATTATCGGAGCATACATATAAACTATTCTGGTATTTTAAAATCTATTATTAAATTATATTTGCTTCTATTTGCATATACAATTTAATATTATTTGTTATGTTAAAAATTAATTGAAATCGTATATTTCAGTTATCTCTATCGTATAAGGTGGTATTGTATCATTGTGAATCATTCCGGCAAAAACATCAGTTAAACGCAATAAACATTCTTTTACTTCTATTATATTCTCAAATTCTATTTGAGATAAAGGTGTCTCATTCGGCTCGATTATCTTGTTCGAACTAGATATGTCATCTATCGATTCGTTGTATATTTCAACCGTTATTATAAACAATTTCAATTTAGGTGTTATTAATACAAATCTATTGCTACCCGTGTTAGTATTACTGCGTCTACTACGTTTGCTACTACTGCTGCGGCTGCTGCGGCTGCTGCGACTACCATCATAACTCGAACTTGATTTTTTAGATGGACTTAAACTACTTCCACCATATGCACTAACGGGTAGTCTGACATCGGTAGTTAATTTCAATTGTTTAGATGATATCCGGTCTGATTGTTGATAATATCGAATAACCATGGATTGAACATTATATACAAATGACGAAATTTTTTCCAATGCATCTTTAACTTTCACATCTGGCCCAATTAACTTCCCTAATTGTTTCAACATATACATATTTCCCAAATTGAACATTTCCGATTGATTATTAGTAGGATTAGGTGATGAATATTCATTATCCATATATAATGGATTATACCTGAATGATTTAAATAAGTTTATTAAATTATAAACATTTTCAAAATCGATTGATTTTTTAATGATAAATGACTGGTTTCTATCGGGTATTGTTTTAAATGGAATAAGTGAATAATATACATTAGGAGTTGCTGGAACAAGTGTTTGTGTTTGTAGTTGTGTGGTATAACTGGTTTGAAGCATTTCTTTGTATTCGGGTATTTTACAAAATTGTTCATCGATATATGCAGAAGCTATCTCACCACATGTGCAGATATCTGTTGTAAAATTTATATATAATTTTTCTAGGTTATATTCATCTGGCTGATTTATAATCTCAATACGGCGTTCTATAGATTCGTGAATTGAGTTGGTGGAATCAATAATATTTAATGGTATAGAATCTAATGACGATAGTAAACCATTATTTTCGTTTATATTTTCTTCACGATTTGATGTTCTTGCGCGAATGGAACCTTTTCTGCGTTTTGAACTTGAACTTGATCTAGATCTTGACCTTGAACTACTGCTTTTACTTTTACTTGAACTAATGCTTTTATTTTCACTTGAACTAATGCTTTTATTTTCACTTGGATTCATTGTAGAAGGTAATTCAACACTATCTAAAATTTTAGTTATATTGGCTGGGAACAATGATACAGCAATTTTTTTAGCAGTAATGAATGATGGTAAATATATTTCTTTTAAATATAATTGTAAAATTTGATTCATAGCAGGATTAATATGTTTTTCTAATATAGTATTTAATGGTTCATATGATACTAAATCGTGTGTATCTAATATATAATCACAGTCTTTTCTTGTTATATATATCAAATGAACAGTACGGATAAAATCCGTTTGTTCATAAAATCGTGATGTAGAATCTAAAAATTGTTTCGCAATTATTAGACGACTTTTCCAATTAAATTCACTAAAAAATTTCTTTATTAATGATAATGATAATACATATTCTGAATTCAAAATATATGATGATTTAAATTTAAATTTATCAATTTTACCTCCTGCTCCTCCTTGTTGAACTTCTAAATTTTTATTCCCTGATACCTTGAGTAGTTTATTAATAATCGCATAAGCGATTAAATGTTGTTTTAAATTTACATTTTTATTGAAATCGATGTCAGCATCTAAAAATTCGTAAATTTTATCTTTATATTCACTATCTGTAAACGCTTCCACTAAATTTAATGTAGTTATTGTGCATAAAGCACTTTTTTCATTCAAATTGCGACGAATTGTATGAATATCTTTATTACATTGTTTTGTTTCAAAATTTGATATTTTAATAGATAAGTCTGCATTTACAGCATCAAATTCTATTATTTTATTACCCAATTCTGATACAAAACCTTGTATTGATAATGGAACGGTTGTATTAGTAATACCATATGTAAAAATAAACGTATTCATATCATTTATAATATTGTCTGTTTTTGATGTATCTATTGATAATTTAATTAAATCTGTTATATCAACATTTATATCTTGTTCAGGTATGACGACTTTCGATGATTCAATTTCTATATTTATTTCTTGTGTTTGTTGAGTTGTTTCTAACAAAGATTTATCAACATAATTATTATTGTATTGTGATACACACGGAATTTTATTAATATTAATTAATGTTTCAGTGGGTTGTAATTTTTTTTGTATATGTTCTATTATTCGACGAATAATTGTATTTATATTATTTATAAAAATTGTATCAGTAGAGTTAGTCGCATTACTAATCGATTCTTTTATTTCTGATATATAGTTTAAACGTTCATCGTCAATGTTCGATAAAAATTTGTCAATATTTTTAAAAACACTTCCATATACAGATGTTGCAATAATCTTAATTGAATTTAAAATATGTGTACACATTAAATTGATAGAAATTGTAATACCCTTTCTATATCTTTGTGGCAAATTTGGATCATTTACTGTATAATCTTTTAATGACGGTAATGTTATATCACCATCAAATATAAGTTTGTATAATAATACTCCATAATTTGCTTCCATGCTATCACCTTTTAATAAATTCATCATTGTTTCTAATATTAATTGAAAATATTTATATGTAAGTATATCTGGTTCCAGAATCGAACTCTGTCCAATTTTGACAATTTCACTAAAATATTTGTCTAATTTATCATTTATTTT
>Ga0114970_10001038_pt1 | contig 20848 bp, 22 predicted proteins | sample M_140205_XF_Meta_FD_87030 | JGI IMG/M metagenome (GOLD analysis project Ga0114970, IMG submission 87030) | Freshwater microbial communities from Lake Montjoie, Canada to study carbon cycling - M_140205_XF_MetaG | ecosystem: Environmental > Aquatic > Freshwater > Lake | place: Lake Montjoie... | reverse complement strand
CGTTGCTCGGTCCCGTTATCTTTCACTGCAGTCACCGCACGTACGGCGTCGGAATGATCGACGCCGCAACCATCGCGGACGCTGATCGGCAACTCGCCGCATGGGGCGCTTCCGGACCCTGTGCTGTGCTCGTCGGGACAGTCTCGCACTGTCACGGCGCGCTGGGCGTGCTGGCGATCGATTGAGTTCTCTTTCTCTCTTCGTCGACATGTCAGATTCCCGTCCCGAAAACATCGTCATCATCGGCTCCGGTCCTGCGGCGTGGACCGCCGCGATCTATGCGGCCCGCGCCAACCTGAATCCGATCGTCTTCGAAGGTGAACCGGTGGGAACCGAGCTGCCCGGCGGCCAGCTCATGCTCACCACGGACGTCGAGAACTTCCCCGGTTTCCCGGAAGCGATCAGTGGCCCCGATCTCATGGACCGGATGCGAGCGCAGGCCGTGCACCACGGTGCGCGCGTCGTCTCCGAACTCGTGAAGCAGGTGCATCTCACGGCGCAACCTTTCGGCATCGTGCCCAATTATTCTGCGCCCATCACGGCCCACACCGTTGTCATCGCGACGGGCGCCGCCGCGAAGTGGATCGGCCTCGACAACGAGATGCGTCTGGCCGTATCGGGCGGCGGCGTCTCCGCCTGTGCCGTCTGTGACGGCGCCATGCCATTCTATCGCCACAAGCGTCTCGCCGTCGTCGGCGGTGGCGACACCGCGATGGAAGAGGCCATGTACCTCACCAAGTTTGCCAGCGAAGTGGTGGTGATCCATCGTCGAGGCAGCTTTCGCGCCTCGAAGGTCATGGCCAATCGCGTGCTCGAGCATCCGAAGGTGCGCGTGATCTGGAACGCGCAGGTCACCGACGTGCTCGGGGATGAGTTCATCACCGGTCTGCAACTCACCGATACCGACTCGGGGGCCGTGAGCGAGCTCGAAGTCGGCGGACTCTTCGTGGCCATCGGCCATACGCCAAATACCAAGTTCCTGCAGGGGCAGCTCGATACGACGGAGCACGGCTATCTCAAGGTCACGTCTTGGCGCACGGAGACGAATGTGCCCGGCGTTTTCGCCGCGGGCGATGTCATCGACGACTACTACCGTCAGGCCATTACCTCGGCCGGCACGGGTTGCATGGCCGCGCTCGAGGCCGAACGCTGGCTTGCCCATCACGGCATCGGCGAGTCGCCCGTGCTGGAAACGGCGGAGGCGCCCGTCCCTGTCACTCCCGATTCGACCGACCAGTGAGCACGCTCACGCTCCAGCAACTCACCGTCGGTCCGCTGCAAGAGAACTGCTGGCTGCTGGCCGATACGGTGAGTGGGAAGGCCGTACTCGTCGATCCGGGTGATGAGTCGGAAGTCCTGCTGGCGGCCGTGGACGCCACCGGCTGTACGCTCGACGCCATCTGGCTAACCCACGCGCACTTTGATCACGTGGGCGGCGTCGCTGGCGTCATCGCCGCGCGTCCCGTGTCGATATGGGTGCATCCGGCCGATGCCGTCTTCTACGCCAATGCGGCCAGTAACGCCGCGCGTTGGGACGTGGTGATCGACAACCCCCCGCCTGCCGATCGTGAACTCGCCGAAGGCGATCGCATGCAACTCGGCGAGTACCACTTCGACGTGTGGCATCTGCCGGGGCACGCGCCGGGGCACGTCGCCTTCATCGGTCACGGGCTCTGTTTTTCCGGCGATGTACTCTTTGCCGGCTCTATCGGCCGGATCGACTTGCCGTTGTGCGACCCATCGGCGATGCATCAGTCGTTGATGAGAATGGCGACGCTGAGCCCCGAGACTCGGGTATTTCCCGGTCACGGTGTTTCTACAACGATCGGACGCGAGTTGGAGTCCAATCCATTCCTGCGCGGTGCCGCCCGGCCACTCGGCGCTTGAGCGTCGCTCTCTCCTTCCGGTCTTCGCATGTCATCGCCATTGTCTGACAGCTTCCGCCCGCGCATCGCGGTACTGCTTGGAATCGTCGTGCTCACGGCCTGCTCGAGCGTGACGGAGAACAACGCCAAGCTCACCAACTACGGAGCCGTCACCATCACCGGGAAAAACGCCCCGGCGGGGCGGGCCACCGCGACCATCAACGCGGTGTTCTTTCAGGGACTCGCGGCGACCGCGCCGAACAGTGCATTGCAGCAGGGTGATCAGTGCGCGTACGCCCCGATCGACACGACCACGGGCGGCGCGACCGGCTCTCTCAAGGTCGGCGAAAGCCTGGCGCTCAGCGTTGCCGGTGCCAGTATCGCGATGCCGTTCTCGACGGCCCTCTCACGCTACGAGCCTGCCACTGGCGCGCTCCTCAGTTATGCGGCGGGCGATAACGCCACATTGACCGTGCCCGGGGTCGCCGGTGCATTCCCGGCGTCGACCATCAGCGTCAAGCTTGCCGAGCCGATCCGTTCCGGAGCACTCGTCCTTCCGGCCGCGGGGCAGCCCCTCGATGTCACCTGGAACGCCACCAACGATCCCACGGCCGCGATCATCCTCTCGGTTCGGTATGGGGCGACGCCCACCGCAACCGTGCAAAATGAGCAGATCTACTGCGCGCTCAAGGACGATGGTGCATTCCAAGTCCCCGCGACCGGGCTGGCAGCCTTTCTCGCGTCGCCAAGCGCATTGCGCTCCGCGACGCTGATTCGCTGGCGCACGCAGGAAGCGCGACCTGACTCTTCCAGTTTGCTGCACATCGTCTCGACCGTCGACACCATCGTTCGGTTTCCCTGATCCGTCGCTGGCGGCTGACCGCGCCTCCCTCGGCTTTTCCGCCGGAGAACTTGTCCACGCGACCTGTGAGCCATAGACTCGACGCATGCGCATTACGACGTGGGCGGAATACGGACTCATTTGTGCCTTACATCTCGCGCGACGCGCGGGAACTGGCCCAGTCACAGGGCGGGATGTGGCCGCGCGCGAGCGACTGCCCGGCGATTACGTCGAGCAGATCCTACTGCGCATGCGGCGCGCCGGTATCGTCGATAGCACGCGCGGGGCGCGCGGTGGGTATGCGCTGGCCCGGACACCGGAGAAGATCTCTGTACGAGACGTCATTCAGGCCTCGGAACTCACCACATTCGATCTGCACTGCGTGAGCCACCCGGTCGACGCTGACCGATGTGCCGCTGCCGAGAGCTGCAGCATTCGCCCGGTGTGGTTGCTTCTGCAGCAGCGGATTGACGAGGTGCTTGAAGGGGTAAAGCTCAGTGATCTCCTCACCGACGAAGCGACGGTACGGGACCGGGTTGGGCTTCTGCGCTATGAGGCCGTGCCCGCTCTGCCGGGCGCGTTGCCGATTTTGCAGGGCTGACGCCGCCAATGGGGATGTGGGCGGAGTGGCGCGCGCAGCGCGAGCGGAGCCGACGGGCATCACGCTACCTCGGCCAGTTGCTGCGCACCCCGAACCAGGTGGACCTTACCTGGCTCGGCTCCGTCGGCGTTACGGTACCCATCGCTGTCCGGGAACTCACGTTCGCCAAACGGGCCATCGGTCTGATCGTCGCCGAACGTGATGCACTCGATGACCGAACCGCCTCCGACGTAGCCCGCCAGCTGGTCCCGGTGATCAGCCGGGAGGCTCGACGGACCGTCGACCTTGGTCGTGAATGGGGCGAGCGCTGGCGGGCCTACACCGCCGCATTGGCGGTTCGGGGCAACGTGGCGTCGCCCGCCACACGGCTTGCGCGCGTGCTCCTGTCAGGAGCCGGCATCGCCGAACCGTCCCCAGAACAATTAGTCCGCGCCACGCAGTTCGTGAACGAGACGCGCGGTGCCGCCAACGTGGCGCTCCGCGAGGTCTTCGGGGTGGCCTCGCTTCCGGAGGACGTCAGGCCCTCCGCGCTGCAGGGCTGAACGCGGCCCGTTCACCTCGCCGGTGCGAGCGGCACCGACAAGAAAAAGGGGAAAGATGGCTGACGCCACCTTTCCCCTTTGTTCGTCGAATCATCGAGTGCCGAAGGCCGGACTCGAACCGGCACATCCTTGCGGATACTGCGACCTGAACGCAGCGCGTCTACCAATTCCACCACTCCGGCAGCTCCTGACATCACGCACGAAAACAACATTCCGTACACGATCCCAGCAGGGCCGTAAAGAATAGGCAGAACAGCCCTCCGAAGTCAACGCCGAGCCGCACTCTTCATGAGGGCCGGGGTATTACGTTTCAACCCAGCATGGCAAATACGGACAGCGACGAACCCACAGAACTGATCGCGCGGAATAAGCGCGCGCGGCACGACTACGAAATCCTGGACACCTGGGAGTGCGGAGTCGTGCTCACCGGCACAGAGGTGAAGGCGCTCCGCGAGGGGCGCGCCAACCTCACCGATGCCTTCGGGGTGATCAAGGAAAACGAGGTGTTCCTGCTCAACCTGTATATCGGGGCGTACGGGCAGGGCAACGTGTTTAACCACGAGCCCACCCGAACGCGCAAGCTGCTGATGCACCGTCGCGAAATCCGTCGTCTCATCGGCGCGGTGGAGCGGCAGGGCCTCACACTCGTACCGCTCGATCTGTACTTCAAGAGTGGACGCGTGAAGGCACGGCTCGCGCTCGTGCGCGGCAAGCAGCAGCACGACAAACGCGAGGATCTCAAGAAGCGTGACGCCGAGCGCGAAATTGCACGTGCGCTCAGTAAGCGCTGAGCAATTGCGCTGATGTCGCTCCTCGGCGCCTTCGCACTCACATGGCAGTTGTCGGCCGTGGCGATCCCGTCGCCGCCACTCCCGCCCCTCGCGGTTCGGTCTGGTGACCGCCTGCAGTCTGTGCCAACGATGCGGCATCCCGATGGTGGCATTGCCGTGCGCGCCGACGCGCTCGCCGACGCCCTCGGGGGACAGCTCGTCACGCTGTCGACCGGTAGTGGGCGCTATCGCCTCGAAGTGGGCACCACCGGCGTGGATCTCGAAGCCGGCAACGCGCTCGTCGTCGTCGCCGACGATACGATCCCCCTGCGCGCCGGCGTCTTCCGGCGCGGCGGACAGCTCTATGTCCCGCTCGCCTTGGCGACGGAGTTGCTCCCCCGACTCGGTGCGGGTGCGCTCTTCGATCCCGAGAAAGCAGAGCTGCGCCAGTTCTCCACCGTGACGACCGCTCGGCGTGCGCCGGCGACTCGGCCGCGCGCTGACACCCCGAGGCCGGCCCTCACGTCCGCCCCGGCTGATAAGGTGCGGAGCGCGCCGGCCAACCGCAGCGCGTCGCTGCGCCAGCGCATCGTAGTGGTTGATGCGGGACACGGCGGTCCCGACAACGGCATGTCCGGGCCGATAGGCGTGCCCCGGAAAGTCTACGAGAAGAACATTACGCTCGCGTTCGCGAAGGAACTGCGCGACGCCCTCACGCAGCGTGAAATTCAGGTTGTGATGACGCGGACAACGGACACCCTCATCGCCCTCGGCGATCGTGGACGCATCGCGAATCAGGCCAAGGCTGACCTGTTCCTATCGGTGCACGTGAATGCCGCGAATCCTCGATGGAACAATCCCGGTGGGGCACGCGGATTCGAAACATATTTTCTCGCGGAAGCGAAAACCGAAGACGAGCGCCGAGTCGCGGCGATGGAAAACGAAGCGATTCGTTTTGAGACCGATGCCGACGTGACCCGCGACGATCCCCTGGGATTCATCATGCGCGACATGGCGCAAAATGAGCACCTGCGCGAATCGGGACGACTCGCCGAGCTGCTGCAGGCAGGCATGAAGCGAGTGCACCCAGGCCCAAGTCGTGGAGTCAAGCAGGCTGGGTTTCGGGTGCTTGTCACCGCCTTTATGCCCGCCGTCCTGGTGGAGATTGGCTTCGGCACCAACAAGCTGGAAGCACAGTACATGACCGACACCGTTCGGCAGCGTGAGTTGGCGGCGACGCTCGCCGATGCCGTCGTGCGTTATCTCGAGCAATACGAACGCAAGGTCGGAGGCGGCGGTTGATGCGTGCCGCGCATCGTCTGACGCTGGTGCTCGCGTCGTGGCTCGTCGGTTCCGGGTGTGTGTACTACAACGGCATTTACAACGCGCAGGCCGAAGCCCGGCTCGCCGACGCAAAGCTGCGGCGTGACGACGACGGCGAGGCGACCACGCGCTTTCAGCGCTCGGCCGCGATTGCCGAAACGGTGCTCGTGCGGCATCCGAAGTCGAAGTGGCGCAACCGTGCGTTGTATATCGCGGCCCGGAGCGGCGCGATGGCGGCCCAGTGTGAGCGCGCGGTGCCGCGGTTGCAGCAATTGTTGGCCGGGACGATGCTCACGTCCACCGAGCGCGATCGATCCCGCTTGGCGTTGGCCACCTGTGAGGTGCGCACTGGACGGAGCGCCGAAGCCCGTCCACGTCTCGACTCGATGTTCCGCTCGCCTGATCGCGAACTCGCGCGCCTGTCCCGCATCTGGGCGGCCCGCGCCGCCCTCAGTATGGGAGATCGCGATGCCGTCCCCGCCTATCTCGGCAACCTCGACGCGAGTGTGTTGCAGTGGGAGCTCATCAACGCATCGATGGCGGCGCGCGAATACGCCCGCGTCGAATCACTCCTCGTGCAGCGCGCCCGGTTGGGCGACTATCGCGACGACGTGACCCGCGCGTTGCGTGACCTGCTGGCCGACGGGCGTGTTCAGGCGGCAGAACGGATCGTTGCCCAGTACGATGCCGCGCGCGTTCGCGACGACAGCCGCGCCCGGATGCACTACGCGGTGGGCGACATGCACGCGCGGGTCGGCCTCGATTCGCTGGCCCGGCGGCATCTCTACGCAGCACGCACGTTGTCACAGCGCGACACCGTCACCGCACACGACGCCAACGCTCGGCTGGCATTGCTGGATATCACTCGCGTCGCCTCAGTGCGCGAGCTCGACACGCTCGTGGCGCGGCAGGATAGCGTCGTCTGGCGCACCAATCACGCGCGCCAGGTCGCGGACCGTCTGCTCCTCTTTCGGTTGCTGGCTGTTCGCGGCGACGCCGAGAGTGCGTCGCTCTATCTCGCCGCCGAAATCGCCCGCGATTCGTTGCGCGCACCGTGGCTCGCTCGGGCGCTTTTCTTGCGCGTTGCCCGTGAGGCACCGTTGTCTCCACTCGTGCCCAACGCGTGGTACGCGGCGGCCCTCCTCGAGCCGGACAGTGCCGCCGCGTGGCAGCGTCGCGTCCTCGTCGACTTCAGTCACTCCTCGGTGGCGGCGCGGCTGCGTGGAGAGGATCCTACCGATCGCCCGGACTTTCTCAGCGCGCCTGAGCTGTTGAGATTGCACTGGACTGATGCGCTCCGCATCTGGTCCGACAGCGTGCGAACGCTGCGGCTTCCTCCCAAACCGGCCGGATCTCGGTGACCGCGTGACAGCAACAGTCGGTGAACAGCAACAGTGGATCGTGGCGGGGCTGGCCTTTCGGAACCCCGTGGTGCTCGCCGCCGGCACGGCGGGCTTCGGGAAGGAGGTCGAGGAGGTGATCGACCTCTCAGCTCTCGGCGCTATCGCCACAAAGGCCGTCAGCGTCGCCCCACGTCACGGCGCCCCGCCGCTCCGCGTCAGCGAATTCGCCGGCGGTATGATCAACGCCATCGGCCTCGCCAACCCCGGCCTCGACGCCGTGCGCGCCGAGTACCTGCCGTGGCTTCGCCGAGCCCACCCCGATACTCGGGTGATCGTCAACGTGGTCGGGAATAGCGTCGAGGACTTCGAGACCGTCGTGGGTGGTCTGGACGGCGTGCCGGGCGTGGATGCGTTCGAACTCAACGTCAGTTGCCCAAATGTGAAAGCTGGCGGGATGGAGTTCGGTGCCGACCCGGTCGCGCTCGCCGCCTTAGTCCGCGCCTCCCGGGCGAAGACGTCCCGTCCCATCTTCGTGAAGCTCTCGCCTACCCTCGGCGCCGGGGTGGTGGATGCCGCCCGCGTGTCGATCGAGCATGGAGCGACCGGTCTGACGCTGGTGAACACCATGCCCGGGCTCGTGATCGACGCGTCCCGCCGCAAGCCCAAGATCGGGTTCGGTACCGGTGGCGTCAGCGGTCCCGCCTTGCTCCCCCTGGGGTTGCTCGCGACCTGGCGGGTGCGACAGGCGCTGCCCGACGTGCCCGTCATTGGCCTCGGCGGTATCAGCACCGGCAACGACGCGGCGCAGTATCTCCTCGCTGGTGCGTCGTTGGTGGGTGTCGGAACGGCCGCCCTCCGCGATCCCCGGGCGCCGGAACGCATCGCCCGTGAACTCTCCGCGTGGGCGGACCGGGAAGGTATTCGTGACCTTCGATCGATCATCGGCACACTGGAGTGGCCTTCGTGACCCCTGTCTCATCTCCGACCGTCGGCGCGAAGCTTCATGCGATGGTCACCCCGATCGTCGCCCTCGACGTCGCTGACCGCCCGGCCGCGCAGGCCCTCGTCACCCGACTCGGCGCGTCCTGCCGGTTCTACAAAGTCGGACTCGAACTGTTCGCGGCTGAAGGTCCCGACATCGTGAGCTGGCTGCGCGACGCCGGGAAGTCCGTCTTCGTGGACTTGAAGCTGCATGATATTCCCAACACGGTGCGTGGTGCCGCCCGCAGTGTGGCCCGCCACGGTGCGTCGCTCCTCACGGTGCACGCGTCCGGTGGCTCGGAGATGATCCGGGCCGCCGTCGAGGGGGCCCGGGAGGGGGCGCAGGAGGGGGCGGTGGCGTCCGACGGATGTGGCATCCTTGGGGTGACGATCCTGACGAGCATGGACGCGGCCGGGATCGGCGAGGCGTGGGGGCGGGATCAGGTCGACGTGACCCGTGAAGTGGTGCGACTGGCCGGGCTGGTCGCGGCGGGCGGCGGCGCTGGTATCGTCTGCTCCGGTCACGAAGCGGCGGCGGTCCATTCTCGGTTCGGCGAGGCCCTCGGCCTCCTGATTCCCGGCATTCGCCTGCCCGGTGGCGACGCCCACGACCAACGGCGCGTGATGACGCCACGGGCCGCCGCTGACGCTGGCGCGCGCTGGCTGATCCTGGGCCGGGCCGTGACCGGGGCCGCCGATCCGGTGGCAGCCATGGAGCAAGTGGCCGCCTCACTTGCGGGGGCGGTCTAAGTCCACTATGCTGATGGTCTTGCCTGTTTTCGGGCGAGATTCTAGGCCAATCCGCTGGCCACATTTGCTTCGCTCGTGCGCGGAATCGCTGAAATGCGATGCTTCATGAGCGATGGACGCATGGGGAGTCCAGCCGGCCAGAGCAATCTGGTGCGGGAGACTCCGTTGGCGCGTGTGCGCCAAGGTGACCCGTGAAAGTTCGGAGCAGCGTAAAGCCGATCTGTGAGCACTGCAAAGTCGTCAAGCGACAGGGCGTGACTCGCATCATCTGCAAGCGCAACCCCAAGCACAAGCAGCGTCAAGGCTGAGGGGAAGCGTAACACATGGCACGTATCGCTGGCGTCGATCTCCCTCGTGAGAAGAAGGTTGAGATCGGCCTGACCTACATCTTCGGCATCGGTCGCAAGACCGCCCAGAAGATCCTCGCTGCCGCGGGCGTCTCGCCCGATCAGCGAGTCCGCGATCTCAATGACGCGGACGTCAATAAGCTCCGTCAGGAAATTGAGCGCAACATTCGCGTCGAAGGTGCTCTCCGCACCGAGATCGCGATGAACATCAAGCGCCTGATGGACATCGGCTCGTACCGTGGCACGCGCCATCGCCGCGGGCTTCCCGTGCGCGGGCAGCGCACGCACACGAACGCGCGCACCAAGAAGGGGCCGCGCCGCGCTATCGCGGGCAAGAAGAAGGTGACCAAGTAAGCCATGGCTACCGCAAAGAAAACCAAGCGCGTCGTCGAGGCCGAAGGCATCGCCCACGTCAGCGCCACGTTCAACAACACGACCATCACGATCACCGATTTGCACGGCAACACGGTGTCGTGGGGCTCTGCCGGCAAGGCAGGCTTCAAGGGGTCGAAGAAGTCCACGCCGTTCGCCGCCACGGTGGCGTCCGAGCAGTGCGCGCGCGAAGCGCTCACCCTCGGCGTGCGCCGCGTGCATGTGCGCGTGCAGGGTCCGGGCAGTGGTCGTGAGTCCGCCATTCAGGCGCTCGCCTCCGCCGGCCTCCAGGTGAAGTCCATCCGCGACGTCACCCCGATCCCGCACAACGGCTGCCGTCCCCCCAAGCGTCGGAGGGTCTAAGACATGGCCCGTTATACTGGTCCCAGCTGCCGTCAGTGCCGTCGTGAGGGCGCCAAGCTCTTTCTGAAGGGCACCAAGTGCTTCACCGAGAAGTGCCCCGTCGAGCGTCGTCCGTACGCCCCGGGTCAGCACGGTCAGGCCACGGCGCGTCGCAAGAAAGCGTCCGAATTCTCCAAGCAGTTGCGCGAGAAGCAGAAGATCAAGCGCATCTACGGCATTAGCGAGAAGCAGTTCCGCAACACCTTCGATCGGGTGGCGTCCGCGCCGGGTATCGCTGGTCACAACTTGCTGGCGGCGCTCGAAACGCGTCTCGACAATGTCGTGTACCGCATGGGGTTTGCGCCCAGCCGCAAGGCCGCGCGTCAGCTCATCCGTCACCGGCACATCGAGGTCAAGGGTCGCCTGCTGGACATCCCGTCCTATCAGGTGCGTCCGGGCGAAGAAGTGCGCGTCAAGCAGTCGTCGCGTGAACTCGTGCTCGTGATGTCGGCTATGGAACAGGCCGCGCGTGGTGCCTCGCTCTCGTGGATCGCCGTCGACAAGGAGTCGTTCAGCGGCCGCGTGCTCGAGAAGCCGCAGCGTCAGTCCATTCCGTTGGCGGCGCAGGAACAGCTCGTCGTCGAACTGTACTCCAAGTAACAGCTGTTACTCAGCTGAGGGAGTGCGCCGTTCGCGGTGTGCTTCCCTCAGCGGTCGGGGCCCGAACCCCTCTACGGGGCTACCGCGCGTTCGGGGCGGGGTAGCGCGTCATCGGCGAACAGCGCCGGTGTGACCACTTCCAATTTTTCGAACTTCATGGCAACGATCGATCTTTCAGGGCTGGTTCGTCCGCAGCTTGTCGAAGCAACCAAGCGCGAGGACACGCCCAATCTGGCCGAATTCCGTCTGCAGCCGCTCGAACGCGGTTTCGGACACACGCTGGGAAACGCGATGCGCCGACTGCTGCTGTCGTCGCTCCGTGGCTCCGCCGTGTGGGCGTTCCGCATTGATGGCGTGGTGCATGAGCACCAGACCATTGGCGGCGTCGTGGAAGACGTGCACCAGATCATCGGTAATCTCAAGACGCTCACGCTGGCGCTCCCTGACGATGTCGAGCAGACCGTGCTCCGTATCGCCAAGTCGGGCCCCGGCGCCGTCACGGCCGCCGACATTCAGGTCAACGGTGGCGCTCGGGTCATCGACCCCGCGCACCATCTCTTCACCATCACCGACGAGCGCGACTTCAACGTCGAACTCTACGTGAACAAGGGTCGCGGCTATATCGAGAGCGATCAGCATCCCGCTGACAAGAACCTCTCCGTCGACGTGGTGCGGATCGATGCCATTTACAGCCCGGTGCGTCGCGTCAACTTCGCCGTCTCTGAGACGCGCGTCGGACAGCGTACCGACTACGACCGCCTCACGCTCACCGTCGAAACCAACGGCACGATGTCGCCCGAGGAAGCGGTAAGCTACGCTGCGGCCCTGGCCCAGACCCACTTCCAGTACTTCGTGGGCTTCGGGTCGTCGGCCTCGGCACAGCCTGGCGCGGGTGGCGACGGCTCCAACAGCGACGCCCTCCGCTTGGCCGAACTGTTCCGCACTCCGATCGACGATCTCGAACTCTCGGTTCGCTCGGTCAATTCACTCAAGAACTCGAACATCCGCTCGCTCGGCGATCTGGTTCGCCAGACCGAGGCGCAAATCCTTCAGGTCAAGAACTTCGGGAAGAAGTCTCTGCAGGAAATCGCCGCGCTGCTCGAGAAGGAAGGGCTCAATTTCGGCATGCGATACGAGGAAAGCACGGAAGGTGTGCGTATCCTCGATATGGGCACCCCGCCCAGCCGCGCGGCCGAGAACGCGCCCGACGACGAAGACGACGAGGAGTAATTCCCATGCGCCATCGCAAGGCAAACCGCCAACTTCGGCGGACGAGTGAGCAGCGCCTCGCGCTGCTTCGCAACCTCGCTACCTCGCTCATTGAGCAGGGTGCGATCGAGACGACTGAGGCGAAGGCAAAAGAACTCCGCCCCTTCGTTGAGAAGCTCATCACTAAGGCCCGTACCGGCACGCTCCACGCGCGTCGGCTGGCCGGCAAGCACGTCCACAAGCGTGAGGCGGCCGACAAGCTATTCCAGGAAATCGGCCCCATGTTCGCCACGCGACCGGGCGGCTACACGCGCATTCTCAAAACCGGCCACCGCAAGGGTGACGGTGCGGAGATGGCGCGGATCGAATTGGTCCAGAGCTGAGGATATCGGACATGGCTATCGATAGACACCGCTGCTACGTCTGCGACAAGGGCGTTGCCTTTGGAAACAGCGTCTCGCACGCAAACAACAAGACGCGCCGCACCTGGAGACCCAATCTCCAAGTCGTGCGCACCCTCAGCGAAGGGAAAGTGATTAAGGTCAAGGCCTGCACGCGGTGCATCGCGGCCGGCAAGATCACCCGCGCGCCGCGCGGTCAGGTTGCCGTCGCCTAACACGCGGACGGTGACGTCTCAGCGGGGAGCTCGCAGTTGCCGGGCTCCCCGCTTTGTACGTGTGCCATCCGTGGTCGCCACTCACGAGTCCTGACTTTCGACTGAGTACTCCGTTGAAGACTGCACTGATTACCGGGATTACCGGACAGGACGGCTCCTACCTCGCCGAACTGCTGCTCGCCAAGGGCTATCGCGTCGTCGGTGTCGTTCGCCGCTCATCGACGACCCCCTACGAGCGCATCGCCCATCTCGTCGATCGCGTCGAACTCGTGTCGGCCGATCTGCTCGATCAGACATCGCTGACTGACGTCGTGTACGAAACGCAGCCCGATGAGATCTATAATCTCGCCGCGCAAAGCTTCGTGCAGACCTCATGGACCCAGCCCGTGCTCACCGGCGAATTCACCGCGCTCGGCGTCACGCGCATGCTGGAAGCCATGCGAAAGGCCGCGCCCAAGTCGCGGTTCTATCAGGCCAGTTCGAGCGAACAGTTCGGCAAGGTCGTCGAGACGCCGCAGCGCGAATCCACGCCCTTTTATCCCCGCTCGCCCTATGGCGTCGCCAAGGTCTACGGCCACTGGATTACCGTCAACTATCGCGAAAGCTTCAATCTGTTTGCGGTCTCCGGCATCCTGTTCAATCACGAGTCACCGCGCCGTGGACTCGAATTCGTAACGCGCAAGATCACCGACGCGGTCGCCCGCATCAAACTCGGAATGCAGCAGGAGCTTCGGCTCGGCAACCTCGAGTCGCGCCGCGATTGGGGATTTGCCGGCGACTATGTCGATGCGATGTGGCGCATGCTGCAACTCGACGAGCCCGACGATTTTGTGATCGGCACCGGCGAGACCTATTCGGTACGTGATTTCTGCGTCGCCGCCTTCGGTGCCGTCGATCTCGATTACCTCGATTATGTCAAGCAGGACGAGAAGTTCTTCCGGCCCGCCGAGGTCGATCTGCTGGTCGCCGACCCTGCCAAGGCCGAGCAGCGGCTGGGATGGACCCCGACGGTCCCCTTCGCCGAGTTGGTGAGCATGATGGTCGCCGCCGATCTGGCGCGGTACGAACGCGCGCGGTGATACGCTCGTGAAGCGGGTGCTCGTGACCGGAGCCGCCGGCTTCGTCGGGACGTACATGCTCGACGCACTGCGGATGGTGGGGGCCGAGTTGTTTGCGCTCGCCACCGACCCGCCGGAGACGCCGACGGCCGCCGGGGATGTCACGTGGCTCTACGGCGACCTCCGGGACGAGCGGTACGTGGTCGGCGTCGTGGACGCGGCACGGCCCGACACGGTCGTACATCTGGCCGCCATCTCCCATGTGCCGACGGCCACCGCCGATCCGGCGCTGGCGTGGGACGTGAATGTCACGGCGACCGCGCGGTTGCTCCATGCGCTTGGCCGCGCCCGTGACACGGCTTTGTGCGACCCGATGGTGCTCATCGTCGGCAGCGCGGAGCAGTACGGACGGCACGACACGCATGAGTTCCCATTGATCGAGAGCTCGGTCCAAGCGCCCCGAACCGTCTACGCGGCCACCAAAGCGGCGCAGGAGGTGCTCGCCTTGCAGTGCTGGCGGGCGACCGGTCTGAAAGTGGTCGTCGCCCGCAGCTTCAACCACAGTGGTCTCGGCCAGCCGACGCGCTTCTTGCTGCCGGCGCTCGTACAGCGCGCCGTCGAACTGCGTGGGGCGGAGCCGGGGACGAGCATGCCAGTTGGCAATCGCTCTCCGATACGCGACTTCCTCCATGTAAGTGACGTCGTTGCTGCGTATATTTCATTGTGCCAACGGGGTACGCCTGGCGAGGCGTACAATGTGGCCAGCGGCACCGGATGGTCGGTGCAGCAGATTCTCGACAGGGTTCTGGCGCGTGCCGGTGTGCAGGCGACGCCCGTCGAAGATCCGTCGCTGGTCCGCCCAGTTGACGTCCCCGTTTTGATCGGGGATTCGCGAAAATTGCAGCGCGCCACCGGATGGTCCGCCACGCGCTCTCTTGACGACATCATCGACGATCTCCTTCATGCCGCGACGCTCTGACCTGCACCGGATTCTCGTGATCGGCTCTGGACCGATCGTGATCGGGCAGGCTGCTGAATTTGATTATTCCGGAACGCAGGCCACCAAAGCCCTGCGCGAAGAGGGGTACGAGGTCATCCTCGTGAACTCCAATCCGGCCACCATCATGACCGACCCGGAGTTCGCGGACCGCACCTACATCGAGCCGGTCACGACCGAGTTCGTCGAAAAAGTGATCGCCAAAGAACGCCCCGACGCCGTGTTGCCCACCATGGGTGGACAAACGGCGCTGAACGTGGCGCTCGCGCTCTACGACAGCGGTGTGCTCGAGAAGTACGGCTGCGAACTCATCGGCGCCAACGCCCGCGCCATTCGCGTCGCGGAAGATCGCAAGCTCTTTGGCGAGGCGATGACGAAGATCGGCCTCAAGTGCCCGAACGGTCGCACCGTCACCACCCTCGAAGAAGCGATCGCTGGCGTTGAAGAGACGGGCTTCCCGTCAGTCATCCGCCCGTCCTTCACGCTTGGTGGCACGGGTGGCGGGATCGCGTACAACCGCGAAGAGTTCGAGACGATGGTGCGCCGTGGCCTCGACCTGTCGCCCGTGGGATCCGTACTCATCGAGCGGTCGCTGCTTGGCTGGAAGGAGTACGAGCTCGAGGTGATGCGCGATTGCGCCGATAACGTCGTCATTGTCTGCTCGATCGAGAACCTCGATCCGATGGGCGTGCACACCGGTGATTCCATTACCGTCGCGCCCGCCATGACGCTCACCGATCGCGAGTACCAAGTGATGCGCGATGCGGCCGTCTCCATCATTCGCGAGATCGGCGTTGATGCCGGCGGTTGCAACATCCAGTTCGCCGTGAACCCGAAGGACGGCGAGTTGATCGTCATCGAGATGAACCCGCGCGTGTCGCGCTCGTCGGCCCTCGCGTCGAAGGCGACCGGATTTCCGATCGCGCGCATCGGTGCCAAGCTCGCCGTGGGCTATACGCTCGACGAAGTCCCGAACGACATTACACAGACGACGCCAGCCAGCTTCGAGCCGGTGCTCGACTATGTGATCGTCAAGTGCCCGCGCTTCGCCTTCGAGAAGTTCACGTCGTCCGATCCTGGCCTGACCACGCAGATGAAGTCGGTCGGCGAGTCGATGGCGATCGGTCGCACGTTCAAGGAAGCGTTCCAGAAGGCGCTGCGGGCGCTTGAAACCGGCCGCAGCGGCTGGACCATCGGTGAACGGCTCGTGGATGACCGCCTCGTCGAAGGCTCGAAGGAAGAGCTCCGAGGTGCACTGCGCCGGCCCACACCTGAGCGCATTTATCAGCTCAAGCGCGCCATGCAGCTGGGCATGGACACCGCGGAACTGCACGAAATCACCGGCATCGATCCGTGGTTCCTCGATCAGTTGCATGAGTTGATCGTCGCCGAGGCGGAATACCAACACGAGGCCACCATCGATGCAGAAGGCATGCGTCGCATGAAGCGCCTCGGATTCTCCGATCGCCAGCTCGGCGCATTGCGCGGCGTCACCGAACATGAGGCCCGCGCGTTGCGCTGGTCGCTCGGGGTGCGACCGTCGTACAAAATGATCGATACCTGTGCCGGCGAGTTCCCCTCCAGCACGCCGTACTTGTACGGCTGCTACGACGAGGAGAGCGAAGCGGCCACCGAAGGCCGGCAGAAGGTCATCATCCTCGGTTCCGGTCCCAATCGGATCGGTCAGGGGGTGGAGTTCGATTACTGCTGCGTCCGTGCGGTGCTGGCGCTGCGCGAGCGTGGATACGAGACGATCATGGTCAACTCGAACCCCGAGACCGTCTCCACCGATTTCGATATCTCCGACAAGCTGTATTTCGAGCCGGTCACACTCGAGGACGTGCTCGAAATCGTCCATCGTGAGAACCCGCTTGGCGTCATCGTGCAGCTCGGTGGACAGACGCCGCTCAAGCTCACGCGTCCGCTCGAAGCCGCGGGGGTGCGCATTCTTGGCACGTCGCCCGACGCGATCGACATCGCTGAGGATCGTCGGCGCTTTGAAGCAATCGTGCGCGAATTGGGCATCGCCCAGCCGGCAAACGGCACCGCCACCAGCGTCGAGGAAGCGGTGGAGATCGCCGACCGCATCGGGTATCCCGTGTTGGTGCGCCCGTCGTACGTGCTCGGTGGACGCGCCATGGAGATCGTGCACGATGCCACGTCCTTGCGTGGGTACTTCGAGCGCGCCGCACGCGTGAGCGAAGACCGCCCGGTGTTGGTGGACAAGTTCCTCGAGGATGCGTTCGAGGCCGATGTCGATGCGCTCTCCGATGGCACGAATGTGGTGATTGGCTCCGTGATGGAGCACATCGAGAGCGCGGGAATTCATTCCGGCGACTCGGCGTGTGTCCTGCCGCCATACCTGATTCCGCAGGAAGCCGCCGATCAGATGCGCGCGCACACGGTCGCCTTTGCCAAGAAGCTGGGCGTCGTCGGCCTGATCAACGTGCAGTACGCGTACAAGGACGGTGTGGTGTACGTGATCGAGGTCAACCCGCGTGCGTCGCGCACCGTGCCCTTCGTCTCGAAGGCGATTGGCGTGTCGCTCGCCTCCGTCGCGGCCCGCTTGATGCTCGGCGAAACGTTGGCCGAGATCGGTTTCACCTCGGAAATCGTACCGCCCTTCTACAGCGTGAAGGAAGCCGTCTTCCCGTTCAACAAGTTCCGAGAGTTCGATCCGGTGCTCGGCCCCGAGATGCGCTCGACCGGCGAAGTCATGGGCATCGATGAAGACTTCGGCACGGCGTTCATGAAGTCGCAACTGGCCGCCGACAACGCGCTCCCACGGACCGGCGCGGTCTTCATCACGGTGAACGACTCAGACAAGCCAAGCGCCGCTAAGTTGGCCGCGCGGTTCCACGAGCTTGGCTTCACCCTCTTCTCGACCAGCGGGACCGCCGCGTATCTGCGCGAGCGTAACATCCCGGTGCAGTCGGTGCTCAAGGTGAGTGAAGGCCGCCCACACGGCGTCGACATGATTCTGAACGGCGAGATTCAGCTGCTCGTGAACACCCCGCTCGGCAAGCACGCACAGGTTGATGATGAGCGCTTGCGACAGGCCGCGATCAGCAACCGCGTGCCGTACACCACCACCTTCTCGGCGGCCAGCGCCGCGGCCGAAGCGATTGCCGCGCGTCAGTCACGCGAACCCGGGGTGCGCTCCCTGCAGGAGTGGCACGTCATTCTGGCTGCCTCGCTCGCCGCGAGCGACACCGGCGGCGCCGCGTGAGCATACCGGGCATGATCGCGTCAGCAGGGCAGGGCAACGTCGCACACGGTGTCCTGCTTGGCGAGGGTGCGCTCGTACACGAGTCGGCCTATGTCGACGCTGGCGCGGTGATCGGTGCTGGATCACGCGTCTGGCATTTCTGCCACGTGCTCGGCGGCGCCGAAATCGGCGCGCGATGTTCGCTCGGACAGAACGTGGTCGTGATGAACGGCGTCGTGATCGGCGACAACGCCAAGATCCAGAACAACGTCTCGTTGTACGAGGGCGTGGAACTGGAGGCCGACGTGTTTTGCGGCCCGTCCATGGTCTTCACCAACGTGTACAATCCGCGCAGTGCAGTGTCGCGGAAGAATGAGTACCGCCGCACCCTCCTGCGGCGGGGCGCGACGATCGGGGCGAATGCCACGATTGTGTGCGGGGTGACGATCGGACGATTCGCGTTCATCGGAGCCGGCGCGGTCGTCAATCGCGATGTCCCTGATTATGCGCTCGTCGCGGGCGTGCCGGGCAAGCGGATCGGCTGGATGTCCGAAGATGGGCATACGCTCGAGTCGCTGAGTCTGGCCGGAGCGGAGGGCGCGCACGAGCTGCTGCGTTGCCCCGGCACCGACGTGCGGTACGAACGGCATGGGGACGTGGTCGTTCGCCTCGGGGAGACGGTATGAACGTGAAAGGCATTGCAGCTGGAGAACGCATCCGTGTCGCCCTCTTGGGCTGCGGTCGCATCAGCAAAAATCACTTCGATGCGCTCGCGAAGCTCCCCGGTCTCGAGCTCGTGGCTGTGTGCGATGTGGTCGCCGAGCGTGCGGAGCAGGCCGGTACGATGTACAGCGTGCCATGGTTTACGAGCTACGAACAGATGCTCTCCGACGTCGCGAGCGACGCGGTGATCATCGCGACGCCGTCCGGTTTGCATCCGCAGCATGGGATTCTTGCGGCCAAGGCGGGTCGTCACGTGATCTCGGAAAAGCCGATGGGGATCTCGCTCGCGGCCGCCGACGCGCTCGTGCAGGCCTGCGACGACCATCAGGTGCAGCTGTTCGTCGTCAAGCAAAATCGCCTCAATCCGGCGATCGTGCTGCTCAAGCGCGCGATCGAGCGTGGACGCTTCGGGCGGATTTATATGGCGAACTGCACGGTGCGCTGGACACGGCCGCAGGACTACTATGACCAGGCGCCGTGGCGCGGGACGTGGGAGTTTGACGGCGGCGCGTTCATGAATCAGGCGTCGCACTACGTCGATCTGGTGCAGTGGCTGGTCGGCCCCGTCGAGAGCGTGATGGCCAAGACCGCGACCATGGCACGGAACATCGAGGCCGAGGACAGCGGCGCCGCGGTGCTCAAGTTCCGCTCCGGTGCGATTGGCGTCATCGAAGTCACGATGTTGACGTTCCCTCGGAATCTCGAAGGGTCGATTACCATCCTGGGCGAGAAGGGCAGTGTGAAGATCGGCGGGACCGCGGTCAACAAGGTCGAACATTGGACCTTCGCTGATTACGATGACGACGACAAGCTCGTCGAACAGGCGAACACCAATCCGCCAAGCGTGTACGGGTTCGGGCATGAAGGGTATTACCGTAATGTCGAATCGGTGCTGCGTGGTGACGCGCGCCCCGACACCGACGGTCGTGCCGGTCGCAAGTCGCTCGAACTCATTCTGGGGATCTACGAATCGGCGAAGACTGGCCGTGACGTCCCCCTGCCGCTTCGCGTCAACAACTGAACCTATCCGTCATGGCCGTTCCTCTTCTCGATCTCAAGGCGCAGCACGCCACCATCCGCGATGAAGTCGTCGCCGCGGTGATGGATGTCGTGGATCAGCAGGCGTTCATCCTCGGCGATCCCGTCGCGCAACTCGAGTGCAGCGTCGCCGGTCTGTCGCAGGTCAAGTACGCCGTCGGCTGCGCCAATGGTACCGACGCCTTGCTGCTGGCGCTGCGCGCGCTTGACGTCGGAGCTGGGGACGAGGTCGTCACGACGCCGTTCACGTTTTTTGCAACCGCCGGTGCGGTGCACAACGTCGGGGCACGCCCGGTCTTCGTCGACATCGATCCGCGTACGTTCAACATCTCGCCCGACGCGATCCGTTCGGCCGTGAACGAGAAGACCAAGGCGGTGATCGCGGTCGACCTGTTTGGGCAGATGACGGCCATCGAGCATGTCAACGAGGCCGCGCAGGGACGTCCGGTGATCGAAGACGCGGCCCAGTCGATCGGTGCGAGCCGGCGGATCAACGGCGCCAAGGTAATGGCGGGTCAAGCCGCGACGATCGGCACCTATAGCTTTTTCCCGTCGAAGAATCTCGGCGGATACGGCGACGGTGGCATGATGGTCACCCAGGATGAGGCACTGTTTGAAACGCTCCTGAAGCTTCGCACGCACGGGAGTCGTCGCACGTATTTCCACGAGATCGTCGGCTACAACAGCCGACTCGATGCGCTCCAGGCTGCCGTGCTGCGCGCCAAACTTCCGCATCTGGAATCGTGGAGTGCTGCCCGCCGTCGGAATGCCGCGTATTACGATGCCGCGTTCGCCGATCTGCCCGAAGTGGTCACGCCGTATATCGATCCGGCCAACACCTCGATCTACAACCAGTACACGGTCCGTGTGCCACAGCGCGATGCGCTGCAGGCACATCTCAAGGATCGCGGCATCGGTTGCTCCGTCTACTATCCGCTGCCATTGCACTTGCAGCCGTGCTTCGCGTATCTCGGGTACCAGCAGGGGCAGTGCCCCGAGTCGGAACGCGCGGCCCTCGAAGTGCTGTCGCTACCAGTTTTCCCCGAGCTCACCACTGTGCAACTCGATGAAGTCATCGGGGCAGTGCGAGCCTTCTTTGGACGCTGAGGCGTAGAACATGGTCGATTCCCCGTCGATGAAGGACCACCTGCTCTCGAAGATTCAGGACCGCACCGCCGTGATCGGCGTGATCGGTCTGGGCTACGTGGGGTTGCCGCTCGCGATGGAGTTCGTTCACGCCGGCTTTCGCGTCATCGGGTACG
>Ga0114970_10001034_pt1 | contig 20880 bp, 21 predicted proteins | sample M_140205_XF_Meta_FD_87030 | JGI IMG/M metagenome (GOLD analysis project Ga0114970, IMG submission 87030) | Freshwater microbial communities from Lake Montjoie, Canada to study carbon cycling - M_140205_XF_MetaG | ecosystem: Environmental > Aquatic > Freshwater > Lake | place: Lake Montjoie... | reverse complement strand
CCTTTAAGCTTACAGCCTTTAAGCGTCATTTTTTTGTTGATTGAATTTATTCAAGATCAAGGAGATGAAGATCAGGGGAAAGAAGAGAAATGAAAAACACAATTCAATGTTGTTGGTAACGCTCACCATATAGCCAAAAATAGGTGGACCCACCACGACACCTAGGAAGGTGAAGAACAAGCAACCGGCAGTGGCTTGTGCGGCATTTTCTTTCTTTGCAATTTGTGCGACAAATGCTAAAAATACGCCATTCCAGCTGATTGCGGTGAAACCAAAGATGCACAAGATGCAATAGACAAGCCATTCCTTCGTGTGTACATCTGGGTAGAGCATGCTCAGGCACGAAAGTGCCATGAGACTGGACAAGGCAATCAAGGCTTGTATGGTTTTCCCCGTTTTATCGGCCAGTAAACTCCATGCAATTCTTCCTGTTACTCCAGAGAGTTGAACAAATGAAAACCCGATTCCTGCTTCGATCAATGACCATTTCAGTGAGATGTTCAGGTAAGTGACCAAGTAGGAGCTTAGGCAAAGTTGCACGATTGAAAACACAAAAGAGCAGACACAAAGAATCGATAGAACGGGGTGAGACAAAACATATCGAATGGGGTTGAAAAATCGATAGGCCTTTGGCCACACTGCATGGGGATTGCGGTTGACATCCAGTTGATGGCGCAATGACTGAGCCAGTATGGCAATCGCTAGCGAAATCACCAACAGTATTTCAAAGGCAAAGCCCGCATTTTGATAGTCCGTTAAGTTTGGTATCAAAAGCCCTGCGAGGGCACCTCCCAGTGGGACACCGGTTTGTTTGATAGAAAAAATCAAGGAAAAGCGATTTTTGGGGGTGGTTCTGACCAAAATGTCCGAGCTCGCTGGTGTGATCGGCCCATACCCCAGCCCTAAGCACACGGCCCCAAGGATGTTAATGACCAAATAGTCCTGCAAGATCAAAAGCAATCCGGCACAAGAAAACAAGAGCGCAATTTGGCTGGTCCTGATGGGGCCCAGTTTTTCGATCATGGAGGCGGCAAAGACGCCTGCGGTTGCTGCACAGAGGTAGACAATGCTGATGTAAAAACCAATCGCACTGCTTGCCCAGTGGTGCTCAAGCAATAAGATCGGTGCAATCGCCGTGGGCGCCAACACCATGGCGGCACTGGCCATTTGAATCAACAAGGTGAGAATCAAAGAACAATTGCTTGCAGAGAAGATCATGGCAAAGAGGGCCCAAGTGTTTTCAAGTGATCAGTCTAAGAATTCTTTTAGCTCTGAGTACCAGGGGTAGATCGATTAATTTTCCATTCAAACGAACAGCGCCGCCGAAAGAGGCCTCTGAGGCTAGACACACCTCTTTGGCCCATGCCACTTCTTGTGGACTGGGTTTGAAGCCCTTTTGCGTTGCATTGACTTGGGAGGGGTGGATGCAAAGCTTAACAACAAAGCCAAGATTAATTTTAAAACTTTCATCGAGTGGGTCTTTCCGTATTGGATTTGTTTGTTGATAACAAATAAGTCATCAATGATAAGCCTAGTATAAGATCATCTATTAATGCTCTTAATCGAGCACATTAAAGATGCCTCATCTAAATAAATAACGTCCGCGTAAACCCTAGTGAGGTTTTAGGTTTGGAAGCGGGGGGTAATTGTGCTCGCTGTGGCCGTGTATTTTTTATATTTTATCCAAACTAGATTAAGTTAACTTAGAAGAGAAATCTATCCATGGCTGATGTATTTAAAGAAAAATCTATCAATTGGGACGCAAATGTAGCGAGAGTAAAGATGTCATTGGCCATTGGAACTTGTATGTTAGAAAATGTGGAGTTAAGCCATCAAATGTCGGTTTTGGATTTTGGTGCGGATACGGGATTGATTGCTTCGCAAGTTGCGCCTCAGGTCAAAAAAATTACTGCAATTGATGTATCAGAGTCAATGCTTGAGAAGTTGATTTCAAAAATTGAATTGAATGGCAAAGTTGAAATTCTTTGTCAAGACACCACCTCTCAACCCACTGGTGTTCAATATGATCTGATCATGAGTGCAATGGCGATGCACCACGTAGAGGATACAAATAATATGATACAAAAGTTTGCAGAGCACCTGAAATCGGGTGGGAAGATCGCTTTGGCAGACTTGGACAGCAAGGATGGTGGATTTCACTCAACTCCAACAGAGGGCGTCTTTCGCCAAGGCTTTGATTGAGAAGAGTTTGCTGCAATGCTTAAGAGAAGTGGATTTTCTGACATCGAGTATATAACGGCTCACATTGCTTTAAGGGCAAGTGGCTCGCACCCCATTTTCCTGGCCTTGGCGACAAAGCAGTAGAGATCACGTGCTAGAAAATTTCGCAATCATAAATCCCTGCATACATTTTCTTAGAATGAACCATGAGTTTGAATAAAAAGTTGGCATCTATTGCATTACTTGAAAGCTCATAAGATAATAGCTTATGAACATCGATATAAATGAGTCTCTACGTGAAATGCGCCCGCATGTCAGGCGCTTTGTGGTGGAGCGAATGGAGCCTATATCTCGGGCGATGGACTCGGGTGGCGAATTGCCTCAAAGCGCGTTTGAAGAACTTCGCAATCAAGGCTATCTTGGTATGCGTTTGCCAACGTCTGAAGGGGGTGGTGGGTTCGATTTATCGACCTATTGTTTGGTCATGGAGGAGCTTAGTCGTTCACACCGAATTTACACACTGATGTTAGATGCTTCTAGTGGATTGACACCCATTGCGATATCAAAATTTGGGACATCAGATCAAAAGAATAAATTCTTGCCTAAATTATCCTCCGGTGAATGGGTGGCCTCTTTTGCTTTGACAGAGCCTGAGGCAGGCTCAGATGCTGCTGCTATCAAAACGACTGCGAAAAAAGACGATGCTGGCTGGGTTCTGAATGGTGTAAAGCATTACATCAGTTGGGCTCACCGTGCTCAAGTTATTCTTGTGATTGCGCTGACTGACCCCATCAAAAAAGCAAAAGGGGGTATCAGCGCTTTTTTGGTAGAAAAAAATACGCCAGGCATGAATATTGTTCGGGTTGATAAAACCATTGGTTCAGATGCCATTGAGTTGGCTGAAATTCATTTCACAGATTGCTTCATTGCGAACGATGCAATGATTGGCCAAGTTGGTGAAGGTTTTGGTATCGCAATGAGCTCTCTTACTGCTGGGAGAATGGGCGTGTCAGCTGCGTGCTTGGGTGCTGCTGATCGATTGATTGAACTTGCAACCGAGCATGTTCAATCGCGAATTACATTTGGACAGGCGCTCTCGCAACGACAGGCCATCCAGTGGATGCTAGCTGATTCTGCCACCGAGTTGGCTGTCGCTCGGGCCTTGGCTTACGAGACTTTGCGACAAATAGATGCTGGGAGTGATCCTGGCATTGCCCCTAATATGGTCAAGCTCTATTGCTCGGAGATGGTTGGCCGCGTTGCCGACCGGGCCGTTCAAATCTTTGGGGGCTCTGGTCTGATTCGAGGCTTCACTGTTGAGCGGTTTTATAGAGACGTAAGGCATTACCGCATTGGAGAGGGATCATCAGAAATTCAAAGAATGCTAATTGCCAAGGACTTATTTAAATCAAGTCACTCTTCTAAGAGATGACCAAAAAAGGGAAAAAAATGAATCAACTTGTTTCAAGATATTTTTCAAAAGTAATATTTACATTTGCGGTGCTCGTTAGCGCTATTTGGGTCTCTTTTGCACATTCACAAGAGTCTTATCCATCTAGAGCTGTGATTTTGATCAATCCATGGGCGGCAGGAGGTCCTTCCGAGGCCATTATTCGACCTATTGCTGAGAAACTCACTCAGCTTTTAGGCCAGCCCTTTGTCATAGAAGCCAAACCTGGTGCCAATGGCACAATAGGTACCGCTATGGTGTCTCATGCCAAACCGGATGGATACACTCTTTTATTTGCCAATGCTGGGCCAATCACCATTAGTCCGTCTTTGCCCAATAAGCCAGCTTATGATGTCAGTCGAGACTTTGTTCCTATCACTCAAATTGTTTCTGCACCTACTTTGCTTGTTGTTCGTTCAGATTTTCCTGCAAAAAATTTGGCTGAATTTATTGACTATATAAAGAAAAATCCTGGCAAGGTGGCATACGGCTCAGTTGGGATTGGTAGCACAACGCATTTGGCCGGAGCGACCCTGGCTGAGCGAGTTCGCACAGAAATGATACATATTCCGTACACTGGATCCTCGCAAATCAATACCGACTTGCTAGGTGGTCAGATTCAGACTGCTTTTGTCAATATAGCTGGCGTGATGGGCTTGGTGACTGAGGGTAAATTGCGATCTTTGGCAGTGAGTACTCTAAAGCGAGCGTCAGTCTTACCCAACATACCTACCGTTGCTGAGCAAGTCCCCGAATTTGAAATGAATTCCTGGTATGGGCTCATGGCACCTGCCAATACACCACCAGCAATCACACAAAAACTAAATTCAACTCTGATTCAAATTCTTAAAATGCCCGACATCGTCAATCGCTTGAGTGACTATGGCTTGGTGATCGAGGGAAACTCCCCAGAGGCTTTTACAGCTAAAATTAAATTGGACTTGATCAATTATGCCAATTCGGTTCGTGCGGCTAAAATCAAGGACTGAAGCGCTGGGATTGCTTTAATTTAAGCTTGGTACATCATCTCTAGCCTATGGCGACTGTTATGCGCGATCATCCAATTCTCAGAGGCTTTGCTCAAATAGAGGAAGGACAAGTGCACTTTCGTCATTGTGGTGCTCAGCATGGGAAAATTAAAAAACCCTTGGTGATGATTCACGCATCTCCAGGATCTGCCAAAACACTTGAGCCTTTGATGACTGCGTTGTCCAAGCACCGCTGGGTCATTGCACTTGACACGCTGGGCAATGGGGACTCATGTGCTCCAAAGGCACCCTTGATTGACATGACGTATTTGGCGCATGCTCACTTGCGTGCTTTGAATGACATAGGAGTTGAGGAGTTTAATCTTTATGGCACACACACTGGAGCAAATATTGCAGGCGAAATATCCATTGCGGCACCACAGCGTATTCATCGCTTGATTCTGGATGGGGTTTCCTTTTACTCGGATGAGCAACGTCGTGAGTTTTTACAGCACTATGCCCCTGATGTGGAGTTTGATCAAAATGGCTCTCAGTTTCAATTCATGTGGGGGTTTATAAGGGATGCTTATTTGTTTTGGCCATGGTACCAAAGGAGTGCCTCTCATTTGAGAAAGACTGGCCTGCCGTCTGCCGAGATACTTCACGATAAAGCTGTTGAAGTTTTCAAAGCCGCTAGAACGTATCCCGCAATATACCGTGCCGCTTTGGCTTATGACAAAGCCGCACGCCTTGCATTGATTCAATCCAATACTTTACTTTGTTGCGCTAAAAATGACATGCTCTTTGAATATTTCCAAGAAGTTTCACAACTCATGCCGAATGCGCAAAAATGCGTGACTGCTGGAACTTCTAACCCTCACGATTTTAAATCTACGATGGCTACTTTTGAAGACTTTCTTTCGCAACAATCTTAGTTGAGCCTTGTACTTTAAAAAATTCCTCTGAAGCTCATATCAATTAAACTTTTCACATATTGAATCGAAAATGAATCAACCAACCAACTCTTTAAAACATCTGGGTGTCATTGATGCCGTGGTCAATATTTGGACAGCTGAGAGTTTGGCCATTCGACCCAATCGTGATGCTTTCTTTGGCGATAAGATGGGAGTGAGTCAAGAGATATTAAAGGGTATCACCATTGCTGAAATGGTCAATCGCATGGATCAAGCCGGTATAGAGAAGTCTTTTTTGATTGCAGCCAAAGTGGGCCCCTTTCTTCACCGATCCACGTATCACATTCCTTATGAAATGGTGGTACGAGCCATTGCAGAGTTTCCAGATCGTTTTTACGGATTGGCCGGTCTTGACCCGACTGAAGGCATGCAAGGAGTGAGGGAACTCGAGAGAGCAGTGCGAGACCATGGATTTATTGGCGCACATTTTTACCCACATTGGTTTGAACTCGCGCCTGATCACGCCAAGTGGTACCCCTTCTACGCAAAATGCGTGGAATTGGACATACCTGTCCAACTGCAAGTGGGTCAGTCTATGATTTATGACCCGGCTCATCGATTGAAAAGCGTAGCTCGTCCAATCAGCTTGGATGCCGTAGCTTGCGACTTTCCAGAATTAAAATTAATTGGTATCCATGTGGGTATTCCCTGGGCGGATGAGATGATTGCCATGGCCTGGAAACACCCCAACGTTTTTATTGGCTGTGATGCACACTCTCCCAAATACTGGCCAAATTCTTTTGTCAATTACATCAATACCTTTGGACAGGACAAGGTCATTTTTGGTACAGATTTTCCTATTTTGGATTTTGAAAGAACTCTCAAACAAATCGATGATTTGCAATTGCGACCCATTCCAAAGCAAAAGTTACTTCGTGACAATGCGATCAGAATTTATAAACTAGATTTAGAAAAATTAACAGATCATGCCACTTGAGTTTCAACTTGGTTCGAATATTTCCGATCAATTGAAGCGGCTAGCTCATCAACGGCCCACTAAAACTGCAATCATCCATGGAGCTACACGGATCAATTACGCTCAGCTTTATGAGAGGGTCATTGACAAAGCAAAGGCTTTAATCGATTTGGGTATTCAAGAGGGCGACATTGTGGGTGTTGCACTTGAAGACTCAATCGATCATTTGGTGATGTTGTTTGCAGTTGCAAGGGCTGGTGCAATCATTTTACCGATGGATCACCGTTGGTCCATCACAGAAAAAGAAGCCCTTTTTCAGCATTTCAAGCCTAAATGTGTATTGGTCAATGAGCAAGATGATTGGTCGCCTCACAATGCATGGCTAGTAAAGTCACTCACGGCTGAGGTCGACGTTAGACCTCTAAGCGAATATGAGTTTCCATTGGGTCGACACGGACTCACCCTATCTTTGTCCTCCGGTACAACTGGCAGACCCAAGGGACCCTTGGTATCGCACCAGCAGTTTATCAGTCGCTTTCTGACCCATTGGATCGATTTGGGCTTTGGTTCAAGAGAGACTTACATCAATGCCACACCACTTTATTTTGGAGGCGGTAGAGCTTTTAGTTTGTCTATTCTTTTCGTGGGCGGTACATTGGTGTTATTTCCGCCTCCTTACACTCCGCATGAACTCGCTAGAGAAATTGAGCGAACAAAGTCCACGTTGTTATTTTTGGTACCGACTTTGCTTAGGCGTATTTTGAGCAAGATCCATGAAGAGAAGTCCAATGACACAGATTTGAAGTATTTTCAGCAGCTCAATACGCTTATTTCATCGGGCTCTGCTTTGACCTCGGAAGAAAGGCACGCCATAAGTCAAAACATATGCGCTCATTTTATCGAATACTACAGCTCAACGGAAGGTGGTGGCATTTCGGTATTGACACCCAAGGATCAGATGCATTTTCCTGATTCTGTGGGTAGGCCGATTTTTGGGGTGGATGTTCAAATTGTCAGCGAAGAACATCAACCATTATCCGCAAATACTGTAGGACGTATTCGATACAAAGGAATGGCTGTTTCAAGTGGCTTTTACAACGATCCTGAATCGAGCCTTGAATCCTTTCATGAAGGATGGTTTTATCCTGGCGATCTGGGTCTTCTCAATGAAGAGGGATATCTCTTTTTAAAGGGTCGATTCAAAGATATGATTATTCGAGGAGGGATCAATATTTATCCACTGGAGATAGAAAACACCTTGATGAACAATCCTTGTGTTTCTGAGGCCGCCGTGATTTCTACGCCTTCAAAAGAATTCGGAGAGGAAATTGTAGCTTTCGTCAGTTTAAAAACACCTATATCATCTTCTGATTTGATTGATTTTTGCAAAACTCACCTGGCACCTTATAAAGTTCCTAAGCTTATCCAATTCATGGATCAGCTTCCTAAAAACTCTGGTGGAAAAATTATCAAATCCCAGTTGTCAAAAACGCTGAATAATTGAGAATGCTAAGCCGATAATTCTCTATCAAAAACGAATTCATGAAGCTTGTAGTGAAATGCAATTCTTTCAATCAGTTAGGAAAGTGCAGCCTTTGAAACTTTCATCGTATTTCAACGGATCGGTGATGACCGAGTTCAATGAAGGGGGAGTAAATAGGACAAGGCATGCAAAATGATATCTTTTTGGTTCAATTCTGAAAAATACAGACCTAATTCATGATAAAAAATGACTTGATTAATCTGGTTTTACATTTGCAGACTTGATCAAAGCACCCCATTTAATACTTTCAGTATTGATAAATTTGCCAAAGTCTTGAGGTGAGCCAATTACAGCCTGAACACCCTGGGCTTTAAAGAAGGCCGTGGTCTCAGGGTGCTGCAAGGCCTTGTTAAGCGCTGCATTGACCTTGGTCACAACTTCAATAGGCATCTTGGCGGGCCCCATTAAGCCGTACCACGTTCCGCTGATGACTGTTTTATACCCGGCTTCGCTCGTGGTCATCACTTCTGGCAAAGCCGAAGTGCGCTCGGGTGCTGCAAGAGCAAGAGCTTTCAGCTGGCCAGCATGGATAAAAGAAATCACAGCGGGTACATCTGCGAACATGAGATCGACTGTTCCCGAAATAAGGTCTGTGATAGCAGGAGCCGCACCCCTATAGGGTATATGCGTAATGAATATACTGGCATCCCGCTTTAAAAGTTCAGTACCCAGCTGAGTTGACGTACCACTTCCTGCGGAGGCGTAGTTAAGTTTGGCCGGGTTATCCTTTGCGTAGGATACGAGTTCACTTAACTTATTGAATCGACTCTTTGCAGAGACAACCGCAACTGAGGGGGTATTCACCGCTTGACCGATGGCAATGAGATCGCGCTCGGGTCTGTAATTTGGATTGAGTGAAATGGCAGGGATAATAACCAAGGCGCCAGTGGATGCAAATAATATGCTGTGACCATCTGTCGATTGAATGACATCCATGGCACCCAAAACTCCACCTGCACCTGCTTTGTTGTCGATCACAACAGGTTGTCCAAGTTCAGAGGTCATTTTCATGCTGATAAAACGCGCAAGGGCGTCTGCAGGTCCACCGGCTGCGAATGGAACAACTATGCGGATAGACTTTGAAGGCCAATTTTGCGCATGAGCACAAAACAATGAAAAGAAAAGAGAGAAAGATATTGGTAGTAAAAAAAAGAAAAACTTTTCACTTTGTTTAAATATCATTTTGGTGATCTCGGTCATAGTTATTGTTAAAAAATACTGTTAATAGTTCATGAAAGTTAGCATATTGGAAATATTACAAAAAAATAAATCCAAGGCAAAGTCATAATATTCTCAAAAATTAGATAAGTTTTATTTAATCATTTTTAAAAACAACTGTATCATAAACCTCCAAAAACATGTGTATCGTAATCATCAAGCGCCCAAAATATCCAACTTTAATTCGCTATAAATAATAGTTACACTAACATCAAATAACTCAAAGACGTATTTATGACTGAATCGCATCTTCTAAAAGTGTGTGTCTTCGGAGCAGGCGCAGTAGGTGGTTATTTCGGTGTTCGCCTAGCTCAAAGTTCAGCCCAAGTGAGTGTCGTCGCAAGAGGCGCCAGCCTTGAGGCCATCCAAAACCGAGGATGGATCTTGGAGAGCGAAGGACAGCGCTTGACATCCAAAGTCAAGGCAGTCAGCGATCCAACCCAACTTGGGCTGCAAGATATCCTTATCATCGCTGTCAAAAGTCATGATCTAGAAAGTGCAGTTGATAAGGTTAAACCCTTACTGGGTCCTCAGACACTTTTGATACCAGCCCTGAACGGCATTCCATGGTGGTTCTGCGGTGAGTCGGGTCAACCAGGCGCGTTAGGAAGAATCCATTGTGTTGATAAAAGCGGTCTCATAGAGTCTTCAATACCTTCAAGTTCTGTCATCGGTACTGTGGTTTATCCTTCGCTTTCAAGTCCAGAGCCTGGTCTAACTCGCCATCATTCGGGTACAAAAATAGTGTTCGGTGAGCCCAGCTCGGCCCCTGGAGCCGCTACTTCATTGAGATTGCAAAGCCTTGTTGATCTTATGCGCTCCAGTGGCTTGGATGCAGAAATAAGTTCTGATATTCGTACAGAGGTATGGAAGAAATTGATGGGCAATGCATGCTTCAATCCTGTGAGCTTGTTGACATCTTCTGCAACCGATTTGATGATTGATGACCCTGGGACTTATCAGGTGTTTAAGTCCATGATGTCTGAGCTGTTGGAGGTGGGAAACGCATTGGGTTTAAGGCCCAATATAAGTGTGCAAGATCGGATTGCGTTGACTCGTAAGCTTGGGCATATTAAAACATCCATGTTGCAAGATGCCGAGCGAGGTCGAAAAGTTGAAATTGATGCTATTTTAGGTGCGGCGTGTGAATTAGGTCGAAAGGTCAATGCATTGACTCCAACCCTTGATACGGTCTATTCTCTTGCACGTTTAAAAGCAATAACTGAAGGCCTTCTTTCTAGTTGATTAAATTTTATGGCGATATCTTCCGAACTCATCAAATCTGTGACTGCTGAACTCTATGAGCGTTCGCTTAGAAAAATTCCACTTGATGCGATGGATGCGCTTGTTGGTGCCGCTCAAGTTGAATCCAATGAAACTGCTCGTCACACCTTGCGCATCATGATCAAAAGCGCTGAGGAAGCAGAAAAAACAGGACAGTTTGTTTGTTCCGATTCAGGGGTGCCCGTATATTTCATTCGTGTGGGGACCCAAGTCCAATTCAGCGGTCATGTTCGTGAAGCCATCGCACAAGGGTTTGATCAATTGGTTTCAACCATTCAACCCCCATTGTTGCCCCACATTACCAACCCTCTGACCTTGGAGAGAGGGTACAAGGGGGCAGGGATGCCACTTGTTACTTTTGACATGGTAGATGGTTCAGACTGCATGGATATTACCTGTTCTCCAAAAGCACTGGGCTCTGGACGCTGGGCTGCGTTGGAGATTTTCAGTTTTCCGGACTTGCGTACAATTGAAAAATATGTTCTTGACGTGGTCGCCCGTGCAGGGTCTCAACCGTGCCCGCCTGTTGTCGTTGGCGTTGGGATTGGCGGGAGCTTTGACTACGCGGCCAAATTGGCCAAGGAGGCTACTTTGCGCCCAATTGGGGAGCATCACACTGAGAGCATGGTGGCTGACATGGAGAAGCGTCTCTTGGCTGGCATCAACATGATGGGTTTTGGGCCAATGGGAACAGGAGGAGACTTTACCGCTTCAGCTGTGCACGTAAACTATGCAGCGGGTCATGGTTTTACGCCTGTCGCTGTTGCTTTTAATTGTTGGATCAATCGTCGAACCCGTGCTCGTATTTTCAACGATGGTCGAGTTGAATTTTTGGAGTAAATTCTTGACCATTCAAACACATCGGATGAAGTTTCCGCTATCAGAAAATGACTCGAGGACATTGAGAGCAGGCGACCAAGTTGTCATCGATGGTGAAATCATCGTGACAGCGGGACTTCCGACTCACCAGCGTCTTATTCGCTGTCTTGATGGACTAGAGCCATTGCCTTTTAATTTACTTGGTCAGACTCTTTTTCATCTTGGAAGCTACTGCCAAGCGAAGACTAGTCCTCAAGGAATCGAACAACTTGATGTTGTCTATATCAATCCAACCACCAGCACGCGTTTTAACGATGTCATGCCTAGACTTATTGGTGAATTACAACTTCACGCTGTAGGCGGAAAAGGCGGACTTGATGCAAGATCTGTTGAAGCCCTGAAAAAAACAGGCTGTGTGTACCTATCTTTTTTGGGGGGTGGTGCAACTCTTCACACACAATCTATCCAAGAGGTTCTTGAAGTTGGATGGAGCGATATGCTAATGCACTATAGGTTGATGCGACTGCGAGTGATGGGTTTAGGGCCAGTGACCGTTGCTATGGATGCGCATGGAAATAGCATATACGCTGACACTCAAGAAAACGCTCAAACACGAATGAATCAAATCATGGCCTTTATGGATGGTGCTCGTCAAGAAGCTGCAACCAAGGACAAGTGCTAGATATTGATTCAATGGCCATAAAATATTTACAAAATGATCGAAAAAAATCCGATGATTGAGTTGGTAAAGCTATTTTAATGTTGTGCTTGCGCTTTAACCTATGAGCTAGCGCGAGTTGTTATATGTTTCATCAGTGAATTCAGTTGGGTTCAAGTTAGGAGAATACTTAAAGGGTTTACCCTTGTTTTTTTCTTGAAATTTGAATGATTTGATCAAGCTCAAAAAGAAGATGAAAAGCGGATTGATAGACTTCTTTAGAGTTTTTATTCAAAAAAATCTTTTCATTGTGTAACAATAAAAATATGCAAGTAGAAGTTATCTGGCACATTCTAAAAACCATAGAAATGGATCAATAAAATGGCGATTGAGAGTGCACTGATCAAACAGGTCACAGCTGAGTTGTATGAAAAATCTCTTAAAAAGATTCCAGAAGACACGCACTCATTTTTAAGCCATGCGATCAATAAAGAATCAAATTTAACAGCTAAGAAAACCCTGAAGATCATGGTGCAAAGCGCTGATTTAGCGAAAAGTACAGATCAATTGATTTGTTCAGATGTGGGTATTCCAACATACATTTTTAAGATAGGTTCTAAGGTTCAATTCAATGGACCGATAAGGCAGGCCATTCAAGACGGATTCAAGGAATTGACTGAAAAAATCAATCCTCCGATTTTAAAGATGGTCACCAATCCCTTGACTCACGAGAGAAGTTTTGAGGGTAAAGATATACCAATTGTCAGCTACGATGTAATAGATGATGCTGATTATGTAGAAATTATTTGTTCTCCGAAAGCCATGGGCACTGGACGATGGGAGGCGATTGAGGCTTTTGTTTATCCAACCCACGAAGACATCGAGAGATTTGTGATTGATGTTGTGATGAAGGCGGGCTCACAACCTTGTTTGCCGATTGTTGTCGGAGTTGGAATTGGGGGAACTTTTGACTACGCTGCAAAATTGGCTAAAGAAAGCATGTTAAGGCCACACGGCATTTTCAGTTCCAATCCAATATTGGCAGATATGGAGGTGCGATTACTTAAGGCCATCAATCAAATGGGCTTTGGGCCAATGGGTACAGGGGGTGAAACTTCTGCAATGTCAGTGAATATTGATTTTGCCTTTAGTCACGGTTTTGTCCCTGTTGCCGTTTGTTTCAATTGTTGGATCAATAGAAGAACCTCAGCAAAAATATACAATGACGGTCGAGTTGAGAATTTAGATTGGTAATGAATGAGTACTGTTCAACATATTAATTTAAACTCAAACTCCTCAGATATTAAAAATTTGAGGATTGGTGACCTTGTCACCATTTCGGGTTCCATTCATGTAACGATAGGAATTCCTGTACACAAACATTTAATTGAATGTATAAAAGAAAATGATTTAAGTGTTTGCGAAGAAATGAAGGGCGGGTGTTTTTTCCATTTGAGTACGTATGTTGAGGAAACATCCACGGGCCAAAAACCTCTTTACATCAATCCCAGTACAAGCACTCGGTATAACGAATGGATGCCCGATTTAATTGATGGATTTAATTTAAAAATGGTCGGTGGAAAGGGTGGTTTAGATCAAAGAAGTGTTGATCAATTAACTAAAAATGGCTGTGTCTACCTCTCATTTCTGGGAGGAGGGAGTCCCTTTTTATCCAAAGGGTTAAAGCGTGTGATTAATTCGCGTTGGAATAATTACATTTCTCAGTTTCGGTTGTTGACGCTTGAGGTTGATCATTTCGGCCCTGCAACAGTGGCTATCGACTCGACTGGAAATAGTATTTACGGAAACTTAATATCAAGCGCTGAGGGAAAACTTGATTCAATCATGAATGAATTAAATACTCAGAGAAATAAGTTCATTGATCAATTTAACTTGTCTTAGGAGATGAATATGTATATCGATAGAAATAATTTATCAAAACCTTCATTGTTTGTAAAATTTCTGGTCTTTTCATTCTTTATTATTTCGCACTTTAGTTTATTTGCTCAGCAAAATTGGCCAACAAAGCCAGTGAAAATCATCGTTCCTTTTCCAGCGGGTGGCAGTACCGACCTCGTTGCTCGATTTTTAGCTCAAGGCTTGTCTGAAAAATTCGGCCAGCAGTTTGTTGTTGAAAATAAATCTGGTGCGGCAGGAAATTTAGGAACAGATTATGTTGCAAAGTCTAATGCGGATGGATATACGATTGGATTGGTAACCTCTGGGCCACTGGTCAATAACAAATTCTTATATCCAAATATGCCATTTGATGCAGATAGAGATTTATCTCCTATTGCACTTGTATGTGAAATACCTTTGGTCATCACAAGCAATCCTAAATTTCCAGCTCGCAATTTAAAGCAATTTATTGATTTTTCTAAAGCAAAGCCTCAGGACTATTCTGTAGGTCATCCTGGGAACGGGACGATAGGTCATTTGGCCTTGGAATATCTCTCAATGGTCACGCAAAATAAAATCACCGCAATCGCCTATAGAGGGGATACGCCTGCAATGGCTGACTTATTAGGTGGAAGCATTCAAGCACTATCTGCGCCAATAACTGCGTTTATTCCGAATATAGCTGCTGGAAAAATCATAGGGTTGGCGGTCACCTCAAGTTCAAGATATCCAGGATTGCCCGACATTCCAACTGCAAAGGAGCAGGGCATTGATATCGTTGCAACCGTTTGGTTTGCTATAGTGGGCCCAGCTAATTTACAAAATTCTATTGTTCAAAAATTAAATACTGAAATCAATACTGTGTTGGCATCCAATGCCGGCAAATCTAAATTACAGCAGTTTGGTGCGGTTCCTTCAATTGGTTCACCTGAAAATTTAATTCAATTAATTAAAGAAGATGGTAAAAAGTGGAGAGCTGTGATTGAAACTGCAAATATCAAAGCCGATTAAAAAGTAGGTAAAAATGACAAATCACGACAATACAAACCATGAGTTCTCAATGGAAAATCTAAGCCCAGAAGTCGAAAAAAGAATCGATTCACTGATAAAGGGCGCTATTGACATGCATTGCCATAGCGGCCCTTCCGTCATGCCTAGGCGAATTGATCATATTCAGGCCTTGGAGGAAGCCTCTGAAGCTGGGTTAAGAGCTATTTTATTTAAAGATCATTATTATTCTGCAACACCAATCACAGAGCTTTTAAAGGATCGATATCAGCACCTCGGTGTGAAAATGTTTTCTGGTGTTCCCTTAAATGACTGTTGTGGCGGATTAAATCCATACGCCGTTGATCATGGTTTAAAACTTGGAGCTAGATTGATTTGGATGCCTACTTTCTCAGCTGCGAATCACATTCGTCATAATTATCGTGGTCATTTATTGGCTACTAAATTTCCAATGATGCCTGCCTCAATGCTGACAGTTGTTGATGAGAAAGGAAAAATCAAAGATGAAGTTAAAGTCATATTGGATCAAATTGCTGAGTTTGATGCAGTTTTGTCTGCTGGGCATTTGCACATAAGTGAAATTTTCCCACTCTTTGAGGAAGCAGCGTCTAGAGGCGTTAAAAGAAGAGTCGTACAGCATCCGACCTATACTATAGATGCGACCCTAGCCGATATAACTGAATTGGCGCATAAAGGGTCATACATGGAGCATTCTCTTTGTATGTTTATCGATGAATCGCGATTTAAAAAATGGACCCCTGCACAATTGAAAGAAGTCATCCTTGCGGGCACAGTAGATAAAACAATTTTAGGATCAGATTTGGGTCAAATCAAAAACCCAACTCCAGTTACTGGTTTTAAGGCGGTCATTCGCGATTGTATAGCTCAAGGTTTTACTGATGAGGACATAAGGAAGCTTGTTGGTGGTAATGCTGCAAATTTGCTCGGTATGGATAATGTCTAATGTCTTTTATCACCATTGAATCTTCTAAATTATCGACTCAAGAGGCTTATAAGTTAATTTGTGGAGCTGTGGTGCCTAGGCCAGTTGCTTGGATTTCTACGGTCAATAAAAAAGGCTTGGTCAATCTTGCTCCGTTTAGTTCTTTTAATTATGTTGCGCACAGCCCTCCAATGTTGGCTGTCAACATTGGTTCTAGAGGTGGTAGTTTGAAAGATACAGCCAGTAATATTGTTCAAACAAAGGAGTTTGTTGTCAATGTTGCAACAGTTGATAATTTTGAAATAATGCATCAAACCAGTGCAGAATATCCACCCAATATCAGTGAGGCCGATGCCTTAGGTCTTGTATTGATACCAAGCAGCATCGTTGCTCCTCCAAGAATTAAAGTATCACCAATCCATATGGAGTGCCGTTTGGAAAAGGTGATATCTTTAGGCAAAGGGCTTAATACCTTATACATCGGGGAAGTTGTTGCTTTTCACCTCGATTCCGATATTTTTGATGGTGTATACATTGACAGCGTAAAGATGAAACCCATCGCTAGATTAGGTGGTCCATTTTATGCTGAGCTAGGGAAAATTCATAAAATGGAAGTCTTACAACAACCGCCTGCATGATTGGAGTTTTATAAAAGTGATCAAACAAACTGAAATTGGAACCTTTGTAAAAACTGCATCTCCTCAAGTTGTTGAAGTGCTTGGGACCACTGACCTGGGTTTTGTGGTTGTTGATGCAGAGCATGCTCCTTTTGACCGAGGGATGCTTGATTTAATGGTGATGGCTGGTCGTGCCAGTCAAATCCCTGTTTTTATTCGTATTGCTGAAATTAATGCTTCAGTCATCTTGTCGTGTCTTGACATTGGTGCGGCGGGTCTATTAATTCCGCATGTAGACAATGCTGAAATAGCTAAAGAGGTCGTTTCTTTGGCTCGTTATGTTGGTGGTAAAAGGGGCTTTTCGAGTTCTCCACGCTTTGCAGGGTATGGAAGTTTAGGAATGAAGGAGAGTTTGAAATTAGGTGAGAGTCCTAAAATAATTTGCCAAATTGAAAGCCAAGAAGCAATTGATAACGTTGAAGCCATTGCTTCAGTTTCTGGCGTCAGTGGTATTTTTGTTGGTAGAGCAGATTTGGCTCTTTCAATGGGGCTAGATAATCCGAGAGATGAGTCCGTTTTTTTGGCAACTTTAAAAAGTTTAAATGCTGCTTTGAAATTAAAAAAAATGGCCGGTATACACGTCTCTGGCAAGGAGGAGTTGGATAAATTTAAGCTATTAGGTGCAAATTGGTTTGTTGTTTCGTCTGACCAAACTTTACTTAGGCAGTCAATTGCTGGTTTTATTTGATTTTCTTTTTGGGAGTATTTAATGTCGCTTAACCCCGCTCAATTGGCATACAGCTCGAAATTTTACGATTTACCCCTAATTGCACTTCAAGGTGACTCTGCTAAATCTTGGATTTCACGCGGTGCAAACTTTGTTGTCACTGTCACGACTGTCAACTCTGGTGATGTACTTTGTAGAGATAATTCAGACGAATACGTATTGATCATTCCAGATGCGATTGGTTTGAGTGCAAGCATTCAGGCGGGCGAATTTAATCAAGTTGCTGCACACGATAGTTTATCCATCATCCCTCCTGGTCAGAGTAGGATTGACTTTACCGGCTCTGGCTTGGTTGTTCGAGTTTTTAGCTCTGACGCCATTGATTTGATTCATTCGGCTGAAAATTCAAACCATTACATTGTTCCTAATCCAGATATAGCTCCACTCATTGCATGGCCTGACCCCATTGATGGCTTTAAGATCAGGTATTACAAACTATCTGATTATTCAAAAGGGGATAGCAATATGCGTGTTTTTAGGACGGCTAAATTAATGATCAATCCATTGCTCAAAAGAGTTGTACCTAGGGATATCACCAAATTAAGTCCCCATCAACACACAGATTTTGAGCAAGGATCCCTGGCTATCAGTGGGATTTATGTTCATCACATGCGTTATCCCTGGGGGCCAGACTTAAATTTTTGGCATGCTGATGAAGCAATTGAGGTTAAAAGTCCATCTCTTCAAATTATTCCACCCAAAGTCTTGCATACAAGTCGAAATGTTGGAGATGAGCATGGGTATTTGATTGATATTTTTGCTCCCCCGAGAGTTGACTTCACATTAAAAAATATGGTTTGTAATGCAAGCGAATATCCTCTTCCACAAGAATTGGTTGACAATAAAATTCGACTTTAAATTAAATACAAAAATGAATTTGAAAATCTGCTGGGCTTGATTGTTAGACCGCTTTCGATCCTTTGCCCAATCTAAAAAGTCTTCGCCACAAAAAGCCTACTTTGAATGTCGCGCCCCAAAGAAATTAAAATTTCATTCAGTCGATTTCAGTGAAGCCTTGGTTCCATTGGCGATCAATCTTTCCATCCTCTCGCAATGAGCTGCCCTGATCATGCTAGAGCTGGTCAGTTAGCCGTCATTTTTAAATTCAGTCATCAACTCCCGTCGTCTTTTTGAGTGTTTTACTCTTCTTCTTTGGCCGTGGTTCATGGAGACTTCATTGAGACTTTGTCTATTTAGATACGTTAATGATGTGAGGAGGGTATTTAAAAATAGGATTGTTATAGGGTTTATACTTATAAGTACCCTTTATTTCACAGGTTTTTGGGCTAATGTTTTAAAATAAGAACATCTTTTGAAAGCGTATATTAATGATATCTTGAGCAATAACTATAACTATAACTCTCAAGGAGATGACATGACGACACGAGTTCATGGCGAAAGCAAAAAGAGGCATGATAAGGGGGCCTCCTATCCTAGTTTCTCTGAAAAGCTTGGACGCAAACTTACCTTCATCGTCATCTTCGTGTTGGGTGCTGTTTTGTATGCCAGTATTCCAGCCAACGCGGGTGCCGGCGACAAGTTGCTTTTTGTATCTGCCTTTTGAATCATTTTGAGCATGCATGCCGGTTGTTTTTCAACTGTCCCAGCCTACTTGGCAGATATGTTTGGTACGCAAATGGTGGGGGCAGTTCATAGGCGACTTTTAACCGCTTGGGCAACTGCGGGTATTTTGGGGTCGGTCGTTGTGATCTTCATTCGCGATTTCCGGCTGAGTTTAGGCTTGCCAAGAGAGCAGGTTTACAAGCAAACCATGTATATCTCGGTAGGTATGTTGGTGGTGGGTTTGATTTGTAACTTGATGGTCAAGCCTGTTGATCAAAAGTACTTAATGACGGCTGAAGAATTGGCCAATGAGAAGAAACTGGCACACGAGCGCTCATCTTCTTCAGAGGTAGGCTCATCTTTGGGTCAATTCGAAGCGCACAACCCGATTTGGGCCTGGCTGGCATGGTCAGTTGTGGGCATTGCGCTTGCATGGGGTGTTTACCGAACGGGCTTGAGCGTCGTTAAGTTCTTTGGGTAATGCAATCAACGACAGCCTTGAACAGTTGATCCTTCATCATACTAGAGGCTGTTTTTTTTCTTCTGACTTTAATGCCCCATTGTTGAGCAGGGGTGAGCAAAATGAATAACACGACAGATCTTACAGATTCGGTTCTTGAGCTGATTAAATTGCACCAAAATACCAAGGGTGCTTTGTTGCCTTTGCTTCACGCTGTTCAGGAGAAAATAGGATTTATCCCTCCTCACTCAGTGGCGGACATTGCCAGCGGGCTCAATTTATCTCGTGCAGAGGTGCATGGGGTCATTTCCTACTATCACTTCTTTAGAAGTGAGCCTGCAGGTCGACATGTGATTCAGGTTTGCCGTGCGGAGTCTTGTCAGGCTTGTGGCGCGGATGAGTTGATGGCGCTTGCTGAAAAGACACTGGGGATTAAAACGCATCACACCACATTAAATGGTGAAGTGACGCTTGAACCTGTTTATTGCCTTGGCCTGTGCGCTTCATCACCTGCTGTGCAAGTGGATGATAAATTGCATGCTCGCGTTACAGTAGATAAGTTCAAATCTCTTTTGTCAAAAATAGGAGGGGTAGACCATGAGCGCCATTAAAGTATTTGTGCCCCGCGATAGTGCAGCGCTTGCCATGGGTGCTGATGAGGTTGCGCAAGCGCTCACGCAAGAAGCTCTAACTCGTGCAATGACTGTTGAATTGGTCCGCAACGGATCAAGGGGACTGTTTTGGCTTGAACCGATGGTGGAGGTTCAAACGCCCCAGGGAAGAGTGGCTTATGGTCCTGTTCAAGCTGAAGACATCAAATCTCTCCTTGATGCAGGGATGCTAGAAGGTCAAAAGCATGCCTTGTATCTTGGCTTAACAGATCAAATCCCTTATTTGGCCAAACAAGAACGTTTGACGTTTGCTCGTATGGGGGTGATCGATCCTCTGTCTTTGACCGATTATGAAGCCCTTGGGGGGTGGGCTGGTCTTGTGCGGGCTTTGAAGATGGACGAAGCTAGCATTGTTCAAGAAGTGAGCGACTCGGGTTTGCGTGGACGCGGTGGTGCTGCATTTCCTGCGGGTATCAAATGGCGCACAGTGTTAAACGCGACAGGCCAACAAAAGTACATTGTCTGCAATGCGGATGAAGGGGATTCAGGTACCTTCTCAGACCGCATGACGATGGAGGGCGACCCCTTCATGTTGATCGAAGGCATGATTATCGCCGGTCTTGCTGTTGGTGCAACTCAAGGCTACCTGTACATTCGCTCTGAATATCCTCACGCCATTGAGGTGATGAACGAGGCCATCAAACGGGCTTTGAACGCTGGGTACTTAGGCCAAAACATATGCAAAAGTGCAAAGACTTTCTCGCTTGAAGTGAGAAAGGCCGCAGGTTCCTACGTTTGTGGCGAAGAAACAGCGCTCCTAGAAAGCATTGAAGGCAAGCGCGGTGTTGTTCGTGCGAAACCTCCTTTGCCTGCAGTTGCGGGTTTGTTTGGACTGCCAACCGTCATCAACAACGTCATTACTCTCGCCTCCGTGCCATTGATCTTGGCCAAGGGCGCTTCCTTTTACCGTGATTTTGGTGT
>Ga0114970_10001031_pt1 | contig 20890 bp, 21 predicted proteins | sample M_140205_XF_Meta_FD_87030 | JGI IMG/M metagenome (GOLD analysis project Ga0114970, IMG submission 87030) | Freshwater microbial communities from Lake Montjoie, Canada to study carbon cycling - M_140205_XF_MetaG | ecosystem: Environmental > Aquatic > Freshwater > Lake | place: Lake Montjoie... | reverse complement strand
TCGTCCCCCACCCTTCCCACACCCCCCCCACCACCAAAACAATTCCCCAAATCACCCCACCTCTCACCCTCGCCAACCTTTCCGCACCCACCCCCCCCAGCAAATAAATCAACCCCGTCACCGGCAGAAAATATCGGTCGTTCGTTTTCGGCGAAAACGAAAGCACCACCATCCATCCCACCACCAACCCCAAAAAAATCCCCCCTAAAATCTCTTTCTTCCCCCACCCCCGCCACAGTTCCATCAGAAAAAATCCCAGAAAAACCCACAACACCGGCGTGGTGTTCGCCACAAATAAACTCAGATACACACTGTGCGGAACCCGACGCGTCACCTCGCTCTGCCCAGAAATTGCCCAATCCATCTCCTTCCCGAAACTCTTCTGAAAAATTCCCCAGTCCACCAGCAACCGATAGTTAATCAGCAAAAATACCACCCCCAACCCCAGAAAAACCCCCGCCAATAATCGACCCTTCCGCGGATGCTCCACCACCCCAATCAACACCAACGCGGGAACGATTAAAATCACCCCCAAATACTTCCCCGAAAAGGCACACCCCACCGACGCCCCCAAAACCACTGCCCAAATTTCCCCAGGCTTTCTCCAAAATCCCACCAACGACATCGCCACCAATCCCGCCCCACAATACAACCCCGTATCCTCCTTCATGTAATGCGCCAACTCGAAAACTTGGTGGTGCAATGTCAGCAAAATCCCCGTCACCAACCCAGCCAAGGCCCCACGCCACCACCACCCCGCCAAGAAAAATCCCACCGTACCCACACTGGTCAGAACCGCCGAAACCCACCGCCCCAACTCCACCACCCGCTGCCTCTCCCTCGTCTCTCCAGTCACCTTCCACACCGCCTCCGTCGAGGAAAGCAGCAACAGCGGATGATTGAAGTTTCGCTGCCCCGTCAACACCTGATCCACCTTCTTCAACTCGTCAGGGTGGTAGTAGTACGGAAAATCATTCTCCCGCGTATTCAACCACATCCCTACCACCACCAAAATCAGCCCAACCAACCACTGCCAACGCCCTCTCATCGTCTCCACCCCTTCCACACTTCCATCACCCTCACCCCCAACCACTTCCCCAACCACGGCGCGTTCACATAAAAAATCACCAAAAGATAACTGTGATTGCGAAAGTTTAACCCCATCAAAATCTCCACCCCAAAGTGTAACCCCAATAACCCCACCCCCACCATCAACGCCCACCCACGCCCCACCAAAGCCAGAAAGGCCCCCAACTCCAAAACAAGCCCCACCCCAAAAAATCCCCGCGCTAATTGCGGATGCTCCATCACCCAATCCGGAAATTCCATCGCCAATCGCGAAATCACCAAACTCCCGTCATTCGCAGAATTTTGTAAGTTCGTCTTCATCACCTGCAACGCCATATACGGCACCCGCACAATCCACAAAGGATCATGCACCAATAACTTACACACCCCAGCAGAGACATAGCTCGCCGCAATAATCACCTTCGACCAGTGCACCGCCCACACCTGCGCCTGATTGTCCGTCCACCCTCTCTTCCCTTGAAACCCGTAAACCATCGACTGCCCCAGCACCACCAAAGCCAAAAGTTGACCCGTATGATCTGTCGCCCCAAGTGAGTTCAATAACGTCCCCTTCCCAATCAGGATCGCCGCCATCACCCCACTCGCCACCCCCTTCCACCACCCCAAAAGATATCCAACCGCACAACACCCAAAAATCCATTTCACCCCCATTTGCACCGACGCCCCCCCCAACCAAGTCAGGTCCATAAAATGAGCAATCCCCGTCGGATACGGCTGCACATCAGGCACGCTCCCCACCACCCCCAACCAAATCGGCCACAGCAAAAAGAACCGCATCAAAAACATTTCCCACCCCGCGTGCTCGATCACCGTCTCTCTCCATGATGCAGGCCACCCTCTCATTACGGCACTTCTCCAATCACCCGCTCCCGACGGCTAAACCCTTTTTCATCCATCAAAAGGGTGATCCGGTGCAGCCGCAACCCATGACCCTCCAGCTTCTCCACCGCCCCATCCTTCTTTTGACTCGCTAAAAAAATCACTGTTCTCTGCCCAGCTTCCCCCACTTCTTCCTCACTCACTCTCCCCCGCTTCACCCCCCACTCTTCCCGAACTCGCTTCAGCTCCGTGTTGAAAACCTTGCTCAACTTCGCCGACCGAATCCGAAAATAAGTCCCAAAAGACAGCTTCTCCCCTTTCCCATCCGTCGCATACAAAACCGAAGCCTCACCCCCAAAACCCGTGTACATCGGAAACGGCGAAAAGGGAAATTGCTCGCCCACCACCTGCAAAAAAATCACCAACAAGAGCGTCGAAAGAAACGGCAAACTCCCCAACCACTTCGGCAGTCTCCACCGCTTGCATCGCGAAATTTTCGATAAGTCCTCGGTCACAAATTTAAAATCATAAAAGCTTTCCAGCCCATAACCATTCAATCCCTTTCTCCTCATTTCAGCAACCCAAGCCACTCCCCCCCACCACGATCCGCAACTTTTCCAGCCTCATTCCCCCACCTTTTTCCGCAAGTCCATCCGTGTCCCCAACTCCGCTCCCCCAGACACCCCAACCACCTCCACAGGCGCCGTAAAAAGATACCGCCAAACCTCATCCTGGATCAGCCGCCCCTCCGCATCCCTCGGCCCAGTCTTCGTCACTTGCACAAAACTGTGCGCCTTATTCACATCTCCCCCCACCTCATAGGCCGTGGTCAATCGACGCGTGTTCCCAAACGGAGCTTTCACTTCATCCGTATTCACCACCGGCCCAAATCGGTTCAACCCCAATAATATCCACGACCGCGGATAATGCCCGCCACTCCACCCCCCATCCAATGTATGGCTGTACCCAAAAAATCGGTTCGCGGGCGTCGCCGATTCCCTCGCTTGCCATCGCTCAAATTGATCCCGCGGCCCGCAAAACATCACCACCCGCCCCACCTTCTCCGCCACCGCAAACCGCGCCGCCGATGTCGCCCCATGCGACGCCCCCGCCATCACCACTTTCTCCCAATCCATCCCCAACCCGTCCTTCCGCAAAAAATAATCCCAGCGCCCCTCAGGATGAACTCGCGCCAGATATTTCACCAACTGATACGATCGCTCCTTCATACTATCCGGCACGGGAATCTCGATGCTCCTGCTCGCATCAATCCCCGTTAAAGCTTCCAGCCGAATGTTCCCCAAATGCTCCTCATCATCCACCGGCTCGGTGTTCAATTTGCTAAACCATTCCCGCGCATAGGCCACCGCAATGTGATGCATCCCATAGCCGTTCACTTTCTCCGCCAAAGCCGGACTGTAACCCATCAACCAAATCACCAACTGCCCCCGGGCCTCCACCCGCGTATCCACATTCGCATGCTCCACATCCGCCGGTTTCCCCTGATTTTCTAAGACAAATCCCACCTCTGGGTGCGCCTTGCAACGCGGGTCAATCTCGCTCGCTCTCACGCTCCAATGATAGGCCTGGGCCTTCGAATCCGTAAACTTCCACCCAACCTCCGCGGCCCCAACCTCCGCGGCCCCACAAAATAAAATCCCCCCAAAAAAACTCGCCAAAAACAACATCCGCGGGGCCTCTTTCACGAAAATTTCCTAGTTTTTAATCTTCTCCAGTTCTGCCAAAACCAGCTGAACGGTGATCGCATCCAGAATCACCGGCTCCGTTTCCCCCGGCCGATAAAGCACATACAACGGCACGCCCACCCGCCCAAAACTTTTCAATGCCCGCGTCACCACAGGATCCTCGGTGTTCGTCCAATCCGCTCGCAATGGCAAAATTTTCTTCGCCTTAAACGCCGCCCCCACGGGATCCGTCCCCAAAACCAACCGCTCATACGCCTTGCAATTAATGCACCACTCCGCCGTGAAATCCACAAACACTGGTCGCCCCGCCAACCGAGCTTCCGCCAACCTTTCCTCCGTGTATCCCAACCACTCAATCTCCCCAGTCTTCCAAACTTTTCCCACTTCCGGCTCCGCCAAATGCGGAGCACTGAGTTTCCCATTCAGGAAAAAAAACCAGGCTCCCAAAGGAATCATCACCAATGCCCACCGCGCCACGCCCCCACTCCGAGTCGTCCCAAAAAGCCAGCAGGTCAACGCCAGCGCCAAGAGAAACCAACTCATTCCCCCCACCGCCTCCACTCCACGATGCCCCAGCACCGTAAATAACCACACCGCCACCGCTAACATCACAAACCCCATCCCCTGCTTAACCCGCTCCATCCAAGCGCCCGGCTTCGGTACCCAACGAAGCCACCCAGGCTTCGCCGTCAAAAGCAAATACGGCAAACTCATCCCCGCCGCGATCGCCGAAAAAAGCACAAAAATTACCGGCGTCGACTGGGTAGTCGCAAAACTTAAGCTCGTCGCCAAAAATGGCGCGGTACACGAAGTGCCCAAAAGGGTAGTGAAAAATCCGTGGAGAAAAGCTCCCCCATACCCCTCCCGTCCAGCCAAGGAACTCAACTTCGAGGTCGCCTCACCCCCAAGCGCCACCTCAAAAACCCCCAGCAAATTTAGCGAAAAAACAAAGATCAACGCGATCATCCCCGCCAATAAATAGGGATTCTGAAATTGATACCCCCAATTAAATGCCGACTTCAAATTCGCTACCGCCACCGCTAACCCCAAGAAAAACCCAAAAACACCCCCCGTAAAAGCCAACCCCAACCGAAAAATCCGCGCAGGATTCTCCTCCGCTTGTTGCACAAATCCGTAAATCTTTAACGCCAACACCGGCAACACACACGGCATCACGTTCATAATCAACCCACCCAAAATCGCTAACATTATCTTCGCCAAAAGCCCCCCCCAAGAAATCCCTTCTTTCCCCTTTTCTCCCCCACCTGTTCCCCCAGACGCTACCACCGGCGCGACCTCCCCACCCTCCGCCTCAATCGTCCACCCCTCTCTCTCTCCACCGCCTTTTCCAACGACTAAAACCCCCCGCCAAGGGAGGTTCACCTGCCCACCTTTTGTCATCGGAAAGGTGATCGTTCGCCCGCCGTCTGGCGTCACTGCGGTGGTCTTCGGCTCCTCTAACTCCACCCCAACAGGCGGCAATGGGAAAAATTCCACGAGCGACTCCACCCCCAGTCCCTCCACCCGCAACGAAAATTCTCCCGCTTTCGTCCGATCCCAGAGCACCCGAAACGGTGGACGCTCCACCCGTGGGATCGCCTTTTCCCACTTCACAAAACTTTCCAATTCCGCCACCCGAACCCCACCCGTTGGCAACGCCAACTCCAACACCGCCTCCTCGGGCACACACTGCGCAGCGTTGCACATCTGCCACTTCACCTTCGCCTTGATCTTTCCCCCATCCGCGGGCAAGTCCGCCGGCGGGGTGATCTCCGCAAATAACAAAACCTCCCCCTCATACACATAATTCAGAAAATCCCCACCACCCCCGTGGACCGTCGGAATCGGCCACTGCAACGGCCCCGCCACAAATCCTTTCGGCAAATCCCAATCCACACGCGTCGGTAATCCAATCGCCCCCACAAATTGCCAGTAAATATACCAGTGCGGCTCCAACGAAATATGCACCCCCACCCGAAACGGCCTGCCTCCCAATACTTTATCAGTGTCAGTCACCAACCGAAGTCGCGCCGCCCCTACCTTCTTCTCCCCAGAAATCAATCCGTCAGACAGACTTCCCTCCGGCAATTTTGCGATCTTCGGCGTCAGCCCCGCCTTCCCACGAGTCGACGCCGCCCCTGAATTCTTGCTTTTCGTCTCCGCCTCCACGCTCCCGCCCAAAATAAACCCCGCAATCATCATCAAACTCAGCCAGTGACGGTTCTTCATAAAGTCTTCGATCATACATCAACTCGCCACAACGCAGAGAATTTTTCTCTCTCCCGTTCCCTCAACCCACTCAGAATATTCCATCGCTCCCCACACCCGATAATGTATAGTCATCTCAAATTATGGCTCGAAATGTCTTCTTCACCCCGAATGTCCCTCGATCCGATCCCATGCTCAAATGGGTGGTCCTCGCCCTCCTCCTCTCCCTCGCTTTCCACGGTTCTCTCTTCCTTTATTTTAATCTGAAAAAAATCGTCCTCCCCACCAAACTCCCCCCCGAAATCCTCATTCCCATCAATGTCAAACGTCCCACCATCCCCATGCTCGATCAAGGGGACGCCCCCCCAGCCACCCCTACCCCCTCCAAACCAATCCCCACCCTCCCACTTGATCTTCCCCAAGAAAAACCCGTCCTCACAGAAATCCGCGTCTCACCCCAACTCCCCGAATTAAATAGCCCACTTCCTCTAGAAAAACCCCCCATCAGCAAAATGAGCGCCGACAGCATCACCAGAGCGGAAAAGGAAAGTCAGCGCCAAATGGAGCAGGCTCTCGCCACCCTCTCCGATTTAGCCCCCAAAGAAGGTCCCCACTCCTCCCGCCAACCTCTCCTCAAACTTCCTCCCGCCGGAAAACCAGGCGCCGAAGGCCTCGCCGGTACCGAAGGAATTCCCGGCCTCCAAACGGTCAACGATCTGCTCAGTAAGACAGGCTCACTTCCTACAGGCACCCGCGCAGGTATCCCAGGCGGAACCATTTATGAGCACGGCAGCGCCGAACTCCGAGAGTCCGCCGTCGCCCAACTCCAGAAGCTCGGCGAACTCATCAAACGCCACCCCAATGCCACTTTCATTATCGAAGGCCACACCGACTCCACCGGCAAACCACAGGCCAACCAAATCCTCAGCGAAGATCGCGCGAACTCCGTCAAGGATTGGCTCATCGCTCACTTCAATATCGCCCCCGACCGCATCGACACCATCGGCCTCGGTAACTCCAAAATGATCGTCCAACCCCAGCCTTACGATCTCCACTCCCCCGAAGCTTTCGAACTCGAAATCGCTCGCCAACAACCCAATCGCCGCGTCGAAATCGTCATCAAAACCAACCGCCAATAACTTCCCCTCCCCCAAACACTTACTCACTCGCCATCCGCCGAACTCGCTCCGCCAGTATCCCCACCACTTGGTCAAAGGCTTGACCTTCCCCAAAATCCACCGCCTCCAACTCAGGCTCTCGCCGAAACCAAGTCACCTGTCGCTTCGCATATCGACGAGTCGACTGCTGAACGCTCGCCAGACAATCCCCTCGACCGATTTTTCCCGCCAGATAATCCCGAATCTCCCGAAACCCCAACGCCTGCGATGCCGTCGCCCCAATCTCGCCAACCGCCTCAACCTCCTCTATCACCCCAGCCCCAAACATTCGCTCTGTCCGCCGATCGATCCGCAGATTCAACTCCTCACGCCCACACGTAAGCAAGGCCCCTCGAAAATACCGCGAAGGTCCCGACCACTCCTCCCGAAAACTTGAAAATGGCCGCCCCGCAAGCAGACAAACCTCCAACGCCCGAATCACCCGACGAGGATTCTTTACATCAATCTGGGTAACCCCCACGGGATCCAACACTGCCAATTCGCGAACTATTTCTGCCAAAGGTCGCCCCTCCAAATCTGCCCGCAATCCAGCATTCGCTTCCGGCAAATCTGCGAGCCCTTTCCCCAGCGCTCGCAAATACAAGCCGCTCCCACCTGTCACGATCGGCACCAACCCTCGACCCCACACCTCCCCAATTTTCTCCCGCGCCACCCGTAAATATTGCCCAACGTCAAACACCCTCAGCAAAGGAACCTCCCCAACCAAATGATGCGCAACCCTCAACCGGAATTCCGCCGGTGCCTGTGCTGTCAATATCTTCAGCCCATCATACACCTGAAAGGCATCCGCTCCCACTATCTCCCCACCGCAAGCCTCCGCAAGCGCCACCGCTAGCTCCGATTTCCCCACCCCAGTTGGCCCAGCAATCACAAAATACGGCGAACTTACTGGATTCATAAAAAACTTCTACAGATCGAGACGCCACCGCCAGAATGTCCGTCCAGCGAAAATGCCAGCGGCTCACCGTCACCAGTAAGCCGCTGGCTCATTCGTATTCAACGGGAACTAGCCCCTTTAGCCTCTTTAGCCCCGGTAGTTCGGTTCGCGATCACTGACCTTCGCACCGCTCACCACCAACTTCCTCCCCATGAAAGACTTGTCGTGCAACTCGGTCACCGCTCGTCTCGCCTCGTCGACCGTCCCCATAGTCACAAATCCAAATCCCTTCGACCGATCTGTCTCTTTATGGCTGACCACTTCGGCATCCACCACTTTTCCCACTCCATTAAAAAGCTCCAGCAAATCATTCTCCGTCGCCTCATAACTCAGATTGCCAATGTAAAGCTTCGGCGATGTCACTTCAATCACCTCCGGCTTCCTCCCCCCACGGACTTCATTTCGAGCCGCCGAATTCTTATACTCCGAATAAGAGGGACGCGCGCCTCCCGTATTCGGCTTCGCCACCGGCCGAAAAAAACGGAGAATTTTCTGCCAAAAGCTCAACGGAGCTGGAGGTCGTTGCGGTGGACGACTTTCCGTCCGCTCGCCAGATGTGCGACGTGGACTGCGTCCCGAGCGGCGACCCGCGCCCCCCCGAGAATCTTGAGATTTCATGTTAAATATTTTCTAATGGTAAACCGTCGTTGTGTCTGGGAATCGCACCCGAGGTGCACGACTCGCCGCTCGTCAATAAACTCTCCAAGCGAACCAAAGAGAGATCAACCAACCGCGACGAAAATTTCGCCAGAAAATGTCGAAGAGGCGTGATCAATTGTACCTCGACACTCCTCCCCAATACTGCGGGGAGTCTGATCGCCGCCGAATCCAGGGAGTCCTGTCAAGGAGTAGAAAAAAGGAGAAGTTTCTGCTCATCGATCGTGGAACTGTGGAGCAAAACTCTTGCGGATCGCACGAGAACCTCCTCAACATCTCCCTGACTAATAATTCAGATCCACACCCTGATCAAGCACAAACTCGCCTGTTACCAAAGTCCACCTCCTTCGCCATTGACACATACAGACCACTGTCCCCCCAGCCAAAAAAGACGCTCCCTCGAGCGTCTTTTTGTTCAATGAATAAAAGCCAAAATGGATCAGCGCATCAACAGCACCGCCCGTGCACGCTTAATCTCTCGGGTAATCTTCCGATGAAAATGCGCAGGCATTCCCGTCATCCGCCGCGGAAGAATCTTCCCACTCTCGGTGACAAACTTTTTCAAGATATCAGGGTTTTTATAGTCGAGGGCATCAAGGGCGATATCCGTTCGACGCCGAAGCATCGAGCGATTGGCCTTCCGAAAGTTAGTCCGACGTTGAGGAGTTTTTGGTTGCATAAAATAGCGGGTCTTCGGATTACTTGGTTTCCCGATGAAGCGTGTGGCGCTTCAAATTTGGGTTGTATTTTTTCTTCTCCAGCCGCGTCGGGGTGTTCGGGCTCTTCTTGTTGCGCGTCGATATGTAACGCGAGACGGGTTTTCCTTCGGCTTTCGCCTCGGTGCATTCGATAATGATAAAGTCGCGGGCCATGAGTGTTATTCCTTCGGTTCTGAGACCGTTTCTTCTTCTTCTGTTTCTCCGGGCTCTTCGTCGGTCAAACCGAAGAGGGAGGTTACTGGGACACGGGCTCGGGAAACCTTGCCCAACTTTTCAACTGCTGACTGACATTCAACGGTCAATCGCGCAAAAGGCAACGCCTCGAGACGTGCATGCGGGATTGGTTTACCACTCACCTCACAGATCCCGTAAGTCCCAAGATCCAGACGGCGTAAGGCTTCCTCAATTTCATAAAGAGCATCTTGCTCCTGGGAAAGGAGGCTCAAAGCAAAATCGCGGTCATACGCATCGCTCCCCGCATCCGCTTGATGCATTCCAAAAGCACTCGCCTCACTTCCCTCCGCCCGCGATCGCAAATTATCTTTAGCTACCCCAGCCATGGTGTCGAGCAAGTCATCCCGAAGGATCAGCAACTTCTCCTTTTGATTCTCCAAAAATGGCGTGAGCTTTGCCTTGACCACCACCGTGCGAACATGAACGTAAGGTGCCCCGACAACTTTTCGTTCCTCCGACTTCCCAGACTCAGGCTGACCTTTCAACTTCAATTTCAGCTTGACCTTTTTTCCACCACCCTTGGAACTCTTATTCTCAGTACTCGCCACCACCGCAGGTTCCACGGTTTCTACCACAATTGGCTTCTTTAAGGACTTCGTAACCTCCGCTGTCTTCACCGCTTTTGGCAGTTCCGCTGGCTTCACCGCTTTGGTCGGCTTCGCTGACTTCACCGCTTTGGCTGGTTTCGCTGGCTTCACCACTTTGGTCGGCTTCGCTGACTTCACCGCTTTGGCTGGCTTCGCTGACTTCACCACTTTGGTCGGCTTCGCTGGCTTCAGCACTTTGGTCGACTTCGCCGGCTTCACCACTTTGGTCGACTTTGCTGACTTCACCAATTTAGTCGGCTTCGCCGGCTTCACCACTTTGGTCGACTTCGTTGGCTTCGCCACTTTAACCGACGCCGCCACCTTAGTCGTCTTTGTAGACTTCGCTGGTTTCGCTGACTTTGTGAGTTTAGTTGGTTTGGCTTTGGCCATAAAATAGAGGGGGAAAATTTAGGTGTTCGTACTGAATGGAAAAATTGAAGGGGGCTTATTTACAAGGGAAACGCGGCTCTTGCAAGGAAGAAATTACCTCTTCTGCAATCAATCCCCGCAACTCCAAAAGAGTCCACCCCCAAACAAAGCAAGCCGACCTAAAATTTTGCCTTTTTCCCATTCTCCCTCCTTAAGCTGATGGCAACTCACGCACGGGATCACTTTCCGCATCGTAGTTCACCCCTGCAAAACCAAACCCGAAAAGCTTCAGAAACTCTGCTCGATAACCCTCAATATCCGTCATCTCAGCCAAGTTCTCCGTGGTCGCTTCTGGCCAAAGCACCGCAACCTCCGCCTGAATCTCGGGACGCATCTCCCAATCATCAATTCGAATCCGCCCACCTTCATCCACCATCAATCCACCCGAACCAGTCAATCGCTCCGCAAAAAGCCGGTAGATCTGCTCCACACATCCTTCGTGTAATCCGTGCGCCTTCATCACCTTGTAAAGCATTGCAATGTAAAGAGGCACGACAGGAATTGCCGAACTCGCTTGTGTCACCAATGCTTTGTTCACCGAAACAACCGCCCGCCCCCCACTCGGACCGATGCGCAACTGAATCCGCGCCGCCGCCTCCTCAAGATCCTCTTTGGCTCGCCCAATGGTTCCACTCCGGTAAATCGCCCGCGTCAACTCCGGCCCAATATAACTATAGGCCACGGTCGTTGCCCCCTCAGCCAATACCCCCGCTCCACTCAAGGCCTCCATCCACATCTCCCAATCCTCCCCCCCCATGACCGCAATCGTATCCGCAATCTCTGCCTCGCTCGCTGGCTCAATCGCAATCTCAACGACCGTCCCCTTATCCGTGTTCACCGTCTTGGCCGCAAAGGACTGCCCCACAGGTTTCAACGTAGAACTATGCGTCGCTCCCGTCTTCGGATGAACCCGCCGTGGCGAAGCCAAACTGTAGACCACCAGGTCTACTTCTTTGAGGTCCGCTCGAATGGTCGCAATGACTTGCTCCTTCATCGCATCCGAAAATGCATCACCGTTTAAACTCTTCGCATAGAGCCCATTCGCCCGAGCAATCTGCTCAAACGCTACCGAATTATACCACCCAGCACTCCCCGTCCGCCCCTCCTCCCCAGCCTTTTCAAAAAAAACTCCCAAAGTCCCCGCCCCACCACCAAAAGCACTAACGATCCGACTGGACAACCCATAACCAGTCGAGGCGCCAATCACCAAAACGCGCTTCCCCACTCCTTCAATCGCTCCCTGACCACGAACGTAGTCAATCTGCTCCTGAACATGCGCCGCACAGCCTTCAGGGTGAGCAGTGGTACAAATAAATCCTCGAATTTTCGGCTTAATAATCATCCTCCCTTGGTCGATACAGATCAGGATCAAAAAAAGCAACTCCGCTCGCCAGACATTCACTTGGAATGATCCCACTTTCAGCTAAACTCTGACCTTGATTCTCTTGTTATGCGCTCGCCTATCCACAGCCTCATTCTCCTCCTCCTCGTCTCCTCACCGCTCTCCGCCGAAAGCCTTCCTCCATCCTCCGCCCTCGCCGCCCTCCGCAAACTCCCCCGGACCGACGCCAAACGCCTCGCCCAAATCGAAGCCCGAGACGGAACCCCAGTCCCAGAACGCTGGCACGTCATTGTTCACGAACCAAAATCTGAAAATGGCTTGCGCGAATATGTCGTCGCAGGTGGCGAAATTGTCGCCTCCCGTGAGGTCTCGCAGTTTTCAGAAAGTATTCGGGCTGAAGATGTTCTCGGAACCGATTCGCTCAAAATAAACTCCGATCAGGTCGGGAAAATCGCCGAGCAATACGCCCACGCCAATAACCTGTCGGTAGCACGAATGCATTACCAACTGAAGAAAGATGGGTCCGCCGCAACCCCTCTCTGGACAGTTACTTGCATCGATACCGCAGGCACCGAAATCGGTCGCCTCGTGATCAGCGCCGGACGCGGATCAGTCATCTCCCACCAGGGCTTTCATGCCACTCCACCCTCCGCCGTGATCCCCCTCTCCCCGATTTCCACTCCCCCAGAAAAACCTCGCATCGCCCCATCCTCGCCCATTGCCAAGTCATCCTCCCCCTCAACCCCCATCCCCGTCGCCATCGAGGTCGCCACCCTACCAACAGTCCCACCACCCGCAACCTCTCCCCCTCCCAAAAAACCTAGTCTCCTCGGCCGAGTCGGTTCCGGATTCAATCAGATCGGTAATCAATTTCAAAAAATCATCAAAGGGAAAGCCAAGGAAAATCCTCCAGAATGAACCTCGCCACCCAACTCACCCGCATCCTCGGAAAAGATCGCGTGGCCAGTGATCCCACCACCATCGCTACCCACGCTTCCGATAAGTGGTTTGCCAGCCAAAACCCTGATGTCGTGGTCTTTGCAGAATCTGCGGACGATGTCAGCCGGGTACTTAAATTCGCCAATCGTCACCAAATCCCCGTCACCCCACGGGGCTCGGGATTTGGCTACGTCGGGGGCTGCGTCCCCATCCAAGGTGGCATCGCCCTTTCCCTCGCTAGGATGAACAAGATCAAGGAAATTCACTTTCCCGATGCCGTCGCGGTGGTCCAGCCAGGCGTGATCACAGGCGTCCTCCAAGCCGCCGCCAAAAAAAAGAAACTCTTTTACCCCCCAGATCCCGCAAGCCTCAAAGACTGTAGTATCGGAGGAAATATTGCGACCAACGCCGGCGGGCCTCGGTGCCTTAAATATGGAGTCACCCGACACTATGTTCTCGGCCTCGAAGTGGTTTTAGCAGACGGACGCATCCTCCGAACTGGCGGCCGTACTCACAAAAATAAGACGGGCTTCGATCTCATCGGGATGTTTGTCGGAAGCGAGGGTCTCCTCGGCGTGGTCACCGAAGCCACCCTCCGCCTCCTCCCACTCCCTCCCGCACGCGCGACCCTCTCCGCCAGTTTCCGCACCTTCCGCGAGGCTGCCAATGCCGTCCAAGCCATTTTTGCCGAAGGCTTTCTTCCCTCCGCCCTCGAAATCGCCGATCCCTTCACTCTGGCAGCCGCCGGCACCCACCTCGGAAAAATCCTCGCCCCCAGCGGCAGCGCTCATCTCCTTTTGGATCTCGATGGCCAGAAAGCCTCGGTCGCCAGTGAAGTGAAATCCCTCGCCAACCTCCTCGAGAAACTGGACGCCGGCGGAGTGAAAACCGCCCTTGGCGAACTCGCTTGCGAGGAACTCTGGAATCTGCGCCGCGCATTTTCCCAATCCCTCAAAGCAACCGGCTTGCCAAAGCTCAACGAAGATATCGTTGTCCCCCGTGGTCGACTCACTGACCTCGCCCTTTTTACCGAAAAACTCCGAAAAAAATACGGCTTCCCCATCGCCTGCTTTGGCCACGCTGGAGATGGAAATATTCATGTCAACCTCATGGCCGCTGGCTACCACGAAAGCCGTCCCATCAAAAAAAAGGTCACCCAAGCTCTCGATGAACTCTTTGCCAAAGTTCTCGAATGGGGGGGCGTCATTACGGGGGAACACGGCATCGGACTCGCCAAAGAACGGTGGTGGCCTCAAGCAACCTCGTCCGTCAGTCGCTCCGTCCACACGGCCCTCAAACAGGCCCTCGATCCCCAAGGAATCCTCAACCCGGGAAAGTTTGTGCGAACTCAATCCATCTCCGCCCAAACCTCAGAAATCCTCGACTCCCCCACCCCCTAATCCTTCCCCAGCTTTTCTTTCGCCAATCGCAATTTTTCGGCGACCTTCTTATTACCCTCAAGCGCTAAAGATTTTTCCCAAAGACCAACCGCCTCGGAAACCTTGCCCATCTGCAGGTACACTTCCCCGAGATGATCAAGAACCGTTGGATCATCTTTTTTATCCTCGCGAAGAATACTCGCCCGTGCTTCCAAAAGCTCTTTCAACGCTTGCTCAAATTCCCCTTTTCGAAACGAGCACCAACCAAGGCTATCGAGGTATTCTCCTTTTCCAGGCTCCAAACTCAGCGCTTTCTTGATCATCTCTGCAGCCTCCTCAAGCCGCTCATTTCGATCAGCCCACATGTAGCCCAGATAATTGTAAGCCTGAGGCACTTCAGGCTCCATTTTAATGCTCAATTTCAGCAAATCGACCGCCTTATCCACCTTGCCCGCCTGCTCGGCTGCCGCCCCATAACTAAAATAAAATTCCCCATTGAGCATTTCTCGTTGATTCGTCTCCGCAATAACTAAGGCATCAGCAAATGCCTGCACCGACTCCTCGTGATGCTTCGCCTGACTGGAAGCAATCCCCAAAAGATAGGCAATCACCGGACGATCAGGATACCGCTTCCGCGCCCCCGCTAGCACATCAATCGCCCGCTCATAGTGCTTCGTCCGAATTAGTAACAGCCCGAGGCGTTCATGCCCACTTGGCTCGGGCGCATCGAGCCGTAGACTCAACTCAAAATTTGCCACCGCCTTCTCCAAATCATCCTTTTGCAAATACAACTCGCCCAACAACTCATAGGTTTCCACCCGAAGCGGACTCTCCTTGACGATCGCCTCCAACTGCGCAATCGCTCCGTCCGGTTGCGAGGTCACCAGATAGCACCGCGCCAACTTATCCCGCACATTATTCAAAGGAGGATCGTCCGGCCCCGAGGGAAGTTTGGTAATCGCCAAGTAATAAGGAATCGCCAACTTAACCTGCTGCGAAAGGACATAAAAATCTGCCACCTTCGTCAGCACAGAAATGTCATTGGCCCCAAGCTCAGAAGCACGACGAAAAGTCGCATTGAGCTTCTCCAATTTTCCAGCGGCCACCGACCCGTCTGCTTGCAACCAAAGTCGCGCCTCCAATTCCCCGAGCTGAGCCCAGTAATTGGCATCGGTTGAGGAAGACTTGGTCGCTCGATCAAGCAGTTGCTCTGCCTTCTTTTCCTGACCGTTCGCAAAATAAAGCCCGTAAACCCCTTGAAGAGCCGCAAAGTTATCTGGCGCAAGCGCTAACCCCTGCTCCGCATAACGAATGGCCAGCTCGGGTTTATTCAAATTCTTCGCGTAAAGCTCGGAAAGAAAAATATACGGCAAAGCCTCCTTTGGAGAGGCCTTGATCGCATCCTTTAAAATTTGAATTGCCGATGTCGGGTCGTTCCTCCGAGCCAATTCATAGGCCACCTTGACCGCTAACTGGACATTACTCGGATCGAGTTCCAGTGCCTTGCGATATCCCTCCAGCATTTTTTCTTGGTCAGAGTTTTCCTCCGCCAATAAACCGCCAGCAAAAGATGCCAGAGCTTGGGCTTTTTTCGCGCCCTCCGTGTCCAAGGCAAGATCAGAGGGCGCCGGCCTAATCGGCGAGGGCAAAGCATCCGCAACTTCCCCCTGAAGGGATTGGGCTGGGGAATCAAATCCTAAAGATGGCTTCCCTAAAAGGGGCTGCCCACCGAGTCTTAAGGATTTCCCCTTTTCACGAACTTGCGGAACTGGCTTTCCCTCAGCGGCTCTCGCGTAAGGGCCAAATTCCTGATGCAGACCAGCGAAGCCAATCGCGACCCCAAAAGCCCACCAGTAAGTCCGTCGAAAAGGAAGTGTTCGGCACAAATTCATGCCGCACAACCTAACCTCCTAAGACTTATAGCGCAAACGCTTCTTGTGGCGGTTTTCCTTCATCCGCTTCCGACGTTTGTGTTTGGCGATTTTTGCCTTCCGGCGCTTTTTAAGTGAACCCATTATTTAGAGAGGTGAGATTTGGTTGAGGGGCGAGGAGAGAACCATTATTGAATGGGCAACGCAACTAGAATTTTCAAAAAAGACCGAAATTTAGTAAACTAACTTGTTCAACGGATACTCAATGATCCCTTCCGCTCCAAGCTCCTTAAGCTTCGGGATGATTTCACGAACCACTTTTTCATCAATAATCGTCTCCACCGCCACCCACCCAACAGTCGCTAACTTGGCGATCGTCGGGTTGCGCAAAGCAGGCAAGGCCGCCAATAGATCAACCAATCGCCCTTCAGGAAGGTTCATCTTTAATCCCACCTTGTCACGGGCCGCAAAAGCCCCCTGCAAAAGCAGGACAAGCGTTTCAATTTTGGTCTTTTTCCAAGAATCATTCATCGCCTGATGATTAGCGATCAACTGCGGCGAAGACTCCATGATCGTCGCCAAAATACGCAACTGATTCGCCCTCAACGATGATCCCGTTTCCGTCACATCCACAATCGCATCCACAAGATCCGGAACTTTAACCTCAGTCGCCCCCCAAGAAAACTCAATCGTCGCCGTCACCCCATGAAGAGCGAGATAACGCCGGGTCATCTCCACCGCCTCCGTGGCGATCACTTTGCCCTGCAAGTCTTTTACCGACTGGATTGGCGAGTCTTCCGGCACCGCGATTACCCAGCGGGTTGGCACATTACTCGTCTTGGAAAAAGTCATTTCACAAAGCCGCGCAACATCAGACCCGTTGTTCTCAATCCAATCCTTGCCCGTGAGACCACAGTCCAGAAATCCATGCTCCACATAACGCGAAATCTCTTGGGCACGCAGAAGCCGAATGGTCATTTCCGCGTCATCAACCGACGGCTTGTATGATCGGCTGGCCCCAGAAATATTGAAACCCGCTTTGGCAAAAAGAGTGAAGGTTGGCTCTTGAAGACTGCCAGTAGGTAAGCCGACTCGAAGCACGCGTTGAGGTGTATCCATAGTGCCCCCAACCCTAAAGAGTTCAGAACCCGCGGGCGAGGGGAAACACACTCCCATCCACCCCAAATATTTCCCCGGTCATTGTTGAATCCTCCTCAAAAAAGCCGCATCTGCGGTCTCATCTCGGCCAACGCGTCAGCCGCCTTCTTTTTATTACGAGGCTTGCCAAACTTTTGCGGTGGAGGGGCTTCCGCGAGCGTCGGCCTGCCATCCGCATTCAACTCATGCTGCTCGAGATTCGAAAGAATTTCTTTGGCTCTAGACAAAATTAAGGGCGGAAGCCCCGCAAGACGAGCCACCTGAATCCCATAACTTTTATCGGCTCCGCCCTTGATGATTTTTCGAAGAAAAATAATCTGATCGTTCCATTCTCGCACCGCCACATTGTAGTTGCGCACCCCACTTCGAGTCATTTCTAGCTCCGTCAGTTCATGATAATGCGTCGCAAAAAGTGTCCGCGCCTTAATCTGATCGTGCAAAAACTCCGCCACGCTCCAAGCGATGGAAAGCCCATCAAAAGTCGAGGTGCCACGGCCAATTTCATCAAGAATGATCAAAGACTTCGCGGTGGCGTTGTTCGTAATATTCGCGGTTTCATTCATCTCCACCATGAAAGTAGACTGACCACGGGAAAGATCGTCGTTAGCTCCAACCCTCGTAAATATCCGATCCGTCAACCCGATCTCCGCGGCTTTGGCAGGAATAAAACTCCCGATTTGCGCCATCAAAACAAGCAACGCCACCTGCCGAATATAAGTACTTTTTCCCGCCATATTTGGCCCTGTCAGGATGAGTAGCCGATTCTTTTCCCCATCAAGCAACACGTCGTTTGGAACAAATTTTTCTTCAATAAGCACTTGATCAAGAACAGGATGCCTTCCGTCCGTAATCGAAAGACGCAGATCACATTCCAAGACAGGCCGACAGTAACTAAACAACCGGGCAGTTTCCGCAAAGGCCGCCAAGACATCAAGAGTGGCGATCGCCGATGCATTCCTCTGCAAAGCAACCAAATCCAGCATCACTTGGTCGCGAAGCTGAAGAAAAAGCTCCTGCTCCAGTGCCTTCGCACGCTCGTCAGCACCAAGAATTTTTCCCTCAACCTCTTTCAATGCTGGAGTGATAAACCGCTCCCCCGTCGCGACCGTTTGCTTCCGATGCCAACCCGGCGGAACCGCCGCTAGGTTGGACTTCGTCACTTCAATAAAATAGCCAAAGACGGAGGTAAACCGAACCTTTAATGATTTAATTCCCGTCTCCTCAATCGCTCGTTGCTGAAGCTGGGCAATCCAATCCTTGCCATCACGAGCCGCCTGCCGAAGCTCATCCAACCCCCCGTGATAGCCGTCCCGAAATATCCCGCCATCGCGAGTCAGTGCCGGCGGCTCATCAACGATTGCCCGCGCCAAGATTTCAACCAAATGAGGAAGCGGATGCAGATCATCAAGAATTTTCTGGAGAAGCGACAGGTTGCCCTCATTTAAACTCGGGGAAGACTCGGGCGAACTCAGCCCAGCAAACGGTGCCAAACGGAGAGCCTCAAGGTCAGCCTGCAGTTGCGGGATCTGCTCCAAACTGACCCGAAGAACCTGAAGATCGCGCGCATTCCCCCCCAACTGAGTCAACCGTCCAACCGTCCGCTCAATATCCCGGATCGATTTGAGCGTCTCGCGAATGCTTCCCAGCAAGAAAGATTGCTCCAGCAAATCCGCGAGGACTTGCTGTCGCGCTTTCAGTTGGAGCAGGTCGCACAGCGGATGAAGAATCCAGTCCCGGAGCTTGCGCGCCCCCATTGGAGTCACCGTCCGATCCAAAGCCCCCAACAAACTGGTATCCCGCCCACCACCCCGAGCCTGCACCAGCTCAAGATTCGATTGCGTGGTCGCATCAAGAACCATAAATTGCGTGCTTCGATACACGACCAAGCGAGTGATATGACCAAGCGATCTGCGGAGCTCGCTCTTTAGGTAATGCAAGATCGCCCCCGCCGCTCCAACCGCCGATGGCATCCCATCGCATCCAAAACCCTCGAGCGATTGAACCTTAAAGTGCTCTCGAAGAGTGAAATAAGCTTGGCTGTATATAAAGGTATAACCATCACGAGCTACCAATCCTCGAACTTCCTGAAACTCGCCTGACTGCTCTTCCGCCACAAGAACTTCGGCTGGCTGCACCCGCGCCAACTCGTCAGACAAAGCCGCCTGATCGTCGAGCTCAGTGACGCGAAACTCCCCCGTGGTCAGATCAACAAACGCAAAACCCCATCCACCCTTTTCCCCACGGTAAATTGCCGCGAGGTAGTTATTTCGCTTCGCATCCAGCAAATGCAAATCTGCCACCGTTCCAGGACTGACAATCTGGGTGATCGCTCGCTCCACAATCTGACCCTTCTGCGGTTCGCCCACCTGATCACAAATCGCTACCCGACGCCCCGCCTTAATTAACCGACGAATGTAGTTCTCCGCCGCGTGATGCGGAATACCGCACATCGGAACGAGGTTTCGCTTTGTCAAAGCGACATTCAACAAAGCAGACGCCTCCTTGGCATCCTCAAAAAACATTTCGTAAAAGTCACCCAAACGAAAAAGGAGCAAGGTGTCGGCAGGCAACGACCGGCGGATGCCCTGATACTGTTGCATCATCGGCGTAAGATTTTCAGACATCACTCAAGGGTAAAGGAGCGAATCCAACCATACAAGCTAGGACAAAATTGGGGCCCTCATGGCCAAAGGGTGAAACGCCTCAACAAATATCACCCCCCTCCGCGCAGAACGATCAAACCGCCACCTCGTTTCGAAAAAAGCCAAGCCAAACTCCAACTTTGCCCAAGGTCTAAGCACGAGACTCTCCCGATACCAATTCACCATTACATCCGACTTCAAAAAACATCGCCGAAGCTCGGTCAAAAAAATTCTCCGCAATTTCCAAAGAATTGTCTTGCAGACACCATCAAAATGTCGGAGATTCCGCGTCCATTTTGCCGTAAGGGATTGCCACCTTACTTTATCCGTCTTGAGCACCGACACAGTAGACCATCACAATTTTTTCCGCAGAAACGTCAAGACGCAGGGGCTAGCTTTTATCCCCTGCGTCTTGGCGTCTCTGCGACTTTTGCGTGAAGCAACCATGTTTAAGTGCTCCTCACAGAGGCCAAATTCACACGTCGATAGTCCAAAGCGTCCACCCGCAACGTAACCCTTTTACGCTCGCTTCGTTGGCTGGTCAACGGAGGTAAGAGCGTCCAGTAGCCACCAGCATTTCGAGCAATTACTTCCATGTCTGAACGCAAATATTTTGGCAAACTCCGGGAAGGCGCTGAACCGCCCAACCTCATCGAAGTCCAACTCGATAGCTATATCGATTTTCTTCAACAAGATGTCAGCCCCGCTAAGCGGAAAATGACGGGCCTCCAAGCCGTGTTTAAAGAGGTCTTCCCCATCCAAAGTTACGACGAAACCGTCACCCTCGACTTTGCCAGCTACGACATCGGTGAACCCAAACTGAATATCCGCGAGTCGATGCGTGAAGGCCTGACCTTTAGCGCCCCACTCCATGTTACCTTCCAGCTAAAAGAGGAGCGCGCCACCAAAGAAGAAAAGGTCTACATGGGAGAGATCCCTCTGATGACCCCACAAGGCACCTTCGTCATCAACGGTGCAGAACGCGTCGTCGTCTCC
>Ga0114970_10001029_pt1 | contig 20893 bp, 11 predicted proteins | sample M_140205_XF_Meta_FD_87030 | JGI IMG/M metagenome (GOLD analysis project Ga0114970, IMG submission 87030) | Freshwater microbial communities from Lake Montjoie, Canada to study carbon cycling - M_140205_XF_MetaG | ecosystem: Environmental > Aquatic > Freshwater > Lake | place: Lake Montjoie... | reverse complement strand
ATCTCTCGGATGCACAAACCATGTGCCAGATATAGGCTTAGTAAATACATGGAGTGGTGCAAAAAGCTCAGGATGTGTCCATTCATTTTTCTCTTGGCAAACACGGTAATATCTAATTCCAGCGGAACAGTTTAGTGAATATGGTTTAAATGATATAAAGTCTCCAGTCTCATCTTTTTCAATTAACTTTTTCATTTTTTTAACTATTCGCCGAGATACATCACGATGTTTTGCCCAGTCTTGATGCCTTTCGCTTTCTTCGTGTTTTTTACAGTTACTTGTTTTTCCTTTGTATCCACATGCACAAGTCCAATATGTATAAGCTCCACTGATACGCCAAGGTCCAACCGCATGTCTTGCCATAAATGGACAACTAAATGGATTCGGATTTCGATATGTTTGTTCATTTCTATTAACTATCCCTTCAACCGATTGTATGTTAAGGGTATCTCTTTCTAATTGTGAAAGTGCCATCCATTGAACGGGTCTCATAGCCCGGTGTTCTGGAATCATTAATTTTACACGATTTAATGCTACCCTATCATCTTGATTCATCCCTGCTTCAGCTATAGATGATTGTGAATTCGGAATAGAAAACAGAGGCACTGATGCAGCGTATGATGGCGGTGTCCTTGGTATATTCGGAACAAGATTTACAATAAAACTTCTCACTCGTGTAAAAATATGATACAAGTTTGACCTGCGTGCGACTCGAGCCGTTGGTTCCGATAAAACTACATTTGCTTGGCGATGGAGTGAACCAAGCGCATTCATTGCTGCCAAATATTCACCTTCTGGCATTTTATGTTGGTGATCTTCAATCACTCGCATCAATGTTTCTAATTCAGGAGCTACGGCCATATCTAATATTTATCTATTTATTTTCGGTCTATGTAATTAAAGTATATCAAACAAATTATTCATCAATTTTTATTTTAACTATATTCATAATATCGTTAAATCTATATATGCATAAATTAAATAAAAAATAGTAGCATCTTTGCACACCGGTCTAATGTCTAATGACTTGTATTTAATACTTACCATACTTATTATATTCACATACTTGATGGACAATCGTCACAAAGATCATATGATTGCATCAATTCCCAATTATTGGGGGAGTCAATTTTCAAGGAAGGATTATCACTAGATTGACACACGGAAACATTAATTCTTTCGTATGCACGAATCAATAGGTCGTCTGGGATGATAAAGTCATTTGGCTCCCATTTCAATTCATAACAATATTTGCCATCAGGCAAATCAATTTTTAAATACGCAATTGTTGGGCTAATGACTTGAAGTGAGGGCATAAAACTTTCGAGTAATTGTATGCTCCCATTAAAAATAGTGCCGCCAACTGTATCCTGACCTACTTCCTCAATACCTGCCATAAAATTATCTAATTTTGCTTGGGTATCTGGGTCTAACTTATTATATTCTATATTAAACATATTTATTCTATCTTCTTTAGTATCTGACATAATAATCACTCGGGGTTACTAATAAATTATAATATTACAGAAAAAAGTTTTCAATTTTTTTATAATATACAAGTCTATAGACAAAAAACTCATAGTAAAAGGCACTTTTTAAAGCGTATAATATGTCTTAAATAATTAAATAAAAAAAAAAAAAATTTGATTAATAATAATATATTATTATGAAATAATTATTTACTAAGAAAAGTACAATGGCTTTAGTCCTTGAAGACAATGATGATATTAATATTAAAGGTTATATTACTGGTATAAGATCAGCACCAAAACCTATTGAAGAAAACATTAAAGAAGTGCTTCATAATTCTTTAGAAGTAATACGACTTGCTGAAAAGAAATATTCACCAAGTGATATTAATTCAGAAATTAATATTACTATGACTATTAATAATAATAAACTAAAGCAAATCGAGTTTGATGATAAGTCAACAAAAGGAACAGGTATTCAAGAATTAAAAGAAAAAGGGCTACTAAAAATGTATCATCATAAAGGAGAAAATACTGGTTTTAGTGAATATGGTGAAGGGGGCAGTCAGTCAATTAAACAAATGGCAGATGGTATTTTATATGAAACAATTAATTATTCACAAGTTTCAGAAAGTCTATCACTTAATATAAATAAGGCAATTAAACTAAATAGTTTTAAAAAAGCTGCAGAATATTCAGATAGAGGGAGTTATAAACTAGATAATGGGTTTACAACTGGAACAAAAATAACATTAACTGATTTGGTAGAATCATATCAATCAGAAAGAATTAGCAGAATATGTTTAGATGGGTCATTGGCTAAATCATTGTCATCTTATTTAATTGACATTAATTTAAATATTAAAGAACGAATTCATTTAATTATTATTAAAGATAGTGATGTGTTTGCAAAACACATTATAAATCCAGTTAATAAATTACTTCAATGGGGGAAAGATAGGACTACTGGCACCTATTTAGATCACCAACTTCATATCTACCAAGAAAATAATACAAAAGAAATAGTATGCACATTTAACGGAATTCATGGTAAAAATAAATCTGAACAGTTATTAACATTTTCTGATTTGAAGAAGACGACTCCTAAATCATTTAATACGCATAAATACACTAAAATATCTGATTGTAAATTACATTTATTCACTGATGAAAACCGTAATATAAATTTAATGGGTTTTGATGGTTGGCGTAAAGTAGAAGGTAATAATATTGTTAAAACTAATTCTGAACCATTGAAAATTGGATGGACAAAATGGAACAGTCATCGAACTAGATACGCACAATTTAGAGGTGCTATTGAATATGATAGACACAGTGATAAGTTTTTTAGAAGTGATAGTAGTAAGACTATTACTGATGATCGACCATTTGAAGAATCAATAAGATTAGTGATTATTGGATTAACTGATCAGTATTTTAAAAAAATGAAAGCAACGTTTGGACATTATGATACAGAGGATTCTAAAAAAAAGGGTGCTGAAGTAGATGAGCATGATGATGATGAAAGTGCTAATCAAGATGAATCTACGCAAGAACAGGAAATCGTCCAAGTGTCTAAACCAGACCAAACACCCGTAAATGTTTTGGACACACATGAAATCGGGTCGTCTGTTGTTGTAAATGGACCAGAAATTAAACCAGTATCTCAACCAGAACAAACACCCGTAAATGTTTTGGACACACATGAAATCGGGTCGTCTGTTGTTGTAAATGGACCAGAAATTAAACCAGTATCTCAACCAGACCAAACACCCGTAAATGTTTTGGACACACATGAAATCGGGTCGTCTGTTGTTGTAAATGGACCAGAAATTAAACCAGTATCTCAAACAGAATTAAAAGATTCGATATGCATAAAAAAACATGATGTTGTCGGTTCGATACATACATCTATAAATTTCAACATAGGTTTACAAATGTTAAAAAAAATTAATGAACATTTTCTAAAAAAAAGAGATGAATCATTATATGATTCAATAATTAAACAATTTCAAGATTGTTGCTCTCCTACACAATCAGAAAAATATTTAAGGTTTATGAATTATCAATCAAAATATGACATGATTATCATGTTGATAAACGAAAAATATGAAGTAGATACCAATTCTAATTTAAAGTGCGGGTCAGAGATTGCCGCCCATTTTAATGAATTAAAGTATATAATTAATTGATTTGTTATAATAAGAACACCAAATGTTTTAATAGTAAATATAACTAATTTATTAAATAAATTTTTTTTAAATGATAATAATCATATTAATTTTTATATATATTATTTATAAAAATTTGATAAAATATATTATAGCATATAGATAAAACAAAATTCAACACGTAATAATATGAACATTACCGATAACCATATTCATGATTTTATAAATTACAGTGTTGATAAAATGTGTAAAAAAGAACCCAAAAATAAAAATATTGGAGATGAAGTTACACAATTTTATTCAATTTTTTGGGAAAATGACCCTTTAAAAATACGCAGTCTATTTAAAAATGTAGTTCCAATGATTGACGGAAATCCAGATCGAAGATATCTACGACGATTAGGTAAAGAATTTTACTTAATAAAAGATAAAGGTTTTTATAATGTGTTTTATCAAGTTATTGATATTTTACAGCTAACCGAAGATATGATACATGTTATTCGAGGTAGTAGTGGAAGTAGTGTAATATGCTATTTAACAGGTATAACACATATTGACCCTATTCAAAATAATATATCATTAGCTAGATTTATGCATATATTACGAAATGATATGCCAGATATTGACATCGATTTTCCAACGCATTTGCGTGAAGAAGTTTATGCAAGAATTTTTAAAAAATATCAAGGTCGTGTTGCAAGAATAAGTAATCATGTTCACTACGGACCTAAAACCGCTTTAAAACAAGCACTTCGAAATAATGGTGTAAAGGGATTTATTTCAAAAGATTTCAATTATCGTAAAATATTAAAAGAAAGATTAGAAATAGATGATGAAGATGAGCTGTATGAGATAGAAAAAAAAGTGTTAGATGAAGCTCGTATATATGATGGCTTAGAAAAACATACAAGTTTGCATTGCGGTGGCATTTTTATTACTGAAAATCCCATTCCAGAAGATCTTATCTTGCAGGAAATTGAATCAAATGGTGTTAAAGCATTTCAAGTAAAATTAGATAAAGATGAAACAGAAGATTTTGGATTTATTAAGATAGATATTTTAAGTAATCGAGGTCTTAGTCAAGTTATGGATATTTATGTCGATTTACAAAAAAAAGGTATAGAATTGCCTAATTTTCAAAATTTACCTATAGAGAGCCCAGTCATGAGGTCTATTGTTCAAAATAATATAGGTCTTACATATGCAGAAAGTCGTGGAATGCATAAAATATTTCAGCGTTTAAAACCAAATACAATTGATGATATATCTATAGCACTTGCATTGATTAGACCGGCCGCTTCAGCGAATGGTCAAAAAAGTGAATATTTAAGGTCTCTTCAACAACCGGATGAGCCAATTACAGGAGATAAGCGTCCCTGGGTTATTTATGATGATGATGCAATTGTATATATACAAAAGCTTATAAATATAGATGAATCGCAAGCCGACATATATAGAAAAGCTTTTAGTAAAAGCAGTGAAAAAACAGTTGGAAAAAGAAAAGAGTTTTATAAAAGAATGGTTAATTCAAAAAAATATACGGCTGAACAAATTGATGAGGTTATTGCCCAATTAGACTGTTTACAAGAATATGGGTTTTGTAAAAGTCATAGTTATAGCTATGCGTATTTAGTGTATGCACTTGCATATTTAAAGTATCACTTTCCTAAAGAATTTTGGAAATCGACATTAAACTACTGTCACAGTAGTTTTCGTATTTGGGTTCATTATCGCGAAGCCGCAATGCATTTTCAATTAACTCACATGAATAAACCGTATTGTATTTCTAACGATGGTAATAAATTACTACCATTAAAAGGTGGGACACAACTACGATTATTTTCAAATTGTAATAGTGATTTTTATAAATTAGGTTATTGGTGTAACAAAGAATTCATGCCTGGTATGTATTTTATAATAAATACGGTAAAGGATAAAAAAAAAGTTAGTTTTCGTGGAATAGTTGCAACATATCGTCCATATTATGACAGATCACCACAATCTAAATTTAAAAAGATAACATTTATTACACTTGGTTATGACAATGGTAAATATTTAGATATAGTTGTAGATGGTTATTATCCATTATCACATTTACCTATTGTAAAAGGTCATGGTGAAATGGAGGGAGATTATATTACATGCACTAAAATTACTCTAGAGAAAAATTTTACACCTTTAGCAAATTGAAATTAAGCTCAACCAATTCATATATTTTCTTATTTGTTTTACATAGCAAATAAGGAATTATTATGTTTACAAAGTAATTCACATTTCATAATACAATTAATAATCATCGCCAAAAGATAAAGTATATGTAGTTCCTCTATTATAATCATTATTATAACCATTATTATAACTATTATAACCATTATTATAACCATTATTACGATATGAATTGTCATAATTATTACCCCACCCATTATTATAATTATTACTCCACCCATTATTATAATTATTACCCCACCCTGAACGACTATTATTAGATGGCATGGAATTTATCCATTCAAGCCACCATGGTAAATTGTTTTTTTTATTTCTTGACATCTTATTGTTTTTTTTGCTATGTCTTCGGGCATTTCCAGATTGTAATCCAGATTGTAATCCATGTCTTTTTGATTTTTTTAATTTATTGGATTTAGAATACTTATTATTAATTTGGTTCATATATATATTTAAAAATATATAATAATTTTATTTAAAATATTATTTAAATAAACTTTTAAAAAGTTTAAATAATAAATTGTTTTTTTGTTCTAAATAAGTTCTGTTTAGTCTATGTATATTTGGTTTTTTTTCATCTAATCTACAGTTTTATTCTATGTTTAAAATTTTCATTGAGCTACACATATTCTTATTCAATTTGATAGTTTCAACTCAAACTTGTAAAATAATTTTTAACTATAAATATAGGCATGATATGAATCATAAAAAATTGATGTAAAGTGATTTTATATAACAATTATTAGTTAAAAATAAAGGGGTTTTATAATGGCAATCGTATTGAATAGAATAGAAACTTGTGCAATTTGTTTAGACGAAATAACAATACCAAGTAGTAATATGTGCGTAACCGATTGTGCACATGTATTTCATCTAAATTGTTTTCTTCAAAACAGAGAATTTAGCAACACATGTCCAATGTGTCGCTCGGATATCCTAATAGGCGAGCAACATCAAGACCAACACTTAGATGTTTTACCAGATGGGATGATTGATGAAAATGATTTTAATATACTTGGTGTTTTACAAGAAGTCGCTATAGGAAGTCTTCTAGAAGCCCAAATTAGAAATATTGTTAATTCTGCAGCAAATAATAATATTAGTAATTTTAATTTGGAACCACATGAGCTAATAGATATTATTAATGAGCAAATTTATGACTTATGCATTAATTTTGTAAATAGTGCATTTAATTATTTAAGAAACATCGCTGACCCAATATATAATATCAATCATTTAAATTATAATAATATTAATTTTCAATTTTATATAAATCAGTTTGATTTGCATGAAAGAATAGGCCGTATCGTTGATAATGCCGCAAATAATAACATCCTTGACAATATAACTTTCGATACAATGGAAAATGAAATTCATAATTTATGTATTCAATTTAGTGAATCTGTAATTTTAAATGGACAATATATTCACGATGTGTAATATCTAATTTACATAAAAACAATTAAATAATTTAAAATATATTTTTTATTATATATTTAAGAAAATGAGCAGCCCAAGTATATTTTAAATAGTATCAGTTATCTTAGTATCAATTATAAGTTTTATATCGGTAGTGTGTTGCTATTGTAAATCATGTGCATACAATAATCGACCAAATACACAATAACTTTTTTTATAACTATTTAAAAACTATTTGCTGTATCTAATTAACAAATATAATAAATAATGTCCATAAATCACGGCAAAACACGAAAATATTCAGTTCCTATTAAAGAATTAATTGATTATAAAATTAATTTCCCAAATTGTCAACGAGATATAATTGAGCCACATGTTGATGAAATTGTAAAATATCAGAAATTATTTTTTAAACATAATAGTTATTATTTAATAATGGGTTGTATAGAATTATGTCGTTTAGATGGTAAATTATATTGTATTGATGGGCAACACCGGTATTATGGGTTTTGTCAATTATATTATGATGATATCACAAATAATTTTAATGTAGATATAGAAATCATAGAATGTCGGGATGAAGAAGAAATGATTGGTTTTTTTAAAATCATAAATATGAATAAGCCCATACCTGAATTTTTAAAAAATTATAAGCCTCTAATTGCTGTAGACCTTAAAAATCATATTAATAAAATATATTCACACTATGTTAAAGACAGCGCTAGACCTATACGACCCAATATTAATATTATTCGATTTCTAGAAGATATTCAATCCCGCTATGGCTCGCTTGTTGATACTATGAAATCATCGGATGAGCTAATTGAATGGTTTGAGACTATAAACAAGGAGCATGGTGAATTTCTAACAACAAGAGATGATGATATTGTTAAAAATGTGTTATCTAAAATAGATGGAAGTGTTGGTCGTTTGCGCACTAGTCAAAAACTTTATTTAGGTTGTTATTGGTTAGAAAGTATACCAAAAAAAATTAGTGCACCTACAAGAAAGCGTGTTTGGAAAGAATTTTATGACAGTTTGCCTGAAAAAGATTACGAAATATTATGTCCATGTTGTGAAAGCAATTATATTAATCCACATGAATTTGATTGCGGACATATTATTAGTTTTAAAAATGGTGGGGAAACATGTCCTTATAATTTGCGTCCAATATGTAGTTTATGTAATGGGTCAATGGGGTCTATGAATTGGGATGAATATAAAAAGACTAAACTATAAATTAGATTTAAGCATTGCAAATAATTATGTATAATAAAACATATGTTTATAAAATTAAAATGATTTTAGAAACATATTTATCTGTTTATTTTTGTGATCTTGCTCGTGATTTTTTATGATTAATTTTATTATATGTGTTTTTATTCCGACTTATTCTTTTCTTATTGTTATTTCTGGATACTTTATTACCTTTTTTATTGATTCTTGATACTTTACGACCCTTTTTATTATTTTTTGATAGTTTACCACCAAATAAATTTTGTAAGGGAATATGTTTAATCAAATCAAATAATTCCTTTACATATAAATTTTGGTTATGTTCATTTTCAATTGGTGATGCACTCATTCTTGTGATTAAATCCATTAATAGACCATATATTTTCATAGTATCACTTTTAACATTTATAAAATTAAGAATATCATCAGTATCGTTAGTGTCTAAATTATGTATAATTTCCGTTAACCTATCTTTGTCAAAATTAAATTCTAAATTTATATTATTAAATTTTTTGTCGTTTTCCATATCTTTAGTTATTAGTTTTGATAAAAATCTAAAAAAAATTCCTTTGTTATTAATGTCAGGTATTAATAATAATTGTAAATAAATCTCTTTCAAATATTCGTATGCTTGTGCATACTCCGCAGTTTGAGGAACCGATGCTATTAATCTCTTTTCAGCTTGAATATATTCTAATGATTTATTAAATATCACAATTTGCGTAAGATATAATAGATATGTATACTGAAAGTATAATATCATTATAATTATTCTATATAATACTATTCGGGATTCTGGCTGTTGAGCGTCATATTCATTTAATAATATAATCAGGTTATTTAGGTATTTTTTTTTCAAATCATTATAATCGTTTTGAAATTTTGCTGCAAGTGCGTTCATTCTATCAGTTATTTTTTTACATGTGTTGTAAATAATATTTTTTTTAAATATCTCCAAAAAATTAGGATCAATCATTTTTTGTTTTATACTTCGAGGAAAGGCTACATCTTCAACAATGTCATTTATATTAGTTGCTATATAGCTTTCTATATTTCTTTTTAATTCAATGAAATTTGAAATTAAAAATATACTATCTATATTAAATTGTGTATATGTACGTGCGCATGTATCATTTATAAATTTATTAACAACACTTATTGTTTTACAATAATTACAATGAAAAACACCACTTTCTTCGTATATATAATCTAATAATGTTAATTGTGTAATAATATCATTAAACATTTTATCTAAATAATCAGCCGTATTGTTAAGCAAATGGCGCCTATTAACTAATAAATTTTCATTTTCTGAAGTTTTTAATTCATTAATAATAGTTTTAAATATTCCGTTATTCCTATTAAAATAGTCATTTGTTTGTTGACTATCTAAATGCTCAAATATCTTGTCTATATCATCGGGATTATGCATTTTTTCTAAGTAGAATTCATTTATAATTTCAAACGCTGTTCTAAAATCAATTTTAAAACCTCTTTTCGCAAATTTCAACATTCTATAAAATAAACGACCAGACTTATCATTGGTTTTCCATAATGACCATTCATTATTATTTTCAATATCATATATAGGTGCATGATATATTATATGTTGTTGTCCTATTATATCATTTAACCCATCTGTATTAAAAGGATCGACTAAATACATAATATTACAATCATCTCTATGTATATGAATTGATAGATTATTACATCTTGCTTCAAAAAAAGCACTATTATGCGTTGATGGAACAATTACGCTCCCCTCTATATGAGATTTCGTATCATTATTGTCACCCAATCGTATATATCCAGATTGATCATGATATCCTTGTAATATATTACAATTATATATATCAAAAAAAGATTTAACATCACTATACGGTGTTATAAAATTTATATCACAATCGTTATCTATGTTAATGGTCAAATTATTTTTCAATAAATCTCGTATAATACCACCTTGTATATATACTGGTTTTGTCGGTGGATGGATAGCCGCCAGATCGGTTTTTACTTTCCTCAAAAATTCCATTTTTTTTCTATTTGCCTCTATTGCTCTTGGTTCTTGTGATTTTGGATTTTGCGAGTTTCTTTCAATAATATCCTGGTTATGTGTAATCAATTTATCTTGTTCAACTATTTTTTTATTATGGACTGACCTAGATGCATTTACAATTTCATTTATGATTTCTAGTCTTGTGGGACAATTGGTATTTTCGGTTATCTGTCTGCGTCTTTCAGGTGGGCATTTATTTGGCTCTATATTATCTCTTAGACACCTATGTAATCGGGTGTCAAGATATTGATTAAATGATTCTTTAAATTCATTATTGAAAAAATATATACCCATATGCTTATTAACATAATATTCTCCATAATGATTTTGCGCTTCTTCAACATCTATTTGTCTTTTAATATCATCAATATTAGTGCCTGATGCGAAAAAACTATCTTGTAAATCCGCCGGGGCTTCATCTAATGGTATGCGTATAATATTATTTTCACTATCAATATACAAATAATAGAAATTTAAAATTGGCATAGTATATATATATATATATATATATAAAACATAAATATTTTTATTTATATCCGATATTTTTTTTATAAAAATATTTATGTAGTAAATACAATAATAATATAAAAACTACTTTTTTTTTGATATTTTTCTAACATTCTTCTTTGTTCTAGATTTTCCTAATATTTTATTATTCTCTAAAAATTTACCACCATATGATATCCTTTTTATTCGATATCTTATAAAGTGTATATTTAAATCATTCATTAATTCAACAAAATTATTATAATTTTGAAAAAAAATTGGATTATTGAAATAATATTGTGTATTTTCATCATCCTGTAAATTTATAAAATCGGTTACACCAAAATTAATCATATAATAAAAACAAATTGGTAAAAGTTCCTTAATTATATTATCCCATTGTGTCTGAAAAATATTAATATTTTCTATAGTATTTGCATGTTCGTTAAGTTTATTATATATAGGTTGTCTTTTATTAATATGGTTTATTTCTAATTTATCAAGTAATAATTCTATAAAAATTTTGAAATTAATATTATTTTCAAAATTAAGAGTTTCATCATCAATTTGTTTAGGCCAAATATTACAATATTTATCATCTCTATCGGTTTGTAATATAATTTTATATTTTTTTTTATTATTATTTGTTATAACCTGACCTATATTATCACACAAATTACATGATGAGCTATATTCTTTTAATAATTCTTTATACATTAATCGATATTTATTTGCGTTTTGTTCACTTTTAGCAATTTTATTAATATGGTAATCTGGAAAATAAAATTTAGATGGCGTATTATCATTTATATACGACATTAATTCCAATAAACAATTTACAAAATATTGTGGATAAATTTCTAATATACCAAATAATAAGTATCGGCTTAATATAAATACATAATCACTATTAAAAACTAATTCTGAATTTAAATTGCTTTCGGATTCTGCTTCTGCATTTGGAATAAATATTTGTTTACATATAGTAATAAATTTATTTAAAAAAATTAATTCAACATTGTCTCCTATTGCAATCTTACCATTATATACAGAAATAAATAAATTATCAAAATTTTGTTTATCTCTATCTATCATATCATTAATTAAACTATACCCATCTTCATTAAATATACTAGGAAATAATTCTTTTAACTTTTGTTTAATGTCAGAAAAAAAGACTTCTTTTGTTTTTGTCGCCTTGCCTTGCTTAATAAAAGTAAGCATACTGGTATTTATTTTATCAAAAACAGCTTTAACTTTAAAAAATATAAGGTCATCCTCTTTTTTAATAACAGTTTTAAATATAATGGGATCTACTTTTTCATTATTAAAATATGTATTAATTGTTTTTGAAAACGTCCCATTTAAAAATGGGGCATTATATAATTGAAAAGAACGACAAGAAAAGATATGATTACTATATAAACCAACTCTATCTTCAAATGAAATAACTGAAATTAATGGTTCTCCTACACTTGATGTGTGAGACATCTCAAAAGCGTCGCTTGAATTAGCACAACTCATTAAAATATTAGTAGTATTATTTAAATGATAATGAATACCTAAATGTTGAATTAATGTATTGCAAATATTAAAATCAGATGTACATAATAATGATGTTATACCGTGAAAAACCACAATATTTGAACTAATTTTGTTAGCGATATCTTTCCAATATTTCGGGTATACATTCGTATATTCTTCTAAATTATTATAAATAAAAGTATCTTTATCATGTGATATATACATTTTATTTTCTTTTTTAAAAAAATCTAAACATTCATGATTTACAACTTGCTCTCCTATAAAATCATTATAAATTATTTCATATTTATCACAAATATTATCCGAAACAGTAGAACAATTGTCTTTCATTGGTCTTATTATTTTAACTTTATATTCATTTTTATTTGTAATTAATTCTTCATTTTCTTCTGAAATATCTAGAAGAGATTTTAAATTTATATATATATTTTTAGGTATTGTATTTCCACAATAATAGATATAACCATTTAAAATGTCTATAATCTGTGCTTTTTTAACACAATCTGATAAATAAAATATATCCCATATAACATATTTATTTAAATGAGTATAAAATGTATCAATATCATTTTCTTTAGCTAATTTTATATCTTTATATTCAGTTTTTTGACTAGTTGTTAATTTTATATCACACGGGTTTGCATTAGCTTTTGTTAATTCCAATTCTAATTCAGCCTTTTTTTGTTGTAATTCTTTATCATTGGGTCTTATTCGTAATTTTTCATTTAAGTTATCATATAATACTTGTAAAATTGAAATATCTTTATTATATTTATCTTCTAGTAAAGTATATTTTTGTAATATTTCATCACATTTACTAATAAATAATTCAGCATTTGAGTCTATATTAAATGGTTTTTTTTGGTCTACATATTTTTTTAAAAAATGACCCACATTTAAAATTTTGAAATTTAATATACAATAGCAAAAATTTTTAAAAAATTTAACATTATTTTTTTGTAATATGTGTTTATGTATGCTTGATAACAAAGTCTGACGCGTATCTACTGATTGCGGTTCCAAAACAGATGCCATTTATATATATATATATAAACATAAATTTAAAAAAAATATATTCGCTTGTAAAAATATACATGAGTTTACAAACAGACATAGAAAATTTTATATATTTAGATGATTGTTCTATTGAAAAAATTTGCGTAGGATTAGAAAATCGTTTTAATAAAAAAAAAATATACACATATTTTGGTAATGTGTTATTCTCTATTAACCCCTATCAATATTTTAAAGGAGATGATGATATCTACAATGTCCAAAAATATAAAAATATGGATAAAAATTGTGCACATCTATTTAATATTACCGAAAATATAATTAATAAAATAGGAGATATCAAAGGTCAGACGATTATTATTAGTGGTGAAAGTGGCTCAGGTAAAACAGAAACAGTTAAAAATATTATTCATTATCTAAATCATTATACAACAAACAATCAAATAAATTTATTAGAAAGAATTGAAAAAAGTGGACTTTTACTTGAACAATTAGGTAATGCTAAAACAATACGAAATCATAACAGTAGTCGATTTGGTAAATATATACAAATTTTTTATAATAATTCTCGAGAATGTATTGGAATGAATATAAATACATATTTATTAGAAAAAACCCGATTAAGACTATTTAGAAATGCAACTGAAAATGAAAGTAATTTTCATATTTTTGAAAGTATTAATAGTAATCTGGAATATATACATGAATTATTTCTAAACATTGGATTTACTGAGATACAGATTAAAAAAATAATAGACATTTTAAAATCAATACCTCTACTATTTAATTTAACATTAGAAACGATAAATCATGAAAATATTAAGATTATAGCTAATCTAGTTAATATTGATACTGAAACACTTTATAAAACGCTAACTGAGAAAACATCAGATATTGGTGGTGAAATAATCCGAAAAATATATAATAACTCGGAATTTATTGAAATTTGTGATACTTTTGCAATGAAATTATATGAAAAATTATTTAATTGGATTGTAAATGATATAAATATTTTTTTTAAAATAGAAAATACTGATAATGCGAATAATCTCAATAATACAAACAATACTAATAATACAAATATACTTGGCTTGCTTGATATTTTTGGTTTCGAAAATTTTATAAATAATTCACTTGAACAACTGTGCATAAATTACACAAATGAAATATTACAGCAATATTTAAATAAAAAAACAGTATATGATAAAATAGAGTTTTATCAAAGTGAAGGATTACCAATAGATACATTAGATATGGATAGTATGTTTAATAATAATCATACCATTGAGCTTTTGCGAAATATATTTTTTAAATTAGATGAGGAGTGCTTTGTGCCTAAAGGGACGGATAAAACTTTAATAGACAAAATGAATAACGAATTCCAAAATAACATATATTATCATTCTAAACGATTAAAGAAAAACACTGAGTTTTCAATTGAGCATTTTGCTGGAAAAATAGATTACCAAATTGAAGGATTTATTAAGAAAAATACGGATAGACTAAATTCCGATATAGAAGACATTATACAAACGATATTAAATAATGATACTAAGAAAAAACGCTCAAAAAATAAAATTAAAATGAATTCAATTACAAACCAATTTTGTAATCAATTAGAACATTTCATGAAAACGATTGAATCACATGAAATATATTTTATAAAATGTATCAAACCTAATGATAATGAAATGCCTTTACAATTTAACAGCACATTAGTTCAAAAACAACTCGAATATAATGGAGTTCTAAAATTAATTCAGATTTTTAAACAAGGGTTTCCTTATCATTTTTCACATGATACATTTAATAGAGAATATAGATGTATAATTGATACAATAGACAAATTTATAACTAAGGGTAAAACACGATATTTTATAACAGATATACATTACGAACAAATTAAAAAAATAAAACTTAATTTGGAAATTAAATCACAAATTGTAATATCTAAACATTTTCGAGGTTTTATTCAGAGATTAAATTATCATAGAAAAAAAACAGCTATATTATATTTATCACGAATAATATTTGTAAAAAAATGCCATATAGACCTAACAATTAACTTAAGTGTTTGCAAAATCCAGAAGGTATTTAAAAAATATATCAATAAAAAAAAGAGAAACTCTATTATTTCACAAAAATATATACTAAATGCAATAAAAAATTACTATATTCGTAATGAATACCATAATATATTACATTCTACAAATATTTTACAAACTCAAATAATAAGTTATGTAGCGCATAAACATTATTTTTCATATAAACATGCATATATAGTAATATCTAAATTCTGGAAACACTATTTAGCGCGTAAAAATAATTATAAAAAACAGAATGACCATTTAGAAATGGTGATATTATCGAAAGATAAAAAAATGTGTGAGCTTGAACTTAAAATAAATGAGCTTGAAAATAAACTAAAAAGGTCATTACATATTGATAAGTCGATACTTAATGACCGCGACCATACTATAATTCAATTAAAAATAGACCTAGAATTATACAAAAACTCTATTGATGATAGACTTAAAGAAAAAATCTCACTTATAGAACAAATTGAAACTTTAACATTAGAGAATAAAATACTTATTCGTCAAATTGCAAATATGCGAGTGTATAATAATGCAAATTGGTTTCATCGTTTTTTTAATTAAGATTATTAATAAAACATATAGATATTTATAGATACTATATAATAAAGATTAAGCGGTTAAGTTTAAAAACTACATATATTACGTTTTCTAATAATATATTTATATAAATACACCATAATGGATGTGCCTAAATTCGATACATTAGATATCCCTTGTGATATAGAATTTTCATTGGATGAAAAAAATTTGTATTACATATTTCATGATATTAGAAATAATATTTACTTTAGATTACTTATAGATAATAATACATTTAAACGATGTATTTGCAGCCAAGATGGAACTATGAATAAAACAATTATTAGTCAAGAAGATAATATATGTGATATTAATGATTATCTATGGAAAATTTCAAATGAAAAATATAATTTACGTTATATTAAATTAGAAATTATTGAAAGAATTCGAAGTATCGATGATAATTTACAACTAAAAAGATTGCTTGATTTTTTAAAAAATAATTTTAATATGAATTATCGCGACAATTCTATTGATTAAATCATATCATTTACTATATATTTTCAAAATAATATACTAATTGTCCCTGTCGAGTCAGTGTCAATTAATGTGTTATTATATATTCAATTTAGTTATTATAATTAACATTTATAAATCATTCAAAACCATGGATAAATTATAATAAAATTTAATATAAGAATTTAAAAACATATTTGTTATAATAATACATAATATGATAGTAATAAAAAGAAATGGGCAAACAGAAGAGGTGAGTTTTGACAAAGTAATTAGACGAATAAAACAAAAATGTCTACAAGAACCTAAATGTTTAAAAGTGGATTATGTATCTATCGCTCAAAAAGTATGTGCTAGAATATATGATGGGGTGAAAACATCGGAATTAGATGAATTATCTGCAAATATATGTGTTGGTTTATCAACCGATGAACCTGAATATGGACAAGTTGCATCAAGAATTATTGTAAGTAATAATCATAAAAATACACCTTCATCTTTTAGAGAATGCGCAGAAATACTTTATAATACTAAAGATAACAAAGAAATACACAATCCATTAATAAGTAATACGATATACACTATTGTTTGTAAGTTTACGGAAGAGATTGAAAATAAAATAAATTATAATCGGGATTATATGTTTAGTTATTTTGGTTTTAAAGTATTAGAAGGGAGTTATTTGAAAAAAATAGGTAAAAAAATAATAGAAAGACCTCAACATATGTTTATGAGAGTTGCTTTAGGAATACATTTAGATAATTTAGATAGTCTCGATAGTTTTGACATTTCAAAATTGGAACTAGCTTATAATACATATGAATATATGAGTTTAGGTTATTTTATTCATGCAACACCTACATTATTTAATGCAGGAACCCCTAATCCTAGCTTGTTATCATGTTTTTTATTAGGTATGGATGATAGTATTACCGGTATTTATAAATGTTTAAGTGATTGTGCTCAAATATCTAAAGGTGCCGGAGGAATTGGGTTTAATATTAGTAATATTAGGTCTAAAGATTCATACATACATGGCACAGACGGTCATTCTAACGGTATAATACCAATGTTGCGTGTATTTAATAATACAGCATTATATGTTAATCAATGTTTTCATCCAGATACTATAATATATACTCAACTTGGACCTAAACGAGCTTTAAATATTTCAATAAATGATAAAGTAGTGACAATTGACGGTAGTTTTAAAAGTGTATTACAAATTATTAAAAATAATGTATCAAAAGAGCTATATGTTATTAAAACACTACATAATATTTCAAATACAAAGTGCACTGGAGAACACCAAATATATACAATAAAGACAAGTGATGCTAGGCTATCTATACATACCTTATTAGATTTAACAAAAAAGGGTGTGTTAAAACCATCTTATACAAGTGCATCCGAATTAAGAATCGGTGATTTAGTTTGTTATCCAATTCCAAAATATTCAACTAACACATATTATGATAATAAATATATGCGTTTTTATGGAATATGGATATCAAATGGTTGTGATATCCATGGCATTGTATGTATAAATTTATCAAATAATATTGAAATAGCCAATACTTTACAATTTATTAAAGATTTCTTTACTGAAAACAATATTAATTTTGATATTAATGAAAAGCCTCTTAAAAAAATCGTTCAAATTAAATGGGATGAACATAAATTTAGTATTTTTAAAGACAATGACCGTAATAAAACATTGATTAATCCTAAATATTTCAATATGAGTAAAGAAAATATAATTGAATTATTAAAAGGGATATTGGAAACTCGTAAAAAAAATACGCGAAATATAAATATTAAAATTGGTTCGTATTTATTAGCTTGTTCTATTAAATTATTGTTTTTAACAGTTGGTTATTTGATAAAAGGTTATCGTGACAATAATAAAAATTTTATATTAAATGTTCCATTATGGGAAGATTTTTTTGAAAAGTCGCTTAAAATTAAAACAACACGAAATAAAGATTTTGTTGAAGAAAACGGTCTTATATGGAGTCGCGTAAAAACTATACGAATTCAAAAATATACAGGAGATGTGTATGATTTTAATATTGAAGATAACCATAACTATTTAACTGAAATGGGATTAGTGCATAATAGTGGTAAAAGAAATGGAAGTTTTGCGGCATATATGGAGCCATGGCATGCAGATATTTATGATTTCTTAGAAATAAAAAAAAATCATGGAGATGAAAACTCTAAATGTAGAGATTTATTTATGGCATTGTGGATACCTGATATTTTTATGCAACGTGTTGCAAGCTCTCTTGATTGGTCATTGATGGACCCAGCTGAATGTCCTGGTTTAACTAATATATATGGAGATGAATTTAATAAATTATATCTAAAATATGAAGCTGAAGGTAAATTTAGAACAAAAGTTTCAGCACGAAACCTGTGGAATAAAATATTAGAAAGTCAAATTGAAACTGGCGTCCCATATATATGTTATAAAGATAGTATAAATAATAAATCAAATCAAAAAAATCTGGGTACAATTATGAATTCAAATTTATGCTCTGAAATTGCAGAATATTCTGATAGCTCAGAATATGCATGTTGCACTTTAGCATCATTAGGATTACCCGCTTTTGTTAGTGATAATAAGTTTGATTTTGATAAACTTATGCAAGTTGTTAAAACGGTTGTATATAATCTAAATCGTATTATTGATATTAATAAATACCCTGTTCCAGAAACTGAAAAGAGTAATCTAAGGCACAGACCATTGGGTATAGGAGTTCAAGGACTCAGTGATGTATATATGCGTCTTGGCTTACCATTTGATAGTGAAAGTGCTGCAAAACTTAATCGCGAAATTTTTGCTACTATATATTATGCAGCATTAGATGAAAGCCATAATTTAGCAACAATAATTGCTAACAATTATATATCTAATAATATTGAAGTTAATAGTAAAATGAATAATTGGGATATATCTAAATTTCAAAAAAGAATACACGCTAAAGAAACTTGGTTGGGGGCATATTCTTCGTTTGAAGGTAGTCCAATATCTCAAGGAATATTTCAATTTGATATGTGGGGTATTACTCCTATCGAATCTGCTGGAAATTGTGTATTTAATTGGGAAAATCTGAGAAATAAAATAATGAAAGATGGCATACGCAATAGTTTACTTGTTGCTCCAATGCCGACTGCCTCAACAAGTCAAATTTTAGGATATAATGAGTGTTTTGAACCGATTACAAGTAATATTTATGTAAGAAGGGTTTTAGCAGGGGAATTTATTGTTATCAATAATTATCTAATTACTGATTTACAAAAAATTGGATTGTGGAATAAATCTCTTAAAGAAAAAGTCATACTAAATAATGGCTCTATTCAAAATATAACTGAAATACCTAAAAATATACGAGATTTATATAAAACAAGTTGGGATATTTCAATGAAAAATGTTATTGACCAATCCGCTGATAGGGGAGCATATATTTGTCAAACACAAAGTTTAAATTTGTTTATCGCTAAACCTGATTTTAAAACCATAACAAATATGCATTTTTATGGTTGGAAAAAAGGATTAAAAACGGGTATATATTATTTAAGAACCCAGGCTGCAGCTAAAGCACAACAAATAACAGTTGATCCTAATTCTGAAAAAAAAAAGGATGAAGTTAAATCAAATGAAGGTGGATGCCTTATGTGTAGTAGTTGATATCAAATATTTATTGGATTATAATACGCTAAAATATTATTAGGCTTTATTATTTCAATGAAATCTAAAATTTCATTTGTAGATATCGCTTTTTCATTGATGTAATCATCACTTTCTATACGCTCTTTTATGCTATTAAAATATGTTACAAAATCATCTTGATTGCATGTATCGATAGTTGCACATTTACAAGAAGCCGCTTGAATAATACTATCCATATAAAATTGACAATATGTTTTTAGACTATCATATTGATATTTTTTATGTAAATTTGTAATTATAAAATGGTCATCCGCATTTTTATTTTGAAGAACATTAAAAGTATATATTTCTACAACTTTTGGGGAATTATTTAAATTAAATTGGTCTACCGATATTATTTTTTTCATAGATTTTCTATTACAATTTTTAAGATTACAATTTTCAAGATTACAATTTTCAAGATT
>Ga0114970_10001028_pt1 | contig 20893 bp, 21 predicted proteins | sample M_140205_XF_Meta_FD_87030 | JGI IMG/M metagenome (GOLD analysis project Ga0114970, IMG submission 87030) | Freshwater microbial communities from Lake Montjoie, Canada to study carbon cycling - M_140205_XF_MetaG | ecosystem: Environmental > Aquatic > Freshwater > Lake | place: Lake Montjoie... | reverse complement strand
TTAAATCTTACAACAAGTAGTGGAAATAATGTAGCCACTATTGCATTTGCTAGTACTTCAACTACAACCATTACAAATTCGTTAATCTTACAAGGCGCATCGGGGGATATTCTTCAAATTGTTAGTAACAATCCTGGAACCGCATTTACCATCAGAAAAGGTGTGACGAATGTAGCAGGTGGACGAACTTTTACAGCCAACTATGTAAACTTGACTGACAGTAAAGCAGATGGTGAGGCAAAGTTTTTTGCTACCAATAGTACTAACACTAGCAATAACGTGGGTTGGCGGTTCAACGCTCCAAATCAAGGTACACAATCTCTCCTTGGTTGTGGCCTCTAATGAGCCTCCTACTCCTAATAGGAGGCGTAGGCAATCCCGCAGGCCCAACACCCCTGATCGTCAGCCCAATACTGACAATCATTACACCCGACCAAGTAGCCACAGGACTTACAGTCCGCATATGGGCCGAACACACAGACAACACTACAGCCTCTAGCATTACCAGTCCACAAATACGCATATTCTTTTTAGACGCTATAGGAGTGCGTAGTGCTGAGATACCATTAACTAACATGAATAGTCTAGGCGAAGCCTACTATTATGATTGGACTCCATCGCAAGCAGGTACTTTTCAGATTACTGTGGCTGCTACCACTCCGTCGGGTAATACCATAGTAGCGCAAAGTGTAACGGCTAGAGCCAAGTTTGATCCTATAGCGTTGGCACTTTACGATACGTTGGTATCACGCTTTTAGGGGACAATATACCCATCTATGTAGAAGGTTTTATCTTCTAACTCCAACCCTCATGGAACAAGGATTTACTCCACTCCGAAAAAAGGACACATGGAAACGTATGACGACGGCACTTATGGTGCCATAGAAGACACATCGTTCGAGGATTATGATTCAACCGCCGATGGCGATACTGAATTAGATGAATACGAAGGTGGTTATGATGATGAAAGCACCGTGCTTCTTGGTGATGGAACGAGAGTTTCATTAGACGAGCTAGAGCGTGGTTATCTCAGACAATCTGATTACACGAGGAAAACGCAAAGCTTAGCTAGCGAACGAGCAGAACTTGCTCAGGCTACTCAGTTATTGCAAGCTCTAGAATCAGATCCCCAGGGTACGCTTGAAGCTCTGCAAAGGCATATTGGGGTAGAGGATGATGGTCTTAGCGACCTTGATCCTGTAGAACGAGAGCTAATGGATCATCGTGAGTACATTGATTCGCAGCGCATGCAATCTATGCAGGCAGAAGTGGAGAATGAACTTTCTGATTTAGAAGAAGAGTATGGAGAGTTTGATTGGGACGAGGTTTTGGAGTTTGCGATTGATCGTGAAATCCCCGACCTTGAAGCAGCACTCCTTTTGTACGATACTGAACTACTTCGGGAAGATGAGCGTCAGCAGGCTAATGCTGAGGCACTGAACCGTAAGAGAGGCGGGCCTCGTGTTTCACAAGGATCTCGCGTTCAGGGTCAGGTTTCTACTAACACTTCTATCAGCTCTGTTATGGATGCGTGGAACGCTGCGAAACACGAACTCGGGTACGAATAATAATAACCGTTGATATACACACTTTCATAAAGGATAAAACATAATGGCTGGTAACGCTGGAGCGACCGAGGCATACGATGCCCTGCTGTCGACTACACTAAAAAACTACACCCCTCGTATTGAGGATAACATCTTCTCTAACCTTCCTCTGCTGTACATGCTTAAAGAGGCTGGAAACATTGAGAAGGTTTCTGGTGGAGAGAAAATTGTTGAGCCGCTCATGTATGGTGTTAACACCACGACAGGCTCATACGGTGGATATGACAACATCTCCACCATTCCGCAGGAAGGTATCACCGCTGCGGTTTACGAGTGGAAGCAGTACGCTGTTTCTGTTGCTATCTCGGGTATTGAGGAAGCTAAGAACCGTGGCGAGTCACAGGTTGTCAGTCTTCTCAAGGCTAAAGTAGAGCAGGCAGAGATGTCGCTTCAGGAGCAGATGAACGCAATGTTCTACTCTGGTACTGCGACTAACAGCACTGGCAACTCTAACAAGGACTGGAACGGTCTTGGTCGTTTCATTCAGCCTACCTCTGCTACTGGCACTGGCTTTGGTGATTCCAATGTTGGTGGAATTAACAGTGCAGACACTGGTAACTCTTGGTGGCAGAACCAGGCTTATAACTTTGTTTCAGCTAACAGCAAGCTTCTTCCTGGTATGTCTAAATTGTACAACGACTGCTCAAAGGGTACAACCCGTCCATCAGTTGTTCTTGCATCGCAAGACGCATGGCAGCAGTACGAGAATATTCTTCAGCCTCAGCTTCGTTACCAGTCCACTAAGACTGCTGACGCAGGGTTTGAGAACCTTCTTTACAAGTCTGCTCCTATTATCTGGGACGACGATTGCACAGGAAAAAAGATGTACTTCTTGAACCCCAAATTCTTGAAGCTTAAGGTTCACTCGGATGTATGGCTTAAGTCTACTCCGTTTGAGAAGCCTCATGGTCAGGATGCGCGTTACTCGCAAATTCTTGCTTATGGTAACCTTGTTTGTAACAACCGTCGTTTCCTTGGTATTCTTAGCAATACCGACGCTGCGGCTGCTGGCCTATAATAATCCATCATTGCGCTTAGGGGAGAGGGCTTCGGCCCTCTCCTTGAAGCCTGTTTCTTAAAGGAGAAACATTATGCCTGCTGATCTCAGCAAATCTGTAGTCCACGGTGCGGAACACTTCCGCACCATTCTTTACACAGTTAATCCCGTTACGGCGGCTGGAGTATTATCTCCAACATTCACTCTTCCTACCCTTCCTACTGGATGTGTAATGCTTGGAGTAGGACCAGCGGCTAGTTACGACAACATTGAAACCACAACTCCTGGTACTAACCGTTCTTATACTGTTTCTCCTGCTTTTGGAGCAGCGGCAGCATCGGGCGGTACTGTGACGGTTACTAGTGTTGGTGCCATTGCAACAGCAAGCATTAAAGAAATTACCCTAGCGGTAACCATCTTTAGTCCTGCTGGTCTATAGTGCATCGTAGCCTTCCTGGACAACAGGCAGGTAGCTCTCCTGCGTACCAGCATGCTGGTGTAGGTCTTTCGGGACGTACCCAGAATGCTGGTGCCGCAGTGCTAGCTAGTGGAGCGGAGTGGGTAGGCGACGATGTTGTCACCACTTCATTGTGTATTGCTACACGGAAAGACGGTAACCCTTGTGTTGCTAAGCCCGTAGGGGACCATGACCATTGTATAGGCCACCTACGGGGGTCTGAGAGGACTTCGTAATCATGTCACAGATGTCTGCTGCAAATATTAAGACTTACGTCTTAGACCATCTAGACATTGATGACGACGAACTCAAATCATCACTACTAGATCATTGGATGGAAGATGCGGTTATCCGCATCATTGCCTACTTTGATGAGTCCCCTGTGTGGCTTCAGGTTGAATACAGCTTTGACACTGTTGCAGGGCAGCAAGTTTACGATCTTGATAGTTTTGCAGGCTTGATTACTCCTACGCCCTTACAGGCGGTAGACGAGATTCGTGGCCCTAACTATTCTTTAACTCCTCGTTCTCACCGTCAGGTTCGAGAATCGTATCGGGTTGACGCTCCTAGTGGGAGGCCACAAGAGTTTAGCCAATGGGGTCGTTCTATTTATCTTTGGCCTAAGCCCTCTGCTGCGGAGACATATTACATTCTTGGCATCCGTCGTCCTGATCTTAATTGGGTCACTTCTGTTAATGGGTACCCCGATCTACCCGAAGACTTTCATCACTTAATTGCTCAATGGACTCTCTCGCGTGCGTACGCGCAGCAAGACGACATAGAGATGGCTGATTTTTATCGCAGTGAGTTTACTAGAGAACTAGCTAACATTGCTTCTAGGTGGATTTCTAATCTGACAGCATTACCAATGGTAATGAATGGTGGTCGTCAACGTGAACCTTATCGTACTGAGCGCGCTTTAGGACCAACCATTTTTGATTGGGAGTAGCAGATGCCTAAGCGCATATCTCTACACACAACCGCCGATTTTACTGGTGGACTTAATCTAGTTTCTGATCCAGCTCGTTTGCAAGATAACGAGACTTGGGATCTTTTAAATGTAGATTTGAATCCTGGTGGTGGTTTTACTCGCCGCGATGGTGTTAGACCATTTTCTCAAGTCAATTTATCAGAATTAAAAAATATATGGGCATACAATGATGGAACTGGCGATGCTGCACTTTTAGCACAACAAGGAAATAACCTAGCTTATTGGACTGTCATACAAGATTACGCTGCTAATCCTACAATTCTTTCTGCTGCGCCTTGGGGGCTAAGTTTATCCGCTGATGCCGTAATGCATGGTGTCACTTATTTTGATCCTGCACCATCTACAACATTAGCTGTTAATTACATTCAGCGATGGGGTGAGCAAGCACCAATTAAACTAACATCTACGTTTACTTCTACTGCTTTAAAAGATCCAGCAGCTGGCACTCCATCGTGGAACGAAAACATCGTTACTCCATTACGAGGCAACATGCCTTTTGCTAGGTTTATTACTCGTTTTCGAGAGTTTGTATTTGTAGCTGGAACAGTAGAAAACGGAATAGCGTATCCAAACAGAATACGCTGGTCGCATCGAGATCAACCAGAAGATTGGCGATTGCTAGACAGCATTGAAGTTGATCCAGGTTCTTCTGAAATTATTACTGGCATGATGCCATTTCAAAATCAATTGCTTATATTTAAAGAAAACAGTGTACACGCTTTAACTGGTTACGATGCTGACAGTTTTGAAACTATAACTTTATCTAACAATGTAGGCGCTATTAGTCAAGCTGCTATTGCTGCTTCAGATGAGGGTGTATATTTCTTTTCATGGCCTAAAGGATTGTATCGTGCAAGTTCTAGTGGAATAGAAAGTGCATTTGCAAAACTAATGCCTTTAATTGACAATAGAATTATTGATGATGATTATTCTGACAAAATTACTGTTTCTTGTATTAAAAAAAGAATATGGGTATCTGTACCTATAAACTCAGCAGGAGCTTGGAATACCGAAACTTATGTGTTTGATCCACTGCATGGTGGATGGACTCGATACACATTTGATAATATTAATGGGATGGTTGGCGGTTTGGGTGTTGGGCTTAGTATTCAAGTTAATCCAACAAAAATGCTTTATCTTGCTGCAAGATATGATACTGAGTTAGCTGCGTGGGGAGCAATTTTATGTCATTATCCTAGCACTGATATATTGTTTGGCGATCAAATATGGAAACCTGATAGTACGTTTTTTATTAAATCTTATTATCGCACTTCGTGGATAGATTTAGATAATTCAGCGCTTAAAAAATCTTGGCGTAGACCAGTCTTTGTAATGGCAGATAGTAATGTTGAAGGTTTTACTGGCGTTCCTGCGTACGATGTAGCGTTTAGCGTGTATCACGATTACGACGCATCGCAAGCAATGCGTCCGTTTAGTATTACCATAACTTCAGGTCAAGAAGATAGTTTAACCTGGGGTAATGCATCTGAGTTTTGGGATACAGATTTATGGGGATACGAAAGCGCTTCAGGACAATCGCTTGTTGTTAAAAGGGGCATACGTTTAGGCACAGCTACAGCTGTTTCTTTAAAAATAACTGGACCTACTGATGAAGGCTATGGCTCTTCTGTCCCACCCTGGTCCATAAGTTCTATAATCTGGAAATACATACCAAAAAGGATACGATCATAATGAGTACAGTCAGCGTTACCAATACATTTGTTGCAGGCACCAATGCTGTGGCTTCAGCAGTAAACACCAACTTTGCGGATTTGGTTTCGTATATAAATACGAATGCTATTCTTAAAGATGGCACAAAAACATTTACCGTTCATCAACCTACTTCAGCAGGAGATCCTACAGACCCTACGCATCTTGCACGCAAGGCGTATGTGGACACAACCACTAACAAGATGTCTGGACAGATTACCAGCTTGCACACTACTCCTCGTTCGCAGGTAGCAACAGGTGCTTATGAAGTTGTTTCAAATCAGGATTTTGTTATTCCTGCTACTGTTACAGAAGCTGTTACTTTTCAAATTCAAGCTGCATGGGTTTTAAGTAATAACACTGGTGCTAGTGGTGCTGGATTGTTTAAGTATGAGATATGTTGGGATTTGTTAGCAGCTACTCCAGTTTATACATTGTTGGCTCCTGCTACGGCACTTATAACCACTGCTCCAATTTCACCAGCAACTACTAATTCGTTTACTATTAATTCTAATGATGTTATAAATAATGGTATACCCCTTTACGCTTCTCAAGCGGCTGCTGGTAAAACTGTTCGCATTAGGCTTAGTTTTTTTCAACCAACTACCGCAAATGGTGGTGGTCTTTCTATGTGGCTTGTAACCCCTAAAACGTTGGTGACTGTAACTCGCGAGGTGCCATTTGCCTAATTGGATTAAAGTCAGAGTAGATACTAGCACTATTCGAAAAGGTGGATATATTCTTATTGATGCTTCTACGATTGTAGCGGCTGCTCCTGCGGTATGGGGCTAGGGGACTAAACGACTAATATGAGGAAGAGTATTTATGGCATCTTATGATCTGACTAATCCTAGTAACGCTTATAGTTACGCTCAGACACAGCCTGGACTTCAGTCCAACTGGGGTCGACAAACTGCTGCCTTAAATCGTCAAGATGCTAGAAGCGCTGATCAGTACGGATTTAATATGCGTTCTGCTAATAGGCAGTTTGAGAATGCTCGTGGCATGGTAGGTACTAATGCTTCTCGTCGTGGAGTATTTCGTAGTGGAATACATCAGCGGATGAGAGACAATTTTGAATTAGATCGCCAAGACAGGATCGGACAATTGATCCGAGATTTTCAAACTAATCGTGAGGGGTACGGGATGCAGCAAGGACAGTTTGACCAAGGTTATTTTGGTGGGTCTTTAGATGCTCGTACTCAGCAGTCTTTGGGATGGGCTGATCTAGCCGCTGCTTTGCAGGATGGAGCATAACTATGACTACTGATAATCCATACTTTTCCACAATGGGTGGACAAACTGGTCACGAGCAACTTAATTATAACGCTCCTACACTAAGCGGTGCTGCTGGACCTGCTGGTCCACAAAACAGGCGCAGACGAGCAGCACGGGGATTTAACCAGATGGTGCAACAAGGACCACAATATCAAGGTGGACATTTTCCTGATTGGGGTACGGGTACTTTTGGTGCTGCTGGCCCTGCTGGACCCCAGGGTCCAACCGCTCCTGTAAGCGCTGCTACGCTTGAGGCTCAGCGTCGCTGGATGGATGCTATTGGTCAGGGTGGGAATCCTCCTCCTGCTGCTCCTGCTGGTCCTGGCGGCTTTGCTGCGCCTGCTGGTCCTAATTACGACGCTTTGGCACAAGCAGCTTTAGGTCGCATGAATCCTATTTACGACCAGCTTGCAGCATTTGGTGAGCAGATTAATCAACAGCGCAAGGATGCGTCTGCGTATACAAACAACCGCATTTCTGATTCTGCTGCTGCTAGGTATGCAGAGATGCAGAACGTAAATAATACTGGATGGCAGTCTGATGCTACTCGTGCAGAGTCAGCGTATCAGTTAAACGCTTTGCGTAACTCTGGTTTAGCTCAAGACGAGTACGCTCGTCGCATGGATCAGATGAACGAGTTAGATTACACTAGCAACAATAATGCTATTGCTCAGGCTCGTGCTGCTCAGCAGGCTGGTATCTGGGCTAATGCTAATGCTGGTAAAGCTGCTGCCGCTTCTGGCGGCGGCGGCGGTGGTGGTGGTGGTGGTGGTGGTAATACCAGTGGTGGTTACACTGATGCAGAAATACTGGCCCGAGGCCGAGTTTTGAACATGGGTAGAAATACAAATCCGCGTGCTTTAGATTGGTTAGAAACTAATTTTGGTAAAGCTAGTGGTCCAAGAATGCAAGAAGTTGTTCAATTTCTTAGAAACAGTAATGGCAGAGGCGTGGCTGATGCCATGCGTCGATATGGTGGAACTACAACTGCTATAGGTAGCAATGCAAGAAGAGAAACTCATCCACAGATTATGAATATGCTAAGAGAATTTGCTAGATTACGAGCTGCTCATTCACGACCTACAGGTGTTAATGCGTTAGAGTCAGCAAGATCGTTAGACGCGTCGCGTGGCTAGGAAATCATCCGCAAGAAGGAGTACTTCTGAGGGTATTGCTAGAGCTTTAGATTCTGTAAAACCTAAAACTACTAGCGGTTCTGTTATTGGTGTTTCTGGTCAGGGCAAACAAAATAAAATGAATTATGCTGCTGCCCTTAAAGAGTTTAACAAAACCAGCAAACCAAGTAAGCCTAAACAGCCTAAAGGTCCAGGCGGTTGGAAGGGCGTTCTTCAGGATGTTATGGAGAGTCCTGTGGGCAAAGGGCTTATGCTTCTTGATACGCCAAGAGCGTACCTAACTTCTCAGGTTGCAGATACTGCACAAGAGATTATGCAAGGCGATCTTAAAGGAACCCTTAGTTCCTTGGTGCGACCTGATTGGGTGAACAAGCAGAACCGTACCGCTTTCTGGGCGCACACTGGAGCAGGAACGTACCTTCAACAAGGTATTAATGCGGCTGGTCTTGATGACACATGGGTTAATAACCGAGCATTAAAGATTGCGCTTGGTCTTGCTGGTGATATTGCTTTAGATCCTTTGACTTGGGTTGGTGGTGGTGTTGCTGGCAGTTCTGCTAACGCGGGTAAAACTATTCTTGGCAATGCTGAGCGTCTTGCTATTGCTGCTGGTGATGATGCAATACGCGCCGCTGGTTCTCATCTTGATGATGCTGCGTTAGCCGTAATTAGAAGCGATGCAGAGCTTGCTAGCCGCAAGAGTACAGAAGCTTTAGCTGCTAAGGTTATTCGCAAAGGTAAAAGCGCTATGTCTAAAGACGAGAGCTTATTACACTTTCCTCAGGCTTCTACTTTTTCTCACGAGAATGCTACTGGTCTTAGGTTAAAAGTTCCTGGCACTGGTCGTGGTGGTAAGCTGCTTGGTTACAAGGGTGGGGAAAAGTCTATTCCGCTTCTCAGTAAGAATCTTACTAATCCAATTACTCGTGCTGGTGGTGTGCTTAAACAAGCTTTGCCCAACAGCGAGTTAGCTCGCAAAGTAATGTCTGCTATTGGCGGTAAAGTTCCTGGTGTTCGTGAGCTGATTCGTTCTGGTGATCCAGAATTAATGAGACAAGGTTTTGGAATGCAAACTGCTAACCATCTTGGTAATGCGTTTGAGGCTGCTGGTATTCGTATGCCTAAAGACAGCACTCTTGAGGGCGCTGTAAATGCTGTTGGTACAAGTTATGCCAAAGGCAAGCAGGCTGACATGGTTTTCCGAGATTTGTCTCGTCGTCTTAAGATGAAGGGTAACGATTGGAACCTTGCTCGTGATGCGGTTGAGGGTGCTGTTGATGCTACTCAACTTGCTGGTGTCAAAGGTGCGCCTGAGCTTAAACAATTCTTAGGCGATTTGTATCGTGTGCTTAAAGACGAGTTGGGTGCAAACGTAGACGAGTTGGATAACTACTTCCCTCGTATTGTTACTGACGAGGCTAGAGCTACATACGGCTTGCCCGTTGGTCGTGGTGGCGGTGCTGGTCGTCCGACGTTTACTCATGGTCGTACCGTTCAAAACCCAGAAGGCGTTTCTAACTTTACGATGCGCCAGTTTTTGGATGACATCGCTAAGCAAGATGGTCTTAAAAGCGGCTTTTACGAGAACGATGCTGTTCGTACTATCCATTCTTATATTCGTGGGTTGTCTCGCGTAGGTGGACAAAAGAGAGCTTTGCAACACCTACTAGAAAACAATATTGTTTTGAACGGCGAGCAGATGTGGGCAGTTACGTCAAGCATTAAAAAACTAAACCCTATTGCTAAGCGTATTGATAAGCGTGCTGCTGAGTGGGCTGCCGAGGGCGTAGACGCTGTTGCTGATGTTCGCAAGGCGCATGCTCAGGTTCAGGCTGCTATTGACCATTTGATGGCTGCCGAGAACCTGTCGTACGATGATGCGCTTAACAAGGTGCTAAGCGATCTAGAAGATCTAGCCAACTCCGCTCCTCCACCTATGGCTGGTGGTCCAGATCCTATGAGGCCACCACCTCAGGGTGGTGGGCCTACTGATCCTACTACTCCTCCTCGTCCGACTCGACCCACTGGACCCGTACCAGATCCTGCGCCTTCTGCACCTGTTGATCCCTCTGGCCCTGTTACCCCTAGACCCACAAGGCCAGTAGACCCCTCTACAAGCCCCGTAGCGCCCGTAGTTGACCCTAGTGGCCCTATTCCTGCCTCGGTGGTTCCTGACCCCACTGTAGCCCCTCCTAGCGCTCCTGTTGCCGAGGCACCATATGTAAAACCAACTCAAGAAGAAATTCTTGCTCAAGGCAGGTCTGAGGGTTTAGCGCTTGCAGCTAAGCGTAGAGAAGACCTTAAACACGGAGTTGCAGTTACACATACAGGCGAAAGGCTTACCGATAGTTATCAAAGTCGAGGTGCTATACGAGCTTTTGTAGCGCAAGAGTTTGGCATGGAAGAAGCCAATCGTATCGTGGATGATTTGTTTGTTTATAACGCCAGTCAAGAATCAGCGGAAATACTTAGTTTGTCTAAAAACAAAAATATGCGTTTTGGTAAATCGCTTCAAGGAGGTTGGACAGATTCGCTTAAAGCTCGCATTGAACGCATTATGGAAAGAGTGCGTTTGCAAGGAGAACACGCAGGAGCTTTAGATAGTTGGCTTGATAAATATGTACCAGTAAACAATTTTGTGTCTGATGAGTTTTCAAAGGGATGGATTAACAAAGCCACGCGCGATGCGAGAATTAAAGATTATCCACTATCATTGCGAAACAAAGCAAAATGGATTCTTAAAGGCGATCCATATTCAGAAAGCAAGGTGCCGCTTAATTCTATATCAGCAGAAACAGTAGAAAAACTTAATCAACTGCATTACGATTTTTATGGCAATGGGCCTACATTAAGGAACGCAGCAGAAGCTACTGCTAATAAAGTTAAGACCGATGTTGCTGACATCTTGGCACAACAAACCAAGAACGTGCAAGCAGGGGATTCTGTTACTGTAGCTGACGACATTATAGGTGACAGACCACAGCCTGAAGGAGACTACTTGAATGAGGGTGCTGATGGTACTGAGCCTATAGACATCCATGATCCTGATGTAATGGACGATGCATTCCAGTACATAGACACTAGGCAAGAGCAAGAGCTTCGCAACATGATGGTTGATGTGACCGAGTGGAACAACATGGAACCAGCAGAGCAAGCTGCTCTTAATCGTAAGATTGTCAGAAGATACAACGACATGCTTATGGAAGCTGATGCAGTGGATGCTGTGAATGCTGCGCCCGAGCCTAGCGTTGCACTCGAACGTCGCAAGCCAGGTTACGGCAAGCGGGCTTATGTGGGTGATGATGCTAAATGGGTTAGAGACATGCACGACCCTGCTGTTCAAAATGATTACTTTCGTTATCTAACGCCCGAACAAGAACAAGAAATACGCTCTATGTTGCTTAGTGATGCAGAATATGGAAAACTGCTTGAGGGTGAACAAGATGCACTAAACAAAAAAATTGCACACGCTTATGATCGAATGATGCGGGATGCCCGAGGGGGCGAGCCGTTCGATCATGTCCTTTATGAGCAGTATCAGATAGCGGACTTAGGCGGCGAAGCTGCTATAAAGGCAAGATTAAAAGAAATTGATTCGAGAATTAAAGAAATTTATAACAGTTTTAGTGAGTCGGAAAAATTCCGTGTTGACGATACAGGTCTGTGGCCGCGGGGTGAAGCTGAAAATTTAGTAAACGAAAAAGCAAAGTTAGAGTCTTATTTTCCAACTACTCCAGAAGCGCCTGTAGTTTCTAGTGGCACTGATCCTATGTCTGAATACAATGCCTCGCTGAAGGCGCTTGAGGACTTCAAGCAGGGCTTGCGTGATGAAGTCTCCCTCGATGCAAAGCTGCACAATGTTCCTGGCGACGCAAAGATACGACGCACAAGAGATGGAAGCATTGAAGTTACCGAGGTTAAGTCGGGCAAGACTGCGCGCGACTCTCGGTACAACCTTACGGCTGATGGCGAGACTGTTTCCAACATCTCGTTTGACGAGGCAACGCGACGGACTTTGAGCATTGTTCAGGAGCGCGCGCAAAAGGTTTTCTTAGCCACTCGTCCAGAGACATTACCAAAGCCTACCGCAGAAGAGATTGTTGCAGCGGGTGGGCGTTTAGTTATCGAGCCAGAAAGCAACGGAACGAGGTACCGAGTTATTGCGTACGCCGCTGAGTCAACAGAGCCTGTTACGTTCGCTGATGACCTAACCCTGACCGATGCTATGGAGCAGGGTGGCTCTGTCAAAGAAGGCAAAGCACCACCAAAAAGGGGTAAGAAGTTTGGAAGTGCCAAGAAAGTAGATTGGGAACTTAAAGAGATTGCACCAGGCAAGTTTGTTGCTGGCAAGAACGATGAGTTTAGGGTTGTTGAGTCTGGTAAATGGGATGGCACAGAACCGAAATATGACAGAGATTATAAAAGGGTTGATAAACAATTAGTCGAAAAACCTGGCCGAGAAAAAGGTGATCCTAAATACGTTTTGCTTAGGGCTAAAAGAAAAGGTTCTACGGGGCGCACTATTACTTTTCAAGGTGCAGAATGGTCTAGTGTAACAACTGGTCTTACGTTCGAAGAAGCTCAGCAAGCAATCCAAGATATAGTTAGTTTACGCGCTAAGAGAGCATGAGAAGCAGCTAACCCTCCTGCCATACGGCGAGCTACTAGCTCTCCAGGATATGTGCGAGGCGATGGTCAGGGCATAGACAACCTAGCTCGTGAGACTACAACAGTCATGCCAGGAGACAGAGTTAGTGCTACAGAACGCTTTATAGAAGGCGGCGGTAGTAGCGGTGGCAATGTTAGTGGCGAGGGTGGCGGTGCTGCGGGTGGTAGTGGTGGTATTGAGCCGCCCGAGGAACAGTGGAAACTTTTAGAAGCTGGTGCAATAGATGGCAATCCTCAGTATAGAACTTGGGATCAAAAATGGTCAGTAGAAGAAACCGTTGATTACGCTGATGACGCTTCATTTGAAGTATATGCTTACGGTGCTAATGATGAAGCTCGTTATGTTGATAGCTTTGACACTTTAGACGAAGCTGAAACATATATTAAAGCTCAGGTTGATCTTGGTCCTGAGCGGGCTGAGTCTGAATGGAAACTTATTGAGTTGTCTCCTGCGACAGCTGAGGAGAACGCCGTAAGTACAACCGCTGACGGAAAGTGGCTAGTTTATCACCCCGATCCTAACGACCCTGATGGTGTATATGTAGCAGTAAAACCAAACGCAACAAGAGAAGTTGATCGAGGTCATTTTCACAGCCTTGAAGAAGCGGAAGCATGGATCAAAGAAGCTGACCGAGGTGGTACTAGTCGGTTCCATTATGCTGAAGATTTACCCGTCCCAGATGCGCCAGTAGCGCCTAGCACTGTAGTGCCTAAAGTGGTTGGTCTAGGGCGTGCGGACACAGAACAAGCATGGCAACTGCTTGAGGGACATCTAGAAGAACAGAGCCAGCGTTTTGATGATTTGTCATTTAGAGCAGGCGATTCTGGAATGGTTCCTACTGAGTATGATGCGGCTGGTAATTCCGTTTATCCCGCTTATGCTCTTGAGTACGCAGATTTAGAAGAAGCTGTGTTTGCCGCTTCTAATGGCGATAACGTACAAGAGTTTGCTATGGCAGTTAAAGCCAAAGACGACTTTATGGATGATCTAGAAAATCAGATACTCAAGTTTGAAGAGGGTGCTATTGACGCTACTGTTGCTAAGCCTGCGCTAGGGGCTGCACCGCCAGCGGAGTTGCCGCCATCTGCTGCTGCGGGTGATGAACCGTGGAAACTTCTAGAATTAAATGATCCCCGTACCGCAGTAACACACCGTACCTCTGACGGACAATGGGGAATAAATCAAAGGAAAACTGGCGAGGTAGGTTTGTACAGCCAACCTGGTGGCAGTGAAGAACTTTTTAAAGGTAGATTCCCGAACATTGATGAAGCAGAAGCTTTCATTAAAGCAAGCATGGAGGGTGCCGATGTTACCCCACCTGTAGCCTCTGCTGTTACTCCTCCTGACCCCATTGTTTCTGGAGCTGGAGCGGGTACACCACCTCCTCCACCTAGCGGTGGTGGAGCAGGAGCAGGCACACCCCCTCCAGGTGGTGCGGGTGGAGGTACACCACCTCCTCCACCTCGCGGCGGCCCTACACCACCCCCTCGTGGTGGTGGTCTAGGTAAGCCTGCTCCTGGAGCAGAATGGCAGGGACAAGCAATACCCACAGCCAAGTACCCTCGACCTGCTGATGCTGCTCTAAACAAGGCAATGGTTAAAGATATTGTTGGCATTACTAAGGACCATGCTGCTGCCACGATCATGGCTCAAGAGATTGCTTCAGCCACAGCAGTGCAAGCATCATCTAGTGCAGCCAACATTCGCAGAGTCCTAACCTCTGAGCCTCCTGTATTGCTGCAAGCACTGCGAGATGAGATTACTCGCATCAGGCAGGTTATTAAAAGCACACCTACGGGTGTGGCGAAGCCTACTAAGCAAATTGAAGAGATCATTCAAGGTGGTATCGATGCGCTTGTGTCTCGTGAAAAGTTAATCGCTCTAGCTCGTAAGCAGTCAGACAAGGCTATTCAAGCCAGCATGATCCACGAAGCAGAAGCACGCCTTGCTGAAGTGTACCTAGAGATCTCCAAGATAGGGAAGACACAACAAGCGGTGCGTCAAGTAACCGATGAAGCCAACGCAAAGCTTACGCCCGAGATAGAAGAGTTTGCTCAGCGTGTTAACTCTGGTGCATGGCAAGAACTTTCTTCTAACCCAGGGTTTTATGGACCCCGTGATGTTGCTGATATGTGGAAGCAGATGTACACGGTTACTACCCCGCAAGGTATGAAGGGATTCTTTAGTTACTACGACAAGTACGTTACATGGCTTAAAAAGTGGCAGATTGCTACACCAGGTTTTCATTTGCGTAACTATCTTGGTGGAGTGTTTAACAATTATCTTGCCAATGTAGATATTGGTGCTGTTGGTAAGTTTTACAGAACTCATCGAGCATGGGAAAAGGGTTTACTAGGCGAAGCCGAGGGTAAGAGATTCTCTGAGCTAATGGACTTCTTGGGTGGTGGTGGACAGTACTCACCCGACGAGATTGGTGGTGGCGTAGGCCACTCTTGGAAGCCTTGGGCCACTAACTTCGTTCCTATCGAGTTGTCTGCTGCTGGAGGACACAAGGTTGAGTTTTACCTACGAGGTGCCTTAGGATGGGATCGTATTCTTAAGGGCAACACTGTCGAGATGGCTATCGATGACATTGCTAAGTTCCACTTTGACTATTCAGATTTGTCTCAGATGGAACGCAAGATCAAGCGGGTTGTTCCTTTCTACACTTGGACTCGTTACAACGTACCGTTGCAGTTAGAGATGCTGCTAGAGAACCCTGGCAAGTACACTAAGTACCAGATTATTAAAGATAACATTGAGCAGAATTCTAAAGAAAAGGGTATTGTTCCAGCATTCTTAAAACAAGATATGTTTGGTGTTCGTTTACCATTTAACTTTGGTGGCGGTCAAGCGTACGCTACACCCGACCTACCATTTACCCAGACCATCTCTAACGCGTTGCCTGACTTTAAAAACTTTGATCCAGGCAAAAGCAAGTCATACTCTTCACTAGCAAACAACTGGCTAAGCATGATGACCCCCGTCATCAAAACCCCTGCCGAGCTTTTTAAAAACGAGCAATTCTTTAAGGGCATCCCAATGCCCAAGGATTATCGAGGGCAAAAAATGCCGCTTGGTATGAACAACCCTGCTGGCCGTGCTGCTGGTTCATTCTTTGGTGGCAACAACAAGACTGCTTACCTCCTAGAGCAACTGGTTCCAGCGTATGGGCGTGGTCGAAGGTTGTTCCCATCAGAAGAGAAGTACAAGAACCGCAGACCCGCTGCTATTGCTAGCTTCTTTGGTATACCTATTCGGGGCAACACTAAGGATGATCAGCACAACGAATACTTGCGTCGTTACTTTGCTGGCTTAAACCTCAAAACTGGTGAAAAAAGAAGGTGAGCGAGATTACCTCTATTCTTGTGGTGACAATTCCCGCGCTTGTAGCCTCTATCACTGCTGTCTGCTTGGCATGGGGGCAACGTAAAGATCCCGCTCACATAGAGGAGCGCGTCAAGGGATTACTAGTGCCTAGTCAGGCTGCTTTGTTTGATCTAAGCGAGGAAGTGTTTAGGGCTAGGCAAGATCACACCGTGTTGGCGAGCAAATTAGACACGGTACAGGCGCAAATGACCGAGATCAGAGCAGACATAGCTTCGTTATCTGAGACAGTGCAGGGGACTAAAACTCTATCTAGTAGGACTATAAAAGGACAATCAAGATGATTAAAGACCTGGTTACACGGCTAACTAGCCGCAAGTTTTTGTTAGCACTTGGAGCGTTTGTGACTTTGTGTGCTGAGAAACAATACGTTGCTGCAAGTGCGGTAGTTGCAGCATACCTTGGTGTTCAAGGTGTTAACGATTTCCGCAATGCCTCCTAGAAAAAAGCCTCGCTTGGTGGCGTTAATCTGGGAAGATATAGCACCACACGAAGGGTCGTGGGTCGAGCGCACTAGCGTTAAACCGCAACCTGCGGTAATGGAATCAGTCGGATGGCTGATACTAGAAGATAATAAGTATGTGATACTTGCACAAGACTTGGATTATAAAGACGACATGGTGGCTGGCCTCGCCACATATCCGCGTGGCTGTGTCAAATCCCTTACCTACATTGGAGAAATCTAAATGAGAATGCCTGGAGCCGATTGGCGAGGAGTAAGGAACTACACGATAGGGGGCGTTATACGCCCTCCACGAGGCATGGTCTTGCACACTGCTGTCGGATCGTATGAAGGCACAATCTCTTGGTGCAACAATGCTGCGTCGAATGTGTCTTGCTATTTTGTGTGCGCTAAGGATGGGCGCATAGCGCAGCTAGTGGATCTTAAGGACAAGGCTTGGACGCAGGGTGCAGGCAACACAGATTGGATTGGGGTGGAGTTTGAGGGGTTCGGAGATAGGGGCGAGGCGCTTACAGATGCTCAAGTTAACAGTGCTTCTGCTATTTATGCTTGGCTTCACCAGACATACGGTATACCTTTTGTTGCTACTGATGATCCTAGTGGTGGTCGTGGCCTCATATATCATGGTGCTGGCGGTAAAGCGTGGGGTGGACATTATCAGTGTCCTGGTCCACAGATTGTGGCCCAACGCCAGACGATTCTAGATCGTGCTGCTGTCAGAGCAGGCGTTGCTACTCCTGCTCCAACCCCGCCCGCTACTAGCGGTGCGTGGGTAGACCTTTACAATTATGCTAAGTCTTTGAGTAAGACTTTTGTTACTGGCCCTATCTTGAAAGAGGGTGCTACAGGTGTGGCTGTACGAGATTTACAGTTCGCGTTGGTTGCTGGCTTTGCACAGCAGATTAAAGTTGATAGTAGTTTTGGCGCAGCGACTACTACGGCGGTAAAAAATGTTCAGCGCCTATTCCATTTAACAATAGATGGCATTGTCGGGTCAAAGACTCGAAGCGTCATCGCTTACACATTAGGGGTTAAATTTCCATGAGTATTGCAAGCCGTAACAAACCAAATCCTAAGAAGAAGTACTCTCGTCTAGAGATCACGCAAGCAGGGCGCGAGCGTTTGTCGCGCCAGAAGCAGAAGGCTGGTGGGTACGGCGACAACGGCATCAACCAAGAGGGTATGAATTGGGAGATGATGAGAATCGCAGGGGAGAAGGCACGAGCTGGCATGACAGATGCTCAGCGCGCGGAAGACACTGCTAAGGGTCTTAGGGACGCTAAGATTATGAAAGATGCCGAGAAAGCTAAAGCTTATCAGGCTGGTCTTGGCGTTAACATGTACAAGCGTGCAGTAAAAAAGAGTTACCGAGATCAGCAGTCCAAACAAGATGCGAGTATCTTGCGTCAGCGTGGCGTGGGAGGGTCTGGTGGAACAAATCCTGCGGATAAAACTTCTCCGTCAAACCTTCAGTCAGTGATGGATTTCTTTAGAGATCCAGGCGACAAGCGGTATGGATCAATGGAAGTTAATCCCAAAGGCTACAAGGTGGGGGGCTACTACACACGCCGAACCATGCTTACGAGCCAAGAGCGTCGTCTAAACAAGCTTCGCTCTAGAGGCAAGAAGCGCCCGAACGCGACTCTGTAATAGTGTCGAGGCAGGGAAAAAGGAATCGTACATCTAAAGCTTATGCAAACCCAAGTAAGTTTGATCGCCAAAATATAGTAAGCGATTATGTAAAGAACTTGTACACTAAGCTTCAAACTTCTAGCGGGCCTAATGTTGCGCCTGTTAGGGTGTTGAAACCTAGTGACTGGCATCCGCAATACGATGCTAATGAGGGTGGTGGCACTGTTCCTGCTTGGTATAATGGCACTAGGGTTTCTCTTGATCCTACGGATCGTCGGTTTCAAAGTAACAATGGTTTACCCAACCAAAGAGAAACTATGGGTGTCCTTTCTCACGAGCTAGGGCATCAGCGTGCTAGCTATCAGCTTGGTGGAGATAAGACTTTAGCGTATCTTGATATGTACAATCAGCAACATCCTGCTGCTCCTGGAGCTTTTGAGGAAGTTCGAAGAAAAGTAGCGTTAGCCAAGCAAAATAACCAATCAATGTTTAACGGTGGTTTACCTGTATACTCTGATTGGAATCCAGCTCTTACCGAACATGATCAACCTTCAGAAATTTGGGCCAGTCAGTATGCGGATGCATTAACCCAAGGCAAAGTGAACCAGCTTCCTTCTAAGTGGGGGAATAGGTCCACCTTTACCCCAGACATGGGACCAACGGCTGCTACTTATCTTCAGGGCAAGGGTGCTTTGCCTCAGGGAACTGTAGATCCAATAGTGGCCTCTGGTGTAGCTTCTCGTGATATGCTCTTTGGAGCAGATTATTCTAAAGAGAAACGTAGGGTAGCACGCAAACTTAACGACGCTAACTATCCTCATACAGCTCTTGCTCGGACGGTTCCAGTTGACAGCACAACCACTACAACCACTAAACCTCCACCCAAGCCTAAGCCTACGACAACCAAGCACAAAGACAAAATGAATCGCTTGGACAAGACACGCAACCAGCGCCGTAAAGAGGGTAGTACTACTACGAGTTTCTCTAACGGGGCTTAGACTGTTGCAAATCATTCATCTCAGGATGTGTATTCTCAAACTCTAGAAGGACCATAGCATGAAATATTACAGCTGCGAGGTGATGGAACCCTACCTCTGGGTCGATGGACTCTCCACCCCAGAACGCGTTGGCATGCCTTTGCATAGAGGCATACGACAAGGACCAAGGGTATCCGCGTTCCCAATTGCGGTCGGCGTATTTCCTTGCACCCATTCCAAAGCAGCGCGCGACCTCTGCAAGTGGCCGCACGGGGATCAAGTCATACCGCTCTAGCTTTTTGCCTTTCTCTCCACCAGTAACAGGATCTACATATCTTTCTTCAGTCATAATCGTGGCCTCTTCCTAGGTACAACATGATGTTGGGGTGATCAATCACGATGGTTCGCAGTTGAGTTAAGGCTTTTTTGTAAAGTCTGTCGACATGAGATTTAGCCAACGAGAGGTCTTTAGCTGTTCGACGGATACTCTTACGCTCGATAAGAATGCTGTTGATAATCCACTGATCCCGCTCACCAAGTTGATCAAATGCATCGGCAAGTATTTGGCGTATTGGGAGGAGCGATTCAATTGACGGTTGTGCCTCTTCATGTGGCCTCGTTTCCATTAGGGCTTGTAGGTCTGTGTCCGCTCGCTTAGGTGCGTAGCGGGGTAACTCTCTTAGTGGATCGTATGGCGACTCACGACTTGGAGGCATACACTCGATCTCCTGCACTCTCAAAGATGGCATCGCCATTGACGGCAAAGTATGCCTTGCCTTCTGAGAAGGCACGAAGCTCAGCGCCTTGACCCAGGTGTTGATCAAAATCTCGTATGCTTAGTAGGCATGCCCGATGTTTGTGAGAGTCCAGTATCCATAAGTCAACAGGGTGAAGATCGCTCCACCAATGTAATGCACCATGTTTCTCTACTTTCAGTTTGAAGGTTTGGTCTGCACCAAAGCCTTGACATTCAACAAAGTTGTGTGATGTCAGGTAATCTGGTGAGTATCTGATGCGTGTGGGTAGCAGGCGCATGCTAAGCGGTGGCCTGTCTAATCCCCATCGTATGTAGTTTGTGTCGGTGTCTGCACAGTATTGTTCGTATGCTCCTTCCGATTGGTCACCCATTGCAGTGATGCGTTGAGCGAATGGTCTGTCCTTAAATGACATTAAGCACCTCATATTTACGATTAAACGACACTAAACGCCCTTGTCCTGTTCTAAAGTTACGTTTAGCACCATCGTTGCTGGAGGGTTGTTGATGTATTCGATAGCTTGTTCGAGTATCTGTTGTGTGTCTAAGCATGCTGGCAGCAGTCTTCTGTTGCAACGTTTGCACAACAAGCCTCTGATGCTGGCACGTTTCGCTTTAAGCGGATCGTACCCTTCGGTAATGAGTCGTCGTTCGAGTTTGTGGTCATGGTCCACATCGTATGATCCCTTTCGAACTCCCAAGCAGATGGCACATTTGCCTGCTTGAAGATTGAGGATGGCCTCGTATTCGGCAAGGGTGATGTCATATGTTTGTTGAAGATGCGTTGCCCTAGCCAGTTTTCTACCACTTCCCTTACGGCATGTAACACAGATTC
>Ga0114970_10001027_pt1 | contig 20895 bp, 20 predicted proteins | sample M_140205_XF_Meta_FD_87030 | JGI IMG/M metagenome (GOLD analysis project Ga0114970, IMG submission 87030) | Freshwater microbial communities from Lake Montjoie, Canada to study carbon cycling - M_140205_XF_MetaG | ecosystem: Environmental > Aquatic > Freshwater > Lake | place: Lake Montjoie... | reverse complement strand
TTCGTCGATGCCGTGCTGGACTGCGAAGGCGTGCGTGAACGTGATTTCCTGACGGCTCTCGCGAAGACTCTCGGCCTACCATGGTGGGAGCCAAAGGATGAAGATCAGCCGACCGAGCAAGGCATGCGCCGCATGCTTCCCGCTGAGATCGCATTGCGTCATCGTTTGTTGCCTATTTTCACTGAGGAAACTCAAAGTGACGACATCGCCGAACCAGCGCGCACGCTGCACATCGCCACGTTCGATCCGCTGAGCCTCGTGGCGCATCAACGTGTGGCCGCGAGCCTCGCGATGCCGGTCATTTGGCATGTGGGGCAGCGCACGCGCATCGTGGAAGGCCTGCAAAAGCTCTACGGCCTCGGTGCTGACACGTTTGAGAAGATCCTGCGTGGTCGTGCCGATTGGGGCGCGGAGGATTTGCGTGATGAAGTCACCGTGCTCGATGAACCCGAGGACGAAGAAGCCTCCGTCGTGCGTTTCGTGAATCAAATCATCCGCCGCGGCCTCGAACAACGCGCTACGGACATTCACGTCGAACCGCAACAGGATCGCCTGCGCATTCGCTACCGCATTGATGGCCGTCTTGAAGAACTGGCCGTGCCGGAGAACATCAAATCGCTACAGGCCTCGGTCATTGCACGCTTGAAGATCATGGCGCGTCTCGACATCGCTGAGAAGCGCCTTCCACAAGATGGCCGCATCAATCTCGAACTCGACGGCCTCGCCATCGACGTGCGTGTCGCCACGATTCCATCCGTCGAAGGCGAAAGCATCAGCCTGCGACTCCTCGCGCAGCAGCAAGTCACCGTGAACCGTCTCGGACTCACCGACAACATTCGCCCTGTAGTCGATGAACTGCTCAAGCTGCCCAACGGCATCATCCTCATCACCGGCCCCACTGGCAGTGGTAAATCGACCACGCTTTACGCCTTTCTCACCGACCTCAATCAAACGCACCGCCGCATCGTCACCATCGAAGATCCGGTCGAATACAAGATGCCCGGCATCGTGCAGATCGCCGTGAAACCTGAGATCGGCCTCACCTTCGGCGCTGGTCTGCGCAGCATTCTGCGTGGCGACCCGAACGTCGTCATGATCGGGGAAATGCGCGACCTCGAAACCACGGAGATTGCCGTACGTGCCGCTTTGACCGGTCACCTCGTCTTCAGCACGCTGCACACGAACGACGCCATCGGTGGTATCACGCGTCTCATCGACATGGGCGTTGAGCCCTTCCTCGTCTCCAGCGCCGTGCGTGCCTTCTTCGCGCAGCGACTCGTGCGCAAACTCTGCGCGCTGTGCAAAGTGCCCACGCAGGTGGAGGAGATCTACTTGAAGTCCATCGGCTTCCCCTCACATTTGCCCGGCAAAATCATGCGCGCTGTCGGCTGCGAAGCCTGCCGTGGCAGTGGCTTCCAGGGCCGTCTCTCGATCTACGAAGTCTGCCTCGTCACGCACGCCTTGCAGCATCTCATCAACAGCCGCGCGCATCCCGCCGAGTTCCACAAGCAGGCGATCAAAGACGGCTACATCCCGATGCGCGGCTACGGCTTCCAGAAAGTGCTCAGCGGTGAAACGACCATCGAAGAAGTGCTCTCCGTCACCGCCGCTTCGGACCGTCAGCACAATCCGCAGACCACCACCATCGCCTCGCCCACTCGTCTGGCCGCATAACTCATGCCCACCTTCGTTTACAGCGCCCATGGCCCCGCCGGTCTCATCACCGGCGAACTCGCTGCGTCGGATCGCAGCGAGGCCTTTGCGCTGTTGGGCAAAAAGAAAATCCAGCCGATCAAGCTCGAAGCCGCTGGCGAAACCAAGTCTGTCGCAAAAACAAAACAGGCTGTCACGACCACCGAAACCATCACCGGTCCCATCAAGCTCAAACTCCCGCAGGTCGTTCTCTTCATCGAGGAACTTGCCGATCTCGTCGGCGCTGGCATCCAGCTTGAGCCTGCGCTCGCCACGATGGAGCGCCGTCGTGAACTCTCCGGCATCAAAACACTCGCCACCGTGCTTCGAGGCAAAGTGCGCGATGGCATGGCCTTCTCCAAGGCCGTCGCCGCCACCAGCCCCAGCTTTGGCAAACTTTTCTGCGCTCTCGTCTCCGCCGGTGAAGCCAGCGGCTCTCTTAGCACCATCTTGAAGCGTCAGGCGCAGTACATGCGCGCTTTGCAGGCGCTGAAATCGAAAGTTCTCTCCGCGTTGCTCTATCCGGCCTTTCTCATCGTGGCCGCTTTTTCTGTCACACTGCTATTCGTTGTCTATCTCATTCCAAAGCTCACCGAGATGCTTGATTCGACCGGCGGATCGCTCCCATTCGCCGCGCAGATCATTTTGAAGGTAAGCGATACCTTCAAAGCCACATGGTGGATGATGATCCTTGCCGGAATTGCCATTTACATCATCGGCAAGGCGTGGATCGCCCGTCCTGAGTCCGCCATTCCGTGGGCACGCTTCAAGCTGCGCCTGCCGCTCTTCGGCAACATCTTCCGCGCCCGATTCTACGTCCAGTTCCTCGAAACGATGGCCAATCTTCTCGGCAACGGCCTCACCATGGTGCAGGCCATGCAGCTTACACATCAGGCTATCGACAATCCTTACTTGCGCCAGGAATTCGAGAGCGTCATGCGCAACGTCGGTGAAGGCGTTGCGCTTTCCCGCGCTCTTGATCGCTGCGCGCAGTTCCCGCCGCTCCTGATCGACATGGTCAACGTCGGCGAACAGACCGGCGACATGTCTGCCGCACTCACTCGCGCCTCCGAGCGCTTCGATCGCGAACTCAGCAAAAAAATCGACACGCTCGCCGCACTCATCCAGCCCCTCATCGTCTGCCTCATGGCGGGCATGGTCGGCATCATGGCCTACCTCATGATGACCACCATCTTCCAGACCATCTCCAGCATGAACAAGTGATCACTCATACTCAACCCAACACGCACATGAAACACACCCACATCCGAACCCCGCATTCGTCCGGCTTCACGTTGGTCGAAATGGTCCTCGTCCTCGGCATCGTCGCCCTCCTCGTCGGCGCTGGCATCGTCTCGCTCACCGGCGTGCTCGACTCCGGCAAAAAGACGCGCTCCAAAGGCGATCTCAACACCCTTACCGCTGCACTGCGTGCCTACGAGGTCGATAACATGTTCCTGCCCACCACGGAGCAAGGTCTTGCTGCATTGCTTGAAAAACCCACGTCTCGTCCTGCACCGGCGAACTGGACCGCTAAGCTCAAAAAGCCGCTCCTGGATGGCTGGGGCAACCCCTACCACTACCGCCGTCCTGGAACCAAAGACAAAGGTGGCTTCGATGTCTATTCCGCCGGTCCTGATGGCATCGCCGACAGCGCCGACGACATCGGCAACTGGGATCTTTGATCGGCTGCGCCGAAATGACGAATGACGAATTTAGAATGACGAACTTGATTCCCATCACGAATCCACCGCAAGCCTCGCTGCCACCGCAGCGTGGCTTTGCCGTCATTCGCCATTCGCCATTCGTCATTCGTCATTCCCGTGCAGCGGGCTTTACCCTGATCGAGCTTTGCATGGCCATGGCCATCACCATCCTGGTCATCGGCGTTGCGGTCCTGAGCATCTCCGGTGTTCGTGATGAAGACAAACTTCGTCGTGCTGCCGCCATTATCGAAACCACAGCTCGTCAGAACTTGCTCCAGGCGCTCAACAGCCAGCAAACCGTACGCATGGAACTCACCACGGGCGCATTCGGTGCCGGCGAGGAATTCAGCGGCATGCTGCAGGTGCGTCGCTTCGGCGAAAGTGTCTTCCGCGCCCCCAAACTCGGTGAAGCCTGGGAGTTCAGCCCCACTGGCATCTGCGAACCCATCGAAGTCCGTGTCAACGGCACCGCGGGCCAGATCGAGATTGGCTTCGATCCGCTCACCGCGTGTGCCAAACGCAAATCCATTCAGGTCAAAGGATGAAACACACACGCATAGCACGAACTCTTTGGACTGCGGCTGCGCAGGGAGGAACGACCGTAGCTGCCGCTTTCGAGCGTCGTCAGGTGTTGGTAAGTCTCCACCTGCCGTCGAAAGCGGCAGCTTCGCTTCGCGCCGCAACCGCACTCCAAAAGTCTTCTGGTTTCGCCCTCCTCGAAATCATCCTCGCACTCGCGCTGTTCTCGCTCGTCGCCGTCGGCATGACGCGTGCGATTGAAGCCATCGCCAAAACATCCACTGCCGCGCGTCAGGAAGCGCAGGTGCTCCGTGTGCTCGAATCCGTGCTCGCTGAAGTCGCACACCAGCCTGAATTCAAGGCCACCAGCGTCTCCTTCAATCCCACTGCCGATGGCATCGACGCCAGCGCCTCGATTGAAAAGGTCAAACTCATCACCAAAGACAAGGTCGAGCTCGACCACATGTTTCGCATCCGCGCCGAAGCATGGATCACCGACGGGCGTACGCGGCGCATGAAACGCAGCATGGAAACCTATGTGTATTCACCCCACAGCCCGATTTGACGTGAAACAGCCTGCCAGGCTGTTACGCAAGCAGGCTGGCAGCCTGCATCACGCTGCGTTCACGCTGCTCGAAGTCATCATGGCCATGGCCCTCATCGGCCTGATCCTCGGTGGCGTCTATGGCATCGCGAACGGCACCATGCAGCTCGGCAGGTCGATGAGCGATGCCCGCATCGCCGAAACACGCATCAGCAATTTCGTCACCCAATGGCGCGACTACCTGGAAACCATGCCGCCCGGCATTCAGCTAAGTGCTGGCGTCGAAAAAGCTGCGCGTGGTGCCTCCGGCAACCTGTTCATCCTCGGCGGCAAGATGCCCTTCGTCTGGAACCGTGCGCTGAAGCTCGCCGATGCCGTTGAGTTCGGCGTCGTGCGCAATCGTGGCAGCAAAGACCTCAGCCTCGTCGTGCGCCACCTCAAGCATCCCGAAAAAGCCCGCACGCCGGATGAGTTCACCACCATCGCCGAACTTCCGATCCTTGAAGGACTCAAGCAGATGCAATGGCAGTTCTATGAACCTGTTGAAAAGAAATGGTTCACCAGTTGGGATCCCAAGAAGCGTCCACAGCCACCGCTTTTCATGAAACTCAAGTTCGCCTTCACTGCTGATCCTAGAGAACACGAATACACGTTTTGGATTGCGAATGACCTCTCGCAAGTCGCAGCACCGCCGTCAGCGGCTCCTGTTCAACAATGACGAAACCAGAATTCCGAATGACGAATCAAGTTCCAATGAATGAAGGTCCAATGACGAGCCAGAGTGTTCGTCATTTGGGCTACGTCATTCCTTCGTCATTCTTCCTTCGTCATTCGTCATTCCAACGCGGCTCCGCGCTCATCGCGGTGTTCTGGATGATTGCGGTCCTGGGCATGGTCATGTTTGCAGGTGCGAAGGCGCTACAGGCCGACACGCAATACACGCGCATGATGCGTGGCCGTATTTTCGCGAAGCGTTATGCCGAGATGGGCCTCGAAGTGGCTCGGCATCCGGCGATTCAGCAGGATGATCCGCTGCTGCACTTCACCTCGAATGATGGCGGCGGTTACAATGTCACGCTCGTGGCCGAAGAAGCCCGCTTGAACGTCAATCACCTCGTGCAAACGGGCGATAAAGTGCTGCTGCGCCGTTTGTTTACGCGTTGGGGCTTCAAGCCTGAGTTTGTCGCGGCATTGTGTGATGCGCTGAAGGATTGGGTCGATGAAGACGAAAACGTCAGCCTCAACGGCGCTGAAAAACGCGAATATCAGAAGAACGCACTCGAAGGCATGCCATCCAATCGCCCATTCAAAGAAGTCGAAGAGATGCTGCACGTGCGTGGCATGGAAATCGTCAATGCCGAGCATCCTGATTGGCGTGAATGGTTCACTGTCTTTGGCGATGGCCGGGTGGACATCAACGACGCACGTCCTGAATTGATCTCCTTGCTGGCTGATGTGCCAATGGAGCGTGTACAGCCACTGCTCACTTTCCGCACGGGTCGCGATGGTGCTTTGCATACACAGGATGATCAGCGCCTCGGCAGCGTGCCGCAGGTGGCCCAGATGCTCGGTGTGTTTCATCCGCAGATCGTCGCGCAGCTGACGCAATGGATTCAATTCGCCGGGCCGATCCGCCGCATCGAGAGCATTGGCTCGCTCGGCCCGCTGCAACGCAAACTCATCCTCATCACGCAAGGTGGCCAGGCCATCTGGCGCGGTGAAATCCCTGCTCATGGCAAAGACACGTAAACCACCCTGCGAGCTGCTGCTCCCTGCGGCGAAGTTCTGGCAAAGCTGGACCGGCGCCGAAGGTGCGGCATGCCTGTTGAACGCCGAACACGGCGCTGCCGCCGCTGGTTTCGGCAAGGAGGCGCAGCGTCGGGTGCTCGCGCTGCCCGCCACCTATTTCTGGATGCTCCCGGCCTGGCTCAAAGGCGACAGCCAGCACCTGCGCAGCATGGCGCTGCTGCATCTCGAACGCATGGGCGTGAAGGCGGGCGAAGACGATGCGAGCGTGCAGGTTCGCAGCATCAGCGAGAAGGACGGTGCGCATCTCGCGAGCATTTTTGCGCTCAAGGACCAGCCCGTGCCGTTGAACGATCTCACGCGGCTGCCGGATGAAGTCACGCTGCACGCCGCCTGCTATCCGCTGGTGCAGAACAGCATCACCATCTTCCGTGAACTGGACCGCCTCGTTGTCGCCATCACCAGCGGCGCTCAGCTCATCTACTGCACGCCGTTGTCCGCCAGCAGGCTTGATGATCATGCGCTGAGCGAACTCAACAACATCTGCCTCCAGCTCGGCTTTCAAGGCGTGCTTGGCCGCCTCGAAAGCATCGTGCTCTGGCTGGATGAAGGCGACATCGCCAAAATCCAGCGCGCCACCGGTCTGACCGCCTACCGCTGCGAAATGCCCGCGCCGACGATGCCCGTGCGCGGCTCCAGCCTGCTGATGCCGTTGGATCTGACCACGGAACGTCATAGCCAGTCGCGTCGCTCAAAAACACGTCTCATGGCGCTTACCACCGGCGCGGTCATTGCTGCGGCGATTGCGTTGGTCGCCACGCTGACCTCGCTCGCGTTGCAGGAGCGCAACATGCTGCGCGAGAAAGTCGCCGTCCTCACGCCGCGCTCCTCACGCGTGATGGATCACAAGAAAAGCTGGCAGGAGGCCGCGCCTGCGGTTGATCCTTCGACATGGCCGCAGCAGTTGCTGCTGCATTGCATGGGGCCGGACTCGTCGAAAAAAGCCTCCATCACGCATTGGGAATGGACGCCGGATCGCCTGAGCATTCGTGGCCGCATGCCGAATGCATCGCTCGCGCTGCAATACACCAAAGAAGTCTCCATCAACGAGGCGCTCAGCGTTTTCGCGTGGGAAATTCCCGCGCCGGTCATCGCCAGCGACAATACCGCCACCTTTGAAATGAAAGGAGCACGCGGCGAATGAAGAAGAGCGAGAAAGTGCTGCTCGGCGTCTTCGCCTTCCTGTTCCTCGCCATCATCGGCGGCGGCGGACTCACGTTCGCGTTCAAGAACTACATGGCCATCCGCGAGGAGAATGAATCGCTGCGCGACCGCCTCGCGGAAATGAACCTCGCCATCTCGCAGGGCACGGACTGGGCGGACAAGTATAGCTGGCTGGAGGAGAAGGTGCCCGGCTTCACCAGCCGCCAGGAAGCTTCTGCGAAGTTGCTCGAAGCCATCACCGCTGAGGCGGAAAAACTTGGACTCGGCATCGGCGGCAAGGAATTCATTGAAGAAGCGAAGGTGCTCGGACCCGATGGTCTGCCCGTGGAAGAAACGCTCGGCTATTTTGACCACGCCGCCGTGAAGATCACGCTCACCGGTGTGCCTGAAAAGGCCTTCTTTGCATGGCTACATGCCTTGCAGCGGCCGCAGAGCTTTCTTGGCATCAGCCGACTGCTCATCAATCCCAGTGGCACGAATAAGACCGTGAATTGTGAGGTCGAGTTCACGCAGTTCTACCGCGAGAAAACCGTGCCCAAGGTCACCAAGGCGAACTAACCATGAAAACGCTTATCACCCAGCTTGCCGTTCTCAGTCTGGCGATCTTGATCGCCAAGGGTTCATCTGCTCAAGAACCCAACAAAGAACAGGAACCGGTGCCGTTTCCAAAATTGGAGCACTACGCCGCATTGTGGGAACGCTCCATCTTCACCACCAAGGATCTGCCCTCACCGGATGCACCCACAGGGCCAAATTTCGCCGACAACCTGAGTCTCTCCGGCATCTATGAGATCGACGGTGGTGTCGTTGCGGTACTGGTGGATCGCACTACTTCGCAAGTCATGGAGGCACGCATTGGCTCCGAGAACGAAATGGGCATCAAGATCCGCAAAGTGAATCCCGGCGAGTCCTTGGACAAGACGCGCATCCAACTGCAAAAAGGTGATCAAGCCGGCTGGGTCAGCTTTGCCGATGCTTCCGCGCAACCTCCCGAAGTGGTCCAGCGAGCTGTTATTCCCACGCAAGTTCCCACCCAGGCTGCCAATCAAGCCATGCCGCAGCAGCGCCGCGCGGTGAATGCTATGCCGAACAATCCCATTCTGCCGCCACCTTCTACGCCGGTTCCCCCAGTCCGGGTGAATGATGTGCCGCTGCCACCCCCTTGAGGTTGGCATGAAAGAAAGGCCGCGACTTGATGCAGATTTCTAAGGCAGGCTGTGTGCGTGCTGCTTAATTTCACGCCTCCATGCTCCCCGAACACGAGGCCTTGCTCAATTTTACCCGCGAACAGTTCCCTGAACTGATCGGTACTGCCTGTGAGGTGGAGGTGATCCTCAAAGGAGCTTCGGATCGCCATTTCTACCGCCTTAACTGGGAGAATGGCCGCTTGCCGATGGTGCTCATGGTTTACACACTGGCACGGCGTGATAATCCCAAGTTCGTGCCCGCCACACACCGTCTGGCGAAAATCGGCGCGCATGTGCCGCAGGTGTTTGCCTTTGATGAGCAGCGGCTCTGCGTGTGGTTGGAAGATCTGGGCCGTGTGGATCTGCAGTCTTACCACGACCAGCCTTGGGACAGGCGTTCCCCGCTTTACGAGGCCACTTTGCGCGAGGCAGCGAAATTTCATGGTGTCGGTGAGAAGTCGCTCACGCAGGCCGATCTCGACGAACTGGAGCCTGCCTTCGACGAAGCGCTTTACGAATGGGAGCAGAACTACTTCCTCGATCATTTCGTGCGCGGTCACCTCGGGCGTGATTTTCCTGATTCCGAATACGCCGCCGCTCACGAAACGCTCAAACAGCTTCGTCGTCGTCTCGCCAAACTGCCGCGCTGTCTGGTGCATCGCGACTTCCAAAGCCAGAACGTGCTCATCCGCGGCGAAGACGCCTGGCTCGTCGATTATCAAGGTCTGCGGCTCGGTCTCGCTGAATACGACCTCGCGTCACTGCTTTACGATCCGTATGTGAACCTCACGGGCAACGAACGCATGTGCCTGCTCAGCTACTACGCTAAGCATCGCGGCCTTGATTTGAACGACGTGCGTGAAGTCTTCTACCTCTGCGCCGCCCAGCGCCTGATGCAGGCGCTTGGCGCTTACGCCAATCTCAGTCGCAATCTCGGTAAGCCACATTACATGCAGCACATTCCAGCCGCCGTGGCGAATCTGAATGAAGTCTGCCAGGAAGGGCGGCTGCAGGAACTTCGAGCGTTCTTTGAAGGCGCTCTTTGATCACACCGGCCAGCGAAAGCACTGCCCCGCTGCCAGTTTGCCGCGTGAGTAGGCGGAGATGCGCACGCGATTGGCGCTGTTGCCACTGAGTAGCCAGACGTTGGTTTGATCAAGGGCATGCAGGAAGCCCACGTGGCCGCTGGCACCGGCGGCCATTGGCTGGGTGACGACGACGCAGCCGTAGGTTGGGGCCACAGCGCGTCCATAATTGATCCATTGGCCAGCGAGGCCGGTATTGTGACCGCGAAACCCGGCTTTACGGATGCTCCAGTTCACAAAGGCTGCGCACCAGCTCGTTTCATCGCCGCCGCGCACACCCACACTCGCGAGGTATTCGATGATGCGTGGGTTGTCGCCGGGGTTCCATTCAGCCACGCCTTGTTCACGCAGCGCTACCTCCATCCATGGTGGGGCCTGTGGCGCGAAACCTGCGGCAGGCTGGGACGGGTTCGCCGGAGCGGCAGGTGCGCCTCCGGGGGCATCCACCTGCACGACTTGGCCGGGAAACAGAATGCGACAGTTGTTGTTGGCATCGCACAGGCCGGGATTGAACGCTTTGAAAGCATCAAAGCTCATGCCGAATTTGCGCGCGATGCCCATCGGATTATCGCCGGGCTGGATGACGTAGGCTGACATGAGGGTTGAAATTAACGGGGCCTGAAGAAATGCCAAACACGAAATCGCATTGCTCAAGCGAGCGAGATACGCTCTAAATGGCACTTCCCAACCCACCGCATGTCACCATCTGCAGTTCCGATCCCGCCCAGCAAGCGCCGCGTCTTCGTGTCCCGTCTGTTCAGTACGCTGATCCTGTGGGCGCTCCTCGCGGTCGCTTTTCTGCAATGGCAGAACACCTGGCTGATCATCGCGATCACTGGATTCTTCGGTGTCGCTGGTGCCGTGGAGTATTATCGCCTGCTGCGCAATGACGTGCATGCGCGTTCCTTCAATGCGCTCGGTTTCGTCATCTGCATCACCTACTGGGCCTCGGTGATCTGGTATACGACCACGCACCATGACGTGCCGCCGATGTGGCTGGATCTCGCAGCGCTAACCGCCAGCGTGCATGGCTCGTTCCTGCTCTGCTATCGCCAGCAACTCGAAGGTGCCGTGACGCTGCAGCGCATCTTCAACACCGTCTTCGGCGTCGTTTACACCGTTATCTTCTTCGGTTTCATCGCCCGGCTGATGTATTTCCAGTCCGATGGCAAAGGCATCACCGGCATCTTCTTGGTGCTCTTCCTCGTGATGGTCACGAAATTCAGTGACATGGGGGCCTACATCGTAGGCGTGCTGTTTGGGAAGCACAAAATGATCCCACACATCAGCCCTGCGAAGTCGTGGGAAGGCTTCGTCGGTGCTTTTATCGGCTCTTTCGGTGCCGCAGCCCTTTTGCTGGCACTCATGCCTGAAAGGATCGCCCCCATCACCTGGATGCACGGCATGATCCTCGCCCCGGTGCTCTGTGCTACGGCCGTTACGGGTGACTTGGCCGAGTCTGTGCTCAAACGCTGCGTCGCCATCAAGGACAGCGGTCATACGCTCCCTGGAATTGGCGGTATTCTTGATCTCACCGATAGCCTGCTCTTCACCGCGCCGGTGTTTTATTTTTACTTGTCCGCGATCGCTCGATAAGCCAAACCAAGTCCGTGATGCGCAAAGTTCTCCTCCTTGGCTCTACCGGCTCCATCGGCACCAGTGCCCTTAAAGTCGCCCGCGATATCCCCGAGCGCATGCAGATCGTCGGTCTGGCTGCGAACAGCAGTGTCGAAGCGCTCGTCGCCCAAGTGCGTGAAACCGGCGTGAAGCAAGTCGCGCTGACCGATCCCGCCGCCGCCGCCAAAGCGCGTGCGCTGCTGCCTGCAGATGTTGTTGTGCACGTTGGAGCGCAAGGACTCGTCGATATTGTGCTGCAGAGTGATGCCGACATGGTCCTCGTCGCCATCGTTGGCACCGCTGGACTTGCCCCTGCGCTCGCGGCGATTGAAGCGGGCAAGCATCTCGCCGTCGCTAGCAAGGAAATCCTCGTCATGGCCGGTGAAGCCGTCACTGAGGCCGCGAAACGCAAGGGCGTGAACATCCTGCCCGTGGACAGCGAGCACAACGCCATCTTCCAGTGCCTTGAAGGTCATCGCCACAGCGACGTGCAGCGCATCCTGCTCACCGCCAGCGGCGGCCCGTTCCGCACGCTGCCTGCCGATCAATTGCCGCATGTGACCCTCGCGCAAGCCTTGAAGCATCCCACCTGGACCATGGGTCGCAAGATCACCATCGACAGCGCCACGCTCTTCAACAAAGGCCTGGAGATGATCGAGGCGAAGTGGCTCTTTGACGTGCCGATGGACAAGATCGAGGTCGTCGTCCATCCACAAAGCATCGTCCACAGCATGGTCGAATTTGCTGACAACAGCGTCATCGCCCAGCTCAGCCACAGCGACATGTGTTTCCCGATTCAGTATGCCGTCACATGGCCTGATCGCGTCCCGAACAATTTGAAGCCGCTCAACTTCGCACAAATCGGTGCCCTGCACTTCGAAGCCCCCCGCGTGGATGATTTCCCCGCCCTTAACCTCGCCCGCCACGCCGGAACTGTCGGCGGCACACTGCCCGCCGTGCTCAACGCGGCGAATGAAGTCGCCGTCGATGCCTTCCTCAACGGTAAGATCGCCTTCCCCGGCATCTGGCAGACCGTCGAGCGCGTGATGAATGCGCATCAAGTCATCGCTCATCCAAATTTGGAAACGCTCATCGAGGCGGATGCGTGGGCACGAAGTAATGCGGTCGAATCGCTTTGAATCGCGGCCAGCGCACTAACTGGTGCGCCAACGTTGTGGCGACGATGACGGCTGAAGAGTGTCTTCAATCATCCCCATCCTCACGCGAGATGCCGACATATAATTCGGGGAAGCGGCGTTCGAGGGATTTGGGGGTGATGTAGCCGATGAGCTGGGCTTCGTTCCAGTCGGCGAGGCCCCAGAACTCGTGGGGGAAGGCCATGATGACGGCGGTGCAGGTGGGCACTTTGGGAATGTTGGCGCGGGCGAGAATGTGCTCGGCGAAGTCGTGCAGGCCGGGATTGTGGCCGAAGATCATGACGTGGTTCCAGCTTTCGTTGAAGCCGCGCATGACTTCGAGGATGCGGTCGGATTCGGCAAGATAGAGTCGTGACTCAAGCAACAGCATTTCGACTGGCATGGCGAAGGTATCGCGCATGATTTGGGCGGTACTCAAAGCACGCAAGGCGGTGCTGGTGACGAGACGATCTGGCAACGGCAGCAGGGCAGGGGAGCCACTGCCACCGAAATAGGTGCGATGCAGAAACGCTGCGACGGCGGGCGCTGCACGCTGCCCACGCTCATTGAGTGGACGATCATGATCCGCGAGTCCCGGCTGACCCCAGCTGGACTTGGCGTGGCGGATGATCGTGAGGTATTTCATGAGGGGTATTGGATGGCCGAAAAAGAGAAAAGAAGGGAAAAAGTTCAGCAGGACTGGGTATTGGATCGGCTCTTTTATTTTTTCTTCTCTTTCGGCCAATCACTTCAGTCGTGAGAGCTAGGTGGCGATTTTTTCGAGCTTGATGGGGTAGGTTTGGAAAGCGTTCCACTGGCAGACGATGAGATCGCCAGTGTTGAGGACGCAGACATCGTGCCCATGATCGAAAACTCGTTCCGCTTGCATGAGGGGTTTGAGTTTGCCCTCTTCATAGACGGGCTCGGTGCCGCCGGGTGCGCTGATGACTTTGCCTGCGGCATCGAGGACGACCGTGAAACCGCTGGGGTTTTGCGGGAGCTTGTTGATCTCGGGGCTCTTCGACCAGCAGACGCCGGCGTAGAGTTCCTGACCGGCGATGACGGGGCGACACACCATGGCGCCCGGCACCGAGAGCGTTTCGAGGTATTTACCATCAAGGGTGAAACGACGGAAGCAGTTATCGACACGCGAGGTGACGATGACGGTGGCTTTGTCCGCGCCCTGACGTGTGTCAATGGCGATGCCGTGGGCGTTGTTGAGGCGTTCGTCGGCAGGAACGTCTTTGTTGCCGCCGAAGCGCTGGATGAACTTGCCCTTGGCATCGTAGCGCAGCACAAACTGTGAGCCGTAGCCATCAGCGACGTAGATGTCACCATTGGGAGCGATAGCGGTCTCGGTGGGGTTGAAGACCATGTCAGGCTCATACGCACCGACGCTCATGGGATGGCTGATGGAGAAGATTTCTTTGCCGCTGAGGTCGATTTTGGTGATGCGACCGGTTTGACGAAAGCCTGCGCTACCGGATTTCCACAGGCCGCTATCGGTGACGAAGAGGAACTCCACGCCGTTTTCATTCGATAGCGTCAAACCGTGACCACCGGGCCAGACGCTGCCCCAGGAATCGAGGATGGTGCCGTCGGGCTTGAAGACGAGCATCTGGTTGTCCCAGTGATCACCGATCATGAAAAGGCGGCCATCTTTGACCTGCACCATCTCGTGGCAGTTGAGGATGGGATGATGGCGGCCCTGGCCTGCGGGCACCCAGTCTTTGTTCACCTTATAACGATGCGTGCCGTGGCCGATGACGATGTCCTTTTTAGGATCTGGTGCGGCTCGCAGTGTTTCAGTGAACGTGGCGGCGGCTGCGGTGGCGAGACCGGAGAGGAAGTGGCGGCGAGTTTTCATGTGAGTCGGAAAATATCCACACTGTCACGGCCGCGCGCACGCTCAATTCCGTTTCATCATCGTGGCGACGCGATTCACGACCTGTGTGAGTTCGCCTGCTTCGTAGGGCTTGGGCAGCACGCCAACGAAGCCGCGCTCAAGGAAGATCATCTGCACTTCCTGCGTCACGCTGCCACTGGTGCAGACGATGCGAGCCTCGGGGTCGAGAAGAAGGATTTCAGCGGCGGTCTCGGTGCCGTTCATGCCGCCACGTAAGGTGAGGTCCATGAGCACCACATCGGGCGGTGTGCCGGTGCGGAACAGGCTTTGATAGATGCGCACGGCGTCCTGGCCGTTGTCACATTGCACGACTTCGTAGCCGCAGCGCGTGAGGATCATATGCGCGACTTTGCGCAGGTCGTCCTCGTCATCGACGATGAGCACCTTGCCCTTGCCGTGCTTGAGCGGCACCGGGGCAGAGTCCGCAGGGATAAGCGGTTTCGTGGTGCCCGTGGCACCTGAGGCGGGCAGATACACGCTGAATTCGGTCCCGACATTCGGCATGGAACTGACGCGGATGTCGCCGCCCATCTCATCAATGAAACGTTTGCAGGTGGTGAGGCCGATACCGTTGCCGTCTGGTTTTGTGGTGAAGGATTCGCGGAACAAACGGTCGAGATTGTCCGGTGTGATGCCACAGCCGCGGTCGCGCACGATGATGCGCACATGCGATCCAGGTTTGAGCACGCCATCACCGTTGGCTGGAACGACATGATTGTGAGCCTCAACATCCATATAGCCACCATGCGGCATGGCTTGGATGCCATTCATGACGAGATTTTGCAGCACCTGGCTGAGCTTGACCGGATCAGCGATGGCAAGGCGCAGATGTTCGTCGCTGCGCACACAGACATGCACGTTTGAACCAGCTCCGGCGAATTCCACGGTGTCGCGCATCAGTGCGGCGATGTCGGTGGCTTCGTGCTTGCGTGGCGTTGCCTTCGAGGCGGTGACGACCTGCGAGGTGAATTGCTTGGCGCGTTTCAAGCCGGCAAACACAAGCTGCAACTCCTGTGCCAGAGCTGGATGCTCCTGCACTTGCTGAATCAAAGCGGACAAGCGTACCGTGGCGGGTCCAAGGAGGTTGTTCACGTCATGCGCGATGCCTTGCGCGAGCGCGGCGAGGTTTTCTTTGCGCAACTGCACCGATTGCGCGTCCAGATCGTCCGCTGCAGGCCGTGGTTCGACTTTGATCGGTGCTCCAGTCTGAGAAGGACTGACGAGAATCGTGAAGTTCAGCAGCTTGCGCATGCTGTTGAAGACTGCACGCACGCGCCATTTGCAGGACACCGGCGTTTGAGTTCGCAGGCTTTGCAGCTGGCACTCGCATTCATGGCAGCCACCGTTCTCCATGGCTTGACGCAGGCTTTGTAGCAGCATCGCGCTATCCTTGTCTCCAGCGACGAGATCATTCAGGCCTAGGCCGCGAAGCCCGGTTTCAGGATCAGCCCCCGCCAGCATCGCTGCCGCGGCATTGCTAAAGAGCACCTTGGGCCCGCATTTGGGATCACTGGCCTCGCTTTCGACGATCACCAAGCCTTCGGCGACTTGATCCAGCGCCACACGGAGGTAATAGTTGGCCACTTTCAGATGCTCCAGCCCCTGTTCCAGCTCAGCGAGAGCGGCTGGAGTTGCGGAGGAGGTGGAAGAGGAAGTCATGGATATTTTCCGCGTGATTCCGATCCATTTAGCAATTCGAGATAATTAAGACAACTTTAATTTTTGATATTTTGAGTTTTTCTGACTCCCATATTTGCGACCAAGCGTACGGAGCCGCTGCATTTGTCTTTGAAGCAGTGTGAAAAACACCTTGCCGAACGAGACATCTCCTTTACCATCGCCGCCCCTATGTCCAAAAATGCCGGTATCGCCAAGACGAGGAAAGCTTACGCCAAGCGGTTCAAAATAACTGCCACGGGTAAGGTGCTGCGCCGTAAACAAGGCAAGCGCCATATTCTGCAGAATAAGAGCCGTAAGCGGAAGCGTAACCTCGGTAAAGTCGCCCTCGTGGCGGAAGTGGATGTCAAAGCAATCAAGGCGAACATGCCGTTCTCCCATCGCTAAGACGACCACACGGTCCTGAACTCAGGACCACGATGAATTTGCCTGATCCCTCTCTGTGGGATCTTCGAACAGGTGAGGCAAATCATCGCTACCCCAACAACAGCCTGATCAAAGATAAAGAAACATGCCTAGAGCCACCAACTCCCCCGCCAGCAGGAAGCGCCGCAAGCGCGTGCTGGCAAAAGCCAAAGGATTCCGCGGCTTCCGTTCCACGCATTTCCGTTATGCGAAGGACGCCGTCCGCAAAGCCGAAACCTACGCCACACGCGACCGTAAGACCAAGAAGCGCAACTTCCGCAATCTTTGGATTCAGCGTATCAATGCAGCCGTCCGCCCGCTCGGACTGAGTTACTCGCGATTTACCGAAGGCCTCAAAGCCGCCGGTATTGATCTCGACCGCAAAGTCCTCGCCGACCTCGCTGTCAAAGACATCGCCGCCATTGAGGCCCTCGTTCAGCAGGCCAAAGCCGCGCTGGAAAAGAAAGCCGCCGCAGCGCCCGCTGCCTAAACCCTAGGTTCAATCAGACCTTTCACCGCAGCCGGGACGCAATGCGTCCCGGCTGTTTTCTTTTTCCGCCTCATCATCTTTTACCGTCATGCTCTCCCAACTCGATTCCCTCAAAACCGAAGCCCTCGCCGCCATTGATGCTGCGCAGGATGAATCCGCGCTCGAAGCCGTGCGTGTGAACTTCCTTGGCAAAAAAGGCAGCGTCACCGCGCTGAGCGCTGGCATGAAAGACGTTCCGGTCGATCAAAAAAAGGAAGTCGGTGCCAAGCTCAACGAAGTGCGCACCGCAGTCACGGATGGCATTGAGGCGAAGAAACTCGCTCAACAGGCCGCGAAGGACGCCAAAGCCGTAGAAGGCATCGACATCACGCTTCCAGGCCGTCCGGGTGCTGGCGTCGGCGCGTTGCATCCGCTCACACAGATTCGTGATCTTGCCATCCGCACTCTGCGCCGCATGGGTTTCGCTTTGGCAGAAGGCCCTGAGATCGAAACCGAGTGGCATTGCTTCGACGCGTTGAACACGCCAGCCGATCATCCTGCCCGCAACGAGAAGGACACGTTTTACCTCCCCGATGGTCGCCTGCTGCGCACACACACTTCCAGCGTGCAGATTCGCACCATGGAAGCCGCGAAGTCGCTTCCCGTTCGCATCATCGCTCCCGGCGCCGCGTATCGTCGCGATGAGATCGACGCCACGCACCTCAGCGTCTTCAACCAGCTCGAAGGCCTCTACGTCAATCAAGACGTCAGCCTCGGCGACCTCAAAGGCACGCTCGAATACTTCTTCCGCGAGATTTTCGGCCCCACCACCGCCGTGCGCTTCCGTCCGCACTTCTTCCCGTTCACCGAGCCCAGCTTTGAGATCGACGTGAAACTTGAAGCGAAGGGCAAAGACGCTCGCTGGATCGAAATCGCCGGCTGCGGCATGGTCGATCCCGCCGTCTTCACTGCCATCAACAAAGCGCGTGGCGACACGCTCTTCGATCCCGAGACTACCACTGGCTTCGCCTTCGGACTCGGCCTCGACCGCCTCGCCATGATCATGCACGGCATCACAGACATCCGTCACCTCATCGACAACGACGTCCGCTTCCTCCAGCAGTTCGCCGCGTGAGCCTCCTTGACCACTCTTGACCCTTTGACCGCGTAATCGTCATGCAAACCTCCCTCTCCTGGCTCAGCACCCATCTCGACCTGAGTTCCTACACCACCGCTCAGCTCTCCGATCTCCTCACCTTCGCCGGTGTCGAAGTCGAAGGCATCGAAGAACGCGGTGTCACCACCGATAAAGTCGTCGTGGCGCAGATTCAATCCTTCGAGCAGCATCCAAACGCCGACAAACTCAGCGTTTGCCAAGTCGATGACGGCAGCGGCACCACACGCCAGATCGTCTGCGGCGCGAAGAACTTCAAAGCAGGCGATAAAGTGCCTCTCGCACTCCCTGGAGCCGTTTTGCCCGGCGGATTCGCCATCAAGGAAGGCAAACTTCGCGGTGTCGATTCTATGGGCATGATGTGCAGCGGCAAAGAACTCGGTCTTGGCGACGATCACAGCGGCCTGCTCATCATGGCCGCCGATTCACCCATCGGCACGCCCCTTAATCAGCTCAATCCCGCCGACGTGCTCTTCGACCTCGAGATCACACCGAACCGCCCCGACCTCCTCAGCCATCTCGGCCTCGCGCGTGAGCTCGCCGCCCTCACCGGCCTGCCACTCAAAGGCCAGCGCGAATACACGAAGACTTCGACCAAGGTCCAACTTGGAACTTCAAACCTGAAACTTGAAACTCCCTCCGCCTGCCCGCTTTACACCGCCCGCATCATCAAAGGCGTCAAAGTCGGCCCTAGCCCCGAGTGGTTGCGCCGTCGTCTCGAAAGCATCGGCCTGCGTCCCATCAACAACATCGTGGACATCACGAACTACGTCATGATGGAGATGGGCCAGTCGTTGCACAGCTTCGATCTCGACAAGCTCAACGGCGGCATCGTCGTTCGCTTGGCCGCCGAGGGCGAAAAATTCCTCGCGCTCGATGGTCAAACCTACGCGCTGCAAACCGACGACCTCGTCATCGCCGACAGTCATCGCCCCGTCGCCATCGCAGGCGTCATGGGCGGCGAAGAAACCGGCGTCACCGACACCACCGTCAATGTGCTGCTCGAAAGCGCCTACTTCGCCCCCAGCGGCATCCGCCGCACCTCACGCCGCCTCGGCCTCAGCAGCGACAGCAGTTACCGCTTCGAGCGCGGCATCGATCCGCAGCAGGTGCAGGGCGGTTCCGAGTTCGCCACCAAACTCATCCTCTCCATCGACGGTGGCATCGCCGAAGATGTCGTCCTCGTCGCTGGTGAAGCCCCAGCGCTCGTCGGCGAAGTCACGCTCGATGAAAATCGCGCGCGCAAGCTCCTCGGCACGCCCGACATCACGGGCGACGAAATCCACGCCATCCTCGAAAAGCTCGGCCTCACCAAAAAGTCCGCCAACAAGCACGAAAGCCACTGGCTCATCCCCAGCTATCGCCTCGACCTCCAGCGCCCCGTCGATCTAATCGAAGAACTCGCCCGCGTCATCGGTCTCGATCGCGTTCCATCACGCCAAGTCGCCGTCGCATCGCCCGTCGAGGCCGCCGACCGCACCTACGACTTCAGCATGACCCTACGCCAGTCCTTGGCCAGCCGTGGCTTCTTTGAAGCACAAACCTTGCGCCTCATCGCCACCGCCCAGCTCTCCGACAGCCTCGGCGCAGCCGATGCCGCCAGCGTGGCCGTCGCTGTCAAAAATCCGCTCAGCGAAGACCACACCACGCTGCGTCCCAGCATCGTCCCCGGCCTCATCGCCACCGCTGCGCTCAACATCCGCCAGGGATTGCATCGCCTGCGCTTCTTCGAGCTAGGTCGCGTCTTCCTGAAGCTCCCCAACGGCTCCAGCCGCGAAGAAGAACGCCTCTCCATCCTCCTCAGCGGCCCCGTGTCGCCTTCGAGCTGGCACGGTCGCGAACCACAGGCCGCCGACATCCACGAACTCGTCGGCCAGATCCAAAACCTCACGCGCACCACCATCGAAGTGCGTCCCGCCGAAGAAAACGCCGCCAACTTCCTCCTCACCAGCGAACTCCGCGCTGGGAATCGCGTCCTCGGCTGGATCGCACAGCTTCATCCCTCACGCGCCCGCGACATCGACGCCCGTCACCCCGTTTACGTCGCCGAACTCCTCCTCAGCGCCCTGCGCCAAGGCAGCACCGGCCCCACCAAGTTCGAGGAACTCCCCCGCTTCCCCGGCATGACCCGCGACGTCGCCATGGAAGTCCCCGCCGATCTCCCCCACGCCAAAGTCGCCGCCTTCTTCGCGAGCCAGAAGCACCCGCTCTTCATCGGTGCCGAAGTCTTCGACATCTTCACCGACCCCACCGGCCAAAGGATCCCAAGCGACCGCAAATCCATCGCTTGGACCCTCACTTACCGCGCCGCAGACAAAACCCTCGAAACCGCCGAAGTCGATGCCGCCCACACCGCCATCCTTACAGCCTTGGAGAAGACGCTGCCTGCAAAGATTCGAGTGTGATAGGCAGTCGTTTAATAGCTCTGGGCCGCACAGTGAATAAGTCGTGCCATATCCGCTAAGGTGATGTTTGATCGTCGGATCTATGGAATCCGCCGTCTCACCACCTCCGTTGCCTCAGGCAATGAAATATCTCCATTCCAAGCTGGGGCTGGTACTGGCGCTCCTGATGATTGCCGCCTGCGCGGTCTTTGTGGTGCACATGCAGACGGTGCAGCGAACTGATTCAGCTGCACAAGCGAAGCCAAATCGCATGCTGGAACTGATCGCTCGTTATGCAGTAGGCACGAAGGGCTTGATGCAGGAAACGGGGCAATGGAACGCGGAAATGACGCAGTCCATGCTGCACGACGCGAAGAGACTGGCCCGCAACGGGGTGGATAGGCTGCGCGTTTTGATTCTGCAG
>Ga0114970_10001026_pt1 | contig 20901 bp, 19 predicted proteins | sample M_140205_XF_Meta_FD_87030 | JGI IMG/M metagenome (GOLD analysis project Ga0114970, IMG submission 87030) | Freshwater microbial communities from Lake Montjoie, Canada to study carbon cycling - M_140205_XF_MetaG | ecosystem: Environmental > Aquatic > Freshwater > Lake | place: Lake Montjoie... | reverse complement strand
AGCGCCCATTGTGAGGCAGAATCATAGACATGGCCGATCTCGAAACGCGACTTACCAATGTGGTGGGAGATCGCACGGCCAAAGTCCTTTCAACAACTTTTGAAATGAAAGAGGTTGGCGATTTATTGCGCCATTACCCACGCCGTTATGTTGTTCGAGGCGAGCTCACCGACATTTCAACATTGCAAGAAGGTGATGAAGTAACAATCTTGGCACAAGTTCACAGCGCTTCAAATCGCAGATTGCAGGGACGCAAGGGCAGTATTTTTGAAGTAATCGTCACTGATGGAAGCGCAAAACTCTCACTTACCTTCTTCAATCAAGCGTGGAGAGAGAAGGAATTACGAGTTGGCAGACAGGGACTCTTTGCTGGCAAGGTCGGTCTTTTCAATGGAAAGCGCCAACTCGCACATCCCGATTACGAAATGATTCCCGATGGCAGCGATGTTGATAGCGCAGTGGAAGATTTTGCAGGAAAGTATTTACCTGTTTATCCCGCATCATCGAAATTACCGTCTTGGAAAATTGCGCAATGCATGGAATTAGTTATTGATTCACTCGATGATCTCCAGGATTTCTTGCCCGAAACAATCAGAGCAAAGCATTCGTATCCCACCTTGCATCAAGCCCTGATTCAACTTCATAAACCAATGGATTTAGATAGTGCTGAACTATCTCGGGAGCGATTGACATTCGACGAAGCATTTTTGCTCCAACTTCTTCTTGTGCTTCGCCGCAACGAATTGCGAAAGCTCCACACACAATCGCGCGCACCTAAGCCCGGGGGAATATTGGATGCCTTTGATGCATCCCTTCCTTTCCAACTCACTGGTGGTCAGATAGAGGTATGTAAAGAGATAGAGAGTGATTTAGCGCAGTCACATCCAATGCATCGCTTACTCCAAGGTGAAGTTGGTTCTGGTAAAACCATTGTTGCTCTTCGTGCGATGTTATCCGTCATAGATAGTGGCGGCCAGGCTGCACTCCTTGCTCCAACAGAAGTATTGGCAGCCCAACATGTTAGAACTTTTGAGAAATTACTCGGAACAATGGGACACGGTGGAATGCTTGGAGCACCAGAACGCGCCACACAAGTTACTTTAATTACTGGATCTCAAAGCGCTGCAGCACGCAAAGAAGCACTTGCACTTGCTGCCTCCGGGGAAGCCGGAATAGTGATTGGTACGCACGCACTCCTTGGTGAGAAAGTTGAATTCAAAGACTTAGGCCTCATTGTTGTAGATGAGCAACATAGATTTGGTGTGGAACAAAGAGATGCACTAAAAGAAAAAGCAGAGAGACCTCCACATCTACTTGTCATGACTGCAACGCCAATCCCACGAACTGTTGCAATGACAGTCTTTGGTGATTTAGATGTCTCGACACTTCGCGAATTGCCCCTTGGTCGACAACCGATTACAACTCACGTAGTACCAGTATTGGAAAAACCAGCATTTGTTGAACGTGCATGGAGTCGCATCAAAGAAGAAGTTGCCATGGGCCATCAGGCGTACATCGTTGCACCGCGCATTAGCGCGACCTCTAATGAAGATGCAGATATGGATTTCCTCTTTGGCGAAGCTACAAGTGATTTAGCATCCGTTGAAGAACTCGCTCCAAAACTACATAGTGGGCCGTTGGCAGGGCTGCGAGTTGCCATGCTGCATGGGCGAATGAGCGCGGATGATAAGGATTCAACGATGAAAGCCTTTGCAGCCGGTGAGATAGATGTCCTTGTCTCAACAACAGTCATTGAAGTTGGTGTCGACGTTGCTAATGCAACAGTGATGGTCATTATGGATGCAGATCGTTTCGGCGTCTCGCAACTTCATCAATTGCGTGGGCGTGTGGGACGTGGAACTTCACCTGGTTTATGTCTTCTTGTTAGCAGCGCGCCAATTGAATCACCGGCCAGAAATCGCCTAGAAGCAGTTGCATCGACTTTAGATGGTTTTGAACTCTCACGAATAGATTTGGATCAAAGACGCGAAGGCGATGTATTAGGAAGTAATCAATCAGGTACACGATCGCATTTGCGACTCTTGAGAGTATTGCGCGATGAAGATCTCATTGAGAGCGCACGAAATGATGCAACAGAGCTAGTGGATGCCGATAATGATTTGAACGCCTATCCTTTGCTGCAAGCTGAACTAAAAGTTCTGCAAGCCGATGAAGCGGTCGACTATTTAGATAAGGGTTAGCACTGATGAGAATTATTGCCGGTGTTGCAAAAGGGCGCACGCTATCAACTGTGTCAGGTGCAACTAGACCAACCTCTGATCGCGCACGTGAAGGTTTGTTTTCTTCGCTAACTTCAGAATTTGGAGATTTTCTAGGACTTCATGTACTCGATCTCTTTGCAGGATCTGGCGCTGTTGGATTTGAAGCACTCTCGCGCGGAGCAACTCTTGTTCATGCAGTGGAAAAAGAGAGTGACGCAATAAAGACAATCACTACAAATAATGAATTAGTTGCCAAAGCTGGGCCGACCGGAAAGTTTCACCTTTACTCAATGTCTGTTCAAAGATTTGTGAGCGATCTTGCTCATGATCAATATCATCTGGTTTACATTGATCCACCCTATGATTTTTCAAATGATGAATTAGAAGAGATATTGCGATTACTTGCACAAGGAAATTTTCTGAAAAGTGATGCATTCATTGCAGTAGAGCGCAGAGCAAAAGGTGGTCAATTCACATGGCCAGAGTCTTACGAGCCAGTGCGTGAACGAAATTATGGACAGGCCACGATTTATTACGCTAATGCTGCCCCCGTCACGCCTGAGAATGGATAACACGGGCATCTCTTGCTAGCGTTTCACCCATGAAGCGCGCCGTTTGTCCAGGATCTTTTGATCCAATCACATATGGCCATCTCGACATCATCGAACGTGCCAGCTCTCACTTTGATCAAGTTGTTGTTGCGGTGCTAGAAAATCGCACTAAAGCAAGTCTTTTCACTGTTGCTGAGCGCATTGAGATGATTCGCAAAACGACATCAAAATTCCCAAACGTGATCGTAGATTCTTGGAGTGGGCTCTTAGTTGACTATTGTAAAACAAATTCAATACAAGCAATAGTCAAAGGTCTTCGAGCAGTTACTGACTTTGATTACGAACTCCAAATGGCACAAGTAAATTTACAATCGGGTATTGAAACCATGTTTATGGCAACAGCGCCAGCACATTCATTCTTATCTTCATCACTTGTCAAAGAGCTAGCCCACTATGGTGGAGATGTCTCTTCGATGGTTCCAACAAATGTAAATGCAGCGCTCAAAGCACAAGTAGCAAGGAAATAACCATGGACTCAGTAGAGAAACTAACTTCTGCAATAACAATGGTGGAAGAGGCACGCGGTGTTCCACTCTCTGCATCCTGCGTCGTTCACCGCGGTGAGATGCTTGAAATACTCGATGATGCACGCGCTGCACTACCAACTGATTTGGAAGAAGCCGAAGCAATAATCACTTCGCGCGATTCGATTATTGAAGATGGCCGAATAAGTGCAGATACATTGGTCGCAAATGCTCGTGAAGAAGTTGCGCGGATGGTTGAGCAGACCTCTATTGTCCAAGCCGCACGCGATGAGGCAAAAAAGATTCTTGATGATGCTCGCGCGATTGCTGAAGAAGAGCGTGTCCAAGTTGAGGAATATATTGATGGTCGCCTTGCAACACTTGAAGTAATCCTCAACAAAACTATGGATGCTGTTGGGCGAGGTCGAGATCGACTCGCTGGCGCAAATGATAAAGATGTACTTTCGCAATTAGCTGACGAAAACTAAGTCCTTCGCTCATGCCTCGTCCATCTGAGATATATAAGTTTAATACCTATGAACTTCCGCGCCGCGCGGGGGAGATGAAAGAGTATGAACTTGATTTAGTTCTCCAAGAACCTGTTGGAATTCCTCTTATTTCGGTGCCTATCGATTCAACTATTGAGGTGGATATGCGCCTTGAATCTGTTACAGAAGGCGTACTTGTGAGCGCGCAAATATTTGCAACTGCAATCGGTGAATGCACGCGATGCTTAGATCCCATCGAAGTCGATATTGATCGCGCAATTCAAGAGTTGTATCGCTATGCACCAACGAATGAAAAAGGTGGACGCCGCAATAAGGGCGGAAAGAAAATAGATTCAGATATCGATGATTTAGATAATGATGACGAGTTAGAGATGGAGGGCGATTACATAGATTTGGAGACACCAATTCGCGATGCAATCGTTCTCGAACTTCCAATAAATCCTTTGTGTCGGGAAGATTGCCCAGGACTATGTCCTGATTGCGGTGGTAAATGGGCAGAACTTGAGGCAGATCATCTCCATGAGGTCATCGATATGCGCTGGAAGGGCTTAGCTGGATTGACGCTAGATCCCGAGCCTATGTCAGGGGAGGATTTCAAGATTTAGCCCTTTTGAGGGATACTTACCGCCTGCAGCCATCGCTGCGACTTGAAAGACGAGGTTAGAAAAGTGCCAGTACCAAAGCGAAAAATGTCGCGTTCAAAGACGCGCTCACGTCGAAGCCAGTGGAAAACAACTGCTGCAGCCCTTGCTGCTTGCCCACAATGCCAGCAACCAAAATTGCAACACACAGCATGCCCAACTTGCGGTACATATAACCGTCGCCAGGTATTAGAGGTCTGATCTGAGTTCGGTGCTAACACAGCGTCTTGGGATTGAAATTGATCCTGCGTTGCTCGAGTTGGCATTTACGCACCGCTCATTTGCATATGAGACTGGTGCAAAAGAAACTAACGAACGTCTGGAGTTTTTAGGCGATTCTGTATTAGGTCTCATCGTTACTGAAGAGCTCTATATTCGTTATCCAGATTTAGATGAGAGTCGTTTATCTCCACTTCGTTCTGGAATTGTAAATATGCGCGCCCTTGCAGATATCGCACGCGAATTAGAACTTGGTAAATATATTCGACTTGGTAAGGGTGAAGAAGTAACTGGTGGTCGCGATAAGAATTCATTATTAGCAGATGCCCTAGAAGCACTTATTGGCGCTATTTATTTACATTCTGGTTTTGAAAAATGCACAGAGGTAGTTCGCCTACTTATTCGCTCAACCATGGAGAGTGCATTAGCGCGCGGTGCTGGACTCGATGGCAAAACAGCACTTCAAGAATTAGCTGTATCACTTGGTCGCGGTGTTCCCGAATATGTTGTTACTGAAGAAGGCCCAGATCACGATAAGAATTTCATGGCTGTGGCAATGCTCGCAGGTATTGCACTTGGCGAAGGTGGCGGAAAAAGTAAGCGTGAAGCAGAACAAGTTGCCGCGCGCACTGCATACGAACGTTTGAAAGCAGAGAGTGAAGTAGAACTCGAGGGTTAAGGCGTACGCGTTGAATAACAAAAGTGCACGCGTAAAGCGATAGGTTTGCCGCGTGTATTTGAAGAGTATGACGCTCAAGGGCTTTAAGTCTTTTGCCTCTGCCACCACCTTGCGCCTCGAACCAGGTATTACCTGCGTCGTCGGTCCAAATGGTTCCGGTAAGAGCAACGTTGTCGATGGCCTTACATGGGTAATGGGTGAGCAAGGCGCAAAATCTCTTCGCGGTGGAAAGATGGAAGATGTAATTTTCGCGGGAACGTCAGGTCGCGCACCACTTGGTCGTGCAGAAGTGTCTGTAACAATTGATAACACTGATGGATCACTTCCAATTGATTACACCGAAGTAACAATCTCTCGAATACTTTTTCGCAATGGTCAAAGTGAATATCAAATAAATGGTGAAGCATCCCGACTTCTAGATATTCAAGAACTCCTCAGCGACTCAGGTATAGGTCGCGAAATGCACGTCATTGTTGGCCAGGGTCAACTCGATGCAATTTTAATGGCAACACCCGATGAGCGACGCGGATTTATCGAAGAGGCAGCGGGTGTGCTCAAGCACCGCAAACGCAAAGAGAAGGCACTTCGCAAACTTGAATCAATGCAAACTAATTTAGCTCGTGTTCAAGATCTCACCGTTGAACTTCGTCGCCAACTTCGTCCTCTTGGAAAACAGGCTGAAGTTGCTAAGAAGGCTGCAACTATTCAGGCTGACTTACGAGATGCAAAACTTCGACTACTCGCCGATGATTACATCTCTCTATCTAGAACACTCGATGCCGAAGTTGCCGATGAGACTGCGCTGCGTGAGCGACGCTCAATCGTAGATGGTGAACTTGAAACAGTGCGTGCACGCGAAGAGGCACTCGATGTGCAGAGTGCTTATGAAGGACCACTGCTCGTTGCCGCGCAAGAAAATTTCTACAATCTCAACTCACTACGTGAAAAATTCCGTGGAACTCAGAGTTTGGCGCAAGAGCGTTCACGATTCTTAGCCGAAGAGGCAGAAGAGGCACGTAGCGCAGGACGCGATCCCGAAGCGATGGATCTTGAGGCGCAAAGCTTGCGTAACGAAGAGAGAGCACTTCGTCAGAGTGTTATCGATGCACAACAAGGATTGCTAAGAGCAACCCAAGAACTTGCAGCCGCTGAGGCTTCACTCAAAATAGATGAAGACACTATCGCCGCTGCAATGCGGGCAATTGCTGATGCTCGTGAAGGAACAGCGCGCCAAGAGGGCCATATCAAATCATTAGCAGCCCGCCTTGAAGCTATTGCAGAAGAAATTGCACGCCTTACGAAGGCACGCGACGATGCACAGAATCGAGTTGATAGCGCACGTCGTGAATATTCAACATTTGAATTAGAGATTGCGAGTGCAGATTCAGGTGAAATTGGATTAGATTCTCAATTTGAAGGCGCTAAAAATGCACTGGAATTTTCAAAGAAAAAACTCGCCGACCTAGTTGAGGCAGAACGAGGCGCAGACCGTGAACGAAATTCAGTTGAATCAAAGCTAGAGGCACTCCAGTTCACTACAGCTAATCGCGATGGCGCATCAGCTCTCATTCGAGATGCTCGTGGTGTTCACATTGTTGGAAGCATCGCATCCTTAATTGAGATTGATTCTGGCTGGGAGAGCGCTGCAGCTGCAGCACTTGGCCAATTAGCCGATGCTGTTGTTGTACAAGATCTCAGTGCTGCAGTAACAGCGCTTCGTACCTTGCGTAGTGAAAATCTCGGTCAGGCAGATGTATTGGTCTATCAGCCAGGACACTCTTTATCTAATATTTCGATTCCATCATCACTGACTCCAGTAAGTGCACATATTCGCTCTAGTCGAATTGGTGATCTACTAGCATCACTTCTTAGCCATATAGTGGTCGCAGAGAGTGCTAATGAAGCAGGCGAAATCTTGCGCTCACACCCAGCCTTAACTGTGGTTACTCGTGATGGAGATATTCTTTCGGCTTCTCGTGCGCGTGGTGGATCAAAATCATCATCTTCGCTCATCGAAATAAAAGCACTCATTGAAGAGCTTGGAAAAAAGTTAGAAATACTTGTTCATAATTGCGATCGACTGCGTTTTGAAATCTCAACTGTTACAGCAGAAGTTGGCGATAAGCAGAGCGCTTTTGATATTGCACTTTCAAAGCTCAATGAATCAGATGCACGTATTGCAGCCCTTACTGAACAACTTGCAGTCTCTGGTCAACACATGAAATCTGCGATGGCAGAAGTTGAAAGATTGAATGCGTCCATCACAGAAGCATCTGCCGCTAAGTCGCGTGATGAAGATGATTTAGCGATTGCTCAAAAGCAATTAGAGCAACGCGGTGATGTCGCAGAGCCTGATCACTCTCACACGGAAGATTTACGAAACAAGGTTTCAGAAGCTAGAACAGTAGAAGTAGAGGCACGCCTTGCTGTGCGCACAATTGAAGAACGTGTTGATTCAGTTGGAGCACGTGCAGCTGTACTTGAAGCATCGGCAAAAGCAGAACGTGATGCTTCAGAGCGTGCAGTCTTTCGTCGCAGTGCTCGCGCACGCGGCGCTGTTATTTCGCAAGCAATTGCAGAGGCAGCATACGAGGCACTCATTCATATTGAACGCTCGATTGCTAAAGCTGCGACTGAACGCTCAAGACTTGAAGAGTCACGCGTATCGCGTGAGGGAGAAACTCTGACCATCCGTACGCGCGGGCGTGAACTCACAGTAGAACTTGATCAACTCACATCGAGCGTTCACCGCGATGAGATTGCACGCGCTGAGCAACGTCTGCGTATTGAAACACTTGAAGCAAAGACAGTTGAAGAGTTCGGCATAGATCTCACCTCGCTCGTCAATGAGTATGGCCCAGATAAAGATGTTCCAACTTTCTTTGAAACCGAGACTGGGGAAATTGTTGCAACTGAGATGGTCCCATATCGCCGCGACCAACAAGAAAAGCGTCTTGCTGCAACAGAGCGCTCTCTTGCACTCCTTGGCAAAGTAAATCCACTAGCCCTTGAAGAATTCACAGCACTTGAAGAACGCTTGAAATTCCTTGCTGAACAGTTAGAAGATTTGAAGAATACAAAGAAAGATTTGCTCGACATCATTAAAGAAGTTGATGATCGCGTTCAACAGATCTTCATGGAGGCATTTACAGAGACCGCCAAGCACTTTGAAGATATTTTCTCTCGTTTATTCCCAGGAGGAGATGGTCGTTTAATTTTGACCGATCCAGATAATCCACTTATTTCAGGTGTCGACGTTGAAGCGCGTCCTCCAGGAAAGAGAATCAAGCGACTCTCACTTCTCTCCGGTGGAGAAAAATCTCTTACTGCTGTCGCCATGCTTGTTGCAATCTTCAAGGCGCGTCCAAGTCCGTTCTACGTACTTGATGAAGTCGAAGCAGCCCTTGATGACGTCAACCTTGGTCGCCTTCTCGTCATTTTTGAAGAACTTCGTGCAAGTTCGCAATTAATCATCATTACTCACCAGAAGCGCACAATGGAGATTGCGGATGCGCTCTATGGTGTCACCATGCGCGGTGATGGTGTCACTGAAGTTATTTCGCAACGTCTGCGTGAATCTGACGCTAGCTAAGATCAATGGGAATATTCACTAAATTCCTTAGCAAGATAAAGGGCAGCGCATCTCTTTCACAGAGCGATTGGGAAGATTTATATAGCGAACTTTTATCATCTGATATTGGTCCAACTCTTTCTCGTCAGCTCATTAATGAAGCTAAGAATAGTAAGGCTGAAAATCCTGAAGAAGGATTACACCAAATTCTCCTCTCGCATTTGTCAACGCAATCACGCGAAATTACACGTGCGGTTACTGGAACAACAACAATTTTAGTTGTTGGTGTCAATGGCACCGGTAAGACAACATCGGTTGCAAAACTTGCCGCACATTTACATAGTCAAAATAATAAGGTTTTACTTGCTGCCGCTGACACTTTTCGCGCTGCGGCAGTTGATCAACTTCGTACATGGGGCGATCGTCTAGGAATTGAAGTAATTTCTGGAAAAGATAATGGCGATCCCGCATCTGTGGCATTTGATAGTGCCCAGATTGCAACTGCGCAATCTGTAGATTTTTTGATTATTGATACTGCAGGCAGATTGCACAATAAAAATGACTTGATGGCAGAACTCGGTAAAGTAAAAAGAGTCGTCGAAAAAGTATTACCCATCAACGAAGTACTCCTCGTTATCGATGCGACAACTGGCCACAATGGAATCTCTCAAGCGCGAGTATTTACTGAGAGCATTGGTGTTACCGGAATTATTCTCACCAAGCTCGATGGAAGCGCTCGAGGCGGAGTCGCCTTAGCCATTGAGGCCGAGCTTGGTATTCCCATCAAATGGGTTGGCACAGGGGAGTCCGAGGGCGATTTTGCCCCCTTCAATCGCGAAAGTTACCTACACGGCTTAACACAGATGTAACACAACACGCCATTTTCTGTAACTCAACTGGTGCATCTTTGGGACATCTCAAAGGCGAGACTCGCGCGCATATCTAGCGCACCTTTATGTTAGGAAAATAAATGGAAGAGATTGTTCTCAATTCCGGCGATACCGCATGGATGTTAGCAAGCACCGCTCTCGTTCTTCTCATGACACCTGGTTTAGCTTTCTTCTACGGTGGAATGGTTCGAACAAAGAGTGTTCTAAATATGATGATGATGTCGATGATTACTATTGGAATCGTAAGTATCTTGTGGGTTATTTATGGTTTCGAATTAGCATTTGGTCACACAGCAGATTCACCTTGGTATGGAGGAATTTCATTCTCTGGCCTTGGCGGGCAAGTAAATGAACTGACAAATAATGGTGGGATTTATCCAATTCCATTATTAGTGTTTGCTGCATTCCAATTGATGTTTGCAATCATTACTCCAGCACTGATTTCAGGTGCTATTGCAGATCGTACGAAATTCACTGCATGGGCGCTCTTTGTTGCTATCTGGTCAACAATTGTTTATTTCCCCGTTGCGCACTGGGTATTTGCATTTGGTAACAAGGTGGGCGATACAGTTACAGGAACTGGTTTTCTTGCAGGTAAAGGGCTTGAAGACTTTGCAGGTGGAACAGCAGTACACATCAATGCAGGTGCAGCTGGTTTAGCACTTGCAATTATTCTTGGAAAGCGCGTTGGTTGGCGTAAAGAGGCAATGCGTCCTCACTCGCTTCCACTTGTTCTACTAGGTTCAGGTCTTCTCTGGTTTGGATGGTTCGGTTTCAACGCAGGATCTTCTCTTGCAGCGAATGGAATTGCTGGGCTTGCATTTATGAATACTCAAGTAGCAACAGCTGGCGCGCTAATCGGATGGATTCTCGTTGAGAAAATTCGCAATGGTCATCCAACTTCCTTGGGCGCTGCATCGGGCGCGGTTGCAGGACTCGTCGCAATTACACCTGCATGCGCATTTGTTGCTCCATGGGCAGCAGTTGTCATCGGATTTATTGCAGGAATTCTTTGCTCGCTTGCAGTAAGCCTGAAATACAAGTTTGGATTCGATGATTCACTCGATGTTGTCGGCGTTCACTTAGTAGGCGGAATCTGGGGATCCCTGTCAATCGGAATTTTTGGTACACATGTCGTCAACAGCATTGGCCTTGATGGCCTTCTCTATGGGGGTGGAAGTGCGCTACTCGGAAAGCAAGCACTTGGCGTTGGCGTAGTTGCTGCTTACTCATTCATAGTCACACTCATTCTCGGTTTCATTATCGAGAAGACCATTGGTTTCCGGGTCGCACGTGATGTTGAAATCGAAGGTATCGATCTTGGTGAACATGCCGAGACTGCATATGAAATGTCTAGCTCATCACGCGGAGGTGCTTTCTAATGAAACTCATTACTGCAATTCTCAAACCATTCAAACTCGATGATGTAAAAAGTGCTCTGCAAGCACATGGCGTCAATGGCATGACAGTTTCAGAGGCAAGTGGCTTCGGGCGACAAAGAGGGCATACAGAGGTTTATCGTGGTGCGGAATACACGGTAGATCTTGTACCCAAAGTAAGACTGGAGGTGTTAGTCGATGATAGTGATGCATCTTCTGTAGTAGATGTCATCGTCAAAGCTGCATCAACAGGATCAATTGGAGATGGAAAAGTATGGACAACTCCCGTTGATCAAATTGTTCGCGTTCGTACTGGTGAACGCGGAGTGGATGCAATTTAGGGTTCGCCCCTAAAGTTGCACCATGGGAACACGCGAGCGACGGTACCGATCGAACGAGAGCGATCGGTACCTCGCTTCGCTTTTTAAGAAAGCGCTTGTATCCCTTCCTCCCAAAGCAGCTCATTCAGGAATAGCCCTTGCTGCAGTAGGTGGTTACGGCAGAGCAGAACTATCACCTGGCTCTGATTTAGATATTCTGATTTTGCATAACGATTCATTGAGCGAGAGTGAATTGAGCGAATTCATCAATAAGTTGCTCTATCCAATGTGGGATACAAAAAGTGTTGATCATTCAGTTCGCACAAGAACCCAAACACGAGATGCGGCACATGATGATTTAAAAGTTGCGCTAGGTCTCCTAGATATCCGATTGGTATCTGGAGACGCCGATCTCGTGGCTGCAGTACAACATGACTCGATTGATTCGTGGAGAAAGGAATCACGCAAGCGACTTCCACAACTTCGATTATCTCTTGAAGAACGACATGAGCGAGCAGGGGAGTTAGCGTATTTATTAGAGCCAGATTTGAAAGAAGCTCGCGGTGGATTACGCGATATTAATGCTCTTCGTGCAATCAAGATGAGTGGCGCTATAGATATTGCACTTGAGCGCATCAGTTGGGCTGAATCCATACTTGCAAGTGTTCGAGAATCGCTCCATGAAGTAACAAAAAAGAATCGTGATCGTCTTCTTTTTCAAGAGCAAGATTTAGTCGCTAAACATCTAGAATACGGCGATGCAGATTTATTGATGAGCGATGTTGCACGCGCAGCGCGCTCAGTCGATTATTTACTCAATTCAACATGGCACAGGATAGATTTCAAAGGCAAAGATGGACTTGGAAGAATTCTTCGTAAGCCTCGCACCACATCACTCGGAGGCGGAATTAGCGTTGCACATCAAGAAGTTGTTATCGATGAATTAGAAGATTTGAATGCAGATCCAGTCATTGGACTTCGAGCTGCTGCAAAGGCTGCACAACTTGGATTGCCGTTATCACTTGATTCTTGTGAGCGACTCTCTGCAATCCTCAAAGAAGGTGGCGCACAATTGCCACAACCATGGCCGCGTGAAGCGCGCGAAAATTTAGTGGCATTAATTGGCGCAGGAAGTGCAATGATCGATGTTTTTGAAGCACTGGATCAAGAAGAGATTATTTTCTCGTGGATCCCCGAATGGAATAGCGTTCGCTCGCTGCCTCAGCGCAATGTCTTACATAGACATACTGTTGATAGACATATGGTCGAAACAGCACTGAAAGCTGCAGCACTTACTCGCAATGTTCACCGCCCAGATTTATTACTCGTTGGCGCCCTCTTTCATGACATTGGAAAAGGAACCCAGGAAGATCATTCAGAGCGCGGTGCGCGACTCATAGAACCATTAGCAAAACGTTTTGGCTTCCCACAAGAAGATATCGAAACATTGAAGATTCTGGTGCTACATCATCTATTACTTTCTGCAACTGCGACGCGTCGTGATTTGGATGATCCTGCAACTATCGCATCAATTCTTGCAGTAATTCCTGATTTAGAAACTCTTGAACTACTCCACGCACTCAGCATTGCCGATGGTGAAGCAACAGGTCGAGCAGCATGGAGTGAATGGAAGGCAAGTCTTGTATCTGAGTTAGTGAGTCGAGTTCGTAATGCTATGAGTGGGAGCACAATTGCGCTGCAGCCAGATATAAGTGATGAACAGCGCGAGGTGGCACAATCTGGAATTCTGCGCGTTATATTAGAAGAACGTGATAGCGACTATTCAATTGAAATAATTTCACCAGATAAGCCGGGGCTTCTCTCAATTGTTGCCGGCGTACTCAATCTTGCTCGACTCGATGTTCGCTCTGCTCGTACTAAATCTCACGGTCCATCAGCTGTTATGAAATGGATTGTTACACCTGACCCACATGCACCAGCAATTACTGCAGAGAAACTACATCGCGACATTGAAGCGGGACTCAAGGATTCAAAGGGCATTGAAGAGCGAATCAATGATCGAGCACTTGCATATGCCCAACTTCCAACTATTCCTGTACCTGCGCCAATAGTTGAATCAATTAGAGATGCGGCAACTGATGCGACAGTCTTTGAAGTTCGAAGCCATGATCGCCCTGCACTTCTCTTTAGAATCGGCGCAGCTGTCACACAATCCCAGGTAGATATTCGTTCTGCCATTGTCACAACGCTAGGCGCCGAAGCAATCGATACCTTATATGTCACAGAAATAAGTGGCGGAGCACTCAGTGATGAACGAGCACGTGAAGTCCGTGAACGTCTTGCAGAGATGCTCAAGTAGGCTCTGCAACTATGTTTGAATCACTGACTACCCGAATTAGTGGAGCATTTTCATCTCTTCGTAGCCGCGGGAAATTATCTGCTAGCGATATCGAAAGTACGTGTGCAGATATTCGATTAGCACTACTAGAGGCCGATGTTGCTCAGGGCGTGGTCGAGAACTTTGTAACTTTGATCCAAGGCAAATCACTTGCAGCCCTTCCACAATTGCAATCGGGTACAAATCAAGCAAATGCAATCTTTGAAATCGTCAATAAAGAACTCATTGAAATTCTGGGAGGCGAAGCGCGCAGAGTCCGTTTTGCTAAAAACCCTCCAACAGTAATTATGTTGGCAGGCCTGCAAGGCGCTGGTAAAACAACTCTTGCTGGAAAACTTGCAAAGTTTTACGCTGATCAAGGAAATACTCCGCTACTCATTGCATCAGATTTAGCGCGTCCTAACGCAGTCACTCAATTACAAGTTGTGGGAGAAAGTATTGGAGTTCCAGTATTTGCACCAGAATTTGGCAGCGGTACTGGTGATCCAGTCAAAGTTGCTCGTGATGGAATTGCATTTGCAAAATCAAAGCAGCACAACATGGTCATTGTCGATACTGCAGGTCGCTTAGGTATTGATGAAGAGCTCATGAAACAAGCGCGAGATATTCGTGACGCCGTTCAACCAGATGAAATCCTATTTGTCGTAGATGCAATGATTGGTCAAGATGCCGTGCGTACTTCTCAAGCATTCCTTGATGGAGTCGGATTCGATGGCGTAGTACTCACAAAACTCGATGGAGATGCACGAGGCGGTGCGGCACTCTCTATTGCATCTCTGACAAAGCGTCCCATCATGTTTGCCTCAACCGGTGAGAAACTTACTGATTTTGATATTTTCTATCCAGATCGAATGGCTTCACGTATTTTGGGAATGGGCGATGTTGCGACTCTTGCCGAACAAGCAAAGAAGGCCTTCAACACGGATAGCGCAGAAAGATTAGAGAAAAAGTTTGAAAATGGCGAAGATTTCACACTCGAAGATTTCCTTGAACAATTAGAAGCAATGTCGAAAATGGGCTCAATGTCGAAGATGCTTTCAATGCTTCCTGGTGCAGGAGCCATGAAAAAGCAGATTGATAATTTTGATGAATCAGAACTTGTTCGCACAAAATCAATCGTTCAATCAATGACTCCAATAGAGCGCCGTGATCCTAAAGTTCTCAATGGTGCACGTCGTGCTCGTATTGCGTTAGGTAGTGGTCGCAAAGTCTCTGATGTGAATTCATTAGTGGAGCGCTTTAGTGCAGCGCAGAAAATGATGAAACAAGTTCGAAATGGTGGAATGCCACAAGGACTTGGTGGAATGGGAATGCCAGCGATGTCTAAGGCTGCGCCAAAGAATGTACCGCAGAAGAAGAAGTCCAAGTCAGGCAATCCCGCTAAACGAGCCTTAGAAGAGGGCCAGTAGGCCTCAATTTCGCAATTGTGGGCTGGAATGGCAGAATACGGAACCTGTTGATGGGGCCCTCTACCCCCGACAACATTAGAAATCCGACGTCAGATCTTTTGATTGCGCACCCCGCTGCGATCTCTAGGTAGGACACACACTTATAGGAGTACAACTTTCTTGGCTACAAAAATTCGTCTTATGCGTATGGGAAAAATCCGCACACCATTTTTTCGCGTTGTCGTAACAGATTCACGCAAAGCACGTAACGGTCTTTCAATTGAAGAGATCGGTCGCTATGTTCCAGGACAAGAGCCATCACTTATTGAGATTAACTCTGAGCGCGCTCTTTATTGGCTTGGAACAGGCGCTCTTCCAACAGAGGCTGTAGAGGCACTGTTGAAGATCACTGGAGATTGGCAGAAGCACAAGGGATTGCCTGGAACAGAGGGCACACTCCGCGTTGCAGCACCACGCGTTGGCAAGAGCGTTGCATACGAAGCAGCAGTCAAGCAAGCAATGGATGAACCAAAAGAAGGCGCAACAACTCTAAAGAAGAAAGCACAAGAGAAGTTAGCCGCTAAAGCAAATCCAGTTGTAGAAGAAGCACCAGTTGTTGAAGCAGTAGTTGCTGATGAAGCACCAGTTGTCGAAGCAGTTGTTGCTGAAGAAGCACCAGTTGTAGAAGAAGCACCAGTTGCTGAAGCAGCCGTTGAAGAAGCGAGTGCTGAGTAATAATGATGGATGAAGCCCTCGAGCATTTAGTAAAGGGAATCGTCGATAATCCTGAGGATGTCGTTGTCAAAGAGAAGACACATCGTCGCGGCACAACTCTAGAAGTTCGAGTTAACCCTGAAGATATCGGTAAGGTCATTGGCCGCAATGGCCGTACCGCAAAAGCTCTTCGCACTGTTGTCAGTGCGCTCGCAGGTCGTACGATCCGCGTCGATCTCATTGAGACCGACGAAGGTCGCTAACTACACCGATGCGCTTACTCGTGGGGCGAATTGGTCGCGCTCACGGAATTCTTGGTGAAGCAACGATTGAAGTTCGAACTGATGACCCCCAAACTCGTTTTGCTATTGGCGCGCGCGTTCAAACAGATAAGCATGGCGAACTAAAAATCATCTCGGGCAGAGTTCACAATGGAATTCTGCTCATTGGTTTTGAAGGTATTTCCGATCGTAATGGCATCGAAAAATACAAAGATACTTTGCTTTATTCCGAGGTAGATATTGATGCAGAAAGTGATGACAAAGATGATTATCACGTTCTTCAACTCATTGGATGTAGCGCGTATTTAGAAAGTGGCGAAATATTCGGGGAAGTTACCGATGTCGTCAATCTTCCTGGCCAAGATTTATTGGCAATCACGACTACTCATGGCGAAACGCTTATTCCATTTGTACATCAATTAGTTCCAGTCGTTGATATCAAGGCAAAGCGAATGACGGTAATCCCTCCAGATCTCACAGGTGAAGTCATATGAGAATTGATGCAGTAACTATTTTCCCTGATTATTTTGCGCCTATGCAGCTCTCGTTATTAGGTAAAGCGCAAGGGCAAGGAATATTAGAAATAAATATTCACGATTTGCGCTCTTTTACAACTGATAACCATCACACAGTTGATGACACGCCATATGGCGGTGGCGCCGGAATGGTGATGTTGCCAGAGGTATGGGGCCTTGCAATTGATTCAATAATTGACGATGGTGCAACCCTCATTGTTCTTACCCCTGCAGGAACACGGTTCACTCAAGAGATGGCACATGAACTAACTACTGCACAGCAATTGATATTTGCATGTGGTCGCTATGAAGGTATCGATGATCGTGTGCGCCAACATTATTCGCAAGAGCAATACAGCAACCGAGGAATCAAAGTGTTAGAGGTTTCAATTGGGGATTATGTATTAGGTGGCGGAGAAGTTGCATCTATGGTGATGATTGAAGCAATTACTCGCCTGCTACCTGGCGTACTAGGTAATCCAGAATCATTGGTAGAGGAGTCACATATAAGCGCGGGCTATCTGGAATATCCAAATTTCACTAAGCCACAACTTTGGAGAGATCTCTTAGTACCCGAGATTTTGCTCAGTGGAAATCATGCGCAGATAGCAAAGTGGCGAGCAACACAAGCAGAATTGCGTGCAAAAAAGAATCTATAACTAGCGGGTAACAGCACTTCTACCGTAGCGTTGCCTCATGGCTTCAATTGATCCCGAACTTCAAAAGCGTCTCATCAGAGATCTTGAACCTACTGTTGCAGTTGAACTTGCTCGCCATTTAGAGATTCAAAAAGATTGGTACCCACATGACTATGTCCCATGGTCTGAAGGGCGAAATTTCGCAGGTCCACTCAATGGAGATGCTTGGGAAGCAAAAGATTCGCGCCTATCTACAGTTGCCCAAGATTCACTAATACTAAATTTATTGACAGAAGATAATTTACCGAGTTATCACACTGAAATTGCAATATCTATGGGGCGCGATGGCGCATGGGGAAATTGGGTTGAACGCTGGACTGCAGAAGAAAACCGTCATGGAATCGTTATGCGCGATTACCTCATGGCAACTCGAGGAGTAAACCCATACGAATTAGAAGATTTACGTATGGCTCATATGTCACAGGGATATCAAACTCCTTATGACAATGACATGTTACATACAGTTGCCTACGTTTCTTTCCAGGAACTTGCAACACGCATTTCCCACCGTAACACTGGCAAGATTTCTGATGACCCAATCTGTGAAAATATGTTGCAACGCATTGCATTGGATGAAAACTTGCATATGATTTTCTATCGCAACCTCCTAGGTAAGGCGATTGATCTTGCTCCAAATGAAGCGATGCGCGCCATTACAGATGTTGTAACAAATTTTGATATGCCTGGAGCTGGAATGCCTGGTTTCGGTCGCAAAGCAATTCAGATCGCACTTGCTGGTATTTATGACATGGAGCAACACCTCGATGATGTTGTAGCACCAGTACTTCGCGCATGGAATATCTTTGATCGCGAAGATTTCTCGGGTGATGGTCAAGCTGCTCGTGATGAACTTGCAACATGGTTATCAGGTGCAACGGATGAGTCAAATAGATTCAATGAAAAGCGAGAACTTCACTTCGAAAGACTAATTGCGCGAGGACAAGCGCCAATTAGAATTGCTAAATAAAAACACGGAAGATACTATTCCCGCTATGACTAAACGCGCTCTATTTATCTTGCAGGATTATGTAAGTGATGGTGGGCCAGTCGCAGTTCAATTCAGGAATCGTGGATATGAAATCCAACAATGTATTGTTGTTGATAAAGAAAATTACAAAACCCCCAATGTCACAGTGGATTGGCCAAACTTTCTAGAATTTGATGCGATCGTCGCACTGGGTGCGCCATGGGGTGCATTTGAAGATGAACGAATTGGTAATTGGCTACTGCCTGAAATGAATAAATTATTAGAGGCACATAATGCAGGTATTCCTATTCTAGGAATCTGTTTTGGTGGCCAATTAATGGCACGCACACTCGGCGGCACTGTCGCACGTGGTCCTTACCCAGAACTTGGTTGGCATGAGATTGAGAGCGACGATGAAAGTTTTATTCCAAATGGTCCATGGTTTCAGTATCACTGGGATCGATTCACACTTCCACCTAGCGCAAAAGAGATAGCGCGCACAGATCTATGTCCTCAGGCATTCACATTTGGGCGAACACTTGGAACTCAATTTCACCCTGATGTTGATTCAGAAGTTTTGGACCAATGGCTTGCAATGGAAGGCGGCCCCGATGATCTTGAAGCAGAGGGTGTAGTTATCGCTGACCTGCGCGCACAGACAAAATTAGCTGATGCAACTGCAAATCCGCGCAGTCACGCCTTGGTCGATTATTTTCTCGACCACGTCGCAACTGCGCCTATTCAACGCAAGTAAGTATTAGTCGAGCGGAGTTACATACGCTCCTGAAATTCCACCATCTACCAAGAAGTTAGATGCTGTAATAAATGAAGAATCATCTGATGCTAAGAATGCAACTGCTGCTGCGAGTTCGCTAGCTTCGGCAAAGCGCCCCAACGGGATATGAATAAGGCGACGAGCTGCACGCTCTTTATCTTTTGCAAAGAGTTCTTGTAATAGGGGAGTGTTGACTGGTCCAGGAGATAGAGCATTCACACGAATACCCTGGCGAGCAAACTGAACTCCGAGTTCGCGACTCATAGCGAGTACTCCACCCTTTGATGCAGTGTACGAAATCTGTGATGTAGCAGAAGCCATCGTTGCAACGAAGGAGGCAGTATTGATAATTGATCCCTTACCAGCTTTGAGCATGTAAGGAAGTACTTCTTTGCAGCAAAGATAAACACTTGTGAGGTTCACGCGCTGTACGCGCTCCCATGCATCGATTCCTGTTGTCAGGATTGAATCATCATCGGGTGGAGAGATACCAGCATTATTGAATGCAATATCAATGCGTCCATAGGTATCAAAAGCAGTCTTATACATGCGTGCTACATCATCGGCATTTGTAACATCTGCTTTTACGAAAATTCCGCCAACTTCTTTAGCAACTCTCTCACCAGATTCTGGATTTGTATCAACGATTACAACCTTCGCGCCTTCTTGTGCAAAACGCAGCGCAGTTGCATAACCGATACCGCTTCCGCCGCCAGTGATAACGCCGACACGACCTTCTAAACGTTCTGCCATGATTTCCTCTTCTTTTCTATGGATTATCTGTGTGAGTTTAGTCGTTAGAGATAAAAACGTTCTTCACTTCTGTAAATGAGTCGAGTGCATCGGGTCCTAGTTCACGGCCAAGTCCAGATTGTTTGAATCCACCAAATGGCGTCCAGAAGCGAACTGATGAATTGCTATTGACTGAGAGATTTCCAGTTTCTACACCGCGCGAAACGCGAAGTGCGCGACCGATATCGCGAGTCCAGATTGAACCGCTCAAGCCATATTCAGAATCATTTGCCATTGCAATCGCTTCTGCCTCATCCTCAAAAGTAAGAACAGATACCACTGGGCCAAATACTTCTTCTCGCCAGGAACGTGCCTGTGCATTTTTTGGCATGAGAACTGTGGGAGGCATCCAATAACCGCTACCACTTGGAGCGCTACCAGTAAATGCAACTGGCTCATCGAGGAAGGTCTGCACTGCATCGAATTGTTTCTTAGAAATAAGCGGCCCCATGTCACACGTCGCAAGATTGGGATCTTCTACTCGGAATTTCTTGACGCCAACTTCGAACTTTTCCATAAAGGAATCAAAAACTGACTTCTGAACAAGAATGCGTGAGCGCGCACAACAATCTTGGCCAGCATTATCAAAGACTGCACCAGGTGCATTGGCTGCAGCCTTATCGAGATCACTATCTGCAAAGATAATATTTGCACTTTTGCCACCTAATTCGAGTGTTACTCGCTTTACCTGATCGGCGCATCCAGCCATGATTGATTTACCAACTGACGTTGAACCAGTAAAAACAATCTTTCGCACAAGGGGATGAGTTACAAAACGGTTTCCAACAATGCTGCCCTTGCCGGGCAAAACATTGAATACACCTTCAGGAATTCCAGCTTCGAGCGCTAATTCACCAAGACGTATTGCAGTAAGTGGTGTGTATTCAGCAGGCTTGAGTACAACGGT